>Ga0247841_10000668_pt1 | contig 86589 bp, 87 predicted proteins | sample LaCruzMarch2015__2_FD_192410 | JGI IMG/M metagenome (GOLD analysis project Ga0247841, IMG submission 192410) | Freshwater microbial communities from meromictic Lake La Cruz, Castile-La Mancha, Spain - LaCruzMarch2015_18m | ecosystem: Environmental > Aquatic > Freshwater > Lake | place: Spain... | reverse complement strand
GTGCAGCTATCTATTTTAGTGATTCAAGTGCTGGCACTAATCAATATTATAGTTTTACTTATACTACCGACGCTGCTGCTTATAATTTACCATATAGTTTTACTTTTTATACAAAAACTTCCGACTTGTATTTAAAAGTTGTAACAAGTAATGGAAGTGATACATATAGATATGTATGCAATATTTTAAGAATCGCCTAAAAATAAAAACGAAAAATAAAAATATTTAAAAATATAAATAAATGTCCTTTCGAAAATATGGAGGGATTCAATATTCTCCTGAAAATAATTCGATCCATTCTCAATATTCCAATATTTCGAATCAAATTATTGAAAACAAATCTGGATTTAAGAATTCCGAAGAAGAATTTAATAGTTCGATCAATATGAGTCGTAATTCTTTATCAAATATTGATTGTCTTTACTTTCAAGATGGGAGTGTTCAATGTTCTGCCATTCCACCAGGTCCTACTGGACCCACTGGTCCTACTGGCCCTCAAGGACCTCAAGGACCTCAAGGGGCTCGTGGTATTGGACCTATTGGACCTACTGGACCAACTGGTTGTAGTTGTAGTTATTGGAAAAAACTGGCGACAAATGATGGCATTTATTATGACGGAAAAGTAGGTATTGGAACATCAAATCCAAATACAAAATTAGACGTAAATGGAACTGCAAATATTAGTCAAAATTTGAATTTATCTGTTATTGGAACAAATTATGGTAGTATACCGTTATTATATAGTTCAAATATTGGATGGTCATGCAATTTAGTAAGTGCTTCTGTATCAAGTTCTACAATATATCATACAATTAATATTACGTCTGATTCTGGGTCAACCACTTTACCACCAGGATTTTATCTTTGTAGTGGATTTGTTCAAGTTTATAATTCAGACGAAGATACATTGGTTAGGTTATATTCAGCTAATTCTAGCAATGCACGAATTGCAACTTTATATAATATCGACTATGAGCGAACTAGTAGTGATGGAAATTTTCAATGTTTAGCATATAGTTTTACATTTCAAACACAGCAAACAATATATTATTTTCAAATTTCGGTTGTTGATTTAGATAATTCTGGAAATGATTATACTTTTAATTTTATTACACTAAGATTGGCTTAAAAATAAAATAAAAATAAAAAATTGATTACTAATTTTGGTATAAAGATAATTTAACATAGATAAAAAACAATGACAACATTAAAAGCAGTTCTTTCCAAAAACCACGCCCATGCACGTGACGTGAATATTAAATTTTATGAACAAGGTCATAAATACGAAATTCAAAATGATCTCTATTCTCGTTATACTTCCGTCACTACGTTTTGTAAAAGTCATTTTCCAAAATTCGACGCAGACATGATTATTCGATCGATGATGAAAGGAAAAAACTGGAATGAAACCAATAAATATTGGGGACAAACAGCAGAAGAAATTAAAGCTGGTTGGATGAATAATGGCGCCGCGGAAGCAGGAACTAATTTACATTATGACATTGAATGTTTTATGAATAATGATGAACTTCCTCCTCATTATAGTCACGCAGATTTACTAAAATGTTATAATTTAGAAGAAAAAAAAGAACAAAAAAACACAAGTGTAGAATGGCAATATTTCCTAGATTTTATTCGAGATTTTCCACATTTAAATCCATACCGCACAGAGTGGTTAATTTACGATGAAGATAGTAAGATTGCTGGATCGATTGATATGGTTTACAAAAACGACGATGGAACCATTTCTATTTATGACTGGAAACGTAGTAAAGAAATTTCACCATCGAATAATTATGGAAAACATGCATTAACAAAAGAAATCAAACATTTACCAGATACGAATTTTTGGCATTATGCATTGCAATTGAATCTGTATAAAACAATTTTGGAAAAGAAATATGGTGAAACCGTCCGCGAATTATTTTTAGTAAGACTACATCCTGATGCAGAAGAAAAAACGTATGAATTAATACCAATTCCTATTTTGAAAAAAGAAATGGAAGAATTAGTTGACGCAAAAATAAATAAAAATAAATAAATGAAGAAAAAATAAAAAAAGACTTAAAAGTAAAACAATAAATTAACTATTGAATATGATATATATTTTATTACCATTTTCGTTCTTATTTTATTTGTTTTTTTTTATCATGCTTATCGAAGATTATAAAAATAATGAAGAAAATAATAAAAACAAGGAAAATAAAGAAGAAAAAAATAAGGAAAAAGTAGAAGAAAAGTATGAAGACAAATACTGGGATAAATATCGACAATGTCCCAACGAATATGCATTTACAATGGAAGATCTAACAATTGAAAGCGATAAATATAAAGAATTGAATCAAAATGAAGAAAAAGACAATGTCAAAGAAGAAGATTTAAAACAAGAAGCTTATGAATTTATGGAAAATCAATTTTTATTACGATTTAAAAATAGTTATATTATGGAAAACACGCCTTTAGGTAATGTATGTATGTCTTACAATCACGAAACACAATCTTTTGAATTTTACAGTGATAAAACAATTCCTTATCGATATTTAGAACCTGTTGCAAGAAAATATGTTTCAACTTTTCTTTGTAAAGGTTTATATGTAAATATGGAAGAAGAATTAAAAGAGGCGCAAAAAAGAAAAGTGGAAGAAGAACAAAAAATAAATGAAAAAATGGAAAAAATCAAGGAAGAAAATAAAAAGACCAAAGATATTTTTGCAAGATTGAAAAGTTACAATACACCAAATCCTGCAAATCAATCAACAAATACAAAACCAAATGCAAAAACAAATAGCAGTAAACGATCAGTTCCGAGTCACGTGAAATCACAGCTAATATCGAAAATCCTACCCGATAAAAATAATATGCAATTATTAAAAGAAACAGCCAATCGATATACACACAAAGGTAAATTTACAAATTTCATCGTTTTACAACTTGTTGATAAAAAGGTGAACAATAAAAATTATGTGCTTACTTATTCTGAATTTCGAAAAACACAAATGTGTAAATAAACACGTATGAAAATATATTTATATTTATATATTTTAGTATAATGAGTTCAACGATAGATAATAATAATCAAGCTCAAGCAAATGTAGATAAATATAAAAAGAAATTTGAATATGCTGATAATATTTATAAATTTTTTGTTTCTTTTCTTGATAAATATGGTGTCATGACGGTCGATTGGTTAGGATATTCCTTAGGATTAAATAAAGAGGGAAAGCCACTTTCCGAACAATCCAAAGAAGAAATCGCAGATAATTTTAAAAATTTATCCGAAGCCATGAAAAATCCAGAAGTAAAAGAAGCCTTATTAGTAACGGTGAAAGAATCCGAACCAGTATTGAAAGAAGCAGCATTTACCTTTTTAAATGTAGCAATGTCTTCTGCGGAATTTATTATTAAAGATGCCATTGATATTGCATGTCACAGTGATACCATTGATCCGATTTGTGGTATGTTCAAAGTAGCGGAAGATACTGTTCAATTTGGAGATGATCTAGTGCAAAGTGCGGATGGAGCAGTGCATACTGTAAATGATGCCGTCGAAGCAGTTGATAATATAAAAGAAGAACTTGAACATTCAAAAGAAAAAATTCATAATGTGACAGAACAAGTAAGTAATGCCATCCAAGAACCAGGAAAACAATTAAATAACGCAATCCAGAATACGAGTGAACAAGTAAATAACACAATTCAAAATACAACTCAAGGAGTAAATAACGCCATTCAAAACACAAGTCAACAACTAATTCAAGAACCAGGAAAACAAATGAATAATGCAATTCAACAAAAAGGAGGAGCTGAAATGTTAAAAAAACATAAAAAAATAAATAAAACAATCGAAAATCGTATTCATCAATCTCTAACCCATTTTTTCAATTTAAAACAAGGCAACTCAAAATCAAAAACAAATAAAACAAAAAAACAAAGTAAAGGTAAACATAAAAGACAAAGTAAAACGAAATCAAAACGATAAATAAAATTAAAAGAATAAAATTAAAAGAATAAAATTAAATATCTAAATAATACGTTTTTTTTCTCTTTCTTTTTGCCATTCCAAATAACCATTACTTTTTAATAAATGAAACGAAGAACCCAAATGTTCTTTCGCAATCAAATAGGCTTTTTTTTGTAAATTGTTGAGCTGTGACAAATATTGTAAAACAGATTCTTTGGTTTCTTCGTCGTAAGCATAACTTTGAGATTCACTTAAAATATCCATGTTAATAATAATTAGTATAATGTATTTAATTATTATTTTATTCATAAATCAATTTTTATTTTTATCCCTTTTCCTTTTTCATATAACTAAAAAAGCATAATATGTTGCGATTATCAAGGCGAATGGAACTCGTATTCATCATTTTTGTAACACTCGTATCAATATGATAACCGTTGCTATATAAAAAAGAAAATAAATCTGGTATTTCATTTGGACTCATCCAAGGACCATAATGATGACCAGGAAGAAAAGAAAGTAACGCAAGTCCACATCCACCACGTGAATCTTCAAAAAATGGACTATCCATTGTTTTCACCATTAAAGGAGGTAAACGAATTCTTCGAACAAAAGCTCGTAATGGTCCTTCAGGGATTTGATTGATCATAATAATATTTCTATATTGTTGACAATAAGGATCTAAATAGACGCGAGTGGTTAAAGTATACATTTTTTATATAAAAATATTAAAAATATTAGAATAATGTTTTATTTTCTTTTCGTTTATAACGGTTCATAATTAAATAATTTAAAATCCATAAAATAATAGTGATTAATCATGGATATAGCATTTTCAGATAAATAACTCATATAATCAATTTCATTATCAAACGGATTTATATTATAATTTTTGAAGTCGTCATAACCATATTTCACCATATCTTCATGCATGGTTTCATTTTTAATAATCATTATATTTTTTGGTATGGTTAAATTATCACCACATGTCAAATATAAATATTGAGGTTTTTTGCTATTATTGTAACTATGATCACTATATAAATAACTTGTAATTATTTTTTCAATTTGTTTTTTGTTACAAGACTCGAAATCAATCAGATTAAAATGAAATAAACTATTTATTATTCGACTATAAGGTGATGTAACTAGTGCTAATATTTTTAAATTACTAAATTTAATCTTAAAATAATTTATTTTACTTGAAAAAATATCGTTGTAAGTGAAATATTGAAAAGAATAACTGTTTGATTCTTTTTTGGATGAATACAAGGTATCGATTGTTCTAGGTAACGATAATTTTGTATACAAATAATTTTCTACCTTAGAACCACCTGTTTTCGGAATATGAAGGAATAGTAAATTGATTTCTTTGAAATATGGCATTCTATTGTATATAAATTATAAACAAATAAAATAAAAAATTGATTTAAAAAGCTTTCTAATTTTTTGTAATAAATAACTATAAACAATGAATCCTTCTGAAGAAATCAATACCATCGCCATTTACCGTTTTAAATTCACGGAAGAATTTATGAGTGAATTGTATCAATTTTCAAAAATTCATCAATATGACGATCGTCTTCAATTCAAAGAAGCTTGGGAGCTATGGGTGGAAAATAATAATGAAATCATAAACATGGAAACAAGACGTTTGTTAACATTAAGATATGAGGGTGATATTTTGGAAAAAATGTTTAAGAGCGCAAGATATTATTTCCGAAAAAAATCGACCGAAAAAAAGGAACCGATTGAAAGACGCAAATATGTTGGTTTGTCGAAAAATTTATTAGACGCAATGGATGAACATATTCGAGTTCATATAAAAAACCAAGATTATCAACCCAAAACAGGATTTGTTCATTTTTGCAATGGAAACATACCTTTACTAAAAGATGTTATTCAAGAGCTAAATGAAAAAGATCCAAAAGTAATTGAAGCAAAATTTAAAAAAACATATAAAAATCGATATTTTGTAATTGCAAATAAATAAAATGAATAAATAAAAATAAATATTAAAAGTCTTATATAATTATTTATATCTAAAGAAATATGATAAATGGTTGCGTAGCTTATCCTTTTTTGAATGTTAAAAAAGTAAAAAAACAAAGTAAAATCAAACGATTAGTGTCCAATCATTTTTTTTTGAAAAATGAACTGGCAATTCATTCCATTCTTCCTAATAATCCACATTACTTTTATATTTTTTTTGAAGCTGAAAAAATCAGTTATCAAGAAATTGACGATGATACCAATCATATTTTTTCACAAAAAACAGTGTTATTGAATGAAGTCCAAGATCAAGTTTTATTACATTATGAACCAAAACGTTTCTATTCCTTGGATGATGTTTTTCTTTTTTTAGAAAACAGTTCTCCTTTGGAATATTTGCGTTTTACAATCCGTCTATATAATCATTTGTTAAATGCGATTGATTTATTGAATCAACATAATATTGTCAATTTTATAAGTCAACAAAAAATCGCAATCAACGAAAACCAAGAAGCAAATATTATTAATTTTGAACAGGCTTTACGGATTACACAGTCGAATATAAATTGCGATTATGTAATGCCTTATTTATCTTATCTCCAAGAATCGTGGCCCTTGGAATTTCATATTTTGCATCATATGAATGATAGCGATATCCAAATAAAAAGTTTGTCGAAAATTCATTTAGAAACCATCCTAAATAAATTATCGATTGAAGAAGAAAAAAAGGAAGCTTTTCTTTTTTTTCGGTCTTATATTAATCAACCATTAGAAAAATTATGTCCTTTCGTTTTCAATTATTGGCACACTTGGAACCAATACAGTCTAAATAAAATGATTCTAGGTTTTCTTACAAAGGTGGATCCAATAAATACTTTTGTAAAACAACTTAAAGAGCTTTTGACCGACGGCTCCAGGAAAAATCCCGAAAAACGACTTTCGATCAAAGAAAGCAGAGATAAACTTGAACAATTATGTTATCAGATGGAACGAGAGACATTTGAACAAATCAAGTTTAACGCTTTCTAGAACCTCTTCTCTTCTTGGTTCCCTTGCGCTTTTTACTAGCACGTTTTTTACTACCTCGCTTTTTTGTGCGTCTTTTACCACCAGACATGGACATAGTCATACCCATTGGAGAAGATGAAGCTTCCGCTAAATCCATTGGAGAGGAAGTAAAAGAACCAGAAGATGAAGACATTGGGGAAGATGTATCTTCCATCATGGAGGAAGAAGCTCCGCCTCGTTTCCATTCACTTTTACGAACCTTGGCGCGTTTCATTGCTTCTGGATAAGTGATGTTTTCTTCTTTTTGAACCTTTTTAACAAAGGTAACCCATGATTTCAATGCTGAATTTGTTTTTCCTTTGGCCATTATACATAGTACTAAGATAAATATTTACGCAAACAAAACAAAGTAAAATAGAAAAATAAAAATAAAAATAAAAATAAAAATTGATGAAATTTAAAAGTATAAAAGTAAAACAAGATTAAAATAAAACAACCATGAATATCCTAAACAATGATAATAATACAAATAGTAATAATAATGAATTGATTCTAACAAGGTATTTGTATATATATGATGAAGTTCGTTTTGCTCTCTTGTTATCCTTGTTAGATAAAAACTTGAACGCTAGTTTTTGGGCTTATGAATTATATTACTCAGGATTTAAAAAAGAATTAATCGAATGGTTATGGATTATTTATTATGATTTCTTTTCAACCTTGAATCCAAGTTTTGAATCATTTATTCTAACAAAAGTAAAAGACTTTTCAGATCTAACGATCAAAATAATCATAGAAAATTTATTAATTCGTCCTTTTAATATAGATGTTTTTAGATTATCCAAAAATGTAAAAGAAAACGAAAAAGAAAAGACAACAAAAAATAAAAACAATAAAACCAATGAAAAAAACATTCAAAAATGGACCAATACTAATGACTTTGATAGTATAAGTCAGTTTGTATTATCAAATATTGAAATGAAACCATTGGAAATCTATGAAACCTTTTTAAATCATTTTCCAAATCTTAAAAACAAAACAGAAACTTATTTAAAACAGTTCAAAAAAATAACGGCTCTTCTGCCAGAATTAACCAATAAAATTCTTCTTTCAAAAATCATGACACTTTTTACATTAGATAAAAAGAAAAATAAAAAAGGGAAAAATTTATATATGATTGTTACCCTAAAAGAAATCGAAGAATTTCAAACGCTCGACCCTATTCAAAGCAATACAAAATCATATCGATTTTTAAATCTAGCATGTAAGCATCCAATTTATCAAAATAAGTATTTGGGTAATTTTGATTTACAACGAAATAAAGTAGACAACATCATTGACTTATACAATCATGAGTGGATCTATTATGCATCCAAATCACCTTTATGGTTGGAAAGAATAAAGCAATTTCAAGGGTCAAGAGACGATGATGCTAAAACAATAGCTTTTCCTTGCGACGACAAATATGAAGAATTCCATGATCTTTATGACTATGAACCAGATGAACAGTCGAATCTTTTAAAAGAAAAAGTAATTCCTGTAATTTCTAGAGAAAATAATTGGATAGATTTTTATAAAACATACAATAAAGATGGGTTATTATTATAAAAAATGCAATCAATGAATTAATAAAAATAATTAAAAAAATAAATTAATAAAACAAAATAAAATTGAAACAAAAAAGAAATTAATGTTCATTTACATAATATTCATCATGGTAAAAAATGTTCACGGAGGAAACAAACACAAAAGTCAAGGACGCAAATTTACAGTAAAAGTTTCGCATAAATTGCGAATCGCAGAAAACGACGGAGAATTATACGGAATTGTAACGAAAATGTTAGGAAATGGAATGTTTTATACACTTTGTATTGACAATATTGAAAGACTCGGACATATTCGAGGTAAATTCAGTGGTCGTGGAAAAAGAGACAACATTGTAGAAATTGGAAAATGGGTTCTTGTAGGAGAACGTGAATGGGAAGTTTCTGGTTGCACGAATGAAAAAACCAAAAAAAAATTACATTGTGATTTATTAGAAATATATAATGAATTAGACAAAGAAAAATTAATTGATTCCGTTTCCGCGAATTGGAACATTCTTATTTCGCAAAACACTGCGGCTCAAATGCAAAAAGGCGAAAATGCAGCCACCGATTTTGAATTTGCAACCGAAAGAGATGAGGAAATGAATAAGTTAATGGATGAAATCAATAATAATAAAACAACTGCAATTGGATTTACTACTACAGAAGCCGAAGCAGATTCTAATAATTGGATTGATGATATTTAAATGTAAATAAAGTTGTTTAATTATTAAATTTATAAAAATTGTTATTTAGATTTTTAGATTTCTTTTTTTTTTATTTAAGAAAAAAATTGAAACCAAAAATACTTATATTAAGTATTTAACATAGTAAACTAATCCTAGTCATCTTAAAATGAATCCTTTTAAAAGAAATACCATTGCATCGAAAACACCATTAAAAAGTCAACCAAAAGTAAATATAGAATCGATTTCTGATTTTCCAAGCTTAGGAAATTCAGAAAATATAAAAAAAGATAGAGAATCGGTTTCTTTTTTAGAAATGGCTACGAAACAAGTAGAAGAAGAAAAAGAAGAAGATCCATTAAAACCAGGATGGGTTTCCTTGAAATTTCAAGGTAACAAAATAATTCGAAGAGAAAATTCAACTACTAGTCTTGAAGTTATCGATAAAACGGAGAACGAAGAATTACAAGAAGCTATGAATAAAGCACTCCAAGAAATCGATAAAAGACGCAAAAAGTATATTGATTATTATAACGAAATTCATGGGCAAGGTGAATATGAGAATAAATATATAAATAATGACATGTATATATCTAGTGACGAAGAAGAAGAATTGTATGGTGACAAAATAAAAGAATAAGTTAAAGAATTCGTTGTATTATGTATGTTTATAGTAAATGGAAGAATTAGATGATTCTTGGATTCATGAATTTGAAACCACTGAGAAAAAATATAAATATTTTTACAAAGCAGATATTCATTCTATAAAAATACATTTTGTTTACATGAGTAAAGATTTTACCATCGAAAAAATAAAAGAAGAAAAAATAAATTTGAAAACATTGAATATTTTATCAAGAGATGAAATTGTTTATTTAATTAAAAATAATCATCTAGATAATCGTATAAAATATTCTTTATTTTCTATTTTAAAATATAATATTGATTTAGAACCGTCCGAATTAAAACCGTTTTTAAAATCAACTGCTTTATCATCGTCTTTTTTAACACCCATACGAAACATTGATAGTATTTCATTTGAACCTTCCATTGATATGTTTCAAGATTTAAACCATTTATTTTTTTTCTATTTACAGCCTAATGAAAGTGTAAAGTTGAACAATAAAACAAAACGCATTTTTATTCATTCTAAAAATAAGAATAAAACAGTGAAAAACTTGTAACTAAATAACAGTAAATAAATAATAAAAGTTACCAACAAAAAAAAGCATTATATAATATTTTTTTGGAAGATTTTGTTAAATTACTAACACTTTTTGTTCTTTTTATTTTAATAAAAGGTAATAAAGTGGAGTTGAAAAGAGGATAATACAATTCATTGTTTGTAAAAAATATATTTTTATTTACATTGTATCCATTTTTACCAAGATCTAGAAAACAATCTTTGCTTTCAAATGCATTGGATAGATTCAACTCAATATTCACAAGATCAAACGTTTTTTTTGAATCCGTTTTATCTTTTACATAATCTATAAATTTTGAAATAACATCTATTTTTAAAATAAATAAATAAGACTGATAATGATATTTCATTTCACTGGAACTAGTATAAGCATACATTTCAACATTTTTTTCTTTTGCCAAATTAAAAAAATGATCAATCCGACAATGAATAGAAAAAGAATCGTTTGTAAAATGAATAAATTCGTAAATGGAATAATCGATATTTTCTAACACATGTAACCATTTACCAAAATCAAACCATTTATTATTATTAACTTCGAAATACCTTATTTTGGTTTCATGACATATTTCTTTCAACTTATTATTCAATGGTAAATTCGACGTCATGATAATTACAAGATCATTATTATCAAATTTTAAATAATTTATATTATTTTTAATTACTTGTAATCGTATGTCATCCGAAATGTGACATGCAATGACCGTTAAAAAACGATTTGTTGGAAGTTCAGCATATTTTTCTTTTTCCATTTTTTTACTTTGAATATATTTCTTAACATAATCTTGATGAATATGAATCTTAGATATCATATTTATAAACAATAGAATAATATTACAAACAAAACTAAAATGAAAACAAATAATATTTTAGATATTGGCAATTCGTTTTAATTTTGTAAAAGGTAATAATCCATAATTTCTTAAATTAAAATACAATAAATCATTATCACAAAAAATATTTTTTCCTTGATGGAAAGGTAAGTGTGCTATTTTTAAAAAACAGTCTCGATTGACAAAATATTGAAACATAGATAACTCAAAATGAATTACTGCGTCCATGTAAGAATGAACCAATTTTCTTTTTTCATCAAACATTTTCAAAAAATTTACAATAGCTGTATTTTTTATACTAAAAAAATAACTTTGATAATGATGATTACATTGAGAACTATCGTTATATCCATAAAAATCAACATCTTTAAAACGTGTATAGTCAAAAAAATGTTTAATCGGATGATGTATCAAAATGGAATCGTTGATAAAAGTAATATATTTATAATTCATAAATTTTTGTTGTATTAAACCATAATACCATTTACTAAATCCATAATATTGATCATTATGAACTTCATAATAGTTGCAATAGTCGTTTTTATAATAATTTTTTACATAATCTGATAATGGCAATCCTTTGGAATTTACAAGGACAATATCAATATTTTCAACTTGTTTTAAATAACGCATAATAAGTTGGATCGATTTTAATCTTAAACTATTATTCGTGTGACAAGAAACAACAACTAAAATTTTATCCTTATCAATATTAGTTACTTGTGTATTTTTTTCACATTCATTTTCTAGATCTTCTTTTTCTTCTTTAAAATCATCTTTTATATTATTTATTAATGAATCTAGAATAATATTATACAGACCGATTCTTTCATCATTATCACTGGTATCTTGTTCTTCTGCGTCTACTTCTACTTCATCTACTTGTTCTTGTAGATCTAGATCTAGTTGTCTATTTTTTATAAATTCACTAACTTTTTTCATTTCAATTAATTTATTCTGAATATAACTCTTTATATTAGTCAATCGTAATAATAAAAAACTACGACTTCGTAACTTTTGAAACATTTTTCTGAATTGAATGTTTGAATATCTTTTATTTCTTGTTATCATTTAAATATAGTAATATAAAAATAAAAATAAAATTGAAAATTCAAATTACCTATTTGATAGTTCAACTTATGTTTCATATTGCATCTACACGTTTTAATAATATAACGTGGAAAGAAAATAGTGAATATCGCAAAAAAAATAAAGTGAAAGGTGCTATATATGGTGCAGCCATTAAAATACATGAAAAATACCCATTGGGTTCCTTGTTATTTATTGCAGAAATGAATAATGATACAAATCAAATCGAAGGTATTAGTTTAATTCGAAATCGTCCAGTTTTAAATAAAAGACATTTTATTTATGAAGATGATAACTATAATCGGTATATTTATAGTGGTCAATATTGGTTAAATCGATCCGAAATTGAACATCATAATCATCGCCTTTTATCAATGATTGAAACTATGTTATTTAAAGGAAAGTCACATTTAAAAAGACAATCTGGAATTTCAGTCATTACAAAAAAATTATATAATCGATGGAATTTTGACGAAATATGGATGAAGGAAAATATAAAAGAATTATTTATTGAAAAATGTAAACCATGATTTTTAATATAAACAAATATTCTTATAAATATATAATATTTGTTTATGAGTGGAATTGATACAAATGTAAATAATTATACTATTGATGAGTTGTTGGCGATTCTAGGATTAAACAAATTAGATGATGATGATATTATGGATAAAACTGATGAATATATTCAACGTTTTCAATCGGAAGATAATAGTAAGCTATCTATTTTTTTTCAAAATATACAAACCAAATTATTACGCCATACAAATCAATTGAAAAAAGGTGATAAACCAGATGAATATAGTCCAGACAATAAACAGACGGATGATTGGTATAAATATGAAGCATTACCTCAAAAAGATCAAGTTCAAAAAGATAAAATTACAGACCGATTTCAGAAAATTGATGTCTATGACAATGATCATGTTCCAATGAACCGAGATCATTTAGGCGTAAATAATGTCTTTGATACGAAAGTAGCTCAAGATGTATTAAATCCGAATTTGGAAAATGTTACTAGTCGTCTTATTAATTTGGATAGTCAATTTCGACAAGCTAGTGGAGGAATCGATTCACTATCCACGGATTACACCTTAGATTTATCCGATCCTCTAACAAATGTTCTTAGTTTACGATTATATTCAATTCAAATTCCTTTTACATGGTATACGATTGATAATCAATACGGAAATACATGTTTTTGGGTAACGAATCAAGGCTCTTATTTCCAGGTTTCGATACCACCTGGAAACTATAGTCCTAGTGAATTTGTTACCCAGTTGAACACTTCTTTTCAAACATCTGGATTTACAGGTGCCTTTTCAGATACTTCTCCGACATCTTACAACTCTTATAATGGAAAAATAACAATCAATTTAGAAGGTTATAATGATCCGAATGGAAATGCAATTAATGGTATTTCAGAAAATGGCGCATTTGATCCACTAACAAATCCTTTTTTTACTTTTTTTGATTTTACAGGAGAAAAAGTATGTCAAATCAATTGTGTTTCGCAAAATCTAGCATTTAATAATACGTTAGGTTGGCTCATGGGGTTCCGACTTCCGATTACCCCAATTATTAGCACAGGAAATATACCTGTAGCAGTGTTAGATCTTTATGGAACAAAATATTTAATTTTAGTGCTCGATGATTATAATCAAAACCATATTAATAATGGTCTCATCACCATTACTGAATTATCCAAAAAATTAGCTCTTCCATCTTATTATAATCCAACTTTACCAGTATCATGTCCACCTATTAACAATCCTCTTTTAACATCCCAATACAATTCATTGTCAAATATTTCAGCAAATGCGGCAACTACCCTAGGTATTAATCCACAAAATATTGGTAGTTTATTAGAAGATAAATTTGCGATTTCTTACACGAAAACGCCTCAAGTTCTTCCTACCGCACCGCGTATTTTAACACAAGCGCAAATTTATACCATTAATGAAATTATGAAAAATCGAGAAAATAATACTTCTTACCGTGGAAAAGCACCAACTTCTTCGGATACTTTTGCTTTGTTACCCATAAAACATACTGGAATGAAAACAGGAGACATGTATATAGATTTTAGTGGTGCACTGCAAGACAATAAACGTATTTATTTTGGTCCTGTCGATATTGACCGTATGCATATTAAATTGTTAGATGATCGAGGGTTCACAGTTGATTTACATGGAAGTGAATGGTGTATTACTCTTATTAGTGAAAACTTGTATCAATATTAATCAACATTCAAAACCATTTTTATCTTTTTATATATATAAAATATGAATAATATGATAAAAAATGGTTTTGGTTGGATCGGAACAACAGGACCTTATTTGTTAAATTTTCTATCTTTATTATTGTTGTTGTGTAAACCCTTTTTTTTAACACTATATATTGTTGGTTCTGCAATAAGTATCTTTATTAACTTTGTATTGAAAGTCTGGATCCAAGACCCAAGACCTAAAGAAGACATTAAATTATTTGAATTAGGATTAAAACACGGAAAACGGACTACTTTTGATCAATATGGAATGCCTTCGGGTCATTCACAAAGTGTCGGTTTTTCATTAGCTTATATCTTTTTAACTTTAAATAATACTAATGTTTCACTCTTTTACGCGGCTATTAGTTTAATCACATTGATGCAAAGATTTGAATATAAAAATCATAGTATTCCACAAATTATCTTAGGATTTTTGTTAGGTTTATCTATTGGATATGCATTTTATAAGTTGGCAAATTTGTTCATGAAAGGGAAAATGGAAGGAAAAAAAGATGATTTTTGTTTTTTGTAAGGAAACAAAATATTATTACATTATAAGTAAAGAAATGTCAAACAATACCTTTTCAAGCCTTGCCTTAACTTATCGAAAAAGTATTTGTAAAAAGTTTAAACCACAAATAAAACCCTTATTTATTCCGACGATTTTTTCTTTGTCTAGTTATTTCAATGAAGTAAAAGGAACTACTTTTATAGATATTTCTGGGCAAAATTTTGGAGACTATAGTGTTGTCTATTTTGGAACCAAAATGGCTACTTCGGTTTTTATAAATTCAGAAAATCTGGTTATCTATATTCCAGAAAATTATTCAAGTGGCACCTACAGTGTTCAAGTATTTAATGATCAATATGGATCAAATATTGTAAATTATACATTATAAAAAAAATATTGTTATATATTATGAAACGAAAAACCTATGCATTTCACATTTGCTTGATCCTTTTTTTGTCAATGTTAATATTTTTTTATTTTATTTGTAAAAAAGAGGGTTTTACCAAAAATAGTAATATGAATGATAAAACCATCGTGTTATTAGGAGATAGTATGATAGCCAATAATAGTTATGTAAAATCGGGATATTCAATTCAAGACATGATTGAACAAATTTTTCCAAAAGATCAAGTCCTTATGTTAGCAAAAAATAATAGCACGATTCATAATGTATTTTACCAAGTAGATAAAATACCATTTGAGTTAGATAATCCAAATACATATATTTTTTTATCCGCTGGTGGAAATGATTTGTTAAATAGTCCTTCCTTAAATAGCACTTTATTGAATGAAATATTTGACAAATATACTGTATTAGTGAATACGATTATTACTAGACTACCAAATGCAAAATTATATCTTTTGACATTGTATTCAACCCAAGATGAACAACTCAAACCCTACGTTACAATCTGGAATAAGAAACTAAAACATCTCATGTCTTATCAAAATAAGAGTAACATTATTGACACAAGTATATTTATAAATAATGAAAATGATCTTATTTATAATATTGAGCCATCTGAAACGGGAGGAGAGAAAATAGCAAATGCGATTTTACAAAGGGTTCAATAAATAATATATGCTCGAATAATGCCTTGTTGACTATGAACGTCAATTTCGTCTAAAATATATTTTAATTTATTTTTGTATTTTATTTCATAAATAACACTCATTTTTTCCAAAATATGGTTTAATGATAAGGAATCAAATGTGAATAATTTCCCTTCAAGGGGTATATTTTTGTTACCTAGGATTAATTTATCGTTGGAAGAATCAAAGGATTCAATATAAATAGTTCCATTTTGATAATAAAAATCATTCGACAATTTTCGAACTAATATTTCATCTAACAAATGATGATAAAAGAAAAAATGAATCATATATAATTTATATTTATAAAAATTATATATTATGTTATATAAAATGGGTGGAAGTATATTACCAGTTACTTTTCACAACAATCAAATATATTTTTTATTTGGAAAAGAAAGAGATAATGATGAAAATCCAGGTTGGAGTGATTTCGGTGGCGGAACCGAAAAAGGAGAATCTTTTATAAATACAGCAATACGAGAAGGCTCAGAAGAACTTACAGGATTTTTGGGGTCACCAAAAGATATCAAACAATTATTAAATAAATATGGAACTTACCATGTTGATTACAATTCGCAAGGACATACGACTTATCGAGTCCATATTTTCCCCATGGAATATGATGATAAACTGATTTTTTATTACAATAATAACCAACGTTTTTTACAAAAAAAATTAGATCCTAAAATTATTGAGGATCAAAAAATATTTGAAAAAACAGAAATAAAGTGGTTTACATTTGAAGAACTAAAAAATAAAAAACATATTTTTCGTTCCTTTTATCAAAATATTGTTCCTCTTTTTTTAAATCAAAAAACACAAATAACATCTTTTATTCAAAGTAACTTAAAGAAACGATCCGACTCAAAATCAGGAAAAAAGAAAACAAGGAAAACAAGGAAAATTAATTAAAATAATCGGCATTTGTTGAAATACCAGTAACTTCAGAAATTTTGGGAGTAACTGCATCTAATCCTGGTAAAAACACAAAATTTGTTATTTTTTTGAAATCATTTCGATAGTCTTGATTATAATAATCGTTAATATTTATGAATACATTGTTATTCGAGCATCTATTGATAATATCTCTGCTTAATAAATATAAAACATAATGAGTAGGATGGTCAATGGTATTAAAAAAGCGAATGGAAGATAAATATTCGGTAATAAATTGAAAGTTTGCAAAATCACTATAGTCAATATTATAATTGAGAATTTCTAAAGATCGTTCATATTCTTTTTTATCGAAAGAAGTGAAAACAAGTCGTAAATTCGGTAATTTATAAATAATAGCATTTCCATTGACTGAAGTATTAATAATGGATGCGTTAACACCATAGTCGTTAATATGTTGTTGATATAAAAATATATCGCAATGATTTTGCAATATATATGAAATTCTTTCATTTACCTTTGTCATATCAAAATTTTCAAAACCTACTTTGTCACAATACCATGAAATAATAATAAATATATTATATTTTTTGCTTAATAAGTAGTCTAAAAAATGCCCAATGGTAGCTACATGACAATTTCCAAATAAAACGATGTTTTTATCACTTTTATTATCAATCATAAAAATAGGATAATCTTTCATTTCTTTTTCAAATTCAGTCCATTCAATCATTATATTATAACAAACGATAAAGTTAATAATTTATAAACCTATTTTTCGATTTTCATATTTCCCATGTTTTAACCAATGGTAAATAGCTAAATTTTCATTGGTAATACCTGATTCTACTAGATCTGGATTGGCCAATAAATAATTGGTCCATTTAAAATTATGACAAACACGTTTTTCATTTTTCCCAAATTGTTTCCAATGTTTACATGCTGCATCATACGTGGTTATATTTTTTAAATCTTTATTATATTCAAGATAATACTCCCAATCAAATAATTCATCATTCAAATCATCAACTTGAGAATTATTTATTTCTGGGCGACCATTTTCAATCCAGTGTTGAATTGCCTTTATTTTATTATCAATTGACTTTGTGATTAAATTAAAATTTTTGATGTAGGTGCACCAGTCAAATTTACAAATACGACCTTCATGAACTCCATGATCTTTCCAATGTTTAAACGCATCATATTTATTAGATACTGTTTTCAAATCTTTGTTTAATTCTACATAAATTTCCCAATCAAAAGAAGCAAATTCTGGATCTGTAATAACCATTTCTGGATTTTCATCATCATTATTATTATCATTACTATTACTATTGTTATTCTCACTATTTGGACACGCAACTCTTCCTTCATGTTTACCATGTAATATCCAGTGATGATAAGCTTCTTCTTTTGATTTAATGTGGATTAAATCTTCATAGTTATTACTATAAAATACCCAATTAAATTTTTCATATTCTTCAGATGAATAGTTAATTGCTGCAAATAATGTATTAAAATGTTTATTTTCATTAATAATTAACGCTATTTTTTGATTTTCTAATAATAAACTATTATTTACATTATCTTTTACAAGCAACCATTTAAATGATATTTCATATTCCTGAAAAAATTCGTATAATGCTTTTAAACCATGTAAACAAAATTCTTTATAGTTAATTAATTTATCAAATAAGATAATGCATCCTGGTTTTATTTTATTATAAATAAGAGAAAGAATATTCTTGGTCGTGTGATATTTATGACAATTGATATAAATAAAAGAAATTGGTTGTTCCGAAATATCATTCAACTCATATGAATAACGATAAAAATTACCGTCTCTTACTTCAATATTTTTATTTAAATAAATGCTGGTATTTTCTCCTTCACTATAGGTATATAATGTTCTATGATAATAATTTGTTAGAACATTTGCAATGTCTCCATCACCAATTTCAATGAGTAACCATTTACCAGATTTGTCAATCGTTTCGCCAATAAGTAAATATAATAAAATATTTTTATCGATGGAGGGGCTAGCTGAAATCGATTCAATAAAGGTATTGTAACTAATGCTATTTTTCGGTTTTGTTTGTATATACATTTTATTATTAATGAAAAGTTTACAGTTATTATAGATCATTTGTTTATGTAAACCAATGTGATCATTATCTTCCCAACAACCTCGATTCACATTTTTACATTTTTTACAATTATATTCCGCATTATATCGACAATAAATAATCGATAATAATTTATAAATACCTAGACCGTTAAAACTTGATGTTACATCAATTAATCCAACTGTATTTTTTAATAATGTTTCAAATCCAGCAGTTTTTGTATTATAATCAATATCATTTGCGTTACAAGAAAATATATTAATATTGAACCATGACTTATCGCAACGCAAAGCCCAAAAATCATAATAGTTGCGGTTTTTATTAACACATGTCATTGCATCCCAGGAATCCAAATCGTATTGAAAACATGTAGAAATGCTTTGATAATCAATTGCCCAAAAACGATCATCTAAATCACAATGTATTGCGTATTGATACTCTTTTTCTAAATTATGATCAACAATATAATTCAAAATACAGTTTCTACAATAAGCCAATCGATGTGCGCGTAGTGGATACAAAAAATCCAAGTTATTTTTAAAAATAACATGTTTGTATATTTTTTTATTCGAATATTGAGTTTCTAACCATTGATTTAATAATTCTGGTGTTTTATCTTTGGAATCATTTTCAAAAATAATAATAAATACTTTATTAAAATAACTAGCAATATTATCTAAATTTGTAAATGATGTAAAAAAATCGTTTTCAATATCTCGAACTGTCCCGTAAATAACCACATTTAAATCTTTCATTATTTGTTTTGCGTTTTCCATATTCAATATTTCTTTCATAATATAGTATATGTCAATATTAAAAATTTTAATTTTAGGAAGCAATGGGTTTTTTGGTAAAAGTATTAAAAATTTAATGCAAAATAAAAATTACCATTTGTTTTTTTTAGAAAGAAAAGATCTTGACTTTTTAAATAAAGATCTTTTAAATAATAAGTTTCAAGAAATAAAACCAGATATTGTTATTCATTGTTGCGGTATTATTGGTAGTTCAGAGTCTAACAAAAAAAAAGATCAGTTATCTATCTTGAATAACAATATATTATTAAATATAAACATATTCGAATGTTGTGATATAAATTTGGTAAAAAAAATAATACTTTTTTCAAGTTATCGAATTTTTTCTTCAAATATTCATGAGTTTTATAATGAAGATTCATTATCTTTCTTAGATCTTGACATAAATAACCAAAATAACAGTTATTTATTATCTAAAAAAATCATGCATAGTCAAATGCAATTATTAAAACAAAAAAATCATTCTATTCAAATTATTTGTCTAGTGTTACCTAATATTTTTGGTTGTTATGATCATTTTATAAAAGATGGAAGAATTGTTCCATCCATCATTACTAGAATTAATGAATGTAAAAATAAAAATGTAAATATAGTCTCAAACGCAAAAACACCAGTGAGTTTAATTTATGTAAACGATATTATTCGATTATTAGAAGAATGCATTTGTCGAGATGATATTTATGATAATGTTATTATTTTTAACTATACAACTACATTAACACTTGAAAAATTAGTTGAAAAAATAAAAAGAATCATGAATTCGGATGATACCATTGAATTTGATTCTCAAACACCATATCAAGAAACAAATATTATGAAACCGGATATAGGAAAATTTCATTCTTTATTTCAAGATTTTAAATTTTCTGATTTAGATGAATCTTTACAAGAAACAATTCAATTTTATTTATCTAATAATTAAAAGCCACCATGGGGATGTCATATATTTTACTAGTCCATTCAATAAATCCGGAAATTTTATGAATTTTACAATACGTTTTTATTTTAGAAGCATTAATAAGTAAGAAAAATTCAAATAAGGTATCTCTTACTTCATCTTCGTCCGTGCTTAATCCTAAATGACAAATTTTTGTATCAATCATGAAAATATCATCATGTAAAAATAGATATTTTTTTAATTTTTTTGTATCTGTTAATAAAATATCATTAAATTCTCTATTTTCTTTTAGATGATTCAAATACATATCAAATGCAATTTCTTCATTATTATTCAAGAATTCATTGTCGTTAATTCGATAATGAATAATATTAAAGGTCGAAAAAGGTATTTTATTAAGCTTCATTTGGATAAAATGATTAAATGTATCATTAGGTGTAAAAATTTTTTTCATAAATTCTTTACAGTCATTAGATAATTTTTCATCATTATAAAAATCATTCGTTAAAATCATCATTACATCATTTTCTGAATGACTATTAATATAATCTTCAACTGCTCCATAGCACACATATTCTACTTTAGCTTTATTATGTAAAACATAATCTTTATATTGATGATTTTCGGTTTTTAAAAATTTAGCAATTGGGTGTAACTGAATATCTACAATAAATTTAAAATTCATCATTTTAGATAAATTATATAATTTGATGGTTGATCTTAATAAATCACCTAAACCAAAATAAAAATTTTTTTCGTGTAAAAAATTATATTTTTTCAGATGTTCTTGATTTATATTAAAATTATGGGTAAATACATGAATAAGAGTTTTCATATTATTATAAAATATTATTATATAATAAATATGGAATCTGAAATTACTTATGAAAATTTTGATTGGAAAACTTATATAAAAATTAATTCTGACTTGAAAGATGATCCTGATATTAATAGTAAAGAAACTGCATGGAAACATTGGATATTTCACGGATATCAAGAAGAAAGACCAGTAAGTGCTATTAATAATACAAATGTTCATAACGGACGTTTTGGAAATTTATTTTTTATAAATATGGTAATGCATTTTGTTGCAATTAAATTAAATTTAAAATGCAGATATAAATATTTTAAAAAATTTGAAAGACTAGGAATCTATTTGTATGTAGGAGAAAATAATTACGACAGCACAGAGACGGTTACAGACGAGAATTTTTTAAATTTAATCCAAAATAATTACATTACAAAACAAAATATTGCTATTAATAATGAAAATTGGTTCCAAACGAAAGAGTTTGCCCTTTTTTTGAATTCTTATTTTAATATTTATTATAATAAATACAAAATTATCAGTAATAATATATTCAAAAATAGATATAATAATAATAATGATTTATTTATTCATGTTCGGTTAGGAGATATGACAAACAAAGTAAAAAATATTCATATGTATTATGAAAAAATACTATCAAGATCAAAATATATTACTGGATATATATCTAGCGATTCAATCGAAAGTGATTTTTGTAAATATTTAATTAACAAATATAATTTAATTGTTATTGATAAATGTGAAATAGAAATCATCATGTTTGGGTCTACTTGTAATACCATTATTCTTTCGGGAGGGACATTTTCTTGGCTAATAGGTTTTTTTGCTTTTTTTTCAAAGAATATTCATTATCCCAATATTAAAAATCCATGGTATGGAAACATATTTTCATTTCGTAAGTGGAATTCAATTAATTTTTAATGAATATTTTATGTATATATAATATATAAAATGCTTCTTTCAGATAACATAGAAAGTAATTTAGATAATAAACTAGAAAATAGTTCTCATACAAAAATAAATAATTCTGAAGAAAATGATAATGATATAGACGTTGACGGTGACAGTGATTTTCATTCTGAAGAAGAATTTCAGGAATGGGATGCAAACTCTGATGATAGTGGTGCTTTAAACAATAATTATATGGTTAATTTTATAGATCATTATAAAAAAGAAGAAGAAGAGGAAGAAGAATTTGTAAGTGAAGCAAAAGAAGAGGAAAAAGAAGAAGAAGAAATTGTAAGTGAAGAAAAAGAAGAAGAAGAGGAATTTGTAAGTGAAGCAAAAGAAGAAGAAGAGGAATTTGTAAGTGAAGCAAAAGAAGAAGAAGAAAAAGAAAAAGAAGAAGAATTTGTAAGTGAAGCAAAAGAAGAAGAAGAATTTGTAAGTGAAGCAAAAGAAGAAGAGGAATTTGTAAGTGAAGCAAAAGAGGAATTTATAAGCGAAGCAAAAGAAGATAAAGAAGAAGAGGAATTTATAAGCGAAGCAGATAAAGATAAAGAAGAGAAAATAGAAAGATTGAAACGGGAACTTTTTGATAAATATGAACAAGAAAACGACTATATAGACGAAGAAGAAATAAAATTAAAACTAGAAAAAGTAGAAGAAAAAGAAGAAATAAAATTAAAACTAGAAAAAGTGGAAGAAAAAGAAGAAATAAAATTAAAACTAGAAAAAGTGGAAGAAAAAGAAGAAATAAAATTAAAACCAAAAATTTTAAAAAAATCCGAAGAAAAAGTTGTCAAAGATAAATTTCCTTTAGAAAAAGAAAAAAAAGAAGACGATATTTTAACTTTTCATAAAACACTACAATCTATCAAAAGTAAACCAGTAAAACCAATAGAAATAGATAGTATTTATGATAATTGGGAATATGTTAGAGTCAACAATAAAAATGAATTTTCAAATGATATATTAGATTTTGACTGGAAACAATATCTAAGTAACTACGATGATATAAAAAAGACAATTTTTACCAAGGAAATGGCATGGTATCATTGGATTAATCATGGGAAAAAAGAAGGCCGCACTTTTTTACCTTTAGACAATATTTCTGAAAAAATAGTCGTTAGTGACGATGATACAGAAATGTATAATAATTTTGATTGGAAACAATATGTTAAAAATTATAATGATTTACACGGAGATGACATAAATACAAAAGAAAGAGCATGGTATCATTGGTCGAACTATGGTAAATTTGAAGGAAGAACTTATTTTTGTTTGAATACGGATGAATTTGATAACTTTAATTGGAAAGAATATACATTTACTTATAATGATCTGCAAAATATTGGAATCGACACAAAAGAAAAAGCATGGCATCATTGGACAAATCATGGGAAATTCGAAGGACGAACTTATTTTAGCACGAATACCAATGAATTTGATAATTTTAATTGGAAAGAATACATTTCGAACTACAATGATTTACAAGATGATACAATTAATAACAAAGAAAAAGCATGGTATCATTGGATTAATCATGGCAAATTTGAGGGAAGGACTTATTTTTCTTTAAATACCGATGAATTAGATAATTTTAACTGGAGTGAATATGTTAAACATTATGATGATTTATTCAATGATGGCGTGGATACAAAAGAAAAAGCTTGGTATCATTGGATCCATCATGGAAAATCTGAAGGCCGGGTTTATTTTACATTATTGGATGAAGATGAATATGAAAATTTTGATTGGACACAATATGTTGCCAACTATGATGACTTAAATAAAAACGGAGTAGATACCAAAGAAAAAGCATGGCACCATTGGATAAATTATGGACGAGAAGAAGGAAGAGTAACGACTAGTTTATATCAAGACGAATTAAATGAATATACCGATTTTGAATTGATTCCTGTCAATAATATTTTATTTAAACAAAAATACAATCGTTATGGAAATCATTATTTTGGTTGGCAAGGTGTTATTCAGAATTGGATCAACTATTTTACTGAAATGCCTTCAAAAAAATATATTCATCAAATTTTCTTTGACGAATGGTTGGAAAAATTATTAACATGGGGAAACAAAGTAATAAATGATGAATATCTAGAACAAATTACTAATAATAATTATAAAATGGTTACTTTTCTTCATAACCCGCCTTTTTTAGAATATAAAAATCTATCTTTACATAATAAAATTGCTACTCAAATGATTTTAAATGATGATAGCCAACTAAACGAAAACATCTTTAATGAAATGGAAAGAAAACAAATCGAAGATAATATTTTACTACTATACACATTATCCAATAATCATAAAGAATATCTACATAACAAGTATCCTGAATTTAAATCAAAAATTGTATCAGTTCATCATCCAATCGATTTAAAAACAGATCAAGATAAATTTTTTAATATTGAAAAGTTTTTAAACAACAAAAAAATTTATAATATTGGATGGTGGCTAAGAAATTTCAAAACATTTATTGATTTTGACGTTCCTCAAAATTTCAAAAAAATAATTCTTGTAAAAAAGGATTTTGAAAAGAATTTCAACAATAAGATATGCAAACATAATAACATGCGTGGAATTGAAATTTTATATGAATTAACAAATAGCGAATATGAAAATATATTTAATAGCTCTTGTATATTTGCAGACATTGTAGACTGTAGTGCAAATAATACAATCTTGGAATGTATTAAATTTCATACTCCTATTATTTTACGTAGAAACAAATCCGCGGAAGAATATTTAGGTCCAAACTATCCTTTATTTTTCAATAATTTAGAAGAACTCATGGTGTTAAATGAAGAAATCTTCATGTTAGACCTCATCGTTCAAGCGCATTATTATCTAAAAAATATGAATAAACATCACATAGAATTAGAAACATTTAATAAAAAAATACAATATGATTTAAATAAATTTTCGGTGACATCTTATTCCAAAAAACTTATGTGGGTATGTTTTATTCAAAATGAAAATAATTTTTATATCGAAAAATTATTACGTTCCTTTGTAAATCAAACTGATGTTGAACATCTTACTTTATTATTATTTGTATCTTTTGAAAATGAAATCATAAATAGATATATAACTTTATTTAACAATATTAACATGGTATTAATATCTGAAAAAAACTATGATTTTTCTTTTTTACAAAAGATAGCCATGGTTTCTAACTATATAACCACACCCTATATAACGATTGTTAACTTGAATACTGTTTACAAAATCGATTTTTCAAAAATATTTATCGATTATTTAGAAATAATGCCTAGTTGTGACATTGGCATTTCAAATTATACAAATATAAAAAATAACAAAGAAGATGAATTCATTGATCATTTTTACTTGAAAGATCAAATACTTTTGAGTCCTTACGAGGATAATATAATTACTGTTTGGAGATCAGATTTACTTTCTTTAATAAATTCAAATGATTTAGAAGAAACTATGAATGATTATTCTTTTTGGAAACATTGTTTACAAAATCATTTAAACATGATGTGCGTTTCTGATAAAATACTGTATTCTATCTATAATTAATTTTTTATAACTAATTTTTATTAATTACTATTATTTATATTCACATTTTACAAAAAAAAATATTACATAAATATATATAAATGAGCAGTCAACCAAAAGTTTTAATTACCGGAGTCACTGGTCAAGATGGATCTAACATGGTGCGTTATTTGTTAAAAAATACGAATTGTCTTCTTTATGGAGCGATCCGCAGATTATCGGTGTTAAATCACGAAAATATAAGTGATATTTCTGATTCGCGTTTCCAATTGATTCATTTAGATATTTTAGATCAACAATCCATTAATAATAATATTAAAAAGATTAATCCAGATTACATTATCAATTTTGCTGCACAGAGTTTTGTTGGTGAATCCTGGAATTCTCCGATTCATACTTTTACTACGAATACTTTATCTGTGATGTATTTTTTAGAAGCTATTCGTGAATTCAACCCAAAATGTCGTTTTTATTCCGCGGGTTCTAGTGAAGAATTTGGAGATGTTGACTATGTTCCTCAAGATTTAAAACATCCTTTGAAACCACGTAGTCCTTATGGCGCATCCAAATGCGCCGCCAGACATTTAGTAAAAGTGTATCGCGAAAGTTATGATTTGTTTGCCATTCATTGTATTTTATTTAACCATGAAGGTATTCGCCGAGGAAAAGAATTTGTCACTCGTAAAATTACAAGTAACTTAGCACGTGTTAAAAAGGAATTGGAATCTGGATCTCCTGTTACTCCTTTGGAACTAGGAAATATCACTTCCATCAGAGATTGGAGTGATTCCGAAGATTTTGTCGAAGCAGTATGGATGATGTTGAACCAAAAAGATCCTCGTGAATATGTATTAAGTTCGAATGAAACACATACTGTCAAAGAGTTTATTGATTTAACTTGTAAATATGCGGATTTAGAAGTAGAATGGGAAATTGACGAAGAAAATCCTTTAAATACATTATTGTTATGTGACGGAAAAGTCATTGTGAAAATAAATGCGGATTTGTATCGTCCAGCAGAAGTCGATTTATTGTATGGTGACTCCTTAGAAACCAGAAAAGTTCTTCAATGGGAACCAAAAGTTTCTTTTCAACAATTAGTTAAAAAAATGATTGATTGGGATATTCAGTTGTTAAAGTAAATAATACATGCATGTTTTTTATAAAAAATGATCATCATAATTTTTTATAAAAAATTATTCACTTGTTAATGCTTTTATATTTTTCAGCTTGACTTATCAAATGTAGAATTTCTTCTTCAAATAAACGATTACGATTCCATGTTTCTTGTTGCTGCTTTTTCGTGAAATTGATATAATGCCACCATAATTGCGGTTTTGTAGAATACCCTTGATTCACGAGATCTGGGTTTTTATAAATATAGTGCATAGGGTCAAATAGTCGATATTCTTCTAAATAGATCTGTTTATTTCGGATATCAAAAAAGAGATATCCCTGTGGTTCCCCGATATTTAAAAAGTGCCACCATAAGGTATCTTTCGTGTATTTAGATAGCTTAATAGCGGCTTGATAATTTGATAAATATAATTCCCAATCAAAGTTTTGGTAATAGTGTTGATTGGCACTAATAAAGATCATTATATTATTTATAATAAAATAATATATTATTAACTAAATGTTTATCTATTATTTGGCAGCCATTGGTTCACCTCATATAGAAGTAAAAATACACATATTAATACATAATTTGCACGAACTATACGGTCAAATTCAATGTCCATTTGATATTATGGTAAACTGTTATGATGAAGATAATGAAACATTAGAAAAACAACTAAGATCTTTTTCATTTTTAAGAACAGTTTATTTTTACAAGAAAAAGGGCAGACTAGTTGAATTATGGAAATCCAATCCTTATCATATTTATTTACAAGCATATGTGCATATTTTATTTGTGTTAGATGACGTGAAATTCGAAAAGCTGAATTTACTCGAATTGATTTCGATCAAAACTTGCTATCAAATCGAATTTTTGAGTCCCAAAGTGATTGGTGGAACTTGGGATTATATGCGTAATCAACCTTATCATACGTTGGCGCTCGCAAATAATGTAGAAATCTTTTGTTTACTATTGACTCCCAAAGATTTTACAAAATTCATGGACATCAATGATATTGAAAATACACATATGTGGGGCGTCGATTATTTACTAGGACATTTTCAAATAAAATCAGCCATTTGTTATACCAATTCGGTTCTCCATTGTCTTCCCTCAAATACGGATCGAAAAATTGCAGGTGGTCAAATGCATAGTTATATTCGTAAACATGGTTATGAGTCAATTCAAGAAATTGTAAACAAATATCCACCTATTTACAAATTAATTACACTGAAATAGTGGAATCAAATTTTCCTGAACCAATACATGGTAAAACACCATATTTAATTTTATATATTTCCAAATATTTATGTAACTTCCAATCCCATAAGGTTGACATGGTTGTTTTTTCTTCCAATGTAATGGAAAACCGAGACAAAGGATGTAACTCTTCAGCTACTTGTTTAATGATCGATGATTTATATAACACACCCGCGGTTCCTCCAAATCCATTTCCTCGTTTATCTAATAATATAATGTCAAATTTAGAATAATTATGATATAAAAATTTAAGAATAGAAATATAACTATCTAAATCTATTTCTGCATCATCTTCTAAGACACAATACCATGCATAAGGTAAGGAATTCGCAATTTCAAAAGCTTTCATATTTGAAACAACCAATCCTTTTGCACCCAAATTACCATCTAGACATAATCCTGGGAAAGATTTTCGGATCGTTCCATCATAAATCCATTCTTCCAACTTTGTTTGATGGAAATTTATATAAGAAAATTTTTCTCCTAATAATTCTGGTCTACAAGATAAAATATTTCGCGCATCTTTATCCTTTTCCATATGATAACCATCAATCGCTTCAATGCGCGAATATTTGCAACCTGGTAAAGAATCTAACATTTGCTTAATATTTTTATATCGGTCTTCATTTTTGTTCATATTTAATACAAAAAAATAAATGGCATGTAACATTAATATATAGATTGAAAATTATTCTATTGATAATATTTCTTTTAATATTAAATCTCCATATTCTTCCCAATTACTTAATGAAATATTTTGAATTTCTTGCTTCAAATTATGGATAATAGATGGATTTTTAATAAGAATATCTAGTGCATTGTAAATTTCTTCTTCTTTGGTGCTATCTACCGTAAAACATCCACCAACCGAAGCTACTTCCTTCATGGATCCAAAATTACTAGTCAAAACAGGAGTTCCATGAGATAAGCTTTCCGAAATAGGAAATCCAAAACCCTCATACAAAGAAATAAAACATGAAAAAGATGCCTTTTTGTAATATTCAGACAATTTTTCATTATCAATAAGTCCTAAATAAATAATTTTTCCTTCTGACTTGAGAACTTCTTCATGAAAAGCATCTTTACATACTTCAATAATATTTCCAAATACGATCATTTCTACATCTACACTAGGATCATTTTGAATAAATCGATTAAATAGTTGCATTAATAATATTTGTTGTTTTCTAAACTCAATCATTCCAGGGACCAAAATAATTACTTTCTCATTATTATTCATATTTGGATAAATGCGTTCCTTATTTCTATATTGGTAAGGTAATGGAACACTTTTCAAAATAGGCAAATGTTCATTATCTATTTTTTTTTCAGAAACATAGTTTTCAAATTCGTTTTTGGTAAAATCTGAAATAGAAATGAGTTGATTTGCATAAAGTAGATTCCACTGTAAATAATTATAAAATTTCTCTTCAAAAATATTATAAGGTTTCAATAAAAGTGGAATAATGTCATACAATAAATAGCAACTTTGAAAACTATGTTTGTTTAGATATTCAAATAATTGATAAGGAACGTCATCATTTACCGTAAAAGTTACTTCTGGACAAAAAAAAAGACAATTTGTAATCGGACGAAAACGATTTAAATGAATCGGAGAATAGGAAACATATTTTATAGGTTCTATGAAATTATTGCTTTCATTATAATTGAAAAAAAAGTCAATTTCTTGGCTATGACAGGGAACAATGGCGTTTTTTCTTGGATTCCATTTTACAAAAATAACATCAATGTCTTTTTTTTTCAAAAGTTCTTTGGCTAAATAAATGCTAACCACTTGAATACCGCTTCGAATAATGTGTCGAATGCATGCATCAATGAAATAATAGACCGTTTTTTTTTCACTTATTTCATCCTTTGTTTCATCATTTACATTATCTTCTTCATCTTCATCTTCTTCTAATTGATGAATGGTAAAAAAACGATATCCTTTATTTTTACCAATATTTAAATAATGATCCCACAATTCTTGTTTCGTTTGATATTTCTGATCGTATAAATATGGATATGACATAATATATTTATAGTCATCAAACATGACAAATTCATCTAACACACTTTTTATATAACTATTATTAAAGTAGATATAATCATCTTTTAAACCAAAATGAATATAATGCCACCATAATGCGTCATGAGAATGAAAACCATATTTTTTCAAAAAAGGATAGTATTCTGCGTAAAGTTTCGAATCAAATAACGTTTTGTTTGTTAAGTTGTCATTTTTTTCTTTCAAATCAAAAAATCGATATCCGTTTTTTTCACCGATGTTTACATAATGCCACCATAATTGTTCTTTTAAAAGAAATTGGTCTTTTTTAAGATGATTATAATACTTACTGTAAGATTCCCAATCAAAGTCAATATATAATTTGTTTTTTAAACTTTTTGATATCATTTATTAAATAAAAATATATTTATTTTTATTTTTGTTGAATATTCTTTTGGGATAATCTTTAGGATTATTTTATTTTTTGTTTTTATATTTTTATATAGTATAATGAATTTCATAATATTATCTGGAGGATCTGGATCTCGACTATGGCCTAAATCACGGGAAAAGTTACCTAAACAATTTTTGAAAATGACGAACGAGTTTACAATGTTGCAAAATACTCTTTTACGTATTCAGGTTTTAATCGAAAACACAGAAGCAAAGACAAATACCAAGAAAAATAATGTTACAATTATATGTAATAAAGATCATTGGTATATTATTGAAAGTCAAATTCAAGAATTATCTTTACATATTCCTATAACCATTATTACGGAACCTGTTGGTAGAGATTCTGCGCCAGCAATTTGCATTTCTTCACTTATTGGTTTACCAGAAGATAATACTTGTATTATGCCATGTGATCACATTTTCCACGACCAATCATTAAATTCCATTTATCAAGATGCATTACCTTATTTGGATCAATCTATTATAACATTTGGCATTAAACCAACGCATGCTGAAACTGGTTATGGATATATTAAAACGAATGAAAAGAAAGAAACCTTGGAATTCGTTGAAAAACCAAATTTTGAAACCGCAAAACAATATTTCGAAAGTGGTGACTTTTTATGGAATGCAGGTATTTTTTTATTTAAAAATAAAAATATGATTACTTGTTTTGAAAATTATGCTCCTGATATCTTAGAAAATTGTCAAGAAACGTGGCAAAATAGTGTTTGTCAAAATAATCATCTAATTCACTTATCTCAAACACCGTTTTCAACTTGTCGCTCTATTTCCGTAGATTATGCTATTATGGAACCATTATGTAAAGATACAAAAATATGCGTTCAAAAAAATACATTTACTTATGATTCTCATTGGAATGATATTGGTTCTTTTTCTGCCTTATACAATGAATTTGACAAAGATGAAAATAATAATGTTCTCCAAGGAGATGTTATTACATTAAATAGCACTAACTGTTATATTGAAAGTGAAAAATCTCTTGTTACCACCATTGATATCCATGATTTAATTATTGTAAATACAGATGATGCATTATTAATTTGTCCGCAAAGTAAATCACAAGAAGTGAAAAAAATAGTTGAAAATTTAAAGAAAAATAAAAGGGAAGAAGCTTTTTTTCATAAAAAGGTATTTCGTCCATGGGGATTTTATGTTAATATTTACGGATCTGATACTAGTGGGTTCAAAGTAAAAACAATTAGCGTATATCCAGGGAAAAAACTATCCTTACAGTCTCATCATCATCGAAGTGAACATTGGGTTATCGTTCAAGGAAAGGCAAAAGTAACGCTAGGTAAAAATGAAATTTTATTACAAAAAGATGAAAGTGTTTATATTCCTCTCGAAACATTGCATCGAATTGAAAACATTGGTTCAGAAATGCTTGAATTTACAGAAACGCAAATAGGTAAATATTTAGGGGAGGATGATATTGTAAGATATGAAGACGATTTTGGAAGAGTTTAGATCTTTGCATAATTTAAAAAAAAAGAGAATTAAAAAATTTTGAAAAACATGTAAATGAATAAGATAAAATTTATTATTATATTTATATAAATATAATGAATGAATTACCTCCAGATTTTAATGTAACAAATTATATATTATTAAATATAGATTTAAGTCATTTTAGTGAAGAAGATGCTACATTACACTACCAGCGTTACGGATGTAATGAAAAACGAAGATACCATATTATTCCTGATGACTTTAATTACAAAGAATATTTGTCGATCAATGAGGATTTAGATCCTACGATCCCAGATTCTCAAGCAAGAATGCATTATGAAAAATATGGCTATTTTGAAAAACGAAAGTATAAGTTTGAAAATGCAATGACTAGTGAAAATGTAATCACTAGTGAAAATGTAATCACTAGTGAAAATGCAATGACTAGTGAAAATGCAATCACTGATGAAAACAATGAAAATATAAAAGATAATCAGGATTCTATTTTTGATGAATCTGATAAAATGATAGATCATTTTTTGAATGTTTATAATTATACGATCGAAGAGTTGCAAAAAAATGCAAAAATTCAATTTCGATATATATGTTTTAAACATATTAACTATATCAAAAATATTCCTCTTTGCAATTTTCAGGAAAAGAGTGATTATGAATCCGTTTTGGTCGAATATCGTTTTTTTCCACATATAGAATTTATTATTCGTAACAATATATTAAAATTAGGAGAGAAATGGTGTCATACCGTTGTTTGTGGAAATCTGAATTATAATTTTGTAACTGCATTATGTCAAAGCATTTCTCCAAAAATTCGAGTTGTTCTTACCCCTTATGATAATTTACAACCTTCTGCTTATAGTAAAATGTTATCCACTTTGGATTTTTGGAATCTGTTACTTGGTAAGAAGATTCTTATTTATCAAGAAGATTCCATATTATTCAAAAATAATATTGAAGACTTTTTTTATTTTGATTATGTAGGTGCACCTTGGACAACAAATACAAATGATAATAAATCTGGGGTCGGAAATGGTGGCATTTCTCTACGAAGTAAACATATTATGGTAAAGATTATTAATTCGGTTAGTATTGAAAATACACAATATAATTCATCTACTTGGTCTTATATCTATAATACAAAATCGTTCGTTCCACCAGAAGATGTATATTTTACAAAGAATATGGAAGATTTAAAATTAGGAATCTTGGCAGATCGAGAAAATGCTTCCAAATTTTCAACCGAAAGTATAAAAAACGAAAATAGTTTGGCGGGACATAATTTTTGGCATATTGATCCAGAATGGTATAAACGTTTATTTAAAACAAATATTGCAAAATTTAAACCACATTATAATTTGGAATTGTTAGAACATCGCGGAGGATGGAAAAGTGTTTTATCTGAATTGGAAAATTCCAATTTTTTTTCAAAAAATGCTCCTTACGATTTTTTTGACGTAATCGAAAGTTTTTTCCTCTGGAAAACGGATTATGTTTGTAAAAATCCTTGGTGTGGTATTATACATTGCACGGCGATCACTCCACCTTATTTAAATATTATTAATATTGACATTATGTTTCAAAATGAAAACTTTATTGAATCTTTAAAACATTGTGTTTTTCTTGTTAGTTTGTCTCCTTATCTAACAAAATATTTATACAAAAAAATAAGATGTGAATTAGGTTTAGATATTAAAATATATACTATTTATCATCCAGTATTAAATAATGATATTCCACAATTTAATATGGTAAAATTTGTAGAAAACGAGAATAAAATATTAATACAAATTGGTCAACAATTAAGAAAAGTTACAAGTATTTATTTACTGAATGCAGTAAAGTGCAATAAAATGTGGCTAACAGGAACGAAAAACTTTGATCGGATGAATAAATTATTAGACGACGAAGTAGATTATTTAAAAATAAATAAAAATAGTTTAAATAAGCAAGTTGTAATGCATTATACACAAACGTTTGAAGAATATGATGATTTACTTTCTAAAAATATTGTATTTGTAGAGTTATTTGATGCTTCTGCAAACAATACTGTGTTGGAATGTATTATTCGAAATACACCCATTATTATTAATAAAATTGAAGGTGTCGTTGATTATTTGGGTGAAGACTATCCCTTGTATTTTGAAAATTTAAAAGAAGTTCCTCAATTAATCAATGGACAAAAAATATTAGAAGCACACGAATATTTGAAAAATATGGATAAAACACGTTTTTTAATGAGCACCTTTGTTTCTAATTTATTTTCTGCGGTTAATGAAAAGTTTTTAAAATTTTATTAATTAGGATAATGATATGAAATATGTTTGTAGATATCATTCCAATTTAAATCTAATCTTTGTTCATTGACGGGCTGGTTTTTATTGGTTGAACTTAAATAATGAACTTTCACATTACGACAAATTACCAACGTATTTATTTTTTCGTGATGTTCGTATAACTCAGGAGGTATAAAAAAATGCAGATAATAATTACAATTTGGATTAATATGTTTCATCGCAATAATAAAATAATATACTTCAGCAATGGTAGGAATGGAATTTGGAAAAGCAATCATATGAATAAAATGTATACGTTCTTTATTTGTGATAATAATATTCTTAAGTCTTTCTAATCTACGTTTGTATTTATCTAAAAATTCTGGCATATAAGCTTCATAAGACATATTCGACGGAAAATCATGTAAAGAAGATAAAAATAACTGACTATGGTCTACGGTATAGTGAGTTATATTATTGGAACCAATGCCTTTATGAATAAATTTATCCGCTGTTAAAAATTGTTCTGGAAAATTGATGCGTTGAATAATAAATAATACAGTAGAAAAATTTGAAAATATCCAATCAAAAAAATTAGTTTCTACTCGAAAACCATTAAATCGATCAATGGATTCTCTTACTCTACATGCAAATCCTAAACTAATAAACATGTATATTTATTTATATAAATATAAATATATATATATTTATTTTTTAAAGGTATATTTATTTTTTTTTAAATGCAATTATAATTAAAGCCAATCAAAATTTATATTTTCAATATCTTTCTTTTCAATAAGACGATGTGGACGAATTTTATATAATTTATCTATTTCTTCACAATATTCATCTTGAGGTCTTTTTGTAAAGGAAGCTTTTGTCCTATATCCAGTTCCATCATTTCCTACTTTTTCTTGTTTTGCTTGACTTTGCAAAGGACTAACATAATAATAAGCGATTGTTTTTCTGAAGATGTTTTCAGGGCATTTAATTTTTTCAGGAAGACCATGCCAAGAAATCTCATTGGTTTTAAAAATGATCGCTGTATTAAATTTAACTTCCGATTTTACAACACACTTTTCCATGTTTTTATCCCATAGTTGCGTTTCTCCATTCCATTCTGGATCCCAGTCTTTATTTAAATAAAAAATCATATTTAATCTTCGTTCTTTGTTCAAATGAGGATGTTTTTCATAATCTAAATGAACATGAAGTCTACCATTTCTTGGATGAATATGTAGTCCAGCACCATGAAGATAAGGATCATATTCTAAACCCTCAATCCCTGAAAGTTTTGAAAATTTTTCGGTTATTTCCTTCGTAGAAAGTAAATAAAAAATATCTTTTAAACAAGACGGTAATTTTTCAATATTATCAAACGCATATTTTACTTCAATGGGATTATAATATTTATGCCATTTTCCATTCTCAATATCTTCGGGAAAAGAATCATGTAATAATTCCGCATATTCTTCATTCAAAAAATTTGGAATAATAATATGTTCAAAAGGTTCAGAATTTAAAAACTTTTCTTGAAGATCTTCTACATGATTAATCCAGTCACCGAAGAATGATAATTTGTTAGATTTATTTTCCATGGAATATAATTCAAATAAATTAATTTTATAATTTTGATGAATTAAATCCATGAGCCCAGTGAATAAATCAATTTCAATTTTCCATCCTAAATCTTTTAATTTTTGATTACTGATATAATACCGCATATCATTATAAGGTCGGTCTTCAATATATTCAATCCAATTTTCATAATCCTCGGTTTTTTTAATATATTTAATAAGTAATTTTGCAATGTCAATCACCGAAAATTCCATTCCTTCATCACAACCAATGTTATAAATTTCACCAATTTCTCCTTTTTCTAAAATGGTTTCAAATGCTTTTGCGGTGTCATAGGCATGTAAAAAAGCACGAACCGAAGAACCGTCCCCTTGAATGGTTACCTTTTTATTTTCTTTTAATAATTTGACAAAACGTGGAATTAATTTTTCAGGATATTGATTTTGTCCATATACATTGTTTCCACGTGTAATAATAATAGGCATTTTATAAGAATGATTATATGACTGTGCGATAAGTTCAGCACCTGCTTTCGTTGCAGCATAAGGATTCGTAGGACATAAAATCGAATGTTCCGTTTTATGTTTTTCATCAATACTATTCATCGACTCTCCATATACTTCATCCGTTGATACATGAATAATTTTTTTAATTCCATTATATTTTCGACAACATTCTAACAAAGTATGTGTTCCAAGAACATTATCATAAGTAAATTTGATGGAATCTTCAAATGAATTTTGAACATGACTTTGCGCTGCAAAATGAATCACATGGGTTATCTGATATTTAATCAATAATTGACTAATCAATTTATCGTCACATAAATTACCTTTGACAAAAACATATTTACTATCTTTTCTTATATTTTTGTAAACATTTTCTTCGTCAGCACAATAATACATGGCATCCAAATTAACTAGCGTAGTAACTTTATTTTTCGGAAAATAATAATTAATAAAGTTACTACCTATAAATCCACATCCTCCAGTAACTAACAAATTGCATTCGTTATTTAAATTTGTTTTATATTCTATCAAACATTTTCTTACGGCTTCTTTGATGGAATCGACTTGAGGATACAAAGATTCTAAACGAGAAGTTTCTAAAAAATTATTCGATCGATCTGCTGCCAATATTTTTCGTTGTTCTTCTTGGGAAAAATTTTTCCAAGTGAATCTAGGGTCAACAATTTCTTTATACATTTCAAAAATTTCATTATGACTAATTAATCCAGGATTAGTCAAATTCATGGTTCCTACCACTCCATTTTTCATCATATCTACAACATAAACTAACAATTCTGGAAGAACGGTCATGGAATTTGGAATCGAACATACTTTTTCATAATTCACAATTTTAGTAATAAAGTTGCGTCCATTTTTTTCGCCAGTAATTGGCATTCTTATTCGAAGGTTTAATACATTGGAATATAAATGCATAAAACGATCTGTAAACCCTTTTACAATGGAATAAGAAGATCCGAAAAAATTAGGTAATGAATCTTCATGAAATCCATTGACTTCTTCTGCAAAAGGATGATCTTCGTCGAATTTAAAAATACAACCAGTTCCAAGATAAGTATAATGAATAGAACGACGATCACATATTTCTGCAAGTAAAAGAGGAGAAAATAAATTATCGCGAATATTTTCAGTTAATTTTCCTTCTTGTTCTAAATAATCAATGGTTGTATAAACTTTTTCATTAATTTTTCCATGAGTTCTACCAATAAAAGAAATCACGTGACTAGGTGCAACGGATTCAATTTCGTTGGTTAATTCATCAATGTTATCTACACGCGATTTCCCACATGAAAAAATAAGGTTTTTTTTTTCTAAAATTTTTATAAATTGTCCTCCTATCCATCCATTACTTCCATAAACCAAAATATTCATTATAATAATATTACATATTATAATTTATATTTCTTCATTATTTTTTTGGTTTACAAACCATTGAATTGTTTTTTGAATTCCCTTTTCTAAACTTGTAAATTCAAAATCGGATTCTGAATCTTGGAGTAAATTCAATAATTTTGCAATGGATACCGTTTTTTTAAATTGACCATCACTATAATTTGTATCAAACGCAACTCGATGTTCATAATCAAAATTTTTCGCAATTTCTCGACCAATAAATTCAATTGATTTTTCATCTGTTTCAGGAACAGATAATATCACGTTATCTTCGTGATGATTTTCCAAGATAATCATGATTAGTCTCGCTAAATCTTCGGAAAAAATAAACTGTCTTAATGGTTTTCCAGATCCACGAATAATAAAATCTTCACTTTTTTGTTTGGCTAAATAACATTTGTGAATCAACGAAGGTAAAACGTGACCATTTTCTAAGTCAAAATTATCATGTGGACCATATACATTGGTAGGCGTTATACAAATAAATTGATCCCCATAACTTTCTCGGTAAGCTCGACAATGGATTTCAATCATACGTTTTGCATAAGCATAGGCGTCATTGGAAAAATGAGGTGGTCCATCATGTAACATTGATTCATTAATTGGATAAGTGACAACATCTGGAAAAATACAAGTAGATAAACATGCAATTAATTTTTTCACTTTAAAATCATGACTACATTTAATAACATTATAATTGATCATAAGATTCTTTTCAAGCATTTCTACTTTATGATTCATATTTCGATATAAACCTCCTACATGTCCTGCTAAATGAATGACATATTCTGGATGATATTTTTCGAACATCGCAATTGTTTCGCTGATATGTAATAAATTATAATCTTTGGAAGAAATAAAAATAAATTCATAAATGTCGGACCAACTCGAACTAACTGTTTTTATACCATTTCCAACTAATCCACTACCTCCAGTAACTAAAATTTTTGGTTTTTGCATGAGAATATATAATATTTATACACAATAAATTTTCAAATATTCTTTATTAAGAATAATTCGATTTTCTTTATTTCCATAATATAAGAAATGTCTCCATGCATCGTCTTCATTATTAATGTGATATAAATCTTTGTTATTATTTAGGTAATTTTTCCAGTCAAAAAAAATAGAAATGTCATTATAAATACGTTCTTCCTTTTTCCCATGATTATTCCAATGATCCCATGCTTCTTCCATGGTTTTTACATTTAAATCTTGATATTTATTGACATAAAATTCCCATTGAAAAATCATTACTAACATAATTGTGTAAAAATTTATTATATATTTTTGTTATATAATAATAACACCAAAAAATGAATTTTAAAATCCAATACAAAGAAAATCTCATTAAAAATTTTTGTAAAATATATAATGTATCAAAAAATGATTTATTAGCCGATGAAAATTATTATTTTAGATACATTTGTTTTAAATACAATGATTTTATGAAAGGTATTGATTTACCAAAAATACCTTTAAAAAGTAAATGTGAAGCAGTATTAATTGAATTCCGATGTTTTCCACATTTAGAATTTTTAATTCGTAATTGTATCTTTAAATTAGGTGATAAATGGTGTTATACGGTGATTTGTGGAAATAATAACTTTGAATTTATTACTGAAATTTGTAATCAAATATCACATAATATCAATATTATTAAGGTAAATGTGGACAATATGCTTCCTACTCAATATAACAAATTTTTGACCAGTATGAGTTTTTGGAATATGTTACATGGTGAAAAAATTTTGATTTATCAAGAAGATTCCATGATTTTTAAATCCAAGATCGAACCATTTTTAGAATATGATTATATTGGCGCACCCTTTCCTAAACATCAAAATGATACCCCGAACTGTGTAGGAAACGGAGGGTTCAGTTTACGAAGTAAATCCGTTATGATCAAAATATTAAATTCCGTATCTGTAAAAAATACCATTTTTCATACTTCGACTTTGCAATACATGGAAAACCAAGGATTGACGTTTCCTCCCGAAGATGTTTATTATTCAAAAAATGCGCAAGAATTAGGTATTGGAACCGTCGCAGACTACCATACCGCCTCTTTATTTTCAAGTGAAACGGTTTACAATGAAAATAGTTTAGGAGGTCATAAATTTTGGATTTCGGATAGTAACTGGAAACAAAAATTGAAAAATCTGTTTAACTATAATATTTATATTTTTCATAGCGATATCCAATTGTATTTACAATATTGTAAATTGGATGAAAGTTATAATAAAAATAGTGTGAATAAAAATGCATTTGATGTTGATTTGTATTTTTGTAACTGTGTGAATAAATTATATATGGGTAACAACTATGATATTATTAAATATATCCAGTTGATTGGTATGGATGGGTTTATTTATCACCCGAAACAAGTAACCAATATTTTTCCAGGTATAAAAATATATACTTTTTTGAATGAATTATTTATTGTCTATAAAACCAGCGTCTATAAAGCGAATGTATTTGTGGAAAAGTTTTTGTATAAATCGTCTTTTGAACAAATGGCGAAATATTTTATTAAAAACCATTATTATAATTTAAATAATTCGATTCCTCTTTTATTGATTGTTTTTATTGGGAATGAAGAGCGAGGAATTGATTTGATTAACAAGATTATTAGTTATAAAAGAATACAAGTATTTAATGTGGCATTTTGTTTTAATTTGAATAGTAACATTGCGGAAAAATTAAAGAATAAAATCAAAGAACATTTTGATTTTTATGCGGTATATGAGTCCAAAGAATGTGGAACCGATATTACACCCAGTTTATTAATGTATCATGATATTTCCAAACGTGATCGTTTTAAACATATTATTAAGTTACAAACGAAAAGTATTTTGAATCCTTATTTGGATTTATCGATTTATTTATTGACAACTCCATTAGAACGTTTATTGTTAGATACGCGAAAAAATTGTAATTGCATTGGGCATCCTGATTATTATATTAAGTTGGGAGATGATAAATTTAACAATGAACTGAAGTTACGGCATTTGAATGATATTCAAATTACAAATACGTTTGTAGGAGGGACGATTTTTTATTCTCCTGCAGAAGTATTTGATAAAACGTTGGAATTCTTGAAAAAGAATTATAAGAGTTATCTTTTGAACAATTTGTATGAAAACAATAGCATTAATTCAAATAATTCTCCGATTCATTTCTTAGAACGTATTTTCGGGGTGGTTAAATTGCGTTAATTTATAAACAATAATTATCTTTGGCATAACCGATGATTGCGCATGCAATGCGTTTCCCTGCATTGCCATTGATTTTTGACGCTGGATTGTCTCCTTGTCCACAGTCGTCTTCGTCTGCATGAATAATAAGTCCTCGGCCAATAATATTTGCGACGGATCCGCGTAATTTAATGACATTGTCTTCCATCGTTGTGTCAACACAGCCTTTACTATCACTGTGAATATTTCCAAGATCGCCGACGTGTCGTTCTTTGAGACCTGGGCATCCATGATTCTTCTTGTAAGGATTGAAATGCGCGCACATACTTTCGCATTTTTCGGATAAATCTCCTGATTCATGAACATGGAATCCGTGCGCAGAATTCTTTTTTAATCCAGACAAATGAATATCAATAATGATACAATCATTTTTTAGATCTTCACTGAATCTTACAGTTCCTTTGATTTTTCCGTCAAATACTGCAATGGCTTTGATTGGTTTTTTGGACATGGCTTTTCTATATATAATTGGAACCTTGTTTTTATATTGTTTTGTTTTCTTTGGTGCGTCAAAATCTTTTCAATCAAAAATTTAGCAAACATTCTTTTCTTTTGTTAAATTATAATATGGTTACAACTGTTAGAAAAGCTGCTTTAGAACTTCAAAGTTCAGGTCGTGACATATATAGGGCTCGTGCTACAACAAATTTTAACGACGATTCAACTAAGCAAGAAAGACTAGAAGTCTTAAGGAAAACAGATGTAGCAACACCAAAATTATCTGGAAAGTATCAAGCTCTAGGTAGTGAACCAGTTCCTTATGACTTAACATTAAGTGGTTTAAGGGGTCAACAATTACAACTTAATGGAACATTTGGTGATAAAAGCTTAATTGTAACTACAAGTGCAAAACCAGATAATGCTAGCGGTAACGCTATTGTTACATTAACAACTCGTTATGATGATGCAGAAACTATTGCAGAAGTCGGCTTGTCTCAACAAACAAGTGCTAGTTGGGACGTTGTCGCAAATCCTCGTTTATTGGAAGACGATGTAGAGGCAACTTATAGTCAAAACACAAGTGAAACCGCAGCTATCACTCTATCACCTAGAGCTGAATCAGAGGTAACATTATCAGACGCACAAACAGTTGGTGCAGGAGTTGGTGCTGCTGGTGCCCTTAAAGAATATTTTGACGAAGTTCCTATTGGAGAATTGAGTTTAGGTCCAATCGCCATTTTTCTAATAAGTGTTTTTTCGGGATTAAATGCAGAAGCATAAAAGTGCGTCAAAATCTTTTCAATTAAAAATTTAGCAAAAATTCTTTTCTTTTGTTAAATTATAATATGGCTCCCGTTGATCTTCAACTTTTAGGAAAATTTGACTATGGTTCTGAAACCAATCCTTTTGCTGTTAGTATTGAAAATAATGTAGATGGAGATAGAGATGAGATAAGACCAAAGACAACTGAACTTAATCGATCTCCTGGTAGTCCGACATATAGACTTCAATCCAGTGGAAGCATAACTTTAATGGGCACTGGACAACGCACTGGACAACCACAAGTACAAGGACCATATACATTAACAACAAGAGTTGCACGAACAAGAACAGGTTTAGGTCAAGAATTGGAATCACGTCTTAATTTTGACGGTATTGAATATCTTTTAAACATAACTGCACGCCCAGCAGCAGACTCAACAGCAGCAGCAGCAGGTGGTGTAAATCTTTCAGGTTCATTGAATGGAAAACAATTGGCTGGAAATTTAGATACAACTAAATTAACCAATGAATGGAAAGTTGATAATTCAACACAGGCAAACTATACTTCTGACACGCCTAAGAAAGCAACAATGAGTTATAATGGTGAACCTACATCAGATCTTCCTATACAAGGTCTAGTGCTATCAAGTGTAGCTGCAATGGCCCCAAGCTCAGATGAGGCTTGTATAGTTGCTTCTAATCATTCTGGAGCACTTTCTCAAGTTAGAGCTGTTGCCAGGCGTTAATCAAACCCCTTTTTTACAAAAACTGATTGGACGGGTAGTGTTGATGAAAAAATTATTAAATTTATGGCTCAATATGAGGAAGCATTTCCAAAAATAGATATTGAATACAATCCACTTGAGTTACTATTTTTTAAAAAGTTTGCTCAAGGATTCGGTGCGATTGCAATAGTTAAGAAATTAACTGAACAAACAGAAGAACTAGATACAGTAACTCTAAATGCTGGTCTTGGTATTTTACTTTTAAGTATCCCTCTTCCAAAACCAAAGAATTAAGTAGAAGAATTCATCAGAAAACAAATTTCTTTCCAAGTAAAAAAATCTAAAGAAAGACGGCTTTTAATAGCAAACACTTTTTCTTCATTAAAAAAAGTTTGTTGTAGAACTCGTGTTATAAAAGATTTATAGTTGTCATTATCATTAATTTTTACATCTTTATTTTTCACAAACAAATCCAAATAAATAAAATGATAATTATAAAACTGAAAATCAAGAAAACACTTTTGATAATAATTGTTTTCTTGGACACTGAAAAACGGATATTCGTGATCTAAATTCGTCGTGCTAATATCTGAAACTACTAGATTTGGACTACAAATAAACGCCGATTTAGGAAACATTTCAAACATTGGCCAATAATCTTTGTCAAAAAAAGAAAAATGATCAAAATTCGTTTTTAATTCAAACATTTTCTTCGCACCTGCCAACGAATAGTAATTCGCATGTGCACCATACACTTTTTTCGCAGATGAGTCCATTCGATACACACTATTAGTAACGTTTTTATAATGCAAGGAAGAAAAACTGAAATCACATGCACCTAACATCAAGAAATCGTAATCCATGCCTTTACAGAAGACGTTTTCAAACAATGTGTGAAAATCTTTATGAAAAATAATATCGTCTTCGAAAATAATCGCATTTTCATATTTATTGACAATAACATTTTGTAAACACCAGAGGTGACTCAAACAACAACCAATTTCTCCGCGAGTTAATGATCCATTACGATTAAAGGTATTAAATAAAAAATTATCGATTTTATCAACAACGACAAGGGTAAAGTTAAGATTGTATTTTTTCATCAATATACAAATATATTTCCTGCGCACAACATCTTTTTTTAAATTAATGACATAGATCTGCTTAACTTTAGTGGAAATATAATTTATTTCATTGGTCACGTTATTTTGTATGTAGTAAGTTTTCGCTTTATAATTATTGAATACATTCATAGGAATAATAATAAATAAATAGAAGATAAAATAATTTTAAAAAAAAATATATATATTATAGATGACTACTATTTTATCTGCGTTAAAAACACATAATGAAGAAACGCATGTTCCTGTTTCCCATACGCATCCTGTTGCATCTATTGATCTAGCATTATTGAAAAATACACATCATTTAGAAGAACATGAAGTTGATTTAATTACTCCTTTATTGAAACATGACATTTGTTTTTTAGATTTTATTGCTTGTTTTTTCTCAGCTCCTGGCGGGGCATTCAATATTAATTTATTGAACAAATGTTTTTCACCGCTTTTATTGAATACTCAATATTATGCAGGTATCAACGGTTCCAAATCACATTGGAGTCTTTATGCGCAATGTATCAAAGCTTATAGTAGTAAACATTCTATTCCTGAGAATAAAATACCTGCAAGTCTTCGTATTAACTTGATGAAAGAATGTTTTTGCAAGGAATCTTTAGCTACCAACAGTCATTTTCAAAACGCATTAGATTATACTCAAATGATAAATGCATTACAAACCTTAGGACAAATAAAATTTACAGGTAATACGGATCATCATGCAACTGTGATTGTAAACATTCAGTATCAGTTTTATTCAAAAGCATTAGATGTATGTATTGCGGCAATCTTCAGTTATCAAACTGGTATCCCATGTTATCGTAATGTTTATATTCATCCTGATCACGATGTTCCAAATCCATATAGTAAAGATGAAAAAACAGAAGAAGAAGTAATCAATCAAATAAGTTTAGTAACAAAAGATCTTTTCGAAGATGTTGTTGCCCAATCAAAACAAAATTGTAAATTGAGTTCTTCAATATTGAATACAGTGGATGATGAAATTTATAACAAAGATCATACTCATTATTATGATGATCAAACGATTGAAAGTTTAATGACAAAACAAATTTTGTGTGCATTGAATACAACTGAAGATAGCGATGAAGATGATGAAACCACCAGTATAGAATCACATAAATTTAATGCAAATAATATTTGGTAATATTTAATTTTCTATTTATTTATATAACATAGATAAATAGAAATGAGTGCTTCAAAAAGAGTGTTTGCAAATGAAAAAGATATGAACTTTAATGAATATGTTAAAAATAAAATGGGTATTGAGATCATAAAAAATAACAAGTCCAAAAATAAAGAGTTTAATTATTTTTTAAGTTACGATCGTTTTATTCTTTTAACAAAAACTTATTTCAAATACAGTCAAAATAATTCGATAGGAATCATGATTCCAACAAATATTTACAATACCAATACTAGTTTTATTTGTTATCAGAGTTTATTGTCTCATATCAAAGATTGCAATCATTGTAAATATTGCAAAGATGTTTTGAACTTGTGCGAGTGTCATGAATTAAAAGGGATTTTATATCCTTATGGACTTTATATATCGAAAAATATTCCCAATAATTTTTATTTACATAAACGGTTTACACTAGATGACTGGTGTAAAACAACTTGTATAGAAGAATACCAAGAAAAAGAAGAAGATCAAGAAGAACAAGAAGAAGAAGAACAAGAAAAAGAAAAAAGGAATTCTTTGTCAGATTGTAGTGCTTGTTCTGAATCCAAATCATCATCATCATCAATAATAAATAAAAAAAAACATTATCATAATTATGTTTTTCCATCTCAAAATGCCTTTGTTTTTGGAAATAAAAAAGATAAAATAAATCATTCTTATGAAAATCGTCAACGCATGAATGCTTTTGCCGTGTATCCGAACCTGAAAAACTGTCAACATTGTAATAAAACGGATCAAGAAGAAGAAGAACCCGAAAAACCATGTAATAAAAAAATGGGAATGTGTAAAAATACGAAACCTCTTTTTATTTGAGCCTCTTTTTTAATTGATTTATGAAATAAGTTTAAAAGAATAAACATTATTCTTATAAACTTATAAATGACAACAAGTAAGATTTTATTTCTTTTCGATGTCGACGGAACCTTAACCAAACCTCGATTAAAAATCAGTAATAACATGATTGACTTGTTGAAAAAAATCCATGGTTTAGAAAATTACGATTTAGGATTTGTCGGTGGTTCAGATTTATCCAAACAAGAAGAACAATTGGGAAAAGAAAACATGGATTTATTTACTTGGAAATTCGCTGAAAATGGTTTAATGGCTTACCATGAAGACGAGTTAATTAATTTAACAAGTTTGATTAGCGAAATCGGAGAAGAAGATTACCAAGATTTAATCAATGCTTGTCTACTCGCCTTGTCGGAAACCAGAATTCCTGTCAAGCGAGGTAATTTTATTGAAATGCGAAATGGAATGATCAATGTATCCCCGATTGGTCGCAGTTGTAATCAAGAGGAAAGAGATCAGTTTGATAAATTGGATAAAATATGCGAAATCAGGAAAAAAATGATTGACCGTATTAAAGCATTGGTTCCTCATTTAGATCTGACTTATTCCATTGGAGGTCAAATTAGTATGGATATTTTTCCAAAGGGTTGGGACAAAACTTATTGTTTGAAATTTCTGAAAGATAAATATGAAGTCATCTATTTTTTCGGGGATAAAACCGAAAAGGGAGGAAATGACCATGAAATATATAATGATACGCGTGTAAAATCATTTAGTGTAAGAAGCTTTGAAGATACCATGGAAATTTTAGAGAGTTTAATTTGATTTATTGAATAAAAATAATATCCTACTATAAGAATAATAATGACATCATCCTTGTCTGGAAAAGCAGGGTTAAAACATCAATTGTCTGGAAAAATGAATGAAAATGTGAATCATATTATTCCTTTTCAAATTAAAAAACTGAAAATCCGTATTATGAATTTATTTTGGCTTCCTCTAATTGCGAAAAAATGGCAAGTTCTTCAAAAGAATTTGTTTTTGTTAGATGGTTTGAAAAGAAAATTGGAATATTATTATGCTTCTTATCAACTGGAAGATTTATTATTATATAAAGATCTTTTGCATCTTTTTGAAATTTTCGTCGAACAGCAAGTTCAGCTAGAAACGATGGAGAAAAAAATTCATCAAAATCCCAAGAATCAAATTATTTCCATGGTTTATCGAACCACCATGATTAAATTGAAACCAGAATACGAATTATACGATAATATTTTAGGTAAACCACTTCGGGAAAAACAAGAAACTTATCGAGAAGAAGTCATTCAAGAAATACAGCGATGCATGTTGTTAGAAGATGTTAGTTATCAAAAGATCCATGACTATATTTTTTATGCGTTTAAATTATAAACATGACTTGCTCTTCTTGTTCTGACTCTGTCGCTCCGCTTACCGCTGAATCGCTTGTGCCTACACCTGTAATTCCTAGTTTTAATACAAATGGTAGTTTAGAACTCACCAATACTGGTAATCTATTTGTCGATTTATCACCAGTAACACCGTTTGCTATTTCTGCCATTAATGCATACATTACATCTTTAGCTGTTGCACAAAAAACTTTGGAACCAACTTTTTTCAATACTCCTTTTCTTTATTCTTTTTCCAGTAATTTGGTTTTAGGAAACTTTTTAGAATCGACTGTTTCTGAAGGTAAATTTATTACTACAACTTATGTAGTTCCTTATCAAGGTTATACAAAAATAGAAACAGCAATAGTTGTAACTATTTTAGACACTGAAACAAAAATAGTATTTTTTCAAATCCCAAAAGAATTTAGTTATGAAAGTGTAGAATTAGCTGCAGTTGCAACTGTTCCTGTTGAAACTGGTTATAATGCGATTGTTCAAGTTCCGTATAGTTTTATTGATAAAAATGTAAATAATGTTTTTACTGAGTTGAAAATTGTAGTTATTACACCGGTTTTATTACCTAATAGCTTTAGCAGTCTAAACGCAGATTCAAATAAAACGCTGTCCAATGCTGTAATTGCTGCATGTTGTCCGGATGATTATGGTGGTCCATGCACCTGTTAATAAGACACATTTTTGAAATTAAAACTTTCATACAAGATTTCCAATTCGAACGTAAGACTAAAGTCCATATTGTTTAAATCAATGATGGTGCCAAATTTATCTAAAATCTTAATATGTAATTTAGATATATTAACAGGACCTGTATATCGTCTTATCTTTGCTAACGGATTATTATCATCACTTACAATAAGACTCAACTTTCCATTGACCATCGGAATTTTGGCAATAATATCTTCATTTAAAATACTTTTATCAAAACATACTGTATTGAGACTGTTATTATTATATTGAAAATCATTGATGGCCACATAAATATATCGATCACCTCCACCGTCAAAGAGTCCTTCCGATTGAATCTTTTCTTCGATATCTAAATAATTCGCCAATCGAAAGCCTAAAATCCATCCACATGTATTCATTCGATTTTGATTAATATTATCCACAAATTTCAAAGAAAATCGAAAATCGTCAAAATCATTTTCTTGTGTCACTTCAAAACGCGTTTTTAAATTATAAGGGTCAATGGAAAAAATGATATATTTTAAATAAGTATCTAACGATGATTCATAAAAATAAGTGGTATTTAAAAAATGTTGTAAACTATCTATGTCATAGTTACCATCAGGTATGACAATGTCGTAAAAATATGACTTTTTGTTTAGATGGACTTCGACTTGAAACATGTTATTTTTTTGGATATGAGAAAATAAATACCAAGCATTTGGAATTTCAATCGATACAAGACGAATGGATAAAATATTTTTGATTTCTACTGGAATCATATATAAAAAATCACATGGATTTGATTGGAAATAGTTATGGCGAAAACAACTGTTTAAATTCAAATTTTGATTTTGAGTAATACGTTTTAATGGATTCAATTCTCCAGGCGCAACCGCATTTGGAAAGGTGTTGGTAATAATGTTGGTGTTATTTTTATCGTTTAATCCAGGAGTATATTTATGCACATTATAATTGGGATCATTTAAAAGACTATAATTATGCTGATTTTTATTATATGTTTCGACACCTTTTTTTACTACACGTTCGATCAAATCAGATTCTTCGTAATTTTCAAATTTTTCAATCATGACAATCTTTTGGATCGTGCTATCTACACTTTCATTTTTTGGAAGCATTTGGTTTTCTAAAATTTTGTAAATAGCTAAAATTATTTTTTGAGATTTCAAATAAAACGGATATAAATTTGGAATCGATTGTTTAATTGCAGACAATACGTTTGTCATTTTGTCTTTATTTTTATCATTTTTGTAATCTTCGTCGATTTTAAAGATGTTTAATAGTTCATTATAGTTATAATTTTCAATATTCAAATCAATATCATTCATATAAATAATATTGATAATAATTGAATTCACTTTTACGAGATCAAATAATTTTGTATGAAAATTTAATTACATTATCTTTTACATTGACCGTAGGTGTTTTAAAAGAAATACTTATTATAAAGATCGGTGTTATTTTTTTATCGGTCGCATAGTTTTCGATGATATTTAATACGTGACTCCAAGGTAACGATGCGACTACACTACAACAATTCAAATCACATAACGTTTTAAGAGCAACAAACTCATTGGTTAATTCAATAAGAGAATTTGTGGTAAAACAACTTCTAGAAATATTTAAATCGCCTTCTATGTTTTTTAAAATTTGTTCGATCAAAATCCATTTTTTTCCTTTTACAGTTCGTTCAAAAGAAATGAAATTTCTATATTTTGGATCTTCGGAAATGGTTTTATTGATTCCGAAATTTTCTCCGTGAGGATAAAAAATAGTTAAGAAATCTTGTCTTGAAATTTCCACTTCATCTAACAAGGTAGTATTTGAGTTATCGCAAGAAACTTCGACGGGAGAATATTCTTGACATAATACGGCAATGTCAATACACAAACTTGGATATTCCATTGTATTATATTTTGTTTTTATTTTTATTTCATTTTTCTTCTACTACTTCTACTTCTTCTTGTTGAACTTCCTCTTTCTTTTCCTCTATTTCTTCTTGAACTTCCTCTTTCTTTTCCTCTATTTCTTCTAGGACTTCCTCTTTCTTTTCCTCTATTTCTTCTAGGACTTCCTCTTTCTTTTCCTCTATTTCTTCTTGAACTTCTTCTTCTTTGACTAAATATTCTTCTTGGACTTCGTCTTCTTTAACTAAATGTTCTTCTTCTTCTAGGTCTAGATCAACTAAAGGAGGAATATCATTTAATGAAAACTGATAAGTATTCATAATTAGTTTGTCTAAAAATACATTGTCATGAGGATTCAAAAATTCTGTTCCATTTGAATTACTTTTGGTATGTATTTCTAAAAAATGAATATTTTCATTGGTAGTAAATCGATATGAATTTTTGTTACCTATATATTGAATAATACATAATAAACCATAATTTTGAGTGTAACAGCTAAATTTTCGATTAAAATCAATAATTCTTTGTTTGAAAGATTTATCAATTTTTCGATAATTCAAAAAAAATAATACAAACATTTTTAACTCAGGTCTCACCAATAAGTTTTTAAAACGACGGATACATCGTTTAAAGTAAAGATGATCTTTTTCTTTCAAAGGATTATGATGGTTAAACAATATTTCACTAGGGTTTTCGGAATAATAACTATGTTGTTGTTTTTCAGAGTTTTCATCTTGAATACTATAATAAGATGTATCCAAAAATGTTTTGAAATCATCTTCTAAACAATGAATGATCATATCGATACTCGAAAAAATCCAATCAAAAGGATAAGATTCTTTTTTTAATTGATTTCTTTTCAAAAAATATGCAGTATGACATCTTGGTCCTAACGAAGCAATGTATTTAATAACGGTCATGTAATTATTATATTAGAATCATACTTTTTTATTTTTATTTTCACGCTATTTTTTATTTTATTTTTATTTTTCTATTATAATACAATAGAATGAACTTGTTTTACAGTGTTACTTTTATGATGATATTCAGTTTTATTGTTCAATACTACATGATGAGTTATATTATGACGGATAAAGTAGGCAATATTACGAACAGTTTGGGTAAAGTTTATATTTCCTCCATGATGGCAACAATCATGGGTTTAGCCGAAGTCTTTATGAATAATCAAATGATGAAAAAGATATCTTGGAATTATTATAGTTTTTTATTCATTCTTTTATTCGTTTTATTTATTGTTTATAAAAAACAAATCGGTATTAACGATCAACAATATTTGAGTGAAATGATTGAACATCATTCCATGGCACTTCTAACAAGTAAAGAAATATTACAAAAAACAAATAATTATAAGGTTAAAAAATTAGCATCTGATATCGTCTCAGGACAACAAAATGAAATTAAATACATGAAACACTTGTTGCTGCGTTTATAAAAGGACAAATAAATTTAAAATTTTGTATAAAATAATATAATCCGTTATTTTATAAAATGCCTATTGTAACTGGAGAAATTTTGGATTTGAAATCTTCGACAAATTTATTTTTTCAACCACGCAATACAAATGAAAAGTATTATTTAGGACATCTTTCAGATATTGGTGAATTAAATGTTGGTAAAACCTTTACATTTGATTTAATTCCTGAATATAGAGCTATAAGTATTTTTAAAAGTCCAAACGGTAATTATAAACTCATTGGTATTTTTGGTAATAATGCTGATTTTTTATATCCTATTTTTAAAAGTAGGGATGGTAGTATTATTTCTATATCCGAACAAGTAGATACTTTCAATAATTTTATTTTAGGAGATTTTTTTGATTTGTCCTTAGTAGAAGTATATAAAGGATCAAATGTATTTAATAATTTACCAGCTAATAAAACGAGTGCGAATGTAGAAGTCTTAGTTTTAAATAAATTTCAAACTAGTTACTTAGTTTTATACGACGGTAAAACAATCTATTTATCCAGTGATACAAACTTAGATGTATTTATTGGTAAAACCATTTTAGTTAATATTTATCGAAAATTTTGGGTATTGAAAGGTGTTATTGGAACAAGTTTAACTTCGACAAAAAAAACAAACGCCATTTTTAACTTAACTGATAAAAAATTAGGAATAAAAATTGTATTAATAGATAATTTACCCTATGTATTCAAGACGGGTGTTATATTGAATACTAATAATAATGGTAAAATATTAGATATTGACTATGTTCCAATTAAATTTACGGAATTTAATTCATTTTTACCAGCCTTACCAAATACTGGATATGAACTAGTCAGTATTTTAAATTCATCCACTGGCAAAACCCCATTGTATACTTTTGTAAATACGAAAGATTTAAGTGATGTTTTTGCTGTTAAATTTTTAGATCCGATTGATTTAGAGCAACGCGTATTTTAAATGCCGACTTTATTAGTCCTTATAAATCTTATATGTTCTTCTTTTTGTATATTTTCTCTTGTTTGTTTTATTTTTATAGTAATCTTTATTATAAGCATAAATAAAGTAATTTTTATAATTTTCTTCTTTAATTTTATCAATTGATATTTTTACACTTTCATCTAATGCTGTAAATGTATTTGGTTTATCTAATTTTATATAATGCTTCATCTGGTTAAAAAATTGTTCTATGCTATTTAGTCTTGGATGATAAGGGCAAGTATATACTAAATAATTTCCACTTTCTTTTATGATTTGTTTTGTGCTTTCTTTTTTATGTATTTGTCCGTTGTCTAAAACAAATAATTTGCCTTTTACTTTACTACATATCTTATTCAAAAATTCATTAAACCTTTCAGCATTTACTGCTCCATTCTGGTATAATTCAGATGCTATACATTTTTTATTATTTATTGCTACAACCAAAGAATATTTTTTGAATACTTCATTATTCGTTGTTTTCTTTATACATCTATCACCTAAAAATGCTCTACAATAATTATGGGTAAGTGATGTGCTTACTGATGTTTCATCAATTGAGATTATATCTTCCAGTTTAAATTTATTTATTACATCAAAAAATTCTTTCAACTCTTGTTGTTCGTTTCTAATATTTCCTCTATAAGTTTTTGGAAAATGTTTGAAAGTTGCTCTTTTTCTGGTAATATTATTATCTCTAATAATGTCTGATAAATATTGTCTTGATATATCTAACTTTGGAAATTTGCTTTTTAGTAATTCTTGTAAAAAATTCATTTGTATATCACTATGTTTTCGCAAGGTTTCTTTGATAAATTGAATATGTTGTTTTTCTAATTTATAAGACCCTAATTTTCTGGTTTTTCTATTAACATTTTTATTTTTATCATATCTTTCAACCCATCGTTTCAAACTTCTTTCACTACATTCAAACACTTCACATACTTTAACATAGTTTTTGATTTTATGGTAATAATTAACTGCTTTCAACTTCAAATCTGGTGTAAATTGTTTAGTCATTTATATAATAATAGAAATTATATAAATAATTATTTTTTGAAAAAATCTGTTATTCTAATACATTTACATATTCTTTTATTACAACTACCACATTTAATTATATTATATTCGTTTTTTGTAAAATTTATTGTTAAACATTTACAATAATTTATATTACAAATACCACATTTCTCGTCATTATATGGCGAATGTTTCCATTCTTCTTTTTCCTTCCTTATTTTCTCTTTTCTTTCTTCTTCTTCTTTTTTCCGTTTAAGTTCTCGTTCTTCTTCTATTATTTTTATTTGTTTTTCTTTTTCTATACGCTGATTTTCTTTTTCAACTTCAATTTTCATTTTTGTTTCTATGGTTCTACTATCTTCTTTACCCATTAATAATAATTCATTATTTTCTAATTTTTGCTCTCTTTCTTTAATTTGAAATTTTTCTATAATTTCTCTGTGTCTTTTTCTTTCATATTCTTCTTTATTTTTACAACAAACGCATTTATAATCTCTAATACATTCTATTTCAAATTCACCTTCTTCATTTACATTCTCACCTGTGTTTGTTTCATTTATAAGAGTTTCCGCTTTAATCTCAAACCAAGGTTCTGGTCTATTTTCTTCTTTTGTTTTATTTTTATAACAAATTTCAAAAATATACTTTAATTCATTATTTTTTAATAATGCTACATCAGCACTTTTTTTAGAATTGTTATAATTAAATTTGTATTCAATATTTGCTTGAGTATCATTATATTCATCTATTTTTATATTTAGAAAATATTCTATTTCTTCATTATCATAAATAATGAAACTATCGTCTGAATCACTTTCTTCACTATTACAATAATAACATTTTCTATAAATATTTATACATCGTTTATTATCTAATAAAGTTTTCATTAATAATTTTGCGTCTTTATGTATTTGAGTTTCATTTGGTTTTTCATAATAACTACAAGGATTTTCTGATTTATAATGAGCGAAGTGTGGTTGTTTAATTTTGCCGTTTCTAAAAATAACATCTTTTTCACAAAAAGGACATTTATATTTATTTATCTTATTTGCTATTTTAGGATATTCATATTTATTTGTTGTTTTATTAATTGCTCCCATAGAAAAATGGTTAGACATATTTATTATAATATGTAATATAATATTTAAGTAAATTGGAAAAATATTTAAAAATATATTAGTATGTTATAATAATTTATAAATGGAAACTATTATTGATTACAAGAGATTATATGAAATGTCTATTATTGAAAAAGAAAAAATATTAACAGACAATCAAAAAAAACAAGAAAAAATTAATGAACTAACAGAAGAATTAAACTCATATAAGATTGAAAATTATAGTAAAAAAAACTACTATCAAAAAAATAAGGAGAAAATTATTGAAAAGGTTAAAGAATATAATAAAAATTATGTAAAAACACCAGAACAAATTAAAGAATATAATAAACGAGCATACGAAAAAAGAAAGGTAAAAAAATTAGAAGAACAAAATTTAGAGAAATAATTATTTAGGAAAATTTATTAAATAAATAATTATTTAGGAAAAGTATTTAGAAATATTTTCTTTACATATATTATAAAATGGAATTGGAAGAAAAACCGCCAGACCCTTCCGAACAAGTTTATAGGATTATTAAGTGTCCTTTGAAATGTGTTTTGAAAAGGTATGATACATTACATCCTATTATTGAAAAGGCAGTTATGGATATGAATGAAATTGTTATTTTGTCTTATCAGTTTATTCGTATGTATTTATTAAATAAATTTAATAACAAACAAGATTTGCCTACTATTAATAAGCAGTTTGTATTAGATGTAATAAAAACAATTAGTTCTCCAAATACGAAAAGAGGTCAAAAAACAAAAGAAGAAAATATCAAAAATGCTACTGGTAAATCAGATATGAAACAATTTTATAATGAAGAATTTTCTAAATTAGTATCTGTGAAACCATCATATTCAAACAAAACGCATATATTAGCAATTACTGCGAATGAAATGATTACTTGTATCAATACAAACATATCTACTCATTTTGTAAAGCATTTATTCAAATATATCAATTGTTTATTCAAAGAACCAAAATCATTAGAAATCAAGAAAGAAACTGATAAGGAAAAGCGTAAAGAACTTTATAAAGAACTCAACCAAGAAATTCGTGATTTGAAAAGCGATTTAATCAATAATAAAATAGAAAATTCAAAAGAAGAATACCATAGTTGGATTAGAGAAAATAAAGGATTTTTATTTCCAAACAAAGTGAATAAATCTGTCGCTTATGATGTGAAATGTAATCCAGAAAAATATATAAAATTCTCATTTTATATCAATCAGAAAATAGAAGAATTAGGAAAGCGTCCTTATCAAGTTATACCACAAAGAAATAATATTGTTCCCAAAAGTATTACATTAAATTCTAATGGTATTGTTGATTTGATTGATGATAAGAAACAAACTATATTTCAATATAATAAAAGCGAATTAGTATTACACGCAAAGAAACATCAAAAACATATTTGGAGTAAAATTCTTAAATTAGAAAAAAAGGATATTTTCAAACAGAAAGAATATGTTTTTTACAATCAAATTATTACTGATGGATTTAGTTGTTCTTTATTATTCATTTTGAAAAAATACAAGGATAAGGTATTTGGTGATAAATTACCACAACTAAATAATGAAATGGAATTTACCAAAGTTGAAGATTTATCAAAGGAAAAATGTGATGAATATTTAACGAATAAATACAAATTAGTTTCATTAGACCCTGGTAAAATTAGACCAATTACTATGATAGATGAAAATAATAAGTTTTTCAAATATACCGCTTGTAGAAGAAGGTTTGAAACTTATACAAAAATAAGTAATTATATTATTTTACAAGAAAAGAAGAAAAATGGTATTGTTGAAAAAGAGAAGAAATCTCCAAATTATAATTCAAGAACACTGAACCAAGAAAAATATAAACATTTTATTACAAATAAAACCATTCTTAATAATGATGTTAAAGAATTTTACCAAAAACCTTTGTTTCGTAAATTAGCATTTCGTAGATTTATCAGAACAAAACAAAGTGAGGTTAAATTGTTGAATGAGATTGAAAATACATATCTTACCAAAGAAGAAATAAAACAAGGGAAAAAGATTGTTATTTTACACGGTGATTATAGTAGAACAAGTCAAATGAAAGGTTGTATATCTACACCAAATATTGGTATGAAGAAATTATTATTAAGTAGATTTGATATTGTTGAAATAAATGAATTCAATACAAGTAAGTTATATAATAAAACTTTGAAAGAAATGGAAAATGTAAGTGTAAAAAGAAAGAAACATAAGAAATCACTTCACGAAATACTAACTCCAAAAGAGGAAACCAATTGTAGTATATTCGTGAATAGAGATGTAAATGCTTGTAAAAATATATTATTACTTGGAAAATGTTATTTAGAAAGTCAAACAAGACCAGAAGAATTTACCAGAAAAGTAATAAAATCAGCAAAGCCTCGGACAAGCCCTTTGGAAAAGGTTAAGAAACCTAAAAAACAAACAAGTAATAATATATAGTTGTTTCATTAAGGTAGTAAATGAAATAACATTAGATGGGAATTTGCTTATCTACCGCAAAGTAAGCAGATGATAAACCCATTACATAGAATTTAGTTAATCCTCCTTCTTTTAGGAGGAAGCGCTCGTATTTTTTTTGTTGAATAACTCGGCATTTAAAATACGCGTTGCTCTAAATAACCGTTTGGGTTCTTTTTTCGAATTTCAGTCCTCGGAATATTATCTTTTAACTGGATTAACACCTTCTAATGATACTACTACCTTTCAATTAAAACAACTCTACAAGTTAGATACAAATATTTTTGTATTTACCAAAGAAGGGAAAACCTATTATGTAAATGGTGAAAATTTTGATATTAATGCTTCTTTGGTGGGAAAATATTTTGAAATTACCTATATTCCATTTATTGTTGGAAAAATCAATGATGTCAATTAAAAATAAAATGCTTATTTTATATATAATATAATGAATATTACCTATAAAAACAAAATCAAAGTAAATGGACAAATGTTGACGCCTTTGCAAACTAGCCTTGAACCCAAGGTTTCTTATAAAGGTGATCCTTGTCAACGGTATACATTGATTCTTACTGATCCTTATGCGGTAAAAGGAAATCATGTTCACTGGACAGTCACAAATATTCCTGGATCACAATTAGAAGAAGGTCAAAAGATCTTACCTTATGTAGGTCCAGCTCCACCCAAAAATAGTGGTGTCCATATTTATTCTTTTCTTCTTTTTCCGCAAACTGGGTTATTAAAAACGATTGAAGTAAAAGATCGAAACATTCCTTTAAAAAAATGGTTAAAAATGTTACAGATTAGAGGTCAACCCATTTACCATTCGAGTTTTCAAAGCCAGTTTTCGGGAGGAAGAACTAGAAGGACGATGAGAATCAGAAGTAAAAAAACGAAAAAATCTAGAAAAAATATTATTTTTACTTAAATAGATTTAAGAAGTTTCTATTAAGTAATAAAGATGTCTTCTTCTTTTTTTGTTTATTTGTTAGAAGCAACTAACAAATCAACTTACGTTGGAGCAACCGTTAATTTAGATCGCCGTTTAAGACAACATAATAAAGAACTAGCTGGAGGTGCCGTTGCAACGAGTGTCAAAGTTGCCAAAGGGGAAGAGTGGAGACGCCATTGTTACGTGAAAGGATTTCCGACTTGGTCTTGCGCCCTGCAATTCGAATGGCGATGGAAACAACTTTCTAGAAAATTACCAAAAAACATGATGCCTTTAGAACGCAGAATGGAAGCATTGAAAAATTTGTTAGAATTAGAGCGATCTACAACGAAAGCGATTCCTTTTTCCGAATGGCCCTCTTTTCCAGAAATTGTTTTTGAATAACGTGTAAAGTGTTTACAATTGAATGGCTTCTTCAAATGTAATAAAAGGACGATTAAATGGATCTTGTGCATGACCTCCATTAGGTCCTGAACTGTAACCAGCCGATCTATATATTTTTGTAATATTTCCCAAGTTTTCAAATTGTAAATTTTTTGATTGAATTATATCATTGTGAACAAAAAAACTATTCACTCCCCTTTTATCACAATAAATTAACGAATAGTTATATTTTTTACCCAATTTATCTAAAGCCAATAAAGATACTCCAAAATAATTAGTTCCATCCCAACGACCATTTTTATCATAAATTACTATTTTATCTTCATATGGTAAATGTGTTGCGTTATATTCGCAAATGATTATATCACAAGTATAATTTTCTAATATTTCTTTCAAACAATAAAAATCATTAAAATCAATATCTACACATAACACATTTATATTTTGAGGAACATTGTATTTTTTAAATAATTCCACCACATTTTCTTTCGTTATAAATTCTTTTCTTAAATTAATACTATCATTTTCATCAGATCCATCCATTTGTAAACCATTCCAGTTATATTTTTCCCTTAATACTTTTGTATTGCATTCATTACCATTTTCTACACCAAATTCAACATAAAATTTATTATCATTATTACCATGATAAATTAGTTCAATTAATTTCATAGTAATTCCATCTTCTCCATTCTGAGAATATATTTTTTTTTCAAAATCTGATAAATTAATCTCTACCTTTGTATAAATAGCATCTTCTTGCCAACCAGATATAGATAAATTATTTTTTAATAGAAAATTATTTGCTATCATAAAATCATTTAATTCATTAAATAATACTTGTCCTTCATACATTGCCATATGTGAAACTTCTGTATAAACAATTTTAAGTTTTTCTATAAATAAACCTAATCCTTTTAGTGCTAATAATTCTGCTCCTTGTAAATCCATCCAAATAATATCAACATGATCAATATCATATATTTTCATAACAGTATCAAGTCTATGACATTTTGTATTGATCTCGTCTTGAACATAAAATTCTATTGGATATTTACCGTTACTTTTGAATAACGAAGAAGCACCTGGATTACCATCTTCCCAAGTTGTTATCGTTTTTTCTTGATTAATTGGATAAAATATAATTTCACCATCATAGTCACATACTGCTCCCTCTATTAATGTTATTCTATCTTTATAGTTTTCTATATTTTTTCTACAAATATCTAATGTATTTGGGTTACATTCAAATGCATATATTTTAGCATTTGGAAAATTATTATAAAATTCTATGCTTTGTAAACAATCTCTTGAACCAATATCAAAAATAATATAATTTTTAGATTTATCTGAAAAATATTTCAAAAAATTTTCAATCATATAATATACATATACATATACATATATATATTATATTATAAACGCAAATACCAATGAACCGATACAAAATCTAAATCACTTGATTTGATAATATTATCAAAATCTTTAATATTAATATTTGCCCATTTTAATTCTCTAATAACAATATTTTCTAAATTATATAGATAAATATATGTAAAATATGTTTCATTTTCTGCAGTCGCACTTCCTTGAAAATGCATTCTATCAATCTTATCTAAATAAATTTCCCAAAAAAGTTTATTATTATCATGATAATCTTCTACAAGTTTAAAAAATTGATTAACCATGTTAACTTCAAAAAGTGTATGGTGTGAAATTCCTGAGAGAGGATAAACTTTTTTTAAAGACGGATGTAACCGATTCATATGTTCAAAATAAGGAATATGATATTCTGTTCCTGTAGTATAAATGCATTTTCCATCATCACTAATAAAATTAGTAGGCTTAATAAAACATGTATCTGCATCAATTACAAGATATTTATCTAAAATTCCAGGTATTATATTTCCTGCGTATAATTTTAATAATTGTTGTAGATACCAACCATTTCTTGAATTTTTACCAAACCTATCTTCTAGATCTTTCATTTTAAATGGAAAAATAGATTCGGATATTGTAATACATCCATCAACTTGTAATGTATCTATACAGCTTATCAAAAATATATTTCTAAATCCAATAATATTTTTTTGTGTATATGAAGTATTATTTTTTACTACAGATAAATCATTCGGTCCTACAGGAATGACAATATCAAACATAAGATTATTATTATAATTACATTACAATATTATTTTTTACATTTCTACGAATGGATAAAAAATAAACTAACTAAATTATTTATCTAATAAATACTCACTTTCGAAATATTTGATAACGTCATGATTTTGTCTCATATTATTTAACCAAATTCTATCACTTTCTGGAAAAATTTTATTATTATTATAAGCATTATACCATAACGTAACTTCATCCTTTTTCAAATAAATATCTAGTGTTTGATAAATAAATACCATCCCACAACCACCAAATTCTATAAAAACACCATCATGTCCTCTTTGCAAATATTTATTGAATCCATAAACTGTTAAATCAGTTTCAAAATTAATTGTTTTTGAAATTTAATTTTTAGAAACTTTATTCCAAGAAGGTATTGAAAACATGTCTCCATGCCAACTATGTTCATATTCTGAATAATATATTTCTGAAAAAAATGATAAATATCCAATCATGGCAGAAAAACTTCCATGAGATAACACGATGTATTTGTTCGTGCTTGCAAACTTCATTAAATCAATAATGTCATGACTTAATATATTTACTCCAGGATATTTATTCATAATTTGTTTTATTATATCATGGTCAATTTGATCACTTGCTAAATATAAATTGTCAAATGAAATTTGAGATAATACCTTGTCATAATAATCAAACCCTGGATTAAATTTTGTAGCATCTGTCAATCGAACATGAATAAAACAATCATTGTTATTATTGTATCTATCCATAAATTTATTTGCATTTATGATTTGATTCTTATTTTCTTCGAGTCGTAAATATTCGTATATCAAATTAGATACATATTGTGTTTGACAATAGCATGCATCATGATTAGGATCTATATTTTGTTTAAACGAATCAGAATTTAATATAGTAAAATAATTATTGTTTGGATTAGGTCCTACTAACACTAAATCGTATTCGATTAATTTAATAGTTTCTGTATAATTATTTTCTCCACTGAATAATTGAATACCTAATAAATGTAATTTATTAACAGTATCATTATTTTCATAAATAATCATTAAATTATGTTTTTCAGCAATAAAGCTTACCGCTAAATTACGAAAAAAATGATTTCCAAATCTACCGTAATTTTTTACTATGGACATAATTTTATTATATATATTTATATTAAAATTAAATAAATATATATATATATATGAATCTATATCGTTTAGGTTACGCCGAATCTACAATTCTTTTTATGTATTATTTAACAAATATTATAAATGTTATGACAATGGAAGATCCATTAATAGAAGCTTACCATTGGCTAATTCCACATTTATATTACTCTTCTGGATTTTATGATAAAACATTTGAAAAAACAGACATTGATACAAATACTAATGAAATAATATCAATCCACCATTGGATTAGTTTACATAAAAAAAATTCTATGCGAATGTTTAACTCTGAATGTTTCCAACTTTATTTAAAAACAATTTTGAAAATCTTACACAAATGTGATACATTGGATCTCAATTTATATAATTATAATAATGAATTAGATAATTATAAGGAAGGTTTTATTGCATTTTTTAATTCAAAAAATATATTCGGATATAGTTATTGTAAAATGAATGAACTTTTACTTCGCGATGATATTCAAAATACACTATATTCATTTATATTAAATAAAAATATTTTGATAATTAATCCTATGTCGGAACTAATGAAAAATCAATATGATTCTGGAAATTTACATAAAATTAGCACTAGTTTTCCGATAGTAAACTCTATAATAACATATAAAATGCCGTATACATTTTATAATAATGGTCCGGATCATTCTATACATGAAACAGTTAAAAAAATAAATGAAGATATAAATCATTTATCTTTTGATTGTGCAATTATATCAGCAGGAGCTTATTCATGTCTTATTGCACATCATATAGATAATATGAATAAACCAACATTAATTATAGGTAGTCATTTATTATATTTGTTTGGTATAATTACTGGTAGAAGTAAAGCATGTCAATTTACGTTTCCTAATGAAGAATATTGGTTAAATGTTCCTGAAGAATATAAACCAAAGAGTTATAAAAATATCGAAGGTGGTTGTTATTGGTAATTAAATATTTATGAAAAATTAATTTTATTATAAGTGCTATAATATAATTTTGTTATCTCGTTTGAATCTGTTTTATTCATCATTAAGGGAGTGTATTCATTTATATCAAAATTAACTTGTTTTTGAATACATTTATACAAAATACATTTCATATAATTAAACATATCAATCTCAAAATTAATACTATTATGTATTTCTAAATAATGAATTATTTCCAAAGATATATATTGTATTATATATTTTGTGGGATGATTCATAGAATAAAATAATAATTTATCTTTATAATTTTTATTGATAAATTCATACAACGGTATAAAAAATATATTTTGTTTACTATATTTCTTTTTACTATTTTCATATCTACTTTTTAATTCATTCAAACTATTACTTACCATATTTTCTAGTTCCTCTTTTGTTTTTAAATTTGCATTATCAACATAATTTTCAATATAATAATCTTCCGAAAAATTATTTTTATAACATTCAATCATTTTGTTATAATGATAATCCGTTGGAGTTTGTAACAATTTTTCATTAAAATATGTATATGTTAAATCAAAATAATAAAAATCAAAATAAACAGAATCGATGATGATAATTTTAGTGCTATCCTTAGAATTATTTATTATAAAATTCGTAGATAAATAATCTACATCTCGATAATTATCTTGAATCGGTTGAGTAATAATTATGTCAGAATTTTTAATAATATCTAGATAACTATTTCTATCAATATCACTACAAAAACATAATACTACCGTTAAATTATATAGATCAGTTGGGAGATTTAACGTTTTTTTTATAGCATCCATTTGACAATTACCATACAATAAAATATTTTTCATTTTATATATATTATATATTTATATATAAAATGAGTGCACGTGAAATTTACAATAATTTTAACTATCATTTTTATATTCATAATTATGATGATTTAAAAAATATAAATTCAGAAAAAGATGCTTTAGAACATTGGACTATGTATGGTAAAAATGAAAATAGAATTTGTAACAAAACAATTATTAAAACGAAAGATGTATCTTTTGAAGAATTTGATTATGAATATTATACAAAATATTATTTTGACTTAGGTGAAATTTCTACTAAAGAAGATGCATTCAACCATTGGCAAAACTATGGTCAACATCAAGAAAAAATTACAAAAAATATGGTTAAAAATATTGACCATCTTAAAATACAAAATCATATGAATCATTTAAAAACAAATGAGTTATCTGGAATAAATATTATTTATTTTGGACCACTGGGAACTACTGGATTCGGAAATGTTGTAATGAATAATGTTTATTTATTATCTTTAATGGGAGCAAATGTGCAATATGTTGTATCTCGGTTTCAAAAAATAAATGAAAATGATTTTAATACGAATATAAAAATGCAATTTTTATTAAGCTGTATTCATAATGAATTAGATAATCCAAGTTATCTATTTTATAATGATAGTGTTCATTTTTTAGATAGTTTTATTTTGAATGCTAAAAAAAAATTTCCTAATGTGAAAATAATTACATGGACCATTTTTGAAACGAATGAATTACCTGAAAGATGGAGTAAAAATTTACTCTTATCGGATATGGTTGTTTTTCCTAGCGAATATAATTATCATCATTATTCGAAAAAATTGTTGATTGAAAAATGTCATTACATTCCCAGTTTTATAGATTATTGTGACCCTAAAAATAAATTAGAATATAACGACGAAATGAATAAAAATTTGAAAATGTTTTCAAATTACAAGCACAAGTATTATTTTATTGGGCAATTCAATTTCAGAAAAAATATTCAAAAATTAATTAACATATTTAAAAATACTTTTAAAATGAATCGAGACGTATGTTTATTTATTAAAACATTTATAGGAATTGGACAAGAAGAATCTAGAGTATATAAGTATAATAATGAGGTACCTAAAATAATCGTTGAACCTGAACTATATACTGATAAACAAATTAATATTTTACATGACATAGGTGATTATTATATTAACTGTGCTCATTGTGAAGGAATCGGTCTTGGATTATTAAACGCGTCCTGTAAAAATATAGTGATAAGTATAGATAAAGGCGGTCATGAATCTTATATAAAAAATTATGTTAAAATACCAGCAATTGAATGTAATTTAGACTTTACATGCGATTTTTATACCAAAGAAGAATGGGCAAAATATTATCCAGATTATAACGAAAATATGGTATGGTTTGATTACCAAGAAAATGATATGAAAAATGCTATATTATCTGCATATAATAGTAACAGTCATTTTATATCTAATCAACCCTACATAGATTATGTAAATAATTCGATTGAATATAAGTTTAATGATTTATTTAAAACTATCAAATGTAAGCAAATTATTTTATTACAACAATACTACATTCCGAACAATAAAGAAAGAGCAGATGAAATAAATACAACACTACAGTTAAATTTAAATAATCAGTTTATAACCAAAATTATATTATTAAATGAAATGTGGTATGATTTTACAAATTTTACACATAATTATAAAATTGAACAAATTGTAATTTATAGTCGTTTAACCTTTAAAGATTCATTTGAATATAGAACAAATTTAGGTGATGATGATATAATAATATTAGCAAATAATGACATCGAATTTACAGAAGATATTATGTATTTACATAATTATTATTTTGACAATACTGTATATTGTCTCACAAGACATGACAATGACTGTTATAAAAATACTAACACAGAAGACTATATGTATAGTCAGGATGCTTGGATATTTAAATGCAATTTAAATATAGATACAAATAATTTAGACTATTATTATGGGGTTAAACATTGTGATAATGTTTTGGTTTATGAATTAACCAGACAAAATATTTATAATTTTAATATTCCTAAAAATATTAAAGCGATTCACCATCATGAATCATTATGGAGAAATAATATTAAACAAACTAGCGAAGAATTATCAAATAATAATAATACACCTTATGTTAATAGTAAAATATTACCATTATTTGTTATCGATGTTGAAAATATTGAACATTTAATTCTGTTAAAACATAAATATAATTTATCTGTGATAGATCTTAATTATTTTATGAAATTATTTGATATTCTTAATATAAGTAAACACGACTATGAATTAATAATAAACAAAGTATTGTATAAATTTAAAGATGATGACGATATTACTTTTATTACTAGAGTAACTGAATTTATTATAAATTCCAATGAAATAATAGAAAAAAATCTATTCATAGAAATGGTTAATCAGTTTTACTATTATAGATCCTTATTAACAAATTTACAATCGAGTAAAGATATTATTTATTTTACATTATATATTTTTTACTACGTCTTAGTTTCTCAAAAATGTAAATTAAAAGATCCTATGATTTTTTATAAAAATGAACATAATATCGAAGTAGATAATGTGATAAATATATTTAAAAATACATTGAATGATTTTCTTCACATTGATATATTTTTATATGAATACCAAAACATGTTTAATTGTCTGAAAACGATTAAAAAAATAATATGTAATACAAATAATGCATATATTTTATGTAACGGAGGGTTAGGTGATTTATTTATTATGTGTGGTGCTATTCGTTTTTTATCTTATTTTTATAATAAAATATATCTATTTTGTCCATTGTCCAGTTTAAAAAATCTAGAAATATTGTTTTTTGATATAAATATAGAATTCATACCTTATGATAAATGGTATAATGAATCAATAAATAATTTTACCTTTTCTACAATCAATAAGTCATGGCATACAGTTGCCTATAAGTTTTTAATAGATGAATCATATAATAATTTTGACTGGTTAAGATATGTTAATTATTATAGCGATCTTAGAGAAAAATTACAAAATAGCGAAGATGCATGGCATCATTGGGTAAATTATGGAAAAAATGAGGGAAGAATGTATTTTAAATATGAACAAATGGATAGTTTTGATTGGATAAAATATATCAACTTTTATTATGATATTCAAGACGAAATAAAAACAATGCATGATGCATGGTATCATTGGATAAATTATGGGAAAAATGAAGGTAGAATTTATTTTGAGTATGAACAGTTTGATAATTTTGAGATGTTTGATTGGATAAAATATATTAATTTTTATAATGATATTAAAGAACAAATAACAACAAAAGAGGATGCTTGGGAGCATTGGATAAATTATGGAAAAAATGAAGGAAGAATTTATTTTGAATATGAACATTTTGACAGTTTTGATTGGATAAAATATATTAATTTTTATAATGATATTAAACAACAAATAACAAATAGACAGGATGCGTGGTCACATTGGATAAGTTATGGAAAAAACGAAGGCAGAATCTATTTCAGAAATAGTTTTAATAGTAAAAATAATGAAAATAAATGTAAAGATAATGATGATATATTTATTGTAGGGAATCACTTTTTGAATATGACATCCAAAGTAACAAATAACGCATTTGTTGATTTTACAAACCAACATAAATCAAATAATAAATATCCAAATCCATATTATGACCATATTGCGATATTTTACAGTAAAATGAATTTGGACATATCCATTTATTACGATTATTTTTATCTTCCGTCAACTGCAAAATCTCAAAGATTATATCAAGAAATACAGAATTATAAAATTGTATTTTTACATTTTGTATCTTCGTGTGGTGAATCTTATATTCCTCATCAAGAATGGCCTCATATTTATGAAGAAGAATATTTAATTATTAATCCTGATAAAAATCATTATAATCCTGAAGAGTCGCCTGTAAAATACAATTTAGCTAATAACTATTTAGGATTATTAGTAACTGACTACATTGATATCATTTTAAATTCAACAGATATTTATGTTTGCGATTCTTGTTTCGCAAATATTGTTTATCCTTTGAGAATAACTGATAAGTTAAAAGCAACAAATGTAATTATTTATGATCGATTTTATCCAAATTCTTTTCACGCCTTTCCAAATCCGATAAATTTATCTAGATAATAACATTTATAAGTTTATACAAAATAATTCATTAATGTATATGAATCATTTATTTTAGTTTCTTTAAAATTATTTTTTTTATATAATTTTATTGCATTTATATTATTGTTATCTACCGAAAGATATATTTCTTTACAATATTTAATTTTATAATGATGTAAAATATATTTCATTATATGATTACCTAATCCTTTATTTTGATGTTGATCACTTATACATATACCGAACCAGTATTTTCCATCTTCTTGATCTATATGCGCATATCCAATAGGATTATTATTATCCATTACTAGTAACGTCAGCAAATGATTTTGAATGACATCCACACTTCTTTTATTAAAATATCGAAATGAGGTAGACCTTATATTATCAATAAAAGTATTTAACAAATTTTTTGTTTCTATATTATTATTTATTTCTATTATTTTATAACTTGTATCCAAATAAAAACATAATTTATGTATTATATCAACAACTTGTTGTTGTTCTTCTAAGGAAATATCTGGTGATGATGGTATCATAATTACTTCTTTATTTAATTTATAAGCTATATTATCTTCAAATACAATGTCTTTTAAGTGTTCATGACTATTTATAGGATAGAAAAAAGGACGTGAATCCATTCCTTCATCTTTTAAAAATGTATATGTTTCTTCATGATTTAAATAATTGTCTATTATTCTTATTGCATAGATCCAATTCGCATTCTTTGTATCTTTTTCTCTTTCGAAAATTTTTACTTTATTATTTTGTATTAATGGTTCCAACAAGTCATTATATTTTTCAAAGATAGTTTGTTTTTTAGATAATATATTATCCAAATCATTCAGTTGATCATATAAAAATGCGGCTTGTATATTTGTCATTCGATAGTTATACGCATGTGTGTCATGTAAATAACGTTGACTAGATAACCCTTGTGAATAGGCTTTAATAATATAGTTATAGATTTCATCATCGTTTGTTAAAAACGCACCACCTTCACCAGTTGTGATTGTTTTATTTCCATAGAAAGAAATAGATGAACATAATGAATCATTTGATGTTCCTGAAAATATTCCGTTGTATTTTCCGAATAAACCTTCACAATTATCTTCCATGAAGATTAAATCTGGTCTCATACTTTTTAATCTTGGAACATTAACGATGTTACCAAGATTATGAACAATTAAAACAGCAGCATTCTTTTCTAATGACATAATGTATTCTTCACTTGTCTCAATATTAAATGTTTCTAAATTCATTTTCATTACATCGATAAACGTTTTATCATATTCCATTAACAATGCATTCCAAGCTGCTACATAACAATTGTTGGATACATATATTTTATTTATAGTAGGAAATTTATATTTTAAAGCTAAAAAAAGACAATGCGTTGCACAAGTTCCATTTGCCATTAAAATGGTATGTTTGGTGTTTAAAATTTCTTTTAATTTGTCATTTGCTTTTTTTACATAAATACCATGATTAGAAATCCATCCAGTTTCAATAGCTTTTATCGCTGAAGATTTATAACTTAAAATATTAGGGTTGTAAATGGGTATCATTATAATATTATAATATATTATAATCATGAAAAATAATATACTTTATTTAGTAAACCATAAAACTTTGGCGGATTTTGAAATTCCTATTCTAATTAGTAAAAACTATGGCTATGGCGTTTATATCCCAAAAATACATCAGTCCTATAATTTTATACATAGCACTGATTTAACCAATATTTATAAATATGATTATACTTTAATAAATATATCACAAACAGATAAAGCATATTTAGATAACATAGATTTTTACGATTTAAATCAATTAACAAATAATCAACATTTGATAAATATTTTAAACAATAATTTTAAAATAATTGATATATCATTAGTTTTTCCAGTTAATTTTATTAAAAATTTATCTATAAATTTTGTTGGTAATATTCATATTAGATGTTTCGGTGACATAGGAAATTCTTATTATTACGATCAGTTTAAAAATTTAAATGTTGGCTTTGAAAAAATTTTTGATTGGAAAAAATATATTTCTCACTATAAAGATTTATTTTTTATCAAGGATAAAGAAGCTGCATGGAATCATTGGCAAATGTATGGAAAACCAGAAGGAAGACACTTTTTTTCCGAAAATGTTACATTTGATTATTTTGATTGGGAAAAATATATTTCTTATTATAAAGATTTATCATTTATTACAAATAAACAAGCTGCATGGAGTCATTGGCAAATGTATGGAAAAAATGAAGGAAGAATATTTTTCCATATAACAAGTGATAATTTCCATAATATAAAATATATATTTTCATACAAAGAAATTATTGAACATGAAAATAAAAGAACAAATTTTTTTAATAACTCAAATTCTTTTTACGTTCCATTAGGGTTACCAAATAATTTTTTTGAGAATTATGAAAATACATACAATCCAATAAAATCTAATTTTATTTTTGTATGTTCGAAAATAAATAAAGTTGATTACGATACAAACGCTTATTTAGAATTTAATACTCTTTTTAATAAATCGATCTACGATTTTATAATATTAGGAAAAAACAATGAAAAAATACAAAATATAGACTCTCGAATAATAAACAATTTGTCCGATGCTGAATATTATAGAGAAATGTCACAAGGAATCGCTATGTTTTATCATTCAAAAGAACCACGACATATGCATTATCATCCATTAGAAGCTATTGTAATAGGACTTCCTGTAATATTTTTTTCACAAAATTTATTGTCTTCATTTTTACCACACTCACCTGGTCTCTGTTATTCGGATTTAGAAGTAATCGAAAAAATGAATAGATTAAAAAATAATGATATTGAATTTAGAAATTCTATTATTGGTTATCAAAATCAAAATAAAGATGTTTTAAAAATCAGTAATAATATGCATATCTACGATAACATAGTAAATAATAATCAACCTAATGCAATTATAGATAAAATCACTCCTTGTATTGGAATGGGAGATTTATTGGTAGAAAAAATAATATCTACATCCAATAATTTAACTATAAAAAATATATATGTAAGCAGTTTTATAATAAATAATTATCGAAATGACAAAAATACTTTTACGAATTTTTTATTTCATCTTATTAAATTACTTTTCAATGATACAAATATTATTATGCATGAAACGAATGAAATGCCAAAAATAGAAAATTTAGATCGCGTTTTGTTTCCAATCAAAAAAACATATATTTATGATGATATCAATGTAGTTAATAAAAGTAATATTGAATATAAAAATTACATTATATTTCATACAAAAGCTCGTTTTGATACATGTCATAAGTCATTTAACAATAAAGATTTATCTTCATTAATTGAATTTTTTAAATATTTCAAAACAGATAAAACAATTATTTTAGTTGGGGAACGAAATATTGAAATAAATTCGGAAGCGGTTTCACTAGAAATCATTTCTCTATATAATGAATTAGTTTTACTTAAAAATAATAATAATGTCATTGATCTAACATATGATGTTCTTTATTCAGGACAATCAGACTTTAATTCATTTTTACATGATGTTGAGTTAATTAACAAGGCCGATTGTAATATTGTTTTTGGTATTGGAGGACCTCTTCATTTAGCACAGTGTTTTAGTAAGAAAAATATTATTTATGTAAGTGATGAAATTAACAATAATCAAAATTGGACACTAATATTTAATTCTTATAATATTATTAACAAAAATTTATATAAAAATATACATAGTTTCATAAATAAAATAAACATTGAATTTTCTTCTCTTCCAAAAAGTGAATATAAATATAAGAGTTCTTTTAATTGGAAAGAATATAAATTAAAATATAATGATTTAAATTTTATTAATAATGAACACGATGCCTGGAATCATTTTATAAACTATGGACAAAAAGAAGGTAGACTTTATTCTTATATAGATTCAAGCTATGAAAATCAAGAAACATCTTTCGACTATTTCGATAGTGAAGGATATCTTTATTATTATACAGATTTACAAAAAATAATTAATAATAAAAAAGATGCGTATAAACATTGGACAACTTATGGGAAAAATGAAGGAAGATTATTTTTTTGATATTATTTTTCAATAAAACTTACTTTAATGTTTGCACTATTTAATCATATATGTTATAATTATATAAACATATATAAATAATGATAAATGTATTATTTCATGGTAATTGTCAAGTAGGCGCTGTAAAATGCACATTAAATTTGCCTTCTAATTTATATAACTGTTTTACTGTGCTTGTATATATTACTACGTTAACTAAAAATGATTTTTTAACTATTTTAGAGACATGTGATATAATAATTACACAACCAATCAAAGATAATTATAAAGATGTTGATTACTTATCCACATCTTATCTAATTAATAATTGTAAAAAAAACGCAAAAATTATTATTTTTGATACGTGTCATTTCGATTTTTATTATTTTGATTTAATCTACAAAAAGTTGAACCATCCGATCCATAATAATTTATTACCATATCATTATTCTAATATGATTGAATGTTATAATAAAAATTATCCAATAGAATATTACATTAATAATTTTGTAAATAACGAAAATCTAAAAACACAAGAAGAACTAGAAATAATAGCTGAAAATAGTTTAAATATATTGAAAGATAGAAATAATCATACAATAAATTTATATTCTAATATGAAAAAAGAATGTCTTGATAATTTTGACTGGAAAACATATGTTTCCTATTATCCAGATCTTTCATTTATTACAAATAAGGAGGATGCATGGCATCACTGGATTATGTTTGGAAAATCTGAAAGTAGAATATTTTTTAAAGGAGAATGTCTCGATAATTTTGATTGGAAAACATATGTTTCCCATTACCCAGATCTTTCATTTATTACAAATAAGGAGGATGCATGGCATCACTGGATTATGTTTGGAAAATCTGAAAGTAGAATATTTTTTGACTATATTAATAAACCTCACATTATATCGACATATGATTTTATAAAACAAAATTATAAAAATAAATTATTATTTTATACATTCAATCATCCTACAAAATATTTAATTCACTATATCTGTGAAGAATTAATCAAATGTTTAAAAATACCAAATTCTATTAATTATGATATAGATACTATGCAATATCTAAGATGTATTATATATAAATGTATTCAAAAAAATGTAAACTTTGATATTAGTCAAAATACACCTTTACTTAATCCAGGAAAACAAAATGTGTATGATATAACACAAAAATATTATCATATTTATGAAGCCGATAAATATCCAATCTAATAAAATAATATACCAATAATATAAATGTCAGAATTACATTATTTACCAGTATCTTTAGGTGAAGCCATGGATAAATTATCGATTTTAGATATTAAATTAGATAAAATAACCGATAGTCGTCGTGATAATGTTCTCATTGAATATAATATGTTATATGAAAAACTCAAAAATGATATTGAAAAATATACATTATATTACAACATTATGAAAATTGTAAATTTAGAAATCTGGGATATGATGAATTTATTGCGTGATGCGGAAAATTATGATCATGCTTATATGGTATTATGTCGTCAATGTATGATTTCGAATGACGTAAGATTTCGTATTAAAAATAAAATTAATTATATTTCTAATTGTTCTTTAAAAGAGCAAAAAGGTTATAAAATCATGCGTATTTTATTTGATACACGAAATCAATGTATTCATTTAGAAGATTTGATTTATCCAATTAAATATTATAGTTTTTTATATGATGAAATTGTGATTTTGACACATGAAAAAGATTTATTTGAAAAACATTTTTCATATGATCCTAGCGTTATTATTAGTTGTCAACCCTTAGATTTAACTTATAAAAAAGTATTTGATTTAAAAGATAGTGATTTTACAAAAAATGAATTATATGATGTTGTGCAAATAAATGAAGAAATTATAAGAAAATATTTTGCTAATTTTTAGATAGTTTATTATGTATATTATATATAATAAATGAGTGATTTTATTTTTTATCTATCAGGAGGTCTACTTGGTGATTTCATGCATCAATTATCTGTGATTAAAGAAAAATATTTAGAAACTGGAAAAAAGGGAATATTATATCTTTCAAATCAGGGTGATGCGTTTCGATCTGGATTAGATAATACTTTTAATGATACCTATCACGTTATAATAAGTCAGGAATATATTGAAAAATACGAATTTTACAATAATCAAAAATTTGATTTTGATTTGACGTATTGGAGAAATAAAAACGGATCTCATAAAAATTGGCATTCTATCTATAGTGAAACTTATAATATCGAATGGGGAAAACATAAGTGGTTGAATGTGGGAACAAATGAAAAATTCAAGAATTGTGTTTTGATTAATAGTACTGATTATCGATGGCCTGCCAATATCGATTTTCACGCGATCTATGATATATATAGAAAAGAAATTATATATATATCTCACGATGAAAGACAATACAATGCATTTGTAGAAAAAACTGGTTTAACTGTAGAATTTTATAAACCAACAAATTTTACAGATTTATGTATTGCGATCAATTCATGTAAATTATTTCTAGGTTCTCAGTCCGCTCCCATGTCTATTGCAAAAGCTTTACATAAAAAGATCATTATAGGAAATTCTAGTGTTACTGAAGAAAATGATGCAATTCATGGTAATTATTTTATTAGAGGATTAGATTCTATTTTTCCAAATATTTATTTATCTTTATACAATTATATTTTAAAAAATTTTGATTGGCGAAATTATCTTAATGATTATCCTGATCTACGTGAAAAAATTAATAATAAAGAAGATGCGTGGAACCATTGGATAAATTATGGAAAAAATGAAGGTAGAATTGGAATAGATAATTTAGACTCATACGAAAGTTTTAATTGGCAAAACTATGTTAATAATTATCCTGATCTACAAAAAAGAATACATAACAAACAAGAGGCATGGAGTCATTGGGTGAGTTATGGAAAAAATGAAGGTAGAAATTGCATTTCTAAAATATGTGATGTTTTTGATTGGCAAGATTATCTTACCAATTATCCTGATTTACAAGACAAAATTTATAATAGAGAAGAAGCATGGAATCATTTGATAAATTTTGGAATAAATGAAGGAAGAATATGTTATGAATATTTTAATTGGCAATTATATCATGATAATTATAGCGATGTTAAACAACAATATCCTAGTAAAGAAGGTGCTTGGTATCATTGGATAAATTACGGGAAAAAAGAAGGTAGAATTTGCTCTGAAAATTTTAATTGGCAAAACTATGTTAATAATTATCCTGATCTACAAAAAAGAATTTATAATAAAGAAGATGCATGGAATCATTGGATAAATTTTGGAAAAAAAGAAGGTAGAATTATAAATTCTAAAAATATTGAATTATTAAAAATATTTCATAATTCTGGTTTTTTTTCATGTTGTAGTATGAAACTTCAAATAATTATACATTACGTTAATCAACATAAAAAATTACCTGAAGTTGTTGACAGTTCTGAACAATTTGCTTGGTATAAAATAAATAATAGTAAACGCGATATAACCTTTGATTATTTTGAACATTATGATAACTATAATGTGTATTATAATAGATATGTAAATTATAGCGAAACTTATCAATATACTGATTATAGTAAATTACAATATCATAGTATATGTCCTTTTATTACAAAATATTTTTCACCATCTCTAGAAATTAAAAAAATGATTGAGAATTTGGAGAAAAAATATAATATTAATTATGAAAATACATGTGTTTTATTTTATAGAGGGAATGATAAAAATACCGAAACCGCAGTTTGTAGTTATCAAGAATATATATCTTATGCTCAAAAAATGATAAACCTTCATCCAAATATTGTCTTTTTGGTTCAAAGTGATGAAACTGAATTTATTCAAAAAATGACCTCCCTATTTCCGAATAATACGTTTTATATGAAAGATGAAATACGACATATGAGTAAATGTTCTAACACGGTTGATAAAACAATGAAAGATGAAATTGATAAATTTTCAAAATATTATTTAGCGATTACGATCATGATGTCTAAATGTAAATATATTGTGTGTGGTAGTGGAAATTGTTCAATTTGGATCATGTTTTATCGAGGAAATAGTAATAATGTATATCAAAATTTGAATGGATCTTGGATTAAAAATATATAGATAAAGGATATTTAGTATAATTTTATTTGTAACCATAAACACATGCGTTATCCTTCAAGTGATGTATAAATACTATATTTTCAAAATGATGTTTGTAAATATTTTGTATTTCAGTATAATTTTCAATACTATTTTCTAAACATTCTGTATCTTCATATTTATTAATAAGAATATTTTTTACTATTACATTATCATTGAATACGATTGGGACTTTCAGTTCATTAAATAATGTTAGTATAAACTGTTTATCAGTATAGTTTATTAAATTATCAAAATTATATATAATTGCATCATCATTGTTGAATAAAGTTTCTATAATATTATTTATGTTATTATAAAATCTTGATAATATATGATTATATAAAACGTTTACACAACTATTTATTTCTAATTTGAGTGATTCCCAATGGTAATGTAGAGAATAACTTTCGTCAATTATATTTCTTACTCCTAAAATAATTTTAACTTCATGTCCTGCTTTTTTTATTTTTTCTACAATTAAATTATAGTTATCTAAAACAAATAGAGGATTTTTTATAAAATAAATATTATTTATATCCAAATCTTCATAATTGATAGACATTACTGTAGGAATCGATGGTTCTAGATAATTACCATAATCATGTTTATTAAATTCTATTATTTTATCATTATCATTTAAATTCTTATAATTAATATTGTATTTTTCCATTTCATTTATTAACTCTAAATGAAATAAGTCTGGGATTACAATTACATTTGTTCCAAACGTTAAAGTTTGAAAAATTAAGGTGGTTGCTGTTTTGGGTAAACCTATATGTAATATAATCATTATATTATATATATATAGATGATAAAAAAAAATATAGAGAATTTTGATTGGAAAACCTATTTTGTAGTTTATCCAGATCTTAAAGAAAAATTAGCTTATACAGCGGAAGATGCTTGGGATCATTGGGTTCACTATGGAAAAAAGGAAGGAAGAGTCTATTTTAATAAGGAGGGAAAAATGTATTCCAAAGAACATGTATACACTATCCAAGCCAGTCAAACTAAAGTAAAACTAATATTTGTATGCCATGATGTAGATATTGTTAATACATTATTAGAAGACAAAACAAAGAACAATTTCCACATTTTTTTTGTTGGTCATGCATCTGTATCAAAAGGTTGGATTTCTAATCCTCGCATTACTCTTGTAAAAGAGTTACCTAATCATATTGAAAATCATAAATATTTATTAACTTTTACTGCATGGTATGCGATTATTAAAAATAACATGTTTTTAGACTATGAATATATATGTATTTTAGAATATGACGTAGTTTTAGAAAGTAATTTTGAAATGGAGCTAATCAAAAAATGTGAGCTTGATTCTTACGATATTATTTCATTTATTTATATGGACTCTTGGTTCATGCAAGATATAAGAGAAGATGTAATGACTTATTTTTTAAATAAAAAAGGTTTTGCGTTTGAAAAATACGATTATTGGTTTCCAACCACCAATTATTGTTTAAAACGAAAATGTTTACATGATTTTGTAGATTGGTATTATCCAGATTGTTTAGATATACTAAATTTAGATCCATTTAAAATTTCATGGTATCATGAACGACTATTTTATTGTTTTATTGTTAAACGTTTTTATTCTATTTATCATTTAAATCTTTTGTCGCACTGTCAGTCCAATAGTCATGGATATATGCATTGAATATTTTTACTAAATATAAAATAAAATATTTATATATTCTGGTAAATCATAGTTCTGATGCTGCAGTAACATTACAAACTTTGGCTGGAGGAACACAAACAAATGTAAACGCTTCAATTGTTATTAAAAGATTAGCATAAAAAAATTATGAAAACCAATATTATTTATCATGTTTATCATACCGATAAACAGTCATTCAATAATATTTAGGCACTATTTTTTGTTGACATTATATTTTTATTGGACCTCATCCTCCTTTCATAACTCTACATTTTAATTTTCTGGTTCCTCTACTTTTCTTGATACATCTCTTTTGTGTAAGATGTCTTCGACTTCTTGTTATCTTTTTCATTTTCATTATATATTATAAAAATATAATATATATTGTTAAAATGCTACTTAAAGAAACCAGTGTTTTATCTATTTTGCGTAAAATATATAAAATACTATATAAATGACAGAAAACATGGATTTCATTATCCCGATTAAAAAAACGGGGTTGTTTACACGATCCGTTTTAGAAGGAATATATTTATTTTATCAACCAAGGAGAATCATTATTATTACAAATAAAGACGACATTGACGTTTTAAAAATAAAAATGGTCAATTGGTGCGTAAAATCATATGAATTCATAGATGAAGATTCTTATTTTTTAGAAAACTTTCATTTAAATATTGATGATTTAAAGGTGGAATTTCACACCATAAAAGAGGATCCAAATCATCGAGAATTTGGATGGTGGTTTCAACAAATTCTTAAATTAGGAGCATCGACGCAAGTGAAAAATATATCCTCCAATTATGTAGTTTGGGACGGCGATCTGATTCCGTTAAAAAAATGGGACTTGGTTGATCGGGATTTGGAGGATCCAGATTCCATAAATAATTTTTACGTAGCCATTTTACAAGACAAATCAAAAAATGTCTTTAATAAAATGGAATATGATAAATGTAATCATCATTTGTTAGGATTCAACTGTTTGTTTCCTCTTAATGAAGGCACTTTTGTTACTCATCATATGGTATTCAACGTGGATTATATAAATGAAATGTTTCGTTTTATAAGAGAAAAAAACCAAATTCAGACTTCTTGGCCACTTTACATTATTTCTCTTAGTAAACAATTTTATCGATTCAGTGAATATAATTTATATTCGTCTTTCATGATACATTTTTCGAAACCCTTTTTGTATCATCCTTTTGATTTATATGGTAAAAACGGTATAAGGTTTAGAGAGCCAGCAGAAATAATACGAGAAATTGCGAAGGTTAAAAAAGATCATACTAATGATGAAGACGATTTATTCACTTTTCAAGAAATATGTGAGTTTTTTAGTAAGAATGACTTTATTACGTATGTGCAATTTGAACACGTTTATACAACGAATTTAAGTGAAATGATTTCATAAGAAACATGTTACTACAGATACATGCGTTTTATTGATCCATGAAGGATCTATGTTTTGTTCTTTTTTTATTTCTTCAGGATATTCGATTTTCGTTGGTCCTTCTTGACCTCCTATTTCTCCCCATTGATAAACCAATGGTTTTTTCAAAGCATAGACATTATAAAACGGTTGTATTTGTGCTAAGAATATATCCCATTCTTTATCTTTGAAATAAGATTCAAACATGCATTTTTGAATCGCTAGTAAACCTCTTGGAGAACAAATAATGGTTCCATGTAAAGCTAACATATTATAAGTTCTTAGCACCTCACTATGACTTTCAACATTTGTAAAACATACTGTGTTTGTCCAATGATCATGATTCATACCACAAGTAGATAATCCAATATATAAAAGATCGGTATCATCGGGTATTTCAAGAGTTTTGGGAAAGTCGCGGTATTTTTTCACATCATCTTCAAACATAGCAAATGGTTGAAAAGGTTGATTGCGATCTTGATTCAACGTTGCTAGATCAAGAATTCTTGAAAATCCAGTGGCGCCTGATTTATGTTTACTTGGATCGATGACTGGATTTACTTCAGTAATATCATAATCTTTGAATTCATTTAGCATGTGTTGTCTTCGGATTTCATTATTACAAGTCAAAAAATAATATTTCATATTATCTAACAAAAGATGCATTTTTTATAAAATAAATTGCGTTTTTTATAAAAAATTGTAAACGAAATTTTATTTATTTTATATTTCGTTTAATGGTATATTTTTAAATTTGGACGCCATCACGGAAAAACCACTGTGCGATGCAATAAAGATTTGTTGTGAATTGGATAGCAAATAAAAATCAGTTAATGAATTTAATACTTGGATAGGAGTCGTATTTGATAAACTAGTATGACCTATTTCATAATCGGTTATCAAAATATGGTGATACTTTTCTTTTATTTTTAGTTTATAACGATAGTTATCGCAAAAAAATAAAATAGTTTTATCGACATTTTTTTCAATAAATTCAAATAATTTTGTTTCACTATAACTTCGTGTATCTTCTTTACATAATACAAATGCTTTATCGGTTTCTAAATATTTATCTCCTAATCTTAAATGAATCGAAATATAAGGTGTTTCATTATTTAAAAATTTGTTAGAATTTACTACAATTTCTTCCGAAAAATAAAAAATTTCTTGTAATGGTATTTTTATTTCATGGTATGAAAAACAATCATAAAACAACTGAGGATTTATAATGTAATAGATACTTTCATTTATATAAGGTATCTGATTCGGATGTGAAACATAAGAAATATTATGTGTGTTAACCTTTTCTTTGGTAATATACATTTTTTCATGTTTTAATTTCAAATATTTTTCAATTGGAAGGTTGTGGATCAAATAATATAGCTTGATATCATTTTTCATACATAAATTCAATAAATACACAAAATATTTTACACAATCACCAATTCCACCTGAGCCTAATTCAAAGTTATAAACAATGATTTTCTTCAAGTTATCATATTTATTAAGGTATTCTTCCATAATATTCATATATTTATATTTATATATAAATGAACATAATAATTCCACTGGGAGGCAAAGGAGAAAGATTTTCTAAAAATGGATACACTCAACCGAAACCATTGATACCTATTTTAGATAAATGTATGATTGAATATGTATTAGACAATTTAACTATTACAAGTGTATGGTTCGGAACAACTCCGCAAGATGAATTAATTGATAAAAATTTTCCCTATTTTTTCATTAGTAAAATGTTTTATTTGATTGAATTTGTTAAACAAAATTAATATTTTGAGTTTATTTAGAAAAATAATAATAAATTATTAATGTATATAATGTATTCAAATTATCAATCGTTTGTCAGTAACATTAAAGATGAGTTATTTAATTTTAAATCTAATGGAGTATATAACCATATATTAGAACACGTTTCATTTGAACAAGGAAAACAGTATATTTATTTTATACAAAAAACAATTAAAGAAAAATCTTTGGGGGTTGATTTTAAAAGTATAAATGATTATTTATTATTAAATGATAAATATGGATCTCCTTTAAAATATGAGTATAATTATAATGATGAAAAAATTATTTGTAGTCCAACATCATTAAGATACATTTTACATGCATTGTTAATTTTATTACACATTAAATCTGTTAATTTAACTAAAATAGTCGAAGTAGGATGTGGTTATGGTGGCTTGTTTTTAGCGATTAATCATTTTTCAAAAATATTAAGTATTAGTATTGATAAATATTATATTGTTGATTTACCTGAAGTTGGTAGTCTAATTCAAAATTATATTAAGAAACTAGAAAATAATATTGATATTCCTTACTCAATACATTTGGCTTATGATTATGGCATAGATATACTTGATGAAAATTTATTTTTTATTTCAAACTACTGTTTTACCGAAATTGAAGAATTACATCGAAATAATTATATAAATATTTTATTTCCAAAAATAAGTAATGGTTTTATTATATGGCAAACCATTTTTAATTTACCAATAAATAATATAGATATGATTGGTAAAAATATAATTAACTTAGAAGTAGAGTATCCACAAACTGCAAATGAAATAGACAAAAATTATTATGTTTACTTTTAATATTCAATATCTTCCCAGTTAATTGAATTAATATTATGAATATTTAAATTTTTATAATGTTTATTATTAGTTTCTTTTAATTTTTGAACATAATCCATATCAACTAATTCTGGATGAACGTACCAGTCCTCATATGGATTTATGTAATTCTGATTAATGTCTTCAAATACGCAAAAATAACCTCTTTTATTAAAAATTTCTCTTGATTTTTCGCGTGTATTATCAAAATTTGTATGATATATATCATGTTCAAATGTAACCGTTGCAAATTTGTATTTATCAAAAATTTCTTCGTCTAATTTTTGTAATGTTTTAATTGTAGAACCATTATTAGCTTCTAAATCTATTTGTAAATAATCAAGAGTTAGTGGTATATTATTACTTTCAAATAAATTTTTATAATCTATTTTTGTTGCATCATTTATTATATGGATGCTATTTGGTCGATATTGTTTATAACTAGGTAAATAGGATTCTTGATATTCAACCATTATACCCTTCCAATGATATTTGTTTTCTAATAAATATGTATTGTTAATATTAATTGGATGATTAGATCCTATCTCTAAAAAATAACCATTTGTCTTTTCTTTAAGAATATTCAATATGAATTTATCTTGTTGTGCCTGACCTAAATACATTATATTATATATATAGAAATTATATAAATTATATAATTTAAACGCATTATATTATCTAAAATCCTAGTTAATTAGGTTGCTATTCAGGTTTAAAGAGGTGAAATAGGAACTCAAAAGGGAGGTAAAGGTGATCATACAACTATCCGCCAAAAATGGCGTGATAAGTGACTTCCTTGGCGTAAAATAATAAAATATTAATCTTTCATATAAATAAAGTAAGGCGTCAAGTAAATACTGATAATTAAGCACACAATATTCGTATCATAATTTGTTTGATTTAATAAAGCACTGATTATAACAGCCATGATTACTAGAAAACTATCTCCTAATAAAGCATTTGCACCTATTTCTTTTGAATAACCTTTGAAATGATCTAACATATTATTTGAGCCTTTAGGAACGATGGTAAAGAAAATATAAAATAGGAAGTCAAAAATTATTTGAATGAATACACATATACCAGCAAATGCTGTCAAACCGACTTTTATACCACTTTTATAAACTAGATATCTTCCTAATAACATATATAAAACACCAATCAATATATCTGCAATCATAGCAGACAATCTGTATTTTTTATACCACCCGTCTAAAGATTTGATGTTGACATAAATTTTTGCGAAACTAGCAAAAATGATAAATAAATCAGCATAAATATTCGCTGTTAATATAGGGACGTATTCAAATTTATTATTGTAATTGATCGTAGGTTTCAAATTTGTAGTTTTTTCAATCAAAAAAGTAAGTAAAAAAAATAATACCACAATGAATAATCCGCTCATATATAATTTAAACGAATATAAAAAATGTTTCTATTATTTTGAAACGCCTACTTAAAGAAAAAAGTGAATATTTTTTCCAAAAGTTTTTTCAGAAAGTTGAAATTGGACATTTATAAATGTCCAAAATTGCGATTAGGAAAATGAAGTTGGAAAAATATTTCTTTGTGAGCATAATGAAATTTTATGGTCTCGCAACTTTTTTCAAATAAAAAATTTGTTACGATAAATTTTTTATTATTTTTGCGTAAAAGTATTTAGGGATTTTTCTATTCTACTGTTATAGAATACTTTAGAATGGAAAATCCCATGAAAATCCCATCATTTGAATGTAAAACTTGTGAATACACAACCAATAACAAAAAAGATTACAATAAACATTTATTGACATCTAAACATAAAAATAGAATGGTTTTGAATACGGATTTCCCCGAAGTCCCTTACAAATTTATATGTAAAATATGCGAAAAAAAATACAAAGCAAGAAATAGTCTTTGGTATCATGAACAAAAATGTAATCAACCAATCGAAACAAAAAAAGAAGAAGATCCAAGCGATAAAGAATTGATCATGATTTTAGTGAAGCAAAATACAGAATTGTTAGAATTAGTCAAAAATGGCACTCACAATACGACAAATAATAATACAACCAACAATAGTAATTCACATAACAAGACATTTAATTTGAATTTCTTTTTGAACGAAACATGTAAAGATGCGATGAATATTACTGATTTTGTGAATTCGATTCAATTGCAACTTGCCGATCTAGAAAAAGTTGGTCAACTCGGATACGTGGAAGGAATATCTAACATCATTACTTCGAATTTGAAAGCCCTCGATGTCACCCAACGTCCTATTCATTGCACGGATAAAAAGCGGGAAACCTTGTATGTCAAAGACGAAGACAAATGGGAAAAAGAACAAGAAGAAAAGGTAAAGTTAAGAAAAGTCATCAAAACGATAGGGCATAAAAATATAAAAATGTTGCCAACTTTTGTGAAACAGCATCCAGATTGTAAAGATAGTGATTCACATTATTCAGATCAATACAGCCAAATACTTATTGAATCGATGGGTAATGATTGTGACAACGAAGACAAAATCATTAAAAATATTTCTTGTCAAGTAGTCATTGACAAGGAAGCGATGACGATGTAATTTATTTTTTCGTTCTTCTAGTAGATCTTTCTTTGTTAGATGTAGTTGATTCCAAAGTAGAAATAATTGCTTCTTCAAGAGAAGTTGGAATAGTTAATTCAATATTGTTAATAACGGGTTCCGAACTAGAAACATCTAACAAAATTTGATCGTTATTTTTTGGATTGGATTTGCAATTTCTTATATGTGCACCCAAACTTGCTTTGTTTTTTCCAGTCCATGTGTTACAAAAAACGCATTTAAATTCATTATCATTTTCTATATTTCCAATTTTAATAAATAATTTTTTGAGTTTGGGAAGTTGAATTTCTTCCATTTTATCTAACAATTGTTTATTCATAGTTTTGGTCATTTCAATGATTTGTAATTTTTGACTAACAAAAATACGATATTCTTCAATAATATCATCCATATCTTCCTTGTTAACGTTATATTGATCTTCATTTGTGTTAGATAGTGTTTGTAACTTACAAGATAAGTTGTCAATAATATCGATTGCTATTTTTATTTTATTGGTATCATATTCAGCATTTGGAATATAAATATGAATGAGTCCATTGATAATATCTATTTGGAAACTTTGTTTAAAGGTAATTGGACTCTTTTGAGAAACAAAAATACCATGATTTTTTTGTATTTGAAGATCTCTTTCGAACTTTTTAACTTCCTCTGTAGTGACCGAACGACTATAATCTTTGTTTTCAAATAAAATAGTGGGTTTATTTTTATCGATTCTGTTTACTTTGAAGTCGCATGTGGCAGTATCAGTTCCTACTTTTACGATTTCATCGCTAGGCATAATCGATTGAAGTATATAATACAATTCGGCTTCTGAGACATTTCCTTTGGAGCTGGAATTATTTTTATATTTATTCAAGAAGTCATTGAGTTCACTTGTTAGTTTTTGTTGATTCACTTGTTGTGTGGAAAGATGTTCTCTTACTTGTTGTATTCCATTATTCGTGCGTTCTTCACTTGATTGAATAAAGCTGAAAATAGGTTGTTGAATGGTTGAGATCATATTCGTGAATTGTTTATCAATATTTTCGACAACATTTTTTATTTGCACATCGTCTTTGTTAGATAGTTCTAACAACTTAGTTGTATCTTGTGTAATTGTTGAGCAAAAGGATTTAATACAGCTTTCGATTTGGAGATAGTTTTTATCTTGGCTTTTTGGTATCACATCGTTTACAATAAGAGTTGTTTTAGTAAGTAATGTATCATTGTTCTTTTCAATAAGCGCATTGAGCTTTTCGTTATTTGTTAGACTGTTGTTAGATAATATGGTTTTGACGTCTTCAATGTATTCCTTTTTTGATTCATGTAGTTTGATGATAATGTCTGATTTAATAGAAGACATATTCGAATGAATATCTGTTACAAGAGAGAGGATCTTTGAGTTCATGGTTGAGTGAATCGTAGACGATAGATTGGTCGACAGATTCTTTAGTATTTCAATAAAAATATGATTCATTGAAACAATATCTAAGTTTGGGTTCGATTTGTAGAACGATAAGATTGTCTCATCAGTAATCGTAATAGAATGTTCTTGGAATTCCATTTGTATTATAATATATTATATGTTTAATATATTTTAAAGTAAATATATTTTAAATTTAGAAAAAAATTAGAGTAAAAATTCTAACAAAAAAAAATTTAAAGTAAAAAAAAAGTAAATTTAGAAAAAATTTAGAGTAAAAAATATAGCACTAAAAAATTTAA
>Ga0247841_10000667_pt1 | contig 86601 bp, 50 predicted proteins | sample LaCruzMarch2015__2_FD_192410 | JGI IMG/M metagenome (GOLD analysis project Ga0247841, IMG submission 192410) | Freshwater microbial communities from meromictic Lake La Cruz, Castile-La Mancha, Spain - LaCruzMarch2015_18m | ecosystem: Environmental > Aquatic > Freshwater > Lake | place: Spain... | reverse complement strand
CTCAAAGTCACGTTCGCGTGAGAACGGATCTTTGTAGTTGGGATCTTCACTCGGATATTGATGCCAGGTCAACACCACATTCTCGGTGAGGAAGTTCTCGGTTATCTCATACTGTCCGGCTGTTCCACGGTTGACGACAATCGGATCGTTCAGTTGTGTCAGGAACGGCGCTGGAGGCGGAGGAGGTCCTTGGAAGTCAGGGTAACCGTCGCCAAAGTCGAGCATCCCGTTCACGCGAGTATAATCAAGTTCTTCGGGGCGTTCGAGTCCGTCTTCTGCTTGCTGCAAGTGTCCGTCATTTTCCGATCCATCCGCATCCGGGCCGGGGTAGATGTATTCCCGCCGGACGCCGCTTTCCCATTTATAGCAGACGTCTCCGACGAGTAGCCCGAAAAGTCCGTCGTTTCCGACGTCTTCGCCAAACCAACCGTCGCCGGTTTCCTTAAAATGATCGCCTTCCGATCCATCCCGGTCGTTTGTTCCGGCGATATGATCGTTGCCCCAATCGTGAATTGGAGTGTCGATCATCGGATTGTCATAGACACGCGCCGCCCAATCCGAGTTGTAGCGCAGGCTGGAGAAGTTGAACAGAGTCGGATCGATATTCTCGTTGTCCGGCTGCGGACGATTCCGGTCATGGAAATTATCACCGGCGACATAAGCAATCGTCATCGAGAATTTCTCGCCCGGATTCAGACGATAAATCCGGTTGCCCGCCTCGTCGATATGATCGAAGATTCCGAGCGGCCCCCAAGAAAGCAGATATCGGGTATCGTACCCATTGGCGAGATCATTTACGAGGTTGGTCGGAGTATCATCGGTCTCGCCCGGTATCTTCCAATTGTGAGATTCAAGTATGATATCGGGATTCCACCGGTCTCGAATGACCTGGGGATTGGCGGTAATGTAGTCAGGCTGATTAGTATAAACCTGATCGTAATCGAATTCACGGTTTTTCAGCACGAAGTATTTCTTGACGTCGCCCATAGGCGTACCGTAGGTACTCGTCCAACCGCCTGGTGAGGCGTCATCTTCCCAGGAAGGACCGAAGTCGAGGTCTGCGTCGCCATTGGAGATCCACCAGTTGTAACTGGTGCTTAACTTCGGATTGGGAGCCCGCACGACTCGAACGCCGGTAACTGACGAAGCGGTAAAGTCATTTCCTGCTGCAACGTTCCTGGGGCGACCATCATTATCAGCAATCCAGGCGGTATTGATGACCGATGAATCAGGCTGGCCGTCAGCGGTTGTGTATCTGTAGTACTGCTGAAAACCGGTTACATCGTCTTCGTGCCAGGTATCTTCGCTCTGACTACCTACGTCGGCGTCGATATAGAGACCGACATAGAGGTTCTTCAGATAATTGCCGGCGATGTTCTCGACCTTCCAGTCGATAATAACAAAACTCTGGGCGTAATTGTATGTCCAGGCGTAGGAAGTCTGTGTGATCTTGATGCCAAGCGGCAGATGAGGCCCGTCGATAGGGTCGTTTTCCACCCAGAAGTCATCGGTTAATGTATCGGCGTAATCGCAGACAAACTCCTGCTCGGAAAAGGCTGAATCACGGAAAGCGGCGATGGGATTCCCGAGGCAGTCGAATTCAAGCGGAAGAGTCGAACGCTCGATTATGCCGTTGGTCTGGCTGTTGGTCGGGCCTTCACCGGGATTGAATTCGTTGATAGCGGGATTGAGCCATCCGTCGGTTCCAACCGATACTCGCGGGAACTCATAACCTTCCGCGCGGATCAGCGCGCCGAGCCAGAGCGCCCCTTGAAAGAGGTACTGGGTTCTTGAGCCGCCGGGATATTCGCATTGGGGCGCCCATTCACCGGGACGGCAGGGATCTTCCATACCACTCGGGTCGCTTGGAGCGCTATTGCCGAAGTAGCCGTAGTTGGTGAAGTTCATCCAGATGTTCGACCGCCTCGAAACGCGGTTCATCCGGTTGAGCTGCGCCACGTCAGTCCGTTCCGGACCGACTCGCTTGCCGCCTTCCGGCGTCGGTTCCATCGTCGAGGCAGATGCTCCTCCCCAATCGAGGAAAATCAGCACCGCCATTAGGATTGGCGTCCAGAGACAGCGCGTTCGCTGCACTATTAAACCCGTTCTCACGTCACTCCTGCACAGTAGATGCAAAACTTGTTTTGGGGCGTCGCCAAATGGGCGGATTAATTGCCCGCCCGAGGACCGCCATAGGCGCCGATATCGCTGCGACTGCCGTTCGGATCGCTTAGCGTCTCATCTCCGGCGTCGATAGAAAGCGAGCCTGGTTTCAGATGCCAATCGCCTGCATCCGCATTAACAAACATCGGATCGCTGAACACTGATTTAGCGCGGTTGAAGGCAGTCGTATCGCCGGAAATCGAAACCGGCGTCTCCGGCTGTCCCCAGAAGGTATTGTATTCTATCGTTGGCTGCGAAGAGAGGCTTCCGATAACGCCTACTCCGATGCCGCGAGCCTCCGATCCGTTGCGGTAGAAAATATTGTTGCGTACATCTGGCGATGAATTGTTGTAGCAGTAGAGCCCGTAGTAACCGTTTCTATCGAAGGTGTTGTTCACCACATTCGCGTTGGATAGATTATCGAGCCTTACACCGTCAGTTCCGATCTTGGAAAAGACGCAATTATGAATGTCGGGGCGAGAAGATTCGAGCGCCAGAATGCCATATCCTGCGCCGCCGGTAATGATGCAATTACCGATCTCAGGCGAACTGTTGAACTGGCAGATAACGCCGGCTATAGAGTTGTTGGATAACCTGCTATTGGTGATCTTCGTCGCTCCAGAGACGCTTTCGCAAACGACTCCCACTGAGTCGGATTCGCTGATCGTGCACTGATTGATCTGGAGATCCGTGCCCGTCAATCTGACGCCCCAACGAGCGTGCAGAATGGTGGTGCTTTCAAGGATCGACCCTAAATCGCCGCCAGTCGGGAAGATAAACCCAATCCAGTCGCCTCTGGCCGCCGGAACTGAAGCCGATTTAAAAGTAATCGGGAGTAATGACGTTCCAGAAGATCTCAGCAGCCCCATCACTCGGAAACCGTAAAGTCCCTCAACGCGGACTTCCACACCCGGCTCAATTTCAAGCGCTTGACCAGCAGGCAGGAAGACGTCGCAACTCATGTAATACGGGCTATTTGCCTTGAGCAACTTCGGAACGGTGATCAGTCGTCTGATTTCCCCGGGACGGTAACGGTAGGGGAAGATGCCAAGCTCGAGGCGAGTTCCATCTCCATCCAAGGATTGTCCAACTGGACCGGCGTCGATTGCTCCCGAACAAGCGGTCAGGTGGAAGTCCCAATTCTCGGCGTCAAGGAAGCCGGGATTGGCGCGGAGGTTGAAACGGTAGTCGCAACTGTCGAGGTTGCCGTTAGCTTGAGCGATGCGTCCCATGCCGAGAGGCGAAAGGCTATTGAATTCGCCCGAGAAGTTCGACCAGACAATGTTGTAGTTCAAGTCGAGATCTGCGCGAGCCGCTTCGCCGCGTTCAGCACAAAAGACGCCATAGTCGTCATTCTCGATAATGACGTTGTAATTGATGGTCGGTGCGGCGTCCCAACGCACATAAACCCCATGACCGGCGTTATCGTAGAACACCGAGTTCTCGACGCGAGGATTTGAAGCACTGTCACAGAATACGCCGTGGAAACCGCTGGCGAGGAACCACGAACGCTTGATCGTCGGGCTCGTTCCCTTCAGCGTCAGACAGCCGTATTCATAGACAGTGCTGTCGATCTGGGAGTTGACGGTGCGGTAAGTATAACGCCTGCCGTACTTGGCGCCAAACATGAAGCGGCAGTACTCGAAGCGCGACGCATTATCGGCTCCGATCAGCCAGATGCCGTCCCAATCGCCTCGCGAAGGATACTTGAGACCGGAGGTGAAGGTAATCGGAGCTAACTCTGAGCCGATGGCTGTGATCTTGCCGTAAACCACCAACGGGATGGTCGGTTCAAACCGAAGCTCAGTGCCCGGTTCGATGATCAGCTCCTGCCCCGCCGGGACGAGCAGTGTATCGGTCGCGAGGTATGGTCCTCCCGACGCGTGGAGTATTCCCGTCAGCGTCCCCGAGATCGGATTGCCGCGGAATTCGACCACCACCGGCGCGTCCTCTGAGGAGCAGCCGATGAAGGCAAGCGTAAGTAACAAGAGACTGATGCGTCTCACAAGTTCCCTCGATTAGCTGAAGGGATTGAAAAGGAATATCTACTATTCGGCGAAGCAGGATTGCCCGCCATCTATCTTCGGATCGATTAGAGTCGAAAAGTACAAGCGCCAACTCTCTGAAGTTGACAACCTCCAATCGTCACTTTACAAATACAATCTTTCTGCCAAACTGGTTCGGTCCCGCATTTCCGCGCAGGAAATACACTCCATCCGCCAACCCTGTTCCATCTATCCCGATCTGATGGATCCCCGCCTGATAGCGGTCGTCTGCGATCTGTCTGATACGTCTGCCTTCAACGTCGAACAATGATATTTTCACTTGCGCAGCGCCCGGCAAGCTAAGTTGAAAAGAGACACGTGAGTTGAATGGTGATGGATACCCTTCCGAGATCTCATACTTAGCCGGGATTGTATTATCATCCACACTATCGGCAGTTCGAGCAAAGCCATCTACAAAAATCCGACGCGGTGAAAGTGGATCGTTACAAAAAACAAATATTGTATCTGTTATAACTCCCGCTAACCCAACACGAGGCGCAAACAATATTTCAGAATAAGTCGTTTCGGCGGGAGCGAGGAGACGATGCACAGGTATTTCCGCATGAAAGGCATCGTTTCTTATAAACCTCAGCGAATCCAACTCAAGCCATTCATCACCATAATTAACCCATTCTACTTTCCAAGCCGCTGACTCGCCTATATTTACATTACCAAAATGATGTATTTTATCATCCCCAAGCGTCGGCGCAAGAATACCCGTTCCAGTTAATAATCCAACTGTTGGCGACAAAGGATCATTCGAATAGATCCAGAGCGTGTCTTCATAATACTGTCGCAATCGAGGAGCAAAGCTGACCGAACAATATGTTGTATCGCTTCTGGATAACCACGTGACTCCCCTCATAACCACCTGAAAAACATCGGCGCTGGTTCTCATCGAGTCAATCCGCAGATCAGCAAGTCCGCTGTTAGTAATCCAGAAGCGCCTTTCAACAGTGCTTCCGATATGTTGCTGCAGAAAGTTATAAGGAGTCTCGACTCGCAGCCAAGGGGCGGCAATACCAGTCCCCATCAGTATCATTATCCGTGGCGAAAGCGGCTCAGTTGAAAAGATCGAAACAGTATCTATATATAAAACTGAATCAACCGGGGCAAAGACAACATTAATCTGTTCATTCTCGCCCGGGGCAATGTGCAGATTATCCTGACATTCGATCTCGAAACCAAATCCACTATGCGAGATCGAATCAATAACCAGTTCTTCCCCGCCCGAATTCCGCCATTCGATTGTATGCGCCAAGCTGGTGTGGACATAAACGTCTTGAAAGTCGATCAAGAACGGCGTTCGCAACTCAGCCTGTGGAGGCGGCGTCTCGCGGAAAACCACTCTATGCACATTCATGCAGGGGATCGCGAGAATATCATTCACCCGGTCATAGAAGATATCCGCCGGTCCATCGTATCCGTCTTCCAGCATTTCCTGATTGGAAAAATCGACAGGGAAGCGATAAACTGCGTTTGATCCCCATGAGGAAATGTAGTAGTTTCCGTTCCCATCGCGGGCGATTCCATCCAGATCGTCAAGATCGGTATTCGCTATCGTGTTAACCGAGGCGTCGCTTACGTCGATCTGCTGAATCGGCGAATTGTCCCGCATCGAGACGACTATCAGACGATTGTTCTCACCATCGAAATAAAGACCATTCGGGCTGGCGACGCCGTTAGTCACCCATGCTTCGACCTGATGAGACTCAAGGTTCATCCTGTAGATCCGGTGCCGAACCATCTCGGAAACGTACAGAAAATCGTCGTCTGCCGCGGCGTCGTTCAGGAAGCTCGAACCATCAACTGCAATATTGAAAAGAGCCGCACGTGTGCTGAGTCGATAGCCCCGGATTCGTGTTTCGTCGGTGATATAAAGCGTATCTCCGACGATACAGAGACCCTTCGGTCCGGCCAGATTGGTCGCAAATTCGCGCACTTCCCCAGCCGCGCTCCGTTCGACAATCGTTCCGCGCCCCGCATTGGAAACTATCCAGCGATTGCCAACTGAGTCGTACACCGCGCTTTCCGGCGAACTGTATTGCGCAAACGCCGGAAGAGCAAAGGCTAACAGCGTGATTATACTTGCAGATAACAGAAACTGCATAATGCGTCTCGCCCTGCTCAGAAAGTTGCCTTCGACCGAGTTAGAACGTCATCCCGACTCTGAACAGCACTTGACGTCCCGGCTCGAAGTTACGAGCGTTGGAGTCGTATGTCTGCCGGTTATCATTCGGATTATAAGAAGGATTGAGCGGGTGGACGGCCTCGGTCGGGCTGCCGGTCTCAGTGTAAACCGCTTGAACATTCCTCTTATTAAACAGGTTGTTGACGGTGAAACCGAAGAGGAATTTCGTCCCCTTCTTCTCATTCAAACTGTAGTATTTCTCAAATTTGAACGTGGTTCGCTCACGCCACGGCAACCGCGCCGAGTTCGGCAGAATCAGGTTGGCATTCTCAATGCCGGTAGTGTATTTCGACGGTGTGTAGGGCAGCCCCGAACCGAACTCCCATTGAACCGTCGCCATCCAGTCGTCCGGCATGGTGAGGCCGAGCAACCGGGGATGTTCGGTTTTGGCGTATTGAATCGTCAGGTAAGCGTTAAGCTTATGCGTCTCATCCCAGTTAAGCGCGTGCTCGTCGTAGTTGTAAGGAATATTCCGCAAACGAGCCTGCTGATTCGCGTGCTGATCGGAAGCCTTGCCGAATGCGTAGGAGAAGTCATAGTTAAACGTCAGCGCATAATGGTGCGACGGACGCTTCTCAATCGACAGCTCAAATCCGCGCATACGACCGTAGTCGAGGTTGACGTAGCGGTCAAGCGAGAGGTTCTTCCACCGTTCGTCTGACGTGGAGATCAAGTCGTACTGGTCTTTGTAGTAACCCGAAAGGTCGATCACCACGTATTCAGAGATCTGAGTATTAACCCCAAGCTCGTACTGGATCGTCTTTTCGTATTCGAGGTTCGGGTTGCCGATAGTCGAATTGGCGTCGAAGTTCGCAGTAGCTGACTTGTAGAAATACTGGAAGCTCGGCGCCTGATAGAAGTGGCCGTAGTTAAAGTAGAGTTTCGACTGTTCGGTAATCGGGTGCGAGATGCCGAGCCTCGGCGAGACGCGGTAGGTTCCGCGTTGCGCCAGAATCGCTCCCGGTTCGTCGCGCATGAGGCGCGCCCGGAATTCGTCGATGGCTTTCTGGTCGTGGATGATGAAGTCGAGGCGGAGACCGGCGTTCACGATCAAGCCCTGAAACTCCATCTTATCCTGCAAGTAGGTGGCGCCTTCCCACGGTTGATAGTGGTAGAAGTCGCGCACGCCTCCACGATCCGGCCATGGGCTTCCGTCGGGAAGTTCTGCGTCGCCTGTGTAGAGCAAATCTGGCTGCGAAATCGATTGCATCTCGAGATCGCGATACTTCATCTCGACGCCGGTTTTGATCTCGTGGAACTTGGAGACCTGACTCTGGATATCAAACTTGACAGTATATTCGGTAGAGGTTCGATCCTGCCAGAAGGCAGTCGGATCCCAAAGACCAGGATTCAGGAATCGGTCGGCTGCATCCCATGTTCCGTTATCATTGTAGTCGTCGTACCATTCCTTGCCTTGATCGAACTGGAAGTTCCGGAGATTGAATTCCGGCGCAGCCTCGTCTTGCAGCGTCCGGTTAATCCAAGTCGAGCGACTCGGGATATAGTGCATGATGTCGGTCGGCCAATCAGCGCCGCGAGCTTCTTCCATATAGGTGTAAACGACCGGTCTCGAACGAACGGCGTTCGCGCTCCAGGTAGCCGGTTGGCAGAAAAGTTCATACTCATCGAATAAGTTGTTCGGTCCGTCGTAGCGACCGTTCAAAGTCATATCCGTTCCGACGGTATAAAGACCGGCTCCTGCGGTGGATCCAGCCGACGAAGGAAGATCAAACCAGATCTCGCCGGTATCCCATGTTCCGTTGTAGAGTCCGGTGACAGGATCCGGTTCGTCGATGAACGGTTCGCCGGTATCATACCAGAGATCGCCATCGATAAACGGCTCGGCGGCGTCAGGATTATCGGTGCGGGATTGCAGATCGCGAAGATCGTTGCTTCCGGTCAGGTTTTTGTCATCGTAACCTTCGCCGTCGTTGCGAACTGTCTCACCCTGATTCAGTTCGCTTGACTGGCAGACGCCGTCGCCGTTATCGTCGCTCCAATTCCAACCGTCAAAAATCCCATTCCCATTTGCGTCCTGGAACCTTTCCCCATCCCATCGACCGTTGCCATTCCAATCCTGCTCCGAGAGCTGAGGCTCGGCGGCGTCCCAACGGCCATTAGTGTTCAAGTCTGTATAGGAATCCCACGGATCGAAAATCCCGATGTTGTTCTCGCCGGTCAATGGATTCACCACGTCGATCCACGGTTCAGCGGCGTCGTAGATCCCGTTTCCGTTCAGATCCACCCAGTCTTCGCCGCGATCCCATTGGCCGTTCATATTAAGATCTTCGTACCCTTCCCCGCCGCCTTCATAGATGCGGTCTCCGTTGGAGTCCCAATATCCATCCATGAAAGAGTTGCCGTCCTGATCGATGTACTCGTCCTGCTCAAGCAAGCCGTTTCCATTACGATCGAATCCGTTGGCGAGGTTGTTCTCGATGTCGTCGAGAAGAGTGAAGTCGCCGGGACTTTTAACGCCCGGCTGGACGGTCGAGTGCGTGCGATAAGTGATGAACTTTACGGTGTAGAGGGTCTTGGTGCTCGGTTGATCCGAGAAGGTAAGAATGGCGGAGAACTGCTTGTTCTTTGCCCACGGGCGATTGACCAGATTGTAGGAATATCCGTAGCCGTAGTTGCCGTCGATGCCGCCTTCACCGTAAGGATAGATATCCCACTTGTGAACCGACTCGGTGAGGAAAAGCGTTAACTTCTTGCTCTTCGTCAGGTTGTGGGCGAGCTTGAGAGACGTCTGGTAATTGTTGTCCTGCCGCTCGGGAAGGTTGATGCCGAGGCCGAGGTAATTGCTCGCAGGACGATCGAGATCGAAGGGCGTGTAGGTATTGGTCAGTGAGCCAATGGTGGTGAGATAGAACGTAACCGGGTTGCCGTTGCCGAACCATTTATCACTCTTCGGAACCGGCCCGCCAACGTTCAACTCCATCCGGTCGGTGTCGAAGCTATAGGTGTCGATCACGCGGTCGGTTTGGGCTTCGATACGTCCGGTATAGGCGTCTCGCTTGCCTTCGGAGGTAGTGATCTGGATGATCGCGCCGGCGTTGCCGTATTCGGCGTTGAAACCGCCGGTCAGAACGTTGATCTCTTCCGTGGACTCATTGGAGATCGTGTAGGAGTTGGAAGTATTGACCTGAGGATCGCGTTGATCCTGGCCTTCAACCATAAACGCTACCGCTCCTTCACGGCTGCCGCGAACATGGAAGCGGCCTTCCATATCGACCTTGAAGCCCTTGGTGCTCTTCAGCAGCGACTCGACGTTGTCGAGGCGCAGGTTCTCGATTTTGCTTTTATCGAATGTCTGACGAGCGTCCGATACGCCGATTTTAACGGGAGGCGGCTTGAACTTGATCGTCCGCTCTTTCATCTTCATAGCGGACGGATCCATGGTGAAATTCAGCGTGGTCGTAACGTCCGACTCGATCTGAACTCCGCTCATCGACTGATCCGAATAGCCGGAGCAGGTCACCTTGACGCTATAGACGCCGGGGGTAACGCCGATGATGAAAAACTCGCCATCGTCGTCAGTCGCAGCTCCAATCTGACTCCCGGCGAGCATCACACTCGCCCTGGATACCGGATCTTTCGTCTGACTGTCGATGACTCTGCCGGTGATCTTACCGCCGCCTGCCCAAGCGGATCCCGCGATAAGCGAGAGCGCCAGTATTACCGGCAGCAGCCCAAAGCGACGGTTAGTCCCAAACGCCATTCCTAATCCTCGCAGTTCGGTCTGTCGGAAGCTCTTGGGCGAGCAATCACAAATCAGACTCGCCAAAGGAGTCCGATTGCCGTCTCGCCAATATCATTCAAAGTATTAAGATTTCGCCAAGCTGTCAACCCCTCCCGGCAGGTTAAGATAAGCCGTTCAGAGTTTGTTTCGAAAAGCTCAAATGGAAAGCGGCCAGCGGGTGTGAAACCGGCCGACCGCTAATCCATTTTGTTTCAAAGGAAGTCCCATCGTTGCAGATCACGTGCAAACCGTGCATTCGACATCGCAGTTTCCTCGCTTATTGCGCGGATGATAGCTGAAAATCCCCAAAACCGGATAATCTCGGTTTATTCCTGCAACCTGTGTGCCGAATTTTCTCACTGTTCTATCGAAGAACAGCGACCGCTTCCTACATGTTCTTGACGATCGCTTCGGCGAATCCAGAGCAAGAGACTTTTGTCGCCCCTTCCATCTGGCGATGGAGATCGTAAGTAACGGTTTTTGCGTCGATCGTCCGCTCGATAGCCTTTTCGATCATTTTCCCTGCTTCGCGCCAGCCCATATAATTCAGCATCATCACGGCGGAGAGCATCAGCGAGCCGGGATTGACCATATCCTTGCCTGCGTATTTCGGCGCAGTTCCATGCGTCGCTTCAAAGCAGCCGATTTGATCGCCGATATTGGCTCCCGGAGCCATTCCGAGACCCCCCACTTGGGCGGCGGTGGCGTCTGAGAGGAAGTCGCCGTTTAGATTTGGCGTACAGAGCACATCGTACTCTTCGGCGCGAGTCAGGATCTGCTGGAACATCGAGTCGGCGATGCGATCCTTAACCACAATCCGTCCGCCCGGATCTCCGGCTGGTTTGCCGTTGCGAAGTTTCTCGAACGCACCGGGCTTGGTGATCGGCGTGACGCCATCAGCGGCGCGAGTTTCATCCCACAATTCTGCTTCGGTGATGATCTTATCGCGGAATTCATCCGTCGCCAACTGATAGCCCCAATCCTTGAACGCCCCTTCGGTGAACTTCATGATGTTCCCCTTGTGGACGAAAGTGACTGAGCTGTGCCCTTCAGCTACGGCAAATTGCAGCGCTTTGCGAGCGAGCCGCTTGGATCCGGTGATCGAGATAGGCTTGATACCGATTCCCGAGTCGAGCCGGACCTTCTTTCCCATTTTGGTGTTGATGAACTCGATGATGCTATCGCATTCCGGCGTGCCTTGCTGCCATTCGACTCCCGCGTAAACATCTTCAGTATTCTCGCGGAAGATGACGATGTTCATCTTTTCAGGGTGAGTAACCGGCGATGGAACGCCTTTGAAATAGCGCACCGGACGGACACAGGCGTAAAGATCGAGGAGCTGGCGAATCGAAACGTTCAAACTGCGGATCCCGCCGCCAACCGGAGTAGTTAGGGGACCTTTAATCGAAACGAGATACTTTGCCATCGCCTTCAGCGTGTCCTGAGGCAAATACTGATTCGGCCCGTAGAGTTCAATGGCTTCGTCGCCAGCGTAAACCTTCATCCAGGCGATGCTGCGTGTTCCGCCATAAGCCTTCTCGACGGCTGCATCGACTACCCGCTTGGTGGCGGGCCAAATGTCCATACCGATCCCGTCGCCCCGAAGGAAGGGAATAATGGGATGATTCGGTACTTTTAACTCACCGGCGACGAACGTGATCGGTTCGCCGCCTTGGGGAACAATTACTTTGTCAAACTCTGCCATTAGGGTATCCTCCTTGGACGCTGTTATATTTCATTTTCTATATTCTGCCGTCTGCAGGCTCTCCCTCCCCGCGAGAAAACAGTAGAGTCTTAATATAGCGGGGATAGTTTGGGACTGTCAAGAACGGGACTCAGAAAGAGGGCAGTTGTTCACACAAGCCCATTTCTGAGGTAGAACACGGCTAAGAGGAACCGTGCTATAGAATTCCAGTTTTTTCATAGACTGAATTGAGTCCTTTGAAATACTATCCTTTCAAGGTTGAAATCTCGGTTGTTGGACGGGTACGGAGACCCGTCCTCCTGATTTTTAAGTATTTCAAATGACTTTAAATTGACTATAAAAAAAAGCGCCGGTCTAAACCGGCGCTGGGAAACCTGTCCATTGCGTTTTTCAAAGCCCGGGCGGAAGCTTTGTTTAGATCAGACCGTGGGCACTCCTTGGAGGTTGGTAAAGCTGGAGTGCGATAGTTGGACTTCAGGTTCCTTAAAAATCTATAATCTGAATAATCAGAAAGTAAGTTCAAAGGGGAGGGTGATGCTGACTGGACGCCCAGCCAGATCGTTACTGCTCATCAGCGGGTTGCAATTTCGACCGCCGCGCATCGCGATACCCGGGCGACAATACACGGCAATTGGCCTCGCATAGCCAGCATCACCTCTCTCATTGTCGGTCCAAAGCATGTTGTGCGTGCTCGATGTAGTGCTTAACTTCGTCCGACGACTGTCTCGATCTGCGTCTTGTCGCTTTCAATGGTCTTCCTCGCATGCGCTCCGGCCACCAACGCGGTCCCCTCAAAGTAAACCGTGCCTGCTCCAGCCGCGTCTCAGAGACGAAAGAAAGACCAGTAGTAGATCAATGCATCCCGTACATTCTCCGCATATTCCCGATCAAGTATCCCGTGCATGGCGTAATTCAGAAGCAGTGCGAGCAAACCGTGCAAGTTGAATTTCTGAAGCTGTGCGAGTGAACCGTGCTGGGGGCAGTGCTTGTTGTTGTTCTGCAGTTGTGTTTACTATCGCCGGGGCAGTGCAAGAAGTAGTCTATCCAGCGATAGCTGCGGAGTGAAAGCGCGAATCGTCAATCAGTGAGACAGTGAAAATCTGTCGTGCGTGTTGAGTCTCTGGTTATTACTTAGGCAAAGATGGCGCCAAAGAAAAAAGAAGGTGATTTCCAGCTTTGATTGGTCGGAAAGAGGGGAAAATGGGAGGGGAAAACGTGCGCAATTCCTGCACGAGTATGCAAATGAGGAAATCCTATTGTCCTGTTTCGAGTGCTTTCGCTTGTTGAGAATCGCTCCAGAGTGCATCGAAAAAAGAATAGACGTAACACGCTGCAGTGAAACTACCCGACATCAAAGCAGTGCGTGATAAGGTGCGATAATCGTTATAGCTGTGTTGAATGTCTAATGGCAGCGTCGCGTTGCGATAGCGGTCGCGAGCGTCCGGCAAGGCTGACTCTGCATAAGCAAAGACTGCAAGCGACGCCCAGAATAACGTTCCACTGGTGTACGCCTTGAGCTTTGCTCCTTTCATATACTGCCCTGCTCCCGGAAAATACAGTGATTGCAGCGATGCGCGACGGCAGAGATCCGCTTCGCGGGATTCGCTCTCGATTGCCTGTATCCGAATGATTTGCGCATAAACCTCGCGAGCCTTTTCAAAGACGCGCCGCACCTTGGGCGACCAGGAGATCGGATCGGGGACTAAATTCGGATTCAACTGGAGAGCGGAAACAAACTGGCGCTTGCCGTTTTCCTCGTCGTCATTGGCAATTGCGCAGAAAGCAAGCACTTGAAAAAGCTGTGCGCGATCTCGTTTGGAAAGACCGTTCGGTGAATCGAGGGCTTTTAGAGCCAGAAATTCTGCATCACCCAATCGCCCTTCCTCATATAGCTCAGCAGCCTGCAACACGACCAGAGAATCCGGCTTCGAAGGAGTCGTTGACGTTGAAGGGATCTCAATCGGCTGCGCGGCGGCGTTCAAACAAAACAGCGCCGCCGTTGCCGTTAATCCTGTCAGATAGCGAACATGTCTCACCTTGATTCCTGCTCTATCGTCAATGACCGAGTTCTTTTACGGCGCGAGTCAAGGCTGGCAGCACTTCCAGAGCATCACCGACAATGCCGTAATCCGCCGCCTTAAAAATAGGAGCGTCGGCGTCTTTGTTAATCGCCACAATAACCTTGGATGACCTCATTCCGGCGAGGTGCTGGATTGCGCCCGAGATCCCCGCGGCGATGTAAAGTGTCGGTCCGACTACTTTGCCGGTTTGCCCGACTTGTTCGGCGTGAGGCCGCCAACCGGAGTCCACGACAGGGCGCGAAGCGCCTACTGCGCCTTTCAAAGCTTCGGCAAGTTCTTCCACGAGATGGAAATTTTCCGGTCCCTTCAATCCGCGACCGCCGGCGACAATGATATCAGCCTCGCTCACATCAAGCTTTCCAACCGCTTCAGCGCGTTCTTCGATCAGGCGAGATCGAATCTTGCCGGTAAGATCGATAGTCAGCTTGATCGTTTCGACAGCCTTGGACTCACCCGCATTTGCAGGGAAAGCCTTCGGGCGCAGCGAGACGACCGCTGGTAGAGACGTCGCTGCGAGTGTCATCATACAGCGACCGGCGTAAACTGGGCGCTGCACCACCAACTTACCGCCTTCCGACACAATCGAGACGCAATCCGGCAGAAACGCTGCCTTTAAACGGGCTGCAAGTACTGGAGCGAGGTCTCGACCGAGTACAGTCGCGGCCAGAACCACGACCTCTGCGGAAGCCGCCGACATCGCCGCCGTTACAGCTTCCCGATATCCCTCGGGGGTGTAACCGTTAAGCTCGGCGTAATCGGCCAGATAAACTTTCGCAGCGCCGTACTTGCCCAACTCGCTCGCTAATCCTGCAGAGTTCGCCCCAACCAGCAGCGCGCTGACAGTTCCGCCATTTTTCGCAGCCAGATCCGCCGCGGTGGAAAGCGCTTCCAATCCGGCGCCGCGCAGTTTTCCGCCGCGCGATTCGACAAATGCCAGTATATTCATTGATTGATGTCCTTGTTATAACGACTCGACAAAACCGAGACGAAAGAAACTTGCACACACTTTTCTACTGCCGACCCGCCGTGGTCGGCAGTCAATTTGGCAATCTGTATCTATGCTGCCGACCACGGCGGGTCGGCAGTAGAAAAGTGTGCGTCGGGAACTACAGTACCTTCGCCTCTTCGCGCAACAGTTTCATCAGCGCGGGAACTGCCTCAACGCCTTGACCGACAATTTTGCCGGGAGGACGCTGGGGAGGATAGTTCAACTGCACTATTTCAGCGCGCGCCGCCATCGCCGTCCCCTCGACCTCTTCGATCACCTTCTTCTTCGACATCATAATGCCTTTAAGAGAAGCGTAGCGAGGCTCATTAAGACCCTTCTGAGCAGTTATTAAAGCGGGCAGCGTCGCTTCGAACACTTCATTCCCGCCTTCAAACTCCCGGACTGCTGTCAGCGCGGTCCCCTCGATATCGAGTTTGATTACTGTCGCAATGTGAGGAATGTCGAGTAATTCGGCGACCATGGAACCAACCGATCCGCAATCGTCATCCACGGCTTGCTTGCCGGCGCAGATCAAATCAAATCCGCGTCCTTTGACCGCCTCGGCGAGCGCATTTGCTACTCCGAGCATATCCAGTCCGCCCGGATTTTTAATATGGAGCGCTTCGTCGGTGCCCATCGCCAGCGCATTGCGAAGCGCCTTCTGCGCTTCGTCTCCACCGAGCGAGACGGCGGTCACCACGCCTCCATGCTTCTCCTTCTGGCGGAGAGCTTCTTCGACGGCGTATTCGTCGTATGGATTGAGAACGAAGTTGATATCCGCAGAGGCGATCTTCCGGCGATCAGAATCGATCTTCAGCGTCGCTTCGGTATCGGGCACCAACTTCACTAAAACTGCTATATTCAAGGCCGGCCTCCGGTTAATATGACGCTTTTGTTAAGGTCAAACTGACGATTACATTCATTCACGAGCATCGAATCCATCGCTGCATCTATGCCTAACAAAGAAATATAAGACCATACATCCAGCGAACGCAACATTCAAGCGAATATCAACCTTTAGTAATCGAACTTGATGAGTATCCTTTGATGATCCGGGATATGCAAACAATCAGGATTTGAGGCTCTGAACCTGTTTTCATTCGAAGAGATTTGGGTTAATAGGCGAAGCGAGACGTCGCTGGAAGTATATTATGTACAAGAATCCATAATTTTCTTGACGCCTCAGTTCTCAGAAAAAATAGGCGGTCAGGTAAGGAATTTAGCGAGGAACCTATGCGACTTATCTCAGATATGTCGTGGTCTGAAGCTCAAGAATACCTTAAACACGACAACAGAGTCATCCTCCCGCTCGGCGCAGTCGAAGAGCATGGTCGTCATCTCGGATTGGGTACCGACTTCATCGAAGCGGAAGCGATCGCACTCGGCGTTGGCGAGGCAACCGGTATTCCTGTAGCGCCGACTCTCAGTTACGGAATGTCACTCTCACAAATGTGTTTCCCCGGCACGATATCGCTTCGCCCGACGACGCTGATCGCCGTAATCGAAGATCTCATTAAAGCGCTTTATTATCACGGTTTTCGGCGCATCTTGATCGTGAACGGACACGGCGGCAACGGCGCTTCGATTTCGAGCGCTGCGCAGACCGTCGCCTTCGACTCGCCCGGTCTTAGAATTAAAAAGTTCGAATGGTGGACAGACGAGGAAGCTTATCGAGTAGTGAATGAAACGATGGGAGAACAGGCGGGTTCGCATGCCTCACTGGGCGAGACAGCATTCATGATCGCTATCAGACCGGAGGCGGTGAAGTTGGAGCGCCTGACGGGACTCGATTCACCCGACCTTCAGTCGCGCGAGTTGGCGACCGTGCAGAACTTTGCCCTGCTCTACCCCGACGGGATAATGGGGCTTGATCCCAAAGCCGCAACAGCGAGCGCTGGAGCGGCGCTGTTAAAAAAGTCGGTTGAAATCTGCTCGCGCGAAATCGAAGACTGGCACTAAAGAGCGCAGGGGCCAGCTTGCCAAGCCCGTCTCACTCTCTTGGTATTGGCAACCGAGGGCTCAGCAAGCTGGCGCTTGCGCGGATCAGAATATGTTGTGCGTTTACCCTTTCGCTGCCGCCACGCGGAAACCGACCGAATGATAACTTTCGTTCGGTTTGTACTTGTAACGATTTGCGGAGCGACAGAGCGTCGCCATACTGTACCAGGAGCCGCCTCGCAACACCCGATAGACGCTGCCGCCGGTGATCCAGGCGCTGCTATCGCTCGGAGCACCGTCGTAAGTATCGTGGAACCAGTCCTGACACCACTCCCAGACGTTGCCGTGCATGTCGTAGAGTCCCCAAGCGTTCGGCTGCTTCAATCCAACCGGGTGCGATTTGCTGCCGCTGTTATCATCATACCAACCGGCGGAGTCGAGATCCGCTTCACTGTCTCCCAAATAGAAAGCGGTCGTTGATCCCGCCCGGCAGGCGTACTCCCACTCGGCTTCCGAAGGCAGCCGGAAATCCCTGCCCGGGTAACGCGTATTCAGTTTTTGAATGAACTTCTGCGCCTCTTCCCACCTGACCTGCTCGACAGGGAGATCGTCTCCTTCGAAGCGGGACGGATTCAACCACATCAACTCTTTCCACATCCGTTGCGTTACTTCAGTCGTCATCAGGTAAAACGGTTCGATCTGCACGGTGTGAACCGGCATTTCATCCTTGTTGCCGTCGCTTGAGCCCATCAGAAACGATCCGCCCGGTATCGATACAAATGTCATCCCGGTCGGCAGTCGCTGCGCTCGGTCGCCGCTTTGGCGCGCGCCGCCGCATCCCTCAAGAAACGTCAGAGAACATAAAGCGATCCCCGCGACGGTTAACTGAAGAACCATTCAATCTCCTGTTTCATTTGCAGATAACGTTCTGTTATTTCATTAAGACCATTTTCTGTGTCGCAGATTTCGCACCGGCTTCGAGGCGATAGACATACAGCCCTGCCGACAGCGCATTTGCATCGAAACTGAAATCGTAACTACCCGGTTTCATCGGTCGATCAAGCAGGTGCGCAACTTCGCGGCCGTTGACGTCATAGACCGTTAATTTCACCGGTCCGAACTGATCCAGCGAGAACCTGATCGTCGTCACAGGATTGAATGGATTCGGGTAGTTCGGTTTCATCTCGAAAGTATAGGGCAGCTTGGCTTCATCGGTAAACTGACTGGTGTCCGGCGGAGCCAGAAGTGTATCGACAACATGCAGTGTTATCGGTATCAGATGCTGACCGGGATTGGCGTTGTGAGTGAACTCGATAGTCGCGATGTAATCGACGTCGATCTCGAGGTCCGCGGAATTGATGGACAATTCAATCGGAACTACTGCTCCTGCATCAAGGGTGTCCGCAACGGGACTATAGGTGATCCAGCTTGTGTTGGGTGCCAGTTCAAAGATCGCCAATTGATCGGAACGAGCCTGCTCAATAATCGCCGCCATCACCCACACCTGACTATCCCATTTGGTTGTGATCGTCATCCCCACCTTGCCGCCGGCTTCCGGAGGGAATACATCTTGCAGTCTTGTCACAAAGCGAATTTCGCCGGTCTCAGGATTCAACTTGAAAATTGCAATGTCCGCTTGATTCAGATCCTGAGGAACTTCATTGGAAGCAATTATGTAGAGTGGGAATCCGTCTGGATCGTCCCTGAACCAACCGAATCCGGATTTTCGAATTCCGGTACCGATATCCCTCGGGTCAAAATTGTTGTATTCAGCTACCACTCGTAGAGTATCGCCATCGAAGTTACACTCATAGATATCTCCAGTCGTCGAAGCAAGGAATACGTGTCCGTTCAGCGGATTGAAAGTGATGCAGCGGGAACTGGAAAGACCTCGGGGCGTTTTCCAATGGGCGATCAAGTCTCCGTTCTCGGGGTCAATCTTATAGATCGCCGTGTCCAAGTTCGTCGCCCAAATGTATCCGTCATAATACTCCATATCGCGCAGGCCGAGTCGGTTCCGAATCGGCTGTTCGATCTGATCCACCAAGGTTCCTTCCCGATCCAGAATGTAGAAGTAATTTGTTGAGTCGCCGCTGGCGCCGCCCGCGACAATCCAGTGGTCGTGCGCAAAAACCACAGATTGAATCTGAGTATCCTGCATCGAATCAGAAATCGCCCACTGCCGGATTATCCGGAATGGCTCATCCGGTTCGTCTCGCTCGGCTTCTTCTTCAGCAAACACAAAACGACTTTTATACCACAGCGATCCGTTGCCGTTGTTGGCGATTCCAAAACTCCGGGAGGCTGTCGAGTCGATGAGCATAATGAACTCTTGCTGCTCAGCTTCTGGAGAGAATTCGGGATGAAGAAGTCCAAATTCGACGTAGGTTGTATCGTTCTCGCGGATCTCGATTTCCGTAAGCGTAGAGTCGTTGTAAAACTGCTTGATCACTCGAATGAAGTATGTGGAATCTACCAGCATACTGCTGATTGTGAACAATCCACGCTCATCAGTAAAGGTTGCAAAGCCGTATTTGGCCGCTATTCTGGCTCCTGCAATCGGTTCATTTGTCGCAGCATCGCGGACAGATCCCTGCAATACGCCCTGCCGGAATTCGACCAGCGTCGTGAACTTGATTGTCCTTCCTTCTTCGAGCGGAGCCGCGCCATCGGTAAGTCGATTCCAGTAGGTGTAACCAAGACCGGTTGAAATGTCGGGGGCCGCAATCCCCACTGAAGCGAACGGAGTGTCGTAGTTTTGGAAGCAGGATTGTCCGTCGGTAACGTCTTGATACTGGAACTCGATATCACCGTCGCCGGTGAAACTCGGCCAGAATTCTGGATCGTAAAGGATGGCTTCGAAGGTCTCACTGGCCTCGCCATTGCCTTCCGGTCCGAGCCGCCTCATTTGCGACCATTCGACGATGAACCTGTGTTGGTCTTCATCGAACCAATAGAAAATACCCGAATTCCCGCCGGTTGTAACCAGATCGTCCCAGAAAGGCGCAATCATTCCGGGGGCGTTCTCCGGCCCCGGAATGATCCGGTTGCGGGCAAGCAGGAGTTCGTGACAGTCTCCGACCGCCATCCATCCATTCGTACTGATCGTGAGTTGATCGAAAACATCGCCGTAAAAGACAAATTCAAACGGTAGATCGACGACCGTAGTATGATCGAGCTGTTCCCCCGTGTCGAATAATTCGGCGTTGGTCGCGTCATCTACAGCATTGCCAAGGCGCGGATTCAGTTCCACCCAGTCGTACTCAGGCGTCGCAAACCACCCCTCGTCGCTATTGTCGAAACAGATATAGCCATACGCGTCGGGACCGAACGGTTCGTCGGCAGGCGCTGGAGACGTCGCGATCTGGAAGAACACCGTATCTAAAAATCCCGCGTCGGATAGGAGTGCGAGCGCCATATCCGCCGGCTGACCGCCAAAATGAAGCGGGTGAGCTGACACCCCGAATACGGCCTCGGACTCGCCGAGGTTCCCTACCGCGATTTCTCCAAAAGATCCATTCGGAGCAAACGCTCCAACTGTCCCGGTAAAACTCAATAGAGTCGCAGTCAACGGCGGGCCATCGGCGCCGCCTACGTTTCGAATCCGCACAAAGAGATCCGCTTCACCGCCCCGGCGCAACGGATCGCCTTCCCAAAGCATTCCCGCATATTCGTACTTCGGTCCAATGACCGGGAAGGAGACCGAACTCAACCACGTATTTTCCCCGACGGTAGCCTCGAGGTTAAACGCGGCAGTCTTCCCCGACGGGAATCGCCCGTCAATTCGAGCGAGAAACGTTACCGGCGTCGCCTGATCGACCTCCGGAGCCGCGTCCAGCCGTGTATCGCCTTGAATTACATCAAGTCCCGGCATCACGGCCGTCAAATGAAGGTCGAGCGCTCCCTCGGGTCGATTGCGCCCCGAGGTCACCACGTTGAGTGTCAACTCGATGGTCTCGATCTGGTTAACTTCACCATCGCCATTGCCGCTCGAGCGGCCTTCATTGTCGTCGTCGATTACAAAACTACCTGTGCCGACGAACTGATCCGCCCGGGCGACTGCGTAGGTCGTGATCGATGTAAGGAGATTATGTCCGGTAACCGTCAGGGTGATCGAACCGCTCTGAGTCCATTCCGGATCGACGTCGAAGACGACGAGACCGTCCAGATCCGGGGAGACGACAAGCTGGAAAGCGTCTTCCTTGTAGAGGCAAACTACTGCGTCGTTCGCTGGAGTGGCGTCGTCGGCGTGGAGGATGTTTGCTTCGATGTGCGTTTCACCCCGCCGAATGTCTTCGGGAGCGGTAACGGTCAGCTCACGAGGAACGTCGGTGAACACATCGGTCGCAGGATCGCCCATCAGGTTGTAGATTAGAATTGAATTGAGCCATCCTTCGCCGCCGTTTTCGGGATGATCGACGTCGCCGCGACCTTCATATTGCGAAATCAGGTGGGATTTGCCATTCTCAAACGCCCAACCTTGCTGATGCAGATCCTCACCCAGAAGGCTGCGGAGAATTCCTGTGAAGAGGAGATTGTTGTATTGTGTGTGAGTCACGCCGCCTGAACCGACCGCTCCGATAGCGCCGCCGCCGGTATAGTGGATAAACCTATCCGAGTAGGAGTAATCGTCCCAAAGGCGCTGACCAAAATCGTTTGTATTGCAGGTCGCGAGTATGATAAACGGCAGCATTCGCCGGTTCTGGAGCGCGTTGACTGAGTTGTAGTCGAAACCGTTCATATTGGCCCACCCGCGGTAGGCAAACAGAGAAATTCCTGCGTTGAAGTTCTGATTGATGAAGTCGGTCGGATTAACTTGTTGATTATTTGGAGAACAGTAAAACTCGGCTACATCGGTGTAACCGTTATCGAGTATCAACCGTCGGCTCCAGCGGCTGATGTCGATGGTTGAGAGACCGCTGTTGAAGTCTGAAGCGGCTAAGGCTGCTCGTCTTTGCCAGCCAACCTGATCGCCCTGACCGATGTATGGATCGGACTCGTACTGAACGATCTTTTCGACGATACCGCCAAGCATAGCAGGCGACTGGATTGCAAGTCTTCCCACTGCGGCTTCCGGCCAAAGGTCGTCCCCCTCCAGACACCCAAATTCATGATCCGATTCACAAATAAACTGAGCGTTGCGTCGGGCGTCAAAAAAGCCTACGGTGTAGTTGCTGTTACCGTCGCCGACCAAGACGATGAACTCTGGCGGGCATTCCCATTCCTGATAAGCTACTACTAACTCTTCCTTGATACTGGCCGCTGATGTTATGTCCTGAATTCTCATTACTTCAGTCGGCCAGCCCATCTGCCTGCGCCACTCGACCAACGGAACCAACTCTTCATTGATTTGATTCCAGTCTCCTCCTTCTCCGATGACATAAACGACCGATCCACCGCGCATTCCCAGATCTCGCTCGGGATGGTCTCGAGAAGGATTCACCGCGATCTGCTGCAACAGCTTATCCACAGCGACGGACGGGCGCACGCGGTCGGGACGCTCTACCAGATTAACCCGATTCGCGTCTGTATTGAAGCTCACCTCGACGTCGAAGTCATCGATAATCTGTAATTCGCCCGTTTTGGGACAGTATCGCACCGGGTTGATCACAATCGGGACGATCCGATTACCGCGGATGATGGCGGGGCGTTCGAGCCGGGCAATATCATGCGGCCAGAATCCGTCAACCTCGCTGGCGCGACTGTCGCGGATCAACGGCGCGCCGCTCCCGGGCGCAACCATCGCTTGAGACTTCTCAGGCTGCCCTTCAAGAGCGAGTGGTTGGTGAGGATAGGGGTTGATGTTCGCGAGGGTATGGCTGCGGATGTTCGAGAGTTTGAGTTCGACGCCGGATTGAGGCGGTATCAGGACATAGCGAACCATCGAGGGGAGGTCTGGCCAGCCTTCTGGGCCGGCGGGAGGATCGTCTTCGAAGGCGAATTGGTCGAACCGCTCGCCTGAATTCCAGACCTCAGTCTGTTTCAAAGGAGGCAGTTGGAAGGATAGAGTGACTTGAGAAGCGCTCTCAGTCACCAACCTGACGCCCGGACGGGCAAGAGTCATCATCTCGCCTTCGCCTTCCGCAGCGATTACCGGAACCGCGAGAAGTAGAGATACGACGCTCACGGCGAGGAGAAAGAACCGCGCCGGATTTTCGGTTACAGTCGTTTTCGAAATAAACCTGGACATTATTGACTCCGCATGAAGACGTCTGCCTCTTACTTCAGAGGCGTTCTTAAAAAGCAATAGGAGAGTGCTAACATATAGTGACTCTTGGAGGGCGGGCATTCCTGACCGCCCTAACGTCAAATCATCTTTAATCTCAGGGCGGTCAGGAATGCCCGCCCTCCAAGAGTCTTAATCGCAACCCGTTATTACTCTCACGTGAATATCTTAACCTTATCGCAACGGCGACACTCTATAATATAATCGTGAAAACGGGTTTTCCGAATGTTGGCGGGAAAATTTCGTTAAGAATAATGTCGATGCTGAGACGGTAACGCGAGGATTTATCCCGCTATTCTGAGCATGCGCTTAAGCACTTACACTAACGCACTAACACGACTTTCACTGTCTGCCTAATCACTCCCGAATCCAAGTGGACAAGATAAACTCCCGCTGGTAATTCCCTTCCATCGAACATGACCGCGTAGGGGCCTCCTCGCGAAGGCGGGGATTGCTGAGCCCTTTCGTCCACCAACCTTATTACTTCCCGCCCAGTCAGATCGTGTATGGTCAACCGCGTAGGATAAGCGTCCCCGCTTGTCGAACACCGAATCACCGCCGTCGAATTAAACGGATTCGGACTAACCGAGAGCATCCCCCACTTGTCCACCTGCCCACTTGCCCACTTACCCACTTCGTCCGGCTCTCTCACCGTCACTTCCCACCTGACCGTATCTCCTTCCATTCCGTCCATTACGATTGCAGAGACCGTGTAAGGTGGGTTTGGAAACCCACGCCACGCGAACCTAAGTGTTACCGTCGAATCGCTCTCAACCGAATCCCCATCGACCTCCCACCGGTAACTGAGGCTGTCCGACTCCGGGTTGAAGGGAATTACGCCGAATTCGCCCGATGAATCGGGCGGAACAAATAATCGAAGACTCCGAGGCCAGAAGTCGAGGATCGCGCTCCTGACAGCTATCGTCCAGATCACATTGTCACTTGATTCTCCCCGATACGCCATCCCCTCCATCTGGAAGTTCCCGCTTCTGAGGAACTCCACGGTAGTGCGGGACTCCGTGCCCGCGTCTTCTCTCTCAAAGTTGTCCAGGTTAGTCAGCGTCCATTGGTACTGCACCGGGTCGCCATCCACGGCGCGGACGGTGTCGAGGGAGAAGGTTTGGGATGAGCCTCGGCGGAGGGATAAGGCGAGAGAGTCGGGGGAGTAAGAGGCGATGTAAAGCTCGAGTACTGTTATAATCCATCCAGTTTCAACTGAATACTCTTCATTGGAGATCGTGCAATGAACGTTTTCCCTACCAACTTGGTCAAACGATAATATGACTGTTGTATCACCTGCACCAAAAACACTGTCGCCTCTCGTCCAAGCATATTGCAGCTCATTCCCATCCCGGTCACGAGCCCTTACGATGAAACGAAGAGTGTCGCTTCTTAAGACAGTCTGGAGGGAATCCTCTGGATATCTATAGAAAATCACGGGCGTCAAATTGTCAGGCTCATACCTTATCAATAATCCGTCATCTGACCGGACGTTTTGGCCAATATTATAGAGAGAACCGCAGGCGACTATGACGTCTGATTCTTGAACAATAACCTCCTGTAGTTCATTTATACCTGATCCTTGCGGAGGATCGTTTTCACCTACATTCTCGTGAAAATCCTCTGTCCAGATTAAATTCAAATTCGGATCTGTCCGGGCAATGAAAGGGTTATTACGGTTTCCGCCTTGACTCCGGAGTACCCCCACGCAAACCAAGCCATCATCGCTCAATTTGTCAATACAATAGAGCATTAAGTTATTCTGGTCAATCCTCAACCGTTGCTGAGTTATCGTTTCGCCTGCATCAGTAATCTTATGTATGATAAATCCAGAGCTTGTACCCCCTGCTGCGAATCCTCCTTCCCACAATGAGACGAGACTCCAGAAGTTCAACGCGCTGTTGCCTTCTCCAAAGAGGTAGGAGTGCGACCAAACCACATCTCCATCAAAACTTACCTTCTGAATCCATCCATGGGAAAGGTCGTCTATCATGGAGTATCCTGCCGTAACGATACCTTCATCTGTTTCTCGCATTGCTTGAATTCGACCAAGCTCAAAAAATCTACGCCAGATAACTGCGCCTTCGTCGTCTATTCTTATTAACTCTCCTCGTGTCTCAGCTTGATCGATGCCGCTACCGCCAAGTATAAACCCTCCCTCCTTTAACTCGATGTTTGTCTGGCCTGCTCCAGAACCATAATTCTGTTCCCAGACGATCTCGCCATCCTGATCAATCCTTACGGCTGCAAATCCGTTTCGGGCGCCAGTTGCGACGGCGTCGCCATTATCGGCTTCTATTATGGAATAAAAGCGATCTCCCATAAAAAAAACATCCCAGATAGGATTCCCGGCATTATCCACCCGTTTTACCCAATCCCGATTGGCGGATTTACCGCAGAGAAGGTAGTCACCGCATACGGTTTGATAGACGTCATGGAATCTGTCAACCACGCCGCCTCCGGTGTCGTACAGCCTTATACGATCTTGGAGAGGTTGTGCTTTGGGAACAGCGGGCAGTAGAATTAATCCGAGGATCAGGAGTGCACACCGAAGCAGTTGTGTTTTTGATGAATGGGGCGGCATGTCGTGGTTACCGCCCCACTCTTCCAAGAGTTTTCTCAATTCAATCAATCCAATTGAGCAGTTAGATATGTTCCTGTTGATTGATAATTGACCGTTACCGGGGGATCATCTTCAACTTGGTTTACATGCCAATGCAAGTCGTCCTCGATGTAATCCCATGAGAAAACTACCGTAGCGCCGGTTTGGCCAAGATCATCAATGTAATCTTCCCAGTACTCGAAGGACAAATCGTGGGAAAGTTGAACGAGAACGCCAAGTTGCTGAAAGGCTGCGTCATAGAGAGTCGCAACCATAGCTACATCGTAGGGTTCTCCGCCGTTCCAGATCAAATGAGCTTGGACATAACGATTAGTCGCCATTGCTGGTTTCGGCGTCGGCCACACCAACACCCCAACCGCGCCCCAAACCAGCACAAACAGCCCAATCAGGGATCCAACTCGAACTTTACGTGACATTGCTCACCCCTGCTTTGCAGTCCCCCTTTGGTTTTCAAAGCCGCGACGCTCGAATGGAGTGCCTGTCGGCTTCAGACGAGCCGACACTAATATATCGGTAAAAAAAAGGGACTTGTCAAGGGGTAAGGGTATAAAAGTGCAACTATTTAGGCCGCCTCGAAAGGAGTTAAGTGGGTGGATTAATGGGCAGTGCGGAGGCGGAACAAACTGAAGTATGAATTCGAAACTCCAGACACACTAAAGCTGCGAACTCTAAACCGAGGCACGCTGAAGTAGTGAACTCTGAGCGCAAATTCCTCCGGTGGGAATGGCAGTTTGTCCATTTTCGGCGGCGATTTTCAGGCGGAGGCAGGAAAAAGCTATGAACGGGCGAGACACCCGTTCTACCAGCGAAATGGACAGGCAGGGACGCCTATCCTCCTGACTAAACGAAAACAGCGCCGGAATATGATCCCGGCGTCGTCTTTTTTGGGATCAGGAGTTTTCTATAATCTTGACGACGGTATTGACATATCAATGAATTGGATTTAAATTACGATTTATCCCATCACCTATGGAATCCAAATGAAGCGCTTTGCCGTTGCCTTCATCATCCTTGCACTTGCCGCCTCGAGTTTCGCACAGCCCGTCCCGCGAGAACAGTGGGCGCACACTTATGGCAATGAACTTAACGATCTTTTGAGAGACCTGTTCATTACTGAAGCCGGCAACTTCGCGATGACTGGAATCAAGCAAATGGACGAGGTTAATCATGGGAACGGCTGGCTAGTGCTCACCAACTGTGACGGGAGGGTGATTTTTGACCGCAATTACGGAGCAGAAGGCGAGACTGAGGATTTCTGGACCTTGATCGAGGTCGAAGGGGGCGGCTATCTGATGGGAGGAAGTCGGGGAACGCCTCTCACATTCAATGCACTCCGAGTCAACGCTAATGGCGATCCGATCTGGTGGAATAACTATGGCGGGAATAGCAACAGCCGGTGCTACACCATCATTGAGCTGAAAGCAGGAGAATTCGTGCTCGCGGGATCGTCACGGATGTTCGGCGATACCCTCGCCGGAATTCGCGGGCAAAACGGTTATGTTTGCAAGATCACACCCGATGGAGAACTAATCTGGCAATGGGCGTATGGCGGTCCTTCTTCCGACGTCTTTCATTCAATGCGCGAAACTGAAGACGGGATACTACTCGTTGGTTCAAAAGGAGGCGAAGGCTGGTTTTGTATGATCGATGATGAGTCGGGCGAATTCATGTGGGACCGAACATACACACGCGACGATATCATCTTCAATCACTACAACGTCTTTCATAGCCTGATTTCTTGCCGTGATGGAGGATTCTTCGTAGCTGGACTCGACGCCATTCTGCAAGATGATCAAAATCGTTCATGGCAGTGGGTAATGCGTGTGAATAATGAAGGCGAACGGTTATGGGAGCAGACGTATGAGCTTCACGAAAATGGCTATGCGAGATCCTTCTGGAGCGCCCAGCAGATGCCTGATAATGGATTCGCCATGGTGGGGTCAGCCGCGCGGAACGGCGCGCAAATGTTACGAATCGACCGTGACGGAAATCCACTCTGGGAACGTTTATATCCATTCCCCAACCAGGACCGGCAAGCCATTAGTAGCCACATACTTTACACAGTTCTACTGACCGACAGGGATGAACTTGTTGCCTGCGGGTATGGGAGGGTAGCCGACGAACTGGGGACAGGGTTGCTGGTAAAACTTCGTCCCGAACGATCGGCGCCGATGATTGTCCGCCAGTATCCCGACACGCTGAATTGTACCTTCCTAACCGGAGATACTGTCTTATTCGACGCCGATGTGGTCGATTTGCAGGATGACTCGATACTCTATCAGTGGCGGCTTGAAGGCGAAGTTTTTTCTACCGACACTTGCACAACGGTAGTTTTCGATCAATCAGGCCAATTCACTTTGGAGTGCTGGGTCTCCGATGGCGAAATGGCTGATTCTGCCGACTGGCAAATCTCCGTCCGAGACCTCTTCATCTCCTCCTACTCCCCTGACACCCTCTCTCTTTTCCTTCGGCGTGGAACCACCCAAACCTTCTCACTCGACACCGTCCGCGCTGTGGAAGGCGACCCGGTGCAGTATCAGTGGACGCTGACCAATCTGGACAATTTTGAGGGGGAAGAGACCGGCACGGAGGCCAGTGCTACCGTTGAGTTCCTCAGATCGGGAAATTACCAGATGGAAGGTGTAGCGTATCGGGGAGAGTCGTCGGATAATGTGATCTGGACGGTTGCGGTGAGGGGTGCAGTCCTCGACTTCTGGCCGAGGAGTCTTCGACTCTCTGTTCCGCCCGATTCGCTGGTCAACTTTGGAGTGTTGCCGTTCAATCCGGAGTCGGATAGCCTGAGTTATGCGTGGTATCTCGATGGTGAGCTTATCGGGCAGGATTCGACTGTGGGGTGGTGGTTCGCGCCCAAGGACAGCGGTCAAGCGGGACGCTCAACCTACGCTGTGGCGGCGATTGTAATTGACGGAATGGAAGGGGATACGGTGAGGTGGGAGGTGACGGTGCAAGATCCGAACGCAACCCCCCCTACCCCCCCTTCAATAGAAGGGGGGGAGGTTCCCGCCACATTTGGAATTGTGTCGGTAAGCCCGAATCCGTTTAACAATTCTACCACAATTAGCTTCGCGGTTCCGTTCGGTTCGGAATCTGCTCAATCTGCGAAATCTGCTGTTCGACTGACCATCCACGACCTGACGGGAAGAGAGGTACGAGAGTACGTGAGCGCGGAAGTGCAGGCAGGGGAACATTCGTATATACTGAACGGCGCCGATCTACCGGCCGGAGTCTATCTGATTCGTCTGGAAGTGGGTGAATTCCATGACATTCGAAAATTAGTCTTATTGCGATAGATGAAAATGGGACATAACCATATACCGCTTAGCGATAAACTCGAGGAACGTTGATGCTCAGAAAAATCAAAAAGTGCAGAAGTCCCCTCATAGCTGTTCTTGTCAGTGCGCCGTTTGTGTTCGCCACAGCTCAACCGCAGCTCGATTTATCAAGATGTTACGATCACGACAGAGTACAAGACGAGACATTTCAGGATATCTACCTCAGCGCCGCAGGCGATTATCTCCTGTGCGGCATGACTGGTTACAGAGCTTGGGTGCAACGGATTGATCGCGATGGCAATATCACTTGGGAACGTCTGATCGGCGATGGAGTGCTCTACTCGCTCATCGAGACGGATAACGGCGATATAGTCGTCGCAGGCAGCCTGACCGGATCGCTCGGCGCTGCGCGTTTCAGCGCCGATGGCGACAGCATCTGGCAGCGCCGATATCAAGGTGGCAGCGGTGAGTGTCGTGCGGTGATAGAATTAAAGGACGGCGACTTTGCCCTTTGCGGTCGTGAAGACCAGCGCGGATTCGTGATGCGTATCGATGGCAACGGAGCATCGACGTGGCGTCATCAGTACGGAGTTCAAGACCGTAAGACTTGTCTCTATGCCTTGCGCGAGACCGACGAGGCGGTTGTCGCCGCTGGCGAGAGTTACGCCCATGACGGCATCCATGAGCAGTATGGATGGGTTGTGAAGGTGAATCAGGCAGGGGAGTTCGATTGGTTGCAGACATATATGTTCAACGATATCGATATCGGCTTCTATTCGATTGTCTCGACTCCGGGAGGATTTGCGCTCGGTGGAATGTGCTTTACGCAATGGAACTGGGGAGTTACTACCCTCGGCTATTGTCTGACGTTCATTGGAGCCGACGGCGCTCTCAGGTCAATAAATCCCATTCCTCCTGAAGCATGGTTTTGCGATCATTGCACTGGAATGGTCAAGCTTCTTGACGGAGGTTTTGCTTTCACTGGTTGGACGCATCAGTTGCGGGGAGGCGGCCACTACCCACTACTGATCCGGACCAACCGGAATGGTCAGTTTATGTGGCTGAATCGTTTCGATAATTTGGTTGAGATGCCTCAGAGTTCTCCCAATGCACTTAACTCAGTAGTTGCTGATGGCGCGCAGATCATCGCTGTGGGAACTCTCTACCGTGAAGATAACGAGGTCGGTTCTGACGCTTGGATTGTTCGATGTGAACCGGATGATATGCTGCCGCAGATCTTCCACAAGGAGCCTGAAGACTCGCTGCTATACGTTCTGATCGGGGATACAGTGCGTTTTATCGTTCGGGCGCGCGATCGTCAGGGACGGGAACAGGAATATAGCTGGACAGTGAACGATACTGTAGTCGGCGACGATACGACGCTTGTCCACAATTTCAACTTTGAGGGGGAAATACCGGTCGTTTGCCGGGTATTCAATGACGACGCCGAAATCCGGGTGACTTGGGCGGCTATCGTGAGAGATTTCTTCATCGCCTCCTACTTCCCCGACACTCTCTTCCTCGCCCTCCGAAGGGGTACTTCTCAGACCTTTTCCATTGACAGTGTCGCCGTTGTCGCGGGCGATCCGGTGGAATATGAGTGGACGCTGACCAATCTCGACAACTTTGAGAGGGAGGATGCCGGCGAGGACGTGGGCGTTACGGTCGAGTTTCTAAGAAGTGGGAATTACCAGATGGAAGGATTGGCGAACCGAGGAGAGTCGAGTGACAATGTGATTTGGACGATACAGGTCAGGAGCGCCATCCTCGACTTCTGGCCGCGAGAGCTTAACCTATCTGTTCCGCCCGATTCATCGGGCGAATTCGGCGTGATTCCGTTCAATCCGGAGTCGGATAGTTTGAGTTACCGGTGGGAAGTGGACGGGGACTCGGTCGGGAGCGATTCGACGGTAACGCTCAGGTTCGTGTGGGATGATCGACGGATTGGAAATCCACCCCACTTAGTAGCGGCGATAGTGATGGATGGAATGGAAGGGGATACGGTCAGGTGGGAGGTGACGGTAAGAGAGCCGGACGAAGTGGGCAAGTGGGCAAGTGAGCAGGTGGACAAGTGGGGATTGCTCTCTGTCAGCCCAAATCCGTTCAATAGCACCACGACAATCAGGTACCATATACCAAGTGCAGGGCAGGTGAGGTTGACTCTGCACGATCTCATCGGGCGAGAAGTTCGAGTGTGCGAGAGTGCGAATCTGCAGGCTGGCATTCATACGATTTCAGTCGATACAGAAGCATTGCCTGCCGGGATATATCTGGTACGTCTTGAGACAGAGAAGTTTCAAGCGGTTCGTAAAATAGTCTTGTTACGGTGAACGCCGAAGCGACCAGTCATACCCAAACCATCGGCGAGTCTTAATCCTGAGGAATCTAAGATGAGTTGTTTAATCATCTTGTTAGCGCTTTTTACCTTTTCATTGGAGGCGAGAGGTCAGATCGAATGGTTTCATAATTATGGCGCGACATCGAACGACAACTTTGGCGATGTCTTCTTAACCGCGCGAGGCAATTTTGCAACCGCTGGCGGAGCTCTCGATGATGGCAACGAGGTCCGCAGAAGGCGCAATTGGCTCTGCGTCATTAATCCCGAAGGTCGGCCGTTGATCGACTGCCGATATGAATCTCTCACAACGACCACCCAAACGATCATCGAATCAGACAACGGAGAATTCCTGATAGGATGTACAAATGGGGGCGGCGGTTCTTTTTTCGCATTCCTGACCGATCCAGATGGAAACATCATCTGGGAGAATGCTTACGCCAACCAATTCGGAGGCTGTAATGCGGTAATCGAATTGAAGGATGGAAATTTCCTTCTGGCAGGTTACTCCATTTATACACGAAATAACGTCCAACAACGCGATAACGGGGTATTGGTTAAGATTGACCGTGATGGTGAGGTAATTTGGCTGCATGACTTTGGCGATAATACCAGAGAGACTTTTAATTCGATGAGAGAGGTTGAAGAGGGCGTGGTTCTCGCCGGTTTTGATGACTTTGACGGCTGGTTAGTCAAAGTAGATAGCGATGGAGAGTTAGCTTGGGAACGAACGTACTCTCTTGATGAATTGGAAGGCAATGCGATTGAGATGCTGCATAGTCTGATCGTCTGTCGCAATGGCGACTTCGTTATGGTTGGAGCGCGAGGCGCGCAACAATGGGCGTTGCGAACGCTGAATAACGGAGATCAAATCTGGAGCAGATATTACAGCGGTTTTGGCGCGGGAGGTCTTCTGTCCGCTGTTGAGATGCCAGACGGCGGTTTCACCATGGTTGGTCATGCCGATGCAGATTCCAATGGTCATGAAGAAGGGCTGTACTTGCGAACCGACAGAGACGGCTTGCCGCTCTGGTACTTGAACATTACCCCCGAAAGGACCGGCATAATGTGCTTGGATCTTAAGTCGGTCATCCTCGTCCCCGGCGACCTCGTGCTGGCGGCAGGAACCGGCAGGCCGGAAGATGGCATGGGCGCTATCGGAATGGGACTTCTTCTCGCGGTTGAACAAGATCGATTCACGCCGTTGATTACCGAATGGAGCCCCGAAGATTTAACTCAACAGGTACTGGTTGGGGATGTAATCGACTTCGAAGTCCGCGCTGTCAACCCAACGGGTGACGTTTTACACTATTTTTGGCTGGTTGACGGCGATACTGTATCGACGGATAGTACTACCGCAATTGATTTTTCTGATTTCGGCGAATATCGAGTATCAGGAATAGCCAGTGATCAAACAGGGTCGGACGAAAAGGTGTGGACAGTTGAAGCAACGAATCTCTTCATTCAAACACACTCCCCCGACACCCTCTCCCTTTCCCTCCGCCGTGGAACCGCCCAAACCTTTTCTCTCGACACCGTCCGCGCTGTGGAAGGCGATCCGGTCGAGTATCAATGGACGTTGACCAATCTCGACAACTTTGAGAGGGAAGAGGCCGGCACGGAGACCAGTGCTACCATCAAGTTCCTCCGTAGCGGAAATTACCAGATGGAGGGCCTGGCGTACCGGGGAGAGTCGTGGGATAATGTGATCTGGACGATAACGGTCAGGTCGGCGATCCTCGATTTCTGGCCAAGGGAGTTAAACTTGTCTGTTCCGCCCGATTCATCGGGCGAATTCGGCGTGATTCCGTTCAATCCGGAGTCGGATAGTTTGAGTTACCGGTGGGAAGTGGACGGGGATTCGGTCGGGAGCGATTCGACGGTAACGCTCAGGTTCGTGTGGGATGATCGGCGGATTGGAAATCCACCCCACTTAGTAGCGGCGATAGTGATGGATGGAATGGAAGGGGATACGGTCAGGTGGGAGGTGACGGTGCAAGATCCGAACGCACCCCCCCCTACCCCCCCTTCATTAGAAGGGGGGAAGGTTCCCGCCACATTTGGAATTGTGTCGGTAAGCCCGAATCCGTTTAACAATTCTACCACAATTAGCTTCACGGTTCCGTTCGGTTCGGAAGCTGTTCAATCTGCGAAATCTGCTGTTCGACTGACCGTGCACGATCTAACGGGAAGGGAAGTTGCACGGCTGGTGGACGAGAGGGCTCAGCAATCCCCGCCTTCGCGAGGAGGCCCCTACGCGGTCACGTTCGATGCAAGTGACCTTCCGGCGGGGATTTATCTTGTGAAGCTGCAGGCGGGAGAAAGGCAGAAAGTTGCAAAGGTGGTGTTGGTCAGGTAGTGTAAAAGTGGGCAAGTTGGCAGTGGCAAGTTGGTAAGTGTAAAAGGGGAACCGCCAAGTCTGGCTCCCCTTTTACGCTTGCCCAATTGACCAGAGTACTCAATACCGATGGAAAATCTCTCGGTTTAAAGATTTATATCGCTTTAACTTACTTAACCAGCGTCATCTTGCTGACTTTAACGCCTGAGGGCGTCTCCAGTCGCAGTAGATACACTCCCGACGTCGCCGGAATACCGTTGGCGTTCTTTCCATTCCATTGAATTCGGTGACGCCCTGCGCTAATCTGTCCATTGAGCAAGAGAGCGATCTCGCGGCCTGTTAGATCGTAGATGCCAAGCCTGATTTCGGTCGCTTCAGGCAGCGAAAAACTGATGTGAGTGCAGAAGTTGAATGGATTCGGGTAGGGATCTTCCATGTTAATCTGACTCGGAGTCTGAGTGGTAACATCGATCACGGTAATGCCATTACTCTCGAAGATAAGGTTGCAGTTCAACGTCTTTAGCGAGAGACTCTCTTCTTTGACGCCATCCCAGATCCGCAAATTGTAACCTTCCCCATCGTACAGTCCTCTTGAATTATTAAAGAGGCTGTCTCTTCCCCAAATGGCCAGACCACAGCGTCCAGAGTTGTCGAACATCCCCGCGCCGGCAATATTGCCCGTCAGGTCGAACGCGCCGATCTCTCGCCCTTGATAGGACCGGTCCGCGATTACCAGCAAGCTCATGTTGAGGTTGGAGAGTTGATCGCAGATAAAGTGCGTCGTCCTGACTGGTTGAGTCGGGGCGACTGACATTCTGCCTCCTCCGCGATAAATCAGGTCGGCGTCTTCCGACATCCGAAGTTGGTAGCCTTTGCCTTCGTCCATCGATTCCATATTGGAGAAACCATATTGAGGCAGATAGAAACAACCATAACCATTCTTGGCGATCATTAAGTGATCCACTATGCCCGCAAGTGCTTCCTCGGGAGGAAGAGATTGACGCGGATAATACCCAATCATGTTCCAACCGGCTGAGAGCGAGATCGGCGTCTCGGGAGCTACAACAACGCCTCGAACTGATAAAACCGTCTGTTCACGCAGCGCTACTTGATACCCGAGCGCCGCACTCCACGGCAATAGATTGGAAAAGTTCGCATCGGGGCGGTAGAACCGACCAATGCCGTCCTTTATCAGCAGCAGATTGTCTGCTTCAACCAGTTCGCTGAACATCTGGCGGATATCGGCGACTTCAGGCTCTACGTTGAGCGATACCAGGTTCCAGCCAGCGGCGAGTGCGAGCCTGCGGATCGATTCGCCTTCTGCCACGATGGCCAGCAATACAGGCAATTCTGCATACCCGCCGGATTCTGTAAGATAGAAGGCGATTCTGCCTTCATATTCACCGGTGGGTAATCCGCCATCAGAGAGTGTGAGAGTACATTCGATTGCTTCTTCCGGACCAAGTTCTCCTCCCGCAACGTCGAGACTCATCCAATTGAGATTTTCGTTCAACAAATAGGCATCTATGCGGTCGCCGCCAGCGTTTACATCCGTGTTGCTGATGCATAAAAATGTCGTATGGAGTGGATCAAATTCATTAGTTATACAGGCGCCTCCGCTCTGACCACCTTCGGCAGGTTCGAGGAAGGTGACCCGGGAGAATTGATCTTCATCGGGATTGGTCCTCCAGACACATTGCCGTCCGTCTGCCGCATCCCGCGTAAAAATGTATAAGCCCGCTCCATCTGGATCTTCTGCCCAGTATGCGAGACCGTACTTCCTGAGGTTGTCCGCGGCGAGCGTCGTCACTAGATTCCCATCGCGGTCGATCCCGAAGATTCTTGATACAACGCCGCAAAGCCAGATCAGATCTCTGTCGCTGTCCCAGGCAATTCCGACGGCTGGATTGACAGGAGAAGGCAGTGTATCGACAGAATTGCCTTCAACGTCGAAACCGAAGATTTGATCCGTACCTGAACCCCAGATCAGTTCACCGTCCCAGTCGAGGTCCTTCATACCGTAGATAGAAACTCCGGGCTGTTCGAATCCACCAACCGGTTCGCCTTCGCGGTCGAGTATATAAATCCAGTTGGGATCGGCGTCGTTAGCTCCGGAAACGTAGAACCTGTCATCAACGAACACTACTCCTTCGATGCGTGTATCGCCGACTCGCTGTCCGCAATGAAACGATGCTGTCGAATCCCATGGAGATCCCCCACCGCCGACAAGCTGTTTCTCGGTACGCCACCGAAGGGGGCCATTGCCCCGATTGCTGATGGTGAATGGGAGTTGAACTTCCTCGCCAACGACGAGTTCGCCATCGAAGCGATTCCGTGAAAGCACCATCTCCGGGTGAGTCAAGGCGAAGTTCACCTCGAGAGTATCCGCCTCGTCGATTGATAGCTCAACTGCCGTGGAATCGTTGTAGCCATCGGCAGCCGCGGTGAGGGTGAACAGCACATTGGCAGGCGAAACGCAAGACCAGTAACCTTCACCATCGGTCGAGACATTTATTCCCGTCTGAGTCGTAAGCATCGCGCCTTCAATCGGTTCGCCATTCGCCAAATCAACCACTCGACCATACATAAATCCGGTTGCTATTGCCTGACCGTGCGAGACAAATTTTAGCGCTCTCCGGTTCTGCAACCTTCCCGAAGAAACTGGATAAGTATTATTCCAAACGTAGTTTACTCCAGTATCGCCATAAGGACTTGAAATGCCGACCGAAGCGTAAGGTGTGTTAGTAATCCATTCCCGATCGCCATTCCGGATATTGGTAATCCCGGAGACGGTCTTGTACTGAAAGAGTATAGGTTGGTTGCCATCAAGAGTGCGGTAGTGCTCTGAATCGTAAAGGATCACTTGAAAAGTGAAATCAACATCGCCTGTCGCCGGTCTCATGCGGTACCACTCGATGATCAAGCGGTGCTCATTCTCATCCAGATAGGTTCCGATCCAGGAAGCCTGTGAGAATCGCAAGTCGTCCCAAAGCGGCGCGAGCATTCCCATTCCGCCGCCGATAGCCTTATCCAAAGGCCAATTCTGGAAATTTGTGATCCGAGGTTGACGCCCCATAGCGATGAAGCCATTACTCGCTACGGTGATATGATCGAAGGGGAGTCCATAAAAGTTTGTATGGAATCCGATCTCCACAACGATCGCCTCGCCAATGTTGAACTCTGACTGCCGATTGAAGTCTAATTCACTTCCTTCAAATTCAGCACCGTCATCATTGGGATTGATTTCGATCCATTCATACACCGGAGTTGCGTCCCAGCCATTGTCAGAATCGTCGAAGCAACTATAGCCATACTTATCCGGTCCTGTCGGCGTGTTGGCATCGGGCGCTTCAACTTGAACAACAAAGCGAACGGTATCACGAAAGCCCGTCTGGCTGGAGAGAGCCAGCATTAGATCGTAACTCGTTCCGGGTACGACTTGATCATTAACATCCACCCGAAAGATGTCTGCCGTGATGTTGCCAGTGCGGTCGGGGTTGATCCTTCCATAGGCGCTCATTCCCTGAACTAACTGGATATCCTGCCATCTTGAGATCAACCGTGCGGTCAGCGGTTCTCCGGTGATTCTGCCTACATTTCGGATAACTGGAGAGATATTATTCTCTCCGCGTGCGAGAGTGAATCCTCCTGCTAAGGATTCGAGCGAATAACACGGTGATCTTGGATCGAGCTGTATGCCCGATTCTATCGAGTCTGCCTCATTGGCGAGGACGATCAGTAACTCCGACCTTAAATCTTGCCTCATCATACCGTCCGGACAATCTGCCGATAGACGGAATGTAGCAGGGGCGTCGCCCTCTTTTCCCCGGCCTGTTTCCAAAGAACCAATCGGAATTTGTCCATCGATTACTTCGATCCAAGGCGACGGTGAGCTGACAATTGCATTCAATGAATCAATCTCTGCGTTGCCGTTATTACTGACCGTTAATGATAGTTCAAAGGTTTCGCCCGGATTGACGAGTCCGTCGCCGTTCCCCTCAGTTTCATTTAACTCGAAAGTCAGGATCTCTGGATCAAAATCGGCTTCAGAAACACGAATCGTACTGATGTTGGGTCGGATATCATCGCCGGTTACTGTCAAATAGATCGTTCCACCTTCACCAATTGGCTGGTTTTCAGGAAGGATGAACACGGCTCGACCGCTTGCATCTGTCGATTCGAGTAGAGTGAACATTTCATCATAGGCCAGATAGTCAGCAGCCGCTGCGGGCATGTTGCCGGGATCGTAGAAAGTCACCTGAGCCCCTGCGACCGGTTCGCCATTCTCGTTTGAGACGACGCGAATTTCGATTCGCCTCGTCTCTGCGCTGATCCTCGCCGGAACCTCAACGTCAACCAAGCGAGGGACGCCAAACCACGGTTTGATTGCCGGATCGCCGTAGCTGTCAATATCACTCTTGGCGTGGAGATAGAGGTTTTGCCCAACAACTTGAATATTAGGGAAGATGGATTCGATCGAGGTAATGGCAAGGTTCTTTGCCCAACCAAGCGTTAGTTTCTCCACTACAACACCGCGCACGATATCAAGCCAGATATAATTCATAGGCAGCGTCGCCGGATTACCCCAACCAAAGCAAGACGCAACTGTACCTTTCAGATCGTTGCCGCTGCCAGTGCGAAACATCATGTCAGCAGGACCCTCGCCGTGACCGCTGATAAAGATGTTGATCGGAAAGACGTGGTGATTATTGACGCCGTTGAAGTTGTAGCGCCAGTAGTAATTCTGTGAGCGACCGATCAGTAGATTAGCGCCATTATTGAAAACATCTGTAAGCACCGGTCCGAGTTCCTCTCCCCACTCATCCCATTCGTAATTTTCGTAGAACGTGATGTCATCGTACCCATAACGCTTCAGCAGTTCTTCGCCCCAACGGGCATTGGTGTGGATGGAGGGGTGCCAGGCTGTATTTGCATCGTTGCCCCAATGTTGTGAATAGACGCAGCCGCGAGTGAACCAGCTTGGATCATCCATGTATGGGTTCATCTCATAGCTGAGTGTCCTACCGACAGCCAGCTCCATCAAATTCTGCGTGCCTGAGCCGAACCGACTGAAAGCTACGTCGGGCCAATTATCATTGCCCTCAAGGCAGCCGAATTTATAGTCGGCATGCTTGGCGTCATTCTGCCAGATAGATTCACCATCAAAAGAGTTCAACACCCAAGGTGGATTGTGCTCTTCGAGATAGAAATTCCTGTTCCCTATCAGCAGTATATTGTCGAAAGGATCGAGACCCTGATCAAGGTAGGCGTCGTAACGTTCTTGTATGCGGTTTTTAATTGTATTTTCGTTCAGCGCGTCGTTTGCATTGAGGGAGAGAATGTCAACCTTGTAGCCGTTCTTGCGCCGCCACTCGATTAAGGGACGGGCATATGGAAAGCAATTCACGTGCGTCACAATCAAGTAATGACCTCTATAGGGCGAGGTGAATGAGGGGTTGTCGCGGTCTGGAAGGTCACTGTTAAGGACGAGTGCGTCGAGGTAATTCAAGAATTCTCGGCTGCGTTGTCTTCTATTTGGGTGAGTAGCTGGATTGACAGGAGCGCTGTTGTTGGAGCGGATCTCGGCTTGAATATGATCGTAAAGAAGGTAGGAATTAGAGCGGCGATTGTAGCGCACCGGGTAAGTTGTCACTTTAACCAGTCTGATCCCGCGCATAACGACCGGTTCGCTCATTTCAGCGATGACTGACGGGAAGATTCCTTCGTCGCTCTCTATTAAATCGACGCCAGCGCCTGAGACTTCATTGTCTTCACAAAGCGCGGGCGGAAAGGCTGCGGGGATGCTTGACGGTTCGTCATTCGTAATCAGAAGTTCCAGACCTTTGTCCGGTGGAACGACGACAAACCTGCTGATGGCCGGTAGGAGTGGACGACCGGGGAGATAGAGAAAACCCTCGTTGGGAATGGAGTAGAGAAGGGCTGTATCTCCTTCCGAAATAGAGAGTTGTGAACTCCGGGCTGTTGCGTTGACGCTGAACTCGACGCTGCCGGAGGTGTTCGCAACCAGACTGACGGCGCTGGAGGCCGACCTGCTTACGGCTGGTTCGACGATAAGCAGCGAACAAATAATTCCTATTACAAGCGACGCAAATCCTGGCAAAACCATCTGCTAAGGTCTCCAATTAAGCCAGTATTAAGTAATTACGTATCCCTGCGATCTCATCGTCGCGGTTGTAAACTGACCACAGAGCGGCGCTGCTCTTGCTGCAACCACGCACCGCGGTGTATTAACCTGACGAAGTTTAAACTGTAACAATAAGTTAGTGACCGAATTACAAAATGTCAAGGTCAGCTTTATCGTCCCTGTTGTACGAATCGCTGGGATTATAGCACGGCTCGAAGGGGTTGCTGCCTAAACCATTGCAGTAATGGTAACGCGAGGATTTATCCCGCTCCGTTCCCCTGCAAAAATAAATAGCGGGATAAATCCTCGCACTACCGTCACTCTATCCCAATGAAAGTGTTTCGGCAACAGTCCCTCTTAGCCGTGCCATAATACTCTTAGAATCGGGGAAATAGACAAGGGCGGCCGAGCAGCCGCCCTTGTCAGTACGATCAACAGGACTTTCTGCCTACCGCACTAATATTACTCGTCGGATTGCATTGAAATCGCTGGCTTCCATTCTTAGGAGATAAACTCCGGCCGGCAGACCTCTGGCATTCCAAGTTACCGCGTGATACCCGGCTTCAAACCACCCTTCTGTGAGGGTAGCGATCTTGCGCCCTGAGACGTCCTGAACTGTGACGGATACCGCTCCAGCTTCAGGCAAGCCAAAGGTCAAACGAGTCTCGCTGTTGAATGGGTTTGGATAGGCAGAATTCAGAACCATCAACTCTGGAATCGCTCTTTCCCGGCTGACCAGTTCTTCTCCTGATCCCGCAACTCGACCGTTAACCACATGGATCTGGTCTGAAGTCTCTACATTCTGACCGGAATCGTATGTCCAATTTGCGAGAGTGACGTTGTTCACGGTAAGAATGAAATCTCCGGACGGATTGCGCAGGCTTGCGCTGGTAAATGTTACCTGACCGGATGCGTTGGTCGTTCCAGAGACGTTTGCGTTGACCAGACCGCTCCATGTCGCGGAAACCGTCGCGCCTGCAACCGGCATTCCGCCAACAGACTCGACAGAGACCACTCCGACGCCCGAAACATTGGTCTTGCTTGTTTTGATAGACATCGCAATGTTGCCAACCAGCATTACCGGGTCGAAGGAAGTGTAAGTGATGTACATGCGATCGAGGGAGAATGAATCGAGATTGCGTCTGCCAGCTGTTCTGTTCGCGTCTTTTACTCGAACGTAGTAATTACCAGCCGCCATCCCATTCAACGCGACGACCTGTTCCGTGTTATCGTCTGAGGTTTTAGTAACTGTGAGCAGATCCGTGAAGTTCGTTCCATCGGTTGATCCGGCGATAATAAAATCGTCTCCCTCGATGTTGGCGTTATGGAACGCTTCAACATGGAGGGTCATATCCACGCCGGTGAACGGGAAGATCCACTTATGTTCGAGATAACTGTAACGGTTGTTCGGGCTGCCGCCGGAGACGACTTCGGTCAGCACTTCATAGCTATTGTCACTCGCTTGTGTATTGGCAAAGCTTCCCTGTTTTGTGCCGACGACCGTCTGTTCGCTCGCCGCATAAGCAATCCGAGCTCCTCCGGTTACACTGACCGGTACCGTTACATCTGCAAAACCCCAACGATCAGCTATTCTGAATATAGCTGTATAGTCGCCGCCGTCATTTTCGGTAGTCTGCCATGAGAATGCGCCGCTGCCGGCGCCATTATCTGTGAACTGCACGGACTGAGGAAGATTACCGCTTGTATAGGTGATGGTCAGCGGATCGCCGTTCGCGTCGCTTCCGGTCACGCTGAATTGGATCAAGTCGCCGACATTGCCAGTAGCTGAATTCGGTACGGTCGTCCAGACCGGAGCCGTATTCAGTACCTTGCCGATGGATGTAACCAACGGATGGTAGTATTCCACAATGTTCGCATAATTCGCGCCGGTCGGGACATTCCCATCCGCAGAATAGAAACTGAGGATGTTCTCGGTTATGACATTGGGAAACTCATCCAGCTCAAAGTGCATCCAGTTTTCGGGATCGCTCTGCTGATTGTGCCCGATGTGGGAGTAGAGCATTTGTGGACTGAAAGAATATCCCCGTTGATCGACAGTTGTTGTTAACGCTAATTGCCCCTGCCAGGAATACGATCCACTCGGGTAATAGACCGAGTAGTAGTCGTTCACCCGAACAGCAGAATGGTTGGCGCCGCCAATGCTGTTTGCCGCTATCGGGTATTCCGGAGTAAGGCTGATCAAGTCATGATATACAGCGCGATCCATCAGTGGAGGATTGGGAGTTGGATCGTCGTATGCAGAAAGTTCGATGGACTTTGACTCAGGATGCCCCCCGGTATCGTAGCTGTGGAGTTGTATCGTCAGTTCGCCGACGAAAGCATCCACCGCCGCCTGATGCGCCACATGGAATGGATGCCGTGCATTTCGCGTCGGGTCAGAATACGAATTACTGTTGGCGTAGGTTCCGGTATCATTCCAGCAAACTTCGCGACCGGCTCCCGCCACGAACATCATTCCGGCGTCTATCGAGCGGAAGGCGTCCATCAGAATGTCGGTCGAAATATAATCGTCGCACGGATGGGGCGCTTCGAGGAGCAGATTTGGCCGTTCTGCTCCGAGGTGTTTAACATAGAGTCCCCAGCCATAGCTGAAGGAACCTGACACATCGTCGCCTGCGCCCACCGTCCCGTTGTCGTCAAAGAAAGCATCGTTCAGAACTTCGCGCAGAATTAGATATTCCTCGCCGCCGTCTGTCAGGTGGACGATTTGATACTTATCGCCTAATCCGCCAGCGGTAAGCGCGGCCGCGGTTGCAGCTGCGTCGCCTGCAAGAAACGCGTCGAAGACGTTGCGCCAATCACTGAGCAGAACATCTCCCGGAACGCCTGCCGGAACACGCTGGAATCTACCAAAACCGGTTGTCTGGCGATCCAGTTCAACCGGCCCGTAATCGTTGTAAGCCGCCAGAGCAACCGCTTCTGAAATATGGCTGACCCAGTTGTCATAGGCGCAGTTTTCGGTCGTTCCGTGGTAGAATTCGGTCAGGGGGGCATTCTCTTCGATTACCGACGCCTGAACCGGCGCTCCCGGGCCTTGCAGATAAGCCGCCGCCGCAGTAAAGATCGGACGGTAGTAGTTCGCCATATATTCATAATTGTGGTAGGTCGGAACAGTAGGATTCTGCGGATCATACTTGAGGAAAGTAAGTTGTAATGTTCCACCCAATCTTACTACGTCCGGCCACTCGTCCATCTCGATGTGCGTCCAGTTCTCCCGGTCGTTCTCATAATTATGACCTATGTGAGAATAGACCATCTGTTCATTATCTATAGTTCCCGGCAGATCCACATGACTCGAGATCGGTATCTCGCCGCGCCAGTTGTAGCGACCGAGGTAATTAAGACCGGGGTAATAGACGGAGTAATAATCGGTGATTGTCGGTTCGGGATATGGCCAACTCTGCTCGTTGTACGCGATCGGCGGATTAGGCGTCAGACTAAGGAGGTCGAAGTGATCCCAACTCATTAACGGTACGTTGGGATTAGTTCGGTTTTCGCGCTCGACGGAAATCTGCGCAGAGGGAACTCCATCGTGGTCGGGGTAAGGATTTGAACCATGGAGTTGGAACACCCACTCATCCACCAGCAGATCAACCGCTGCTTTGTGAGCTTCGTGGAACGGTGTGCGGGCATTCCGACTTGGATCGGAGAGCGAAACCGATTCTGAGTAGGTCGGCCCCGACCAGGCTATATTTCTACTCGCTCCATTGATGAACAGACATCCGGCGTCCAGTGTGAGGAATGCGTCGAAAGCGATATAAGGCGCGGCGAAGTCGGTCGAAGGATGAACGACCTCGATCACGACCTGCGGATTTGCAGCCGCTGGCTTAACGACGAAAAGACCCCAGCCGAGATTGAAACTGCCGGTCACGTCGTCGTTAAGAGTCTCTGTGCCGTTGTCATCGACGAAATTGTTATTGAGCATCTCGCGCAGCATCAGATAGATCGTGCTCCCGTCGTCGAGCCTTACGACTTCGTACTTCCCATTCATCCATGATTGGGATAGAAGGGCGTCTGCTGTGTTGGGATCATTCTGGATGAGGGCGCGGAAGATCGCGCTCCAGTCGGCGAGTGTTTGATTTGGGTTGGGGAGGCTGTCCACCACTTGATAGGCGCCAAAGCCATTGGTCTCGCGGTCAAGTTCGGGCGGCGCGAAGTTGCCGGGAGTACCGACTTGATCAGCTTCACTGGTGTGGCTGATCCAGTTGTCGTAGGCGCAACCTGCCTCATCGCCAGCGAAGAACTCGCGAAGCGAGCCGGATTCTTCGACAATCGCGGCAATGGACGTCTGCGGAGTGCTTGCAAAGAGGGCGAGCAGTGTAATTAACGAAAGAGTAATTATAAAACCGTTGGGTCGCATTCGAGACTCCTTGTTGCGACGTTGGTTGGAATAAATGTCTATAGAACAGCGAGCGAGAAATCAATGAAACGAGAACTGAGTTAAGCCAAAACTGTGTACAACGTAACTGTTTCTAAATTCATCTATTACGAAGGAATTACCATTTGGGCATAAAGAGAGATTCGGCGGCGGGTGATCGCGGTTAGCAGAGCTCTGGAGTGAGAGAATATACATAGCGTTTTTGAAGATGTGCAATAGATTTCACAAAATAAACCCCGTCAAATTCAATGTTGTCAGTCAATATACTCGTTATTCTCGCAAAGGCGGAAGTATTGACAACGAATTCAATAACAATTGCCTGACTGGATTCCCACCTTAGAGTCTATTCGAGAATGAAGTGTAGTCGTCATTGCGAGCCTTTCGCCCATCCCAACCCTTATCAGACTATCGCAGGTAAACGGGTGAAAGGCAAAGCAATATTTAGCGTATCAAGAGCTTGAATGAAGAGATTGCCGCACCGTCGCCGCAGACTTCTTCGTTGGAATTGTCATGGCGCACCTCCGCCATGCAATATGAGAATAGTAACAAGGAGGATGGGCGTCCCTGCCCGTCCAAACAGACCGAACTCAAATCAAGGACGGGCAGGGACGCCCATCCTCCTTGTCACCGGATCTATTTTCATGGAAATAACGCTCTAAATGTAACTATAATCTGTTTCCCGTAATGATATCGTTCGCGTCGCAGGTTTATAAAGTCCGCAGAGCGCCAAATATCTACGGCGCTTTGCCAACCGTCACTGCAGCCCTTCGTAACTCCTCTTCGAAGAGATGTCGCAGACAACCCACTAACATTGCATTTGATCGCATGCACGAGATCGATCAATAGAAATTTGAATCCAATTAAATAAATCGGCTGAACTCATTATGACTTCATCAACTCTCGCAGCCGCCCCCGATGCGACGATCTCGAACCGCTCGTCGGTTCCGGTTCAGAAAGCGCTTTGGATCACCGTTGGGCTGGTATTTTTGGTGGTGGTCTGGGGCGCCGTGGTCAGGCTGACCGGATCGGGATTATCGATTCCGGATTGGCCGATGATCAACGGTTCCTTCCTGCCGCCGTTCAGCGAAGCGGGTTGGCAAGCCGTTCAGGAGGACTACCGCGAGGAAGCGCTGCGACTCGAAAAACCCGGTTTTCCTGCCGACCTGACCGTAACCGCTTTCCGGAACGCCTTCTGGATCGAATATCTCCATCGCACGCTCGCCGCGCTGGTCGGAGTTGCCCTTCTGATTGCGATAGTCATGGGCTTGCGCAACGCGGCGGTGAAGCAGAAAATCGAACTGAACCTCTACATGCTCGCTACTCTACTGCTGGCCCAAGCCGGACTTGGAGGAGTAGTAGTCAAAGGCGCTCTGCATGGAGTCTTAATCGCGATTCATCTGGTCGTCGCTTACGCGTTCTTTGCGTTGCTGCTCTGGACGATCCTGATTCTCACTCGAGATAATAAGCCGGTTCCCTCGGGTGGTTCGAGATCCGCCGGTTACACGCCGATCCGGCTCGCCCTGCTGACGGTAATACTGACCGGGATGCAAGTGGCATTTGGTGGATTAACGGCGGGGAGTGGCGCAGCTTCGATCATGAATACATACCCATTGATGGCGGGATCGCTCATTCCACCGGCTGAACTACTCTGGAATCCTTCATACAGCGCCGACGGCAGCAATATTCTCCTGAATCCGGTGTTGGTTCAGTTCATCCACCGCTGGCTGCCAATTTTCATTCTCGGAGCGTTTGTAGCGCTTCGAATTAAGACTCTTTCGACGCCGCTCGAAGCCCGCGCGCTGATTGTCTTCCGAGCGACCGCCGCACTGTTGGGCTTGCAGATCATAATCGGTGTTTTCAACTTGCTATATCGAGCGCCGGTTCATCTGAGCGCGCTGCATTCCGGAGTGGCGCTGATTTTCTTCGGCGGGATGGTGGTTCTGCTGCACGACCTCCGCTACCATGCCGGAGAAGGGGCGAAGGTAAAAAACTGATGAAACTTTGCAAATAATTCTGGATAGGCTGAAGGCTTACGTCTCCCTCACCAAACCTACGATCATGCTGCTGGTCGCAATTACCGGCGCGGCGGGGTTGGTGGTGGAGGGATCGCTGCTTGCGACGCCGGGAAGGTTCATTCTGGCGCTGGTGTTGCTGACGCTTGCCGGTGGTTCCGCCAACGCCTTCAATCAAGCATTCGAGCGTGACCGCGACGCGCTGATGGAGCGAACTCGCCGAAAGCGGGCGCTTCCATCCCATAAGATTACTCCGGTCGAAGCGTTTATTGTGGCAAGCGGATCGGGATTGACGGCGGTCGTGGGATACTGGCTCTATTTCAACGCGTTGGCGGCGGTTCTCTCGGCGGCGACGATCATCTTCTACGCCTTCTTCTATACCCTTTACCTGAAGGCGAAAACGCCGCAGAATATCGTCATCGGCGGAGCTGCTGGTGCTATGGCTCCAGTGATCGGCTGGGCGGCGGGGAGTGGATCGATCGGGATTGAGCCGTTGCTGTTATTCCTGATCATTTTCCTCTGGACGCCGCCGCATTTCTGGGCGCTGGCGCTTTGTTTAAAGGATGACTACCGCAAGGTGGGCTTGCCGATGATGCCGTTGGTGGTAGGCGACGCTTCGACATGGCGGATGATTCTGGTCTATGTGGTGTTGACCATACTTATTTCGCTCGCGCCATTGCTTTATGGAGTGGGCATGTTGTACGGATTAGCCGCGGTGGGTTTGGGTATAATGCTACTGAAGAAGACGATCACAGCCAAGACGTCGAAGGACGTCCGATCTGCGAGGGGAGTATTCGGATATTCGATTGTCTATCTGCTGGCGCTCTTCACCGCGCTGATCGTCGATCATGGAGTGAGGTTTTAGGTTGGAAGTTACCTGTCCACGTAGAGGTTGTGTAGCCTGCACAGCTATTAGGGAATCGGTTCAAATGAGATCGTAAGAGCTGTGCGGGTTACCCCTGCAGACTGAACGTAATAAAAGGCGACCGAAATGTGTCGCCTTTTCTATTTCAGATTGTCCTTCTCTCACCGTCCCGCCGTCGCCCCTGCATAGACATACAGCATCAAATAGACAGCTACCCCCGTCAACGAGACGAACATCCAGACCGGCCAGAGCCGCTTCGTTATCCTCGTATGAGCCGCGAATCTCCCTTTCATTCCCAACCAGACCGCCGCGATCACGAACGGAACCATCAACGTCGCCAGAATCATGTGAGGGAAGAGAATCGCGAAGTAAAGTGTTCGCGTCCAGTCGCGGATCGGGTAGAGCACCGATCCGACTTGAGCGTGGTAGTAGAGGTAGCTGATCAGGAATAGCGCGGAGACGGCGAGCGCCGCGAACATCCAGCGTTTGTGGAGGTCGGGACGGTGATTTCGCTTAATTGCGACATATCCCATGACAAGCGCTACCGCCGATGACGCGTTGAGCAGCGCGTTCAATGTGGGGAGAAAGTGAACCAGTGAGTTGTTCACGGCTTAGCCTCGACGCTGGTTGCGGAGAAGTCTTCCAACGTCAAGCGCGAGGTCTTTCATCGCCTTAGCTTCCGAGCTGTCGTAATATCCCCGAATCCGACCGAACTTATCGACCAGTACGAATTTAATCGAATGATCGACCGGCCAGGTTGAAGCGCCGAGCTTGAAGCCTTCTTCCGAGAGCTTGACGATAGCTTCGCCTTCGCCGGTAAGGAACTTCCAGCGCCTTGGTTTAGCTCCGACGGACGTGGCGTATTCGGTGAGGACTTGGGGAGTGTCGTTGGCGGGATCGACCGAGATCGAGACAAAACGGATGCGGGGTTCGGCGTCAAAGATCGCTTGAAGTTTAGCCATCTCAGCGGCCATCATCGGACAAGGGCCCATGCAACGGCTGAAGAAGAAATCCACGACTGTGGCGGTCTCCTTCAACTGTTCAAGACCGAACTGCTTACCGTCCTGATCGATCAGTGAAAACTCAGGCAGATTGTCGATTACCGCGAGCGGCTGCCCCCCGAAGCGAACCGACAGCGAGATCCCAAGCGCGCCCAGTCCGGCTAATCCAAAAATAATCAAGACAATCGTTTTACCGCGCATAGGGGAATTCCAGTTTCGAAGTTATCACATCTACTGCCAACCCGCCGTGGTTGGCAGACGTGACACATAATCATTAACTTGCGCTGCCAACCGCGGCGGGTTGGCAGTAGATGTGATCTGTGATGTAAAATGATCCTCAGACAGCCGCCTTACTGAGAATGACTGTTACAGAGCAAGCGCTTAATGTTCCTTCGGCTCCGCAATCAGGGAATCATGCTTTACTGCTTCGTGCGGATTCTGCAAAATCGGCTTGCCGACTTCTTTGTATATAATCGCATCCGGTTTGATCGGGTAGGCGGCGTCCTGATAGATGTCCCCGCGCCGCATAGTATCGAACAAGGTGATAGTAATGAATATACCGAGGAACGCCACCGCCGCAACGAAAATCAGCGCGTAAAGTTTGTTATCCCAGATCAGGTGCATGAAAAACAGCCCGACGAGCGTCGCCTTGATGACCGCCACTAACAGCGCGATCACCAGGTTGAACGGCCCGAGATGAATTTGCGCGATTGCCACCGTAATGATCGTCATAAAGATCAGCGCCGCGCCGATCCCAAGGTAGAGTTTCAGCGGCAGGATGTGCGCGTGGTGTTTGTATTTGGAGGATTCGGACATCGCTGATTACCCGATCAGGTAGAAAAGTGGGAAGAGGAAGATCCAGACCATATCGACAAGGTGCCAGTAAAGACCGGTTACTTCTACCGGAGTATAATAATCCGGACCGAAGTGACCCTTGCGGGCGCGCAGAATCAGCCACGCGATGACGCCCATTCCGACCAGCACGTGGATACCGTGAAGTCCGGTCATCAGGAAATAGACGCTGAAGAAGATGTGCGGATTAGATCCTTCTATGCCGGTAAAGGTGTAAAACTTACCCGGAAGCTGTCCGAGGTGGAACTTGTGAGCATACTCGAAATACTTGACCACCATAAACGCCAGCGCGCAGAGGAGCGTCACGACGAGCAGGCTAATTCCTTCCTTCTGGCGGTTGAGTTGGAACGAGCGGATCGAAAGCGCCATCGTCACCGAGCTGGTGATCAGAACGATGGTGTTCAGCCCGCCCATGCGCCAGTCGAGCGCTTTGTGCGCCTCAATGAACATATCGGGATGCCACGCGCGGTAAATGGCGTAGGCGACGAACAGCCCGCCGAAGAAAAGGACTTCCGTCAGCAGGAATACCCACATCCCGAGCTTGGCCGACTCCATCTGCTGCTCCGCGTCGGCGAAGTGATGCTGGAACCAGCGCGGTTGATCGCTTTGATGATTATTGGAAGACAAATGAACCTTTGAACCAAGTCACAAGCAAGCTGTCAACCCTCCGCGATTGACAGACGAACGTTTGATAGTTCCAATTTCATGCTGTCAACCGCGGAGGGTTGACAGCTTGCCCCTGATTATACTGCCAACCGCGGCGGATTGGCAGTGGGTAGTATCTTCTTTCTTCCCCTGCGGATTGACAGTGGGTGGAATCCGCTTACTTTGCGTGCGTCGCAGTCTCTCTGCCAAAGTCGTAAGGACCTGTGTTCACCGTCGGCTGATACTCGAAGTTGTGCGGATGCGGCGGCGAAGTAGTTTCCCACTCAAGCGTCGAGGCGCCCCACGGGTTCTTCCCGACGACTTTCCCGTACTTGAGTGAGGCGATCAGGTAAATCGCGATAATCATCAGCCCGAAACCGAGAATGAAAGCTCCAATCGATGAGAAGCCGTGAAGCCTCTGGAATTGAGGTAGATAGTCGGCGTAGCGGCGCGGCATTCCGTGCGTCCCGAGGATGAACTGCGTGAAGAAGGTGAGATTGAAGCCGACAAAGACCATCACCCAGGCGACAATCGACCAGAAATGGCTGTACATCCTTCCGAACATCTTCGGCCACCAGTAGTGTATCCCCGCTAACAGCGCGATCACCGTCCCGCCCATCATCACATAGTGGAAGTGCGCTACTACGAAGTAAGTGTCGTGGAGGTGGACATCAACCGAAAGCGCGCCGAGGAAGATCCCCGTCAAGCCTCCAATCGCAAACAGGAAGAGGAACGATAGCGCATAGAGCATCGGCGTGCCGAGGGTGATCTCGCCCTTGTAGAGCGTCGAAGTCCAGTTGAAGACTTTGACGGCCGAAGGAATCGCCACAAAGAAGGTTAAAAACGAGAAGACTGCCGAGGAGAGTTCAGACTGCCCGCTGACGAACATGTGGTGACCCCAGACGAGGAATCCGAGCAGGGCGATGGCGAGGCTTGATGCGGCGACGAAGCGGTAGCCAAAAATCTCGCGCTTCGAGAACGCCGCGATGACTTCTGAGATAATCCCCATGCCGGGCAGAATCATGATATAGACGGCCGGGTGACTGTAGAACCAGAAAAAGTGCTGGAATAGAACCGGATCGCCGCCCATCTTCGGATCGAAAATCCCCATCCCGAAGACTCGTTCGACGATCAGCAGCGCAAGGGTAATTCCGAGTACCGGCGTGGCGAGAACCTGAATCAGGGCCGTGCCGTAGAGCGCCCAGACCATCAGCGGCAACCTGCTCCACGTCATTCCGGGGGCGCGCATTTTGTGGATAGTGACGATGAAGTTCAGACCGGTGAAAATCGAACTGAATCCGAGAATGAACGCGCCTGTCAGAAGCGGAATAACTGAACTGGCTGATTCCGCGCTGTAAGGCGTATAGAACGTCCAACCGGTATCAGCGCCGCCATGAATCAGCGAATAGACCGCGAAGAGCGAACCGCCGACATAAACATACCAGCTCGCGAGGTTCAGTCGGGGGAAAGCGACGTCCTTTGCCCCTAACATCAACGGCAGCACAAAATTCCCCAGCGCGGCGGGAATAGACGGAATGATGAAGAGGAAGATCATCACCGCGCCGTGGAGAGTAAACATCCGGTTGTAAACGTCCGCCCCTATGAACTGCTGGCCGGGGCTGAAAAGTTCGAGCCGGATCAACAGCGCAAAGAGCCCACCGAGGAAGAACGCAACCGTGATGCCGATCAGGTAGAGGACGCCGATCCGCTTATGGTCGAGCGTCGTCAACCACGACATCAAGCCTTTGGTTGCGCTCAGGTAATTCGGCTCGGGAAGCGCGCTTGCTCCGTAACCGGCTGGCGAGTTTCCCGGGATGGCCGCTTCTATCGCCAAGTTACTTATCTCCCAACGTCTGGATGAAGGCTATTAGAGCATCCATCTCTTTGTCTTTTAAGATTCCCTGGAAAGTCGGCATGATCGGTTGATAGCCCGCCACCACCTTACCGGCGGGGTTGAGTATCGATTCGCGCAAGTAGTTCTCATCCGCTTCGACTTCCGATCCATCCACAAGTTTCACCTTGTGGCCAAACACGTCCTTCAGCGAGGGGCCGTTTGAAGGCTTCCCGTCGATTGTATGGCATGTGTTGCAGGCTTTGGCGGTGTAGAGCTTGGCTCCATACTCCGCAGGAGTTAAACCTTTGCCGAGATCGCTCGCTTCGTCAAGCCATTCTTTGTATTCCCGTTCCCCAACCACGCGAACTGTGCCGAGCATTTGGGAGTGCTTTTCACCGCAGTATTCGGTGCAATAGAGTTCGTAGGTTCCCAGTCGGGTCGCCTGAAACCAAGCGATGGAGTATCGGTTAGGCAGAACGTCGTGCTTGACGCGAAACGCCGGGACGAAAAAGCTGTGGATGACGTCTTTGGACGACATCAGCAGTTTCACCGGCTTATCGACCGGGACGACCAGCTCGTTGACGGTCGTCGCGCCTTCAGGATAGTCGAACGACCAGAACCATTTCTGACCGGTGATCTTTATCTGCATCGACTCAGCAGGAACGATACTCGACCGGAGATAGCCATAGAAACCCCAGACGAACACAATCATCACTAACAGCGTCGGGATAATAATCCAAGTCGCTTCGAGGATCGAGTTGTGCGTCGGAGCCGCTTTATACTTGACTTCTTCGCCCGGTCGCACGCGGTACTTATAGCTGAAGTATATTGCCAACGAGACGATCAGCACGAAGAAGAAGGTCGTCATATAGAGGATGAAGTAGAAAAGAGAATCTACTTGACCCGCCATCGTCGAACTTGGCGCAGGCAGCCAGAATGTGGCCGTAGTGTCCATTCAGTCGGTTGTTATAGGTCGATTAGTGAGTGTAATTGCATTGTTGCAGGATCGCGGCGACTTCAGACGTTTTGTTTATTCCGCTTTCTTCCGCGCTTCCTTGATCCAGAAACCGCCGACGAAGAAGGTGAAAATGGCGAGAGTAACTCCTCCGCCAAGCCTCATCAGGCGGTCCGCCATCAAGACATACCCCCCGGCGTTCGGATCGTAGTGGTAACAGTAGAGCAAAACCTTGTCCACCGTCGTTCCGATGCCGCCCATGGATGCTTCGAGCAGAGCCATCCTCAAGTCGTTCGGCTTGAACTCGATCCCGTAGAGATACCGCGAGATGCGACCGTCTGGGGTCAGCAGGAACACTACCGCCGGATGGGCATACTGCTTCTGATCTTCGTCATAGAAGTAGCGGAATCCGAGCGTACGGGTCAATTTCGCAATGGTCGAATCATTCGCGGTGAAAAAACTCCACGCCGTTGCTGGCGTTCCTTCGGGAAATCCGGTCGAGAACCGCTCACGCCCCGCTTTACTGCGGTCAGGAGTCTCCTTCGGGTCAATCGAAACCGAGAGGAGCTGGTAGTCTATCCCGGGTTTGAAGTCGATCTCGGCGATGGCTTTTTGCAGTCCGGTCAAAACCAGCGAGCAGAGCATCGGGCAATCGCTGTAAAAGAGTGTCAGCGCGACCGGTTTGCCCGCTTTGAAGGACTCCCGTAATGTGGTTTCACGACCATTCTCGTCGATGATGAGAAGGTCGAGCGAAATATAATCGCCGAGATGTTCGTCAACGCCGATCTTTTCGAGCGATTCAGCTTTCTGCTCGGTTACTTGAGCCAGACCCGTCGAACTAAGCGTCGTCAGAGCAAGGAGCACTATTGCTCCAGCGATTGCAGCGAGTTTAACGCGCCGTCGCTTGGGATTTTTCGTTTGCATAAGCCTCCTCCGCCATTTTCTTCATCGCTTCGGCTATCGGGATGCGGTAGATCCCTTTGGTCGAATCGACAACTCCATACGTAGTCAAAAGTGCGTCTTCTCGCGACCGCACATCTCTTAACACCAGTGATTCCGGCTTCATCGCCGTCTCGAAAATCATCTTCTCTTTTGCGAGAATAAAGAAATTGTCCACCCCAATCAACGCCAAACCTACCAATATCATCCCGATGACCAGCGCTGCACCGAGAATGAACGGCTTGGCGTCGCTGCGTTCGTAATCGACTTCCGAGTTCGCATGTTGTTGATCGTTATGCGGTTGATTCAATTCACTCATCAATGGCTCACATGGTGGATTGAGTCGGATAGCTTCGGATCGCCGACCGGGATCAGAGGTCTCGAAGAGAGGTGAGTCCAGAACCTCCCGAGGAAGAGCGAACCGATCAGGACCATCGCCGTGATGTCAGATGGCGAGATGTGCGCGCCTTCCTTGTGGAATCCGGGCATGACGTTCCAATAAAGATCGACCCAGTGCATAACCAGCATCCAGACGGCGATAATTGGGAGCACTACAAGGCTCCGCTTGGCCGGGCGACTGATCAGAGCAAAGAACGGAATTACGAAATGACCAAAGACAATCAACAGCGACACGGCCTTCCATGATCCAATCCAGCGAGCGTGATAGAAGACGGTCTCCTCGGGAAGATTCGCGTACCAGATCAGGAAGTACTGCGAAAAGGCCATGTAAGCCCAAAGGATGATGAAGGTGAAGAAAATCTTGCCGAGGTCGTGACGGTGTTCGGCGGTGATCTCTTCGGTCAAGGCTCCCCACTTCTGGAGTCGGGCGGTGACCAGAATCATCACTGCGATTGCCGACATCACTGAGCCCATTGCGAAATAAACCCCATAGATAGTCGAATACCAGTGCGGCTGCAGTGACATCATCCAGTCGAAGGCGGCAAACGAAATTGTCAATGCGAAGAGGATCATCCCCAGCGCGCTAACTTTTAATAGACCACTTCTAATTTCGGGCGTCGCGCCTCCATCCTGACGGTCAGACAGCGTCCAGAGCCGCCAGGCAAGGAACGACCAGACCGCGAAATAGATTACTGCACGGATGGTGAAAAACGTCGGATTGAGAAATGGCGACTTTCCCAGCAGGATCGGATCGGCGACCGCTTCCGGGTGACTCCATTCAAACAGGTCGTGCATTCCGAGCAGGATCGGCACAAACAGCAGAGCCATGATCGGAATAGTGGAAGCGAGCGATTCCGCGATCCGCCGTACCGTGACCGACCAGACCGATCCCGTCAGGTGATGGATCATCGTAAAGAACAGTCCTCCCAGCGCCGGACCGATCCAAAACAGGTACGCGGTCAGGTAGCTGTGGAAAAACTGCTCGGGATGCGTCGCCGCGAAACTGCCTGAACCGGCGAGTCCGATGATGAACAACATCAGCGGGACTCGCTTCAGCCGTGCGGTATCTTCGAGCCAGTAAGTATTTGCGTTATAGCGCATTGAGTCTCAAGTTCATTCGGCCTCTTGTCATTCCTGCGCAGGCGGGAATGCAGGCAACCAAATACAATTCAAAATCTGCAATTTAATGACTTGTCTGGATTCCCACCTTCGTGGGAATGACAAGGCTACTTCCCCAACCGTCCCCGTTCTTCCGTCGGGACATCCGCGACGGTCGCCATCTGACTCCGTTGCAGCGTCCTCAGGTAATTGACAATCAGCCAGCGGTCTTCGACGGGGATCTGAGGTCCATAAGCTGGCATATTGCGAACGCCATTGCTGATGACGTTGAAGATCTGTCCGTCCGGATAGCTTCGGATCAAATCGCTATGGAACGACGGCGGGGGAACATAGCCTTTCTTCAGCATGATTCCCTGTCCGTCCCCTGCTCGACCGTGGCAGACCGAACAATAGACGTCATACCGCTCCTGCCCCCGTTTCAAACTCGCTTCGTTGATTTTGACCGGCGATTTGACGACCGGCTTGCCAGTCGTTGGATCAACGCCTCGCCAGTAAATGTCGTCTGTATCGAGATGTCCTCGCGCTACCGTCCCGGCAACGGGTTGCCGCATCGAAGCGCCGTCCGCGAAAAATGGGTTCGCAGATTGCTCGTTGAACTTCTGCTGGTTGTCCATGTTCGGGTTAAGGTGAATCGCCGGCTTGCCTGACGGAATCCCCCTCACGCACCCCGACCCAATCAACGTCGCCATCATCATCACCATCATCATTTTGTATTTCATACATCCGCCTCCACCGTCTCGACGCCTTTGGCTCCAAAGGACTTCAGCAGCTCGCGCGTCTTGATAACGTCAAACTGCGAATCAACCGCTTCGATGCTGACCATAAATCCATCGTCCGAGAACTTCTTGAACGTGGCGCTGTTAAATAGTGGATGGTTCCACCGCAAGTCCATCACGCCGAGGAAGGTTAACATCGCTCCAAACGCTGCGCTCAAAACGCAGATCGCAAAGATCGGCGGGAAGAAGGCTTGATAGCTGAAGAACGGCTTACCGGAAATAATCAGTGGATAGGCAATTGTATGTACCCACCAGATCAGCGTTAAAATTCCCAATCCACCCGCCAGAGCAGCGGCTGCAGCGGCGTAGCTGATGCGAGAACGCTTTTCACGCATCGCCTCGTCCATTCCGTGGATCGGGAAGGGCGAGTGAACGTCGAATTTGCGATAACCGACTTCCTGAAGTTTCGTTGCGACGGCAAGCAGTTCGCCCGGACCGCCGAACTCGGCAACTATCCCATAAACTTTCTTCATCGAAGGAGCATCAGCATTCATCACTTGCCCTCCTTGCCGTGACCGGAATGAGGATCAGCTTGCGGCAGAACACCCTTCACCTCCGACATTGCGATCATCGGCAGGAAGCGGAGAAACAAGAGGAACAGCGTCAGGAAGAGCCCGAACGTGCCGATGAAGGTCAGCACATCTACCCATGTCGGCGTGAAGTAACCCCAGCTTGACGGGAGGAAATCTTGCGACAGCGAGGTGGCGATAATCACAAACCGCTCAAACCACATGCCGATGTTCACGAAGATGGAGATGATAAACAGCACCGGAATCGAAGTCCGAAGCTTCTTAAACCACAGGAACTGCGGTACCAGCACATTACACGTCACCATCGTCCAATACGCCCACGCATACCAGCCGGTCGCGCGGTATTTGAAAATGCCAAATTCGTAAGGATTGCCGCTGTACCACGCGATGAAGAACTCCATCCCATAAGCGTAGCCGACCATCATACCGGTCAGCATGATCACCTTGGCCATTTTCTCGAGATGGTTCATGGTGATAAACGCCTTAACCGGATAGACGATTCGCGCCAGAATCGCCAATGTCATCACCATCGCAAAGCCGCTGAAGATAGCTCCCGCGACGAAGTAGGGCGGGAAAATGGTCGTGTGCCAGCCGGGGATCACCGAAGTCGCAAAGTCGGTCGAGACAATCGAGTGAACCGACAACACCAGCGGGGTCGAAATACCAGCAAGGATCAGATAGGTCAGTTCATAGTGCTTCCACTGGCGATTGGAGCCTCTCCAACCGAGCGAGAAAATACCGTAGGCGACTTTTTTAACCTTGCTGACAGCGCGATCCCTCAGTGAGGCGAGGTCGGGCACGAGTCCCAGATACCAGAACAGCAGCGACACCGTGAAGTATGTCCCGACCGCGAACATATCCCACAATAGCGGGCTGCGGAAGTTTGGCCACGCGCCCATCTGGTTTGGCAGAGGCATCACGAAGTAAAGCAGCCACGGTCGCCCGACGTGAATGGCCGGGTAAATTCCTGCGCAGATCACCGCGAAAATCGTCATAGCTTCGGCGAAACGGTTGATAGACGTGCGCCACTTCTGCCGAAGCAGGAAGAGCACCGCCGAGATCAGCGTTCCTGCGTGACCGATGCCAACCCAGAAGACGAAGTTGGTGATATCCCAACCCCAGCCGACCGGAATCTGCAAGCCCCACACGCCGGTCCCGTACCAGAACAGGTAGCCGATCAGGCCGAAGAGCATGATAGCAATCGAGCTGGTGATGCCGATTGCGATATACCACGCCTTCGTCGTCTTCGCCTCGACGATCCCGCTGATCGTATCGGTGACCGTATGGAACGATGGGCTCCCTTCGATCAACGGCGGTTCGACAACGAGGGTTGCGTTATGTGTTGGTATTGAACTCAATGAATCGTTTGTTACTTGTTCAGCCCGATTTATCGGGCTCTCTGACCAAACTGTTCAACCCGATTTATCGGGCACTCCATGCCTTTGTCATTACGCCCGATAAATCGGGCGGAACAACTAAACTTTCTCCAGCTCCGGATTCGGATTCCGAATCTTCGCGAGATAACTTGTTCTCGGTCGCGTATTCAATTCCGCTAACAGGTCGTAGCGCCGTTCTTCCTTCTTCATCTTCGAGACGCGGCTTTCCGGATCGTTGATATTGCCGAAGACAATCGCCTTGGTCGGGCATGCGACTTCGCAAGCAGTCGTAATCTCGCCGTCCCTTACATCGCGGTTCTCCATCTTGGCGTTGTGCTTGCCTCGGTTGATGCGCTGCACGCAGTAGGTGCACTTCTCCATCACCCCTCGCGAACGCACCGAAACGTCGGGATTCTGCGCCATTTGGACTAACTTGTCAAGTTCGCTGGTGAAGTTGAAGAAGTTGAACCGGCGGACTTTGTAAGGGCAGTTGTTCGAACAGTATCTCGTTCCGATGCAGCGGTTGTAGGTCATCACATTGAGACCTTCATGGTCGTGCGAAGTTGCCGCCGCCGGGCAGACCTGTTCGCAAGGAGCCATTTCACACTGCTGGCAACCCACCGGCTGAGTCACCGCTTGAGGATTTTCCTTCGTGCCGGTGAAGTAGCGGTCGAGCCTTATCCAGTGCATCTCGCGGCCTCGCAACACCTGATCTTTGCCAACAATCGGGATATTGTTCTCGCTCTGGCAGGCAATCGTGCAGGCGTTGCACCCGATGCAGGTGTTCAAGTCAATGGTCATACCCCACTGATTGCCCTCAGTATAGGTATGTTCCTTCCAAAGCGACGGCGCAGCTCCCTGTTCAACCATTTCAGCGGCGAAGTGAGGTTCATGCTTGTATTCTTCGAGTGTCCCCTCGCGGACAATCGGGCGGCCTTCCATCGAGCCGTGGACTTGCGTTGTGGCGAGCTTGTAAGTCTTGCCGGTTTTCTGAACCGAGACGCCCGACGCGACCCAGAGCGCCTCGCTCGTTCTCAGCGGATAGGCGTTGAAACCCGCCCCCTCGGCGACTTTCCCCAGTCCCTTTCTTCCATACCCGAGCGTTAATGTGATCGAATCGTCCGCATGACCGGGCAAGATGAATACCGGTGCTTCGATGGAATTCCCTCCCGCCGAAATCTTCACGACGTCTTCTGACTCAACGCCTAACTTCTCAGCGGTCTTGGCGCTGATCAGTGCGGCATTGTCCCAAACAATCTTGGTCATCGGGTCAGGCAGTTCCTGCATCCAGCCGTTGTTGGCGTAGCGACCGTCCCAGACTGAGGTTGAAGGCTGGAAAGTTACTTCCAAACCGCCTTCCTTCCGGGAATTGATCTTACTTGCTGCGCTGATCGCGTCGATTTTCAGATCAGGAACTTTCCCCGCCAATGCAGAACCTTCTAATACTCCGTCATGCAACACTTCTCGCCAGTTCTTCTCGAAATCGAGTGCAGGTGTAAGATTCTTCCAAGTCTCGCGCACCAGATCATAACCTCGCGCCTCGACTCCGGTGGTCAGGAGTGAAACCACTTCAAGCGCACTCTTCCCCTTAAAAAGCGGTTCAATTAGCGGTTGTTGAACCGAGAGCGTCCCGTCAATTGCTTGTGCGTCTCCCCATGCTTCAAGAAAATGCGCTTCATTGATATGCCATTCAGCGAGTTGGGCTGTTTCATCGAAATGCGACCCGACGTGTATAAGGTGTGAAACTCCCTTCAGAAGATTGGAAATTTCCAAATCTGCAGGAGCGTCATAAACAGGATTAGCTCCTAATACAATCGCTGTAAAGCCCATGTTATCGCCTACGACCCACCCCAAAGTCCTGAGTTCAATACTGGCCTGTTCAGGATCGCCGTTCGCGGGCACTTCTGCGGGAAAATAGGTTACTGTTTCACCCGGAGTTCCAAATTGAGCGTTCAGAGCTGCAACTACGGAATGAACCTCGGCAGGTTGTGATCGCCCTGCGGTAATAACGCATTTGCCCTTGTGAGCATTTAAATCCTTAACCAGTGCCGAGAACCACTTGGCGTCTTCGCCATTCAACCCTACAGGCATATTGCCTGTTGCAATACCCGCCACAAATTCAGCAATCTGACTGCTCTTCAAACGTAAACGATGGTCGGCGTTTGCGCCGGTGACGCTGAAGTTCGACTCGACTACATAGAGCCTGTTCATAGCGGTTCGACCTTCGGTAATGCGACGACCTTCTGCATAACCAAGAGCGTTCCGCGCTGATTCCCCTTCCATCATCAGGAAGTCGGAATCGAATGAAACAATTAGCTCAGCTTTGGAATAGTCGTATCGAGGATGAAGCGCCTCGCCTGTAGCCGCCTTGATTCCTCTAACGACGTTGTCATCTGATAGAGGCTCGTAAGTGATCCAATGTGCGTGCGGGTATTGCTGTAAGAACTGTTGCTTCAGGTTTAAAAGCGTCGGAGAAGTAATGGCTCCACTTATGACCGCCAGATCCATCCCGCCTCGGGAAGCGTACCCATCAATACCTTCTCGCAAGCTGCGCCAGAACTCGACAAAACTTCCCCAATCGCTATCCACACCTCGATTCTTTACAGAGCGCGAGCGATCAGGATCGTAAAGATTCAATATCTCCGCCTGAGCAAACGCGTTCGATCCGCCTCTTGACGACGGGTGCAGTTCATTGCCATCGATCTTGATCGGGCGGCCTTCTCTCGACGTCACCAACAGCCCCATCACCGACCCGGCGATGACCGCGCTCGTCGCATACTGCTCCGGCCTGCCGATCACAGTTTCTTCGGGAGTCTTCACATACGGAACAATCGTCTCGAGCGGCTTCCGACAACCTGCCAGCGCAGCAAGCGACATCGAGGCGCCCATCAGCCCGAGGAATTTCCGTCGAGACATCGGGTCGCTTAGTTCCGACGCGCCTTCTTGAAACTCGCGATGAAGGAAGGCTTTTGCCTCATCAGTCTCTGCAAGGGCTTCGAGGGAGCGCCAGTATGTTGCATCCGCCGTCGCCTCAAGCCTCGTCTCCGCCGTCGCCCCCCCGTGGGTGACGGTCATAACTGAGTCTTTCACATTAACATCCGTCACCCGCGGGGGGGCGACGGCGGATGCCGCGTCCTTTACCACCTTCATCGGCAATTGAATAAATGATCGTCTTGTCGCGCTCATCGGTGACACCCCGAGCAATCGGTCGGCGGATTCAACTTCAGTTGATTCTTCAGATTATTAGCGAACACGGTTTGATCAGCGCCCGGAATCCACTTGAAGTTCGTGACCTCACTCGGCGGGCGGAGGTTCGGCGTCGGATTGCGGTGGCAGTCGAGGCACCAGCTCATCGAGAGTGGTTCCTGCTGCATGACGACGTCTTCCTGAGGAATATTGCCGTGACAGGTGAAGCACGACACTCCGGCTCGCAGGTGAGCGGCGTGGTTGAAGTAGGCGTAATCGGGAACTTTATGGACACGAACCCACTGCACTGGCTTGCCGGTTGCGACCGCTTCACGGATCGGCAGCAGTTTGGGGCTCTCTTTGAGGATGACGTTGTGGCAGTTCATACAGGTCGAGGGGGCCGGAATGTTGGCATGAGCCGACTGTTCGACCATGCTGTGGCAGTAGCGGCAATCCATCCCGAGGTCGCCAGCGTGCAGCTTATGGCTGAACGGGACCGGCTGGGCGGGACGGTAGCCGACTTCAGTGTATTTCGGTGAGCCGTAGTACCAAAGGATGCCGGTCGCCGACACGATGCCGCCGATGGCTAACACGACGACAATAGCCGGGATGCGATTGGCCCACTTGGGGAAGATCTGCGCCAAATAGGATTCCTTAAAGCCGGATAACAGCCGCGCCGGGCATATTTGCCAAGGATTCGACGGGTCTTAAGGCATTGTAAATTTCGCTCCGGAGCAGCTTTGGATATCTTCAGCGGCTCGGCTCGGTATTAAGGTTACGCAGTGGGGAGTGAACTGTTGGGGAAAAGTTGAAAGTTGAAAGTTGAAAGTTGAAAGTTTTAGGGAAGAGTGACAAAAGACGGGAACTTTACTGGAGGAGCATTAAGGGGAATGGGAGGGATGTGAGATGCAGATAAGGTCGGGGCTTCATTCTCGTGCAGAAGTCTGATCGAGCATTCGGCGTAGTCGTCATTGCGAGCCTTTCGCCTATTCCGACGGCAATAAGACATCGGAGTCGAACGGCGAAAGGCGAAGCAATCTTTAGCGGTATCATTAGGTTGAAGGATGAGATTGCCGTACCCATCACCGCAAGCTTCAATCCATTGGGAGTCGAGTCGGGCGGTGATGGGTTCGCAATGACACTGTGAATCAACAACCTATCACTTTCGCATTTCCCCTACAGCTTCCTCTTCAAGCTTCTTCCTCAGCACATCCCAAGTCTCATAAACCAGCGTCGCGCACTTGACTCGAGCAGGCAGCTTGCCGACGCCGGAGAGGGCTGCGGCGTCGCCCAGTTTGGCGCGCTCTTCGTCGGTTAACTCAGCGCCCCTCAAGAAACGGTGGAAGAGTTCCCGCAACTCATCCAACTCGGCAAACGACTTCCCCTCGGCGTTTTCACAGAACATCGACGTCGAAGCGGTGCAGATCGCGCACGAAGTCCCGGTGAAGGAGATCTCGGTGATCTTATCGCCGTCCCTCTTGACCTGTATTTCAATCTCATCGCCGCAGAGCGGATTAGCTCCTTCGATTGAGGTCGCCGTTTCGTCGAGTTTCCCGAAGTTGCGAGGATGTTTGGAATGGTCGAGCAACAGCTCGCTGTAAATACTCTCAAGCGACATAACCGAGCGCTTTCTTGGTTCGTTCGAGGGCTAGAACCAGCAAATCGACCTCGTCCCGTGTGTTGTAAATATAGAAGCTGGCGCGTGCGGTCGCAGGAACGCCTAAAAACTGCATCAGTGGTTGAGCGCAGTGGTGGCCGGCTCGAATCGAGATTCCTTCGGCGTCGAGTATCGAAGCGATATCGTGAGGATGATTACACTCAAGCGAGAACGACATCGCGCCGGTGCGGTGAGAGCGAGGCCCGTGAACCGTCACTCCCTTCACCGCAGACAACTGCTCGTAAGCATACTCCGCCAGACCGTTCAGGTAGGCTTCAACTTCGCGCATCCCGAGCTTCATCAGGTATTCAACCGCCGCTCCTAATCCGATCGCTCCGGCGATGTTGGGCGTCCCCGCCTCGAACTTGAATGGAAGGGCGTTGTATGTCGCGCTTGTTCGCGTCACCTTAAGGATCATCTCGCCCCCGCCAAAGACCGGATCGAATTGTTCGAGCAAGCTGCGTCTGCCGTAGAGCACTCCGATGCCGGTCGGCCCACAGAGTTTATGCCCCGAGAAGGTGAAGAAATCACAATCGAGATCCTGCATGTTCAGCGGAACGTGAGCCGCCGATTGCGCTCCATCGACTAACGATAATGCACCTCGCTCACGGGCGATGTTGCACAGTTCTTTGGCGGGGTGGATTGCTCCCGTCACGTTCGACGCATGTTGAAAGGCGAATACCTTGGTCTTAGGATTCCAGTTCGCAGAAATCTCTTCGAGATCGAGACTGCCGTCTTTCATTAGCGCCGTGAACTCCAGCCTCGCTCCGCTGCGCTTCGCCGCCATCTGCCACGGGATCAGGTTCGAGTGGTGTTCGGAGGGAGTGGTGAGGATGACGTCGCCCGGCTTTAGAAGCTGTTCCGATAGCATCAGCGCGACGATGTTAATCGACTCGGTCGTTCCTCGCGTGAAGACCACTTCGCCCTGATCCGGCGTCCCGAGGAACTTCGCGACCGATAATCGCGCCTCTTCAAACAGCTCGGTCGCTTCCATGCCGATTTTGTGCGGGCTGCGGTGGACGTTGGCGTTGACGTTACGATAATAATTGTTCTCCGCGTCGATCGCGACTCCCGCGCGTTGAGTTGTCGCGGCGTTGTCGAGATAGACGAACACTTCGCCCCGTTGCGCAAAGGACTCAAAGATGGGAAAGTCGTTGCGGATGTCAGTCGGATTGAGCATTGTTAGAGCTTCAGCAGCGCGGGCTTCACTTCCGAAAGCGGCTTGTTCCCAACGAATACGCGCCCGGCTTCAACCTTGACCGGAAAGGCGCGCACCCCGCGAACAGCCGGGAGCGAAAGCGTATCGCCATTGCGAACGTCGAAGAGTGCACCGTGGCGCGGACAGGCAACGGCACAGCCGTCAAGTTGCCCGAAGGCGAGCGAGCCTCCCTGATGCGAGCAGGCGTCTTCGATGGCGAAGAAACCATCGCGGGTGTGGAATAGCGCGATTGTAACTCCATCAATGACCACCCGACGAGATTTTCCGACCGGCAGTTCGTCTTCCGCACAGATCAATTGAAATTCGGATTGTGTAATTGTTTCAGACATCTGACTTTGTATTATTTGAAACTTCGCAAAGAAGTTGGGCGTTGCGTAGGAGGATGGGCGTCTCTGCCCGTCCATGTGATCTATTACCAATTAAATAGGACGGGCAGGGACGCCCATCCTCCTAATCCTGAACACGGCTTCAGATGCATTACGGGCTATCCCAAAATCCTCTCCGCTCTCCCCATCACCGCCTCCCGCCAATACTCACGGACCGCCTCATTCTTAAGACCATCGCCGGTTTCAGCAATGAACCCTTCCACGACCAGACGGATTGCCTCAGCTTCGGAAAGCCCTCGGCTCTGGAGATAGAACAGAGCGTTCGGATCAGGCTTGCCTGCTGATGCTCCATGCGTGCAGCGCACTTCGTCAACCTCGATCTCAAGTTTTGGGATCGAATCGGCTCGCGCGGCGGCGGACATCAGCAAATTGCGGTTGAGCTGATAGGCGTTCGAGTTCGGCGCTGAAGGATGGACTATAATCAATCCTTGATAGACCGACTTCGACGATCCGAACAACGCCGTCTTGTACATCAGGTCGCTGGTACTCGAAGGCGCGGTATGGTCTTGAAGTGTCCTCAGATCGAGCAATCCTTCGCCCGAACCGATATAAGCGCCCTTCAATCTAGCTTCGGAACCTTCACCCGAGAGCGCGACCTCCCGCCGAGAGACTGTCCAGCCATCGGTCAGATCGCCCCAAGTCACCGATAGGTTTGCGTCGCGACCGAGCCTGACATGCAGGTGATCGTAAAACGCCACTGAAGTTGAAGAGCGGTTGACCAGCAGAAGGTTAAGGCGAGCGCGATCTTCCACGACGATCCGCGTCATTGCGCCGAACCAGAATTCTTCGTCGGATATCGCCGACTGGTCGAGGATCATCGTCAGTTCGCCGTCTCGCCCAACTTTGACGAGATTCAGCGGCAGGATCGCTCCGCCCTCGGCGACTGCCTGGTGGCGCACAATGACCGGATTGGGCGACGTCCACCTCGGCGGCGCCACCACATACGATCCGCCTTGCGAGAAGGCGATATGGAGCAGGCTGACCGCGGGAGATTCCTTGTCGTCTGGCGCGTCGAGGATCATCCCTTCGACCGCCGGAACGCCGCGCGTCTGGAACGCCTGACGCAGCGAACCGATCATCAGCCCCGATTCCAGATGTTCCGGCGAAACAAAGCGGTTCTGGACGTCGCAATTTACCAGATCAAGCCGCGTCGCGTTACTTAATTTATCGGTCAGTTCCGGGAATGCCGCTGGTAGAGTCTCCTCATTCCGCTGAACGACGTTCCAGAGCTTGAAGCGCTCCTTGCCGATTCGGCGCGGATCGTTGCGCCGCCACGCCTCATCCATCGATGACGGCCAGGGAGTGATCTTCAAGCGCGATAGTGCTTCCAATCTAAGCGCGCGGATACGATCCGGTTCGCCGAGGTATTCCGAAAGATTCTGAACGGTTGCCTGATTCCAAGCTGTGAGCGGTGACATTGTTTCGACGAGCATTAGCCGACAGATCCTTCCATCTGAAGTTGTATCAAGCGGTTCATCTCGAGTGCGTATTCCATCGGCAGCTCTTTGACAATCGGATCGATGAATCCCCGTACAATCATTGCCATCGCTTCTTCCTGAGGAATTCCTCGCGACATCAGGTAGAAGAGCTGTTCGTCGGAAACCTTGCTGACTGAAGCTTCATGCCCGACGTTCACATCGTCTTCGTGGATGTCGTTGTAAGGGTAAGTATCGCTGCGAGCTTCCTTATCGAGCAACAACGCATCGCAGACCACGTTCGACTTAGAACCGGTTGCGCCGGGGTGAACTTCGACCAACCCGCGATAGCTGGTACGGCCATTATACTGGCTGATCGACTTGGAAAGGATGTTCGACGTCGTGTTCGGCGCGGCGTGGATTACCTTGGAACCCGCTTCGGTGTGCTGGTTCTTGCCGCCGTAAGCGACCGAGAGGATCTCCGCGTGAGCGCCGGCTCCCATCAGATAAACCGACGGAAACTTCATCGTAACTTTGGAACCGAGGTTGCAATCAACCCATTCGACCGTTGCGTTCTCATAGGCAAGCGCGCGCTTGGTGACGAGGTTATAGACGTTCGACGACCAGTTCTGGATGGTCGTGTAGCGGACTCTCGCGCCCGGCATGGCGATGATCTCAACCACCGCCGAGTGCAAGGACGCGGCGGAATAGACCGGCGCAGTGCAGCCTTCGACGTAATGGACGAACGAGCCTTCTTCGGCGATGATGAGCGTCCGCTCGAACTGCCCCATTTTCTCCGCGTTGATGCGGAAGTAGGCTTGCAGCGGGATGTCCATCTTCACTCCAGCGGGCACATAGACAAAGCTGCCGCCTGACCAGACCGCTGAGTTGAGCGCGGCGAACTTGTTGTCGCCGGGAGGTATCACCTTGCCAAAGTATTTGGCGAATAGCTCAGGGTATTGCTTTAGTCCGTCGTCGGTTCCGAGGAAGATCACGCCCTGCTTTTCCCATTCTGCCTTCAGCGAGTGATAAACCATCTCTGATTCGTACTGAGCGCCTACCCCCGCGAGATATTTCTTTTCCGCTTCCGGTATGCCGAGCCGCTCGAAAGTGTCGCGGATTTCGTCCGGGACGTCGTCCCATGACCGTTCACCCTGCTGTTGAGGACGGATGTAGTAGGTGAGGTCGTCGAAGTTGATACCGGAGAGGTCAGGCCCCCAGCTCATCATCGGCTTCTTGTAGAACCATTCCAGCGCTTTCAAACGGAAAGCACGCATCCAGCCCGGTTCGCCTTTCTGTTCCGATATCTCCGCTACGACCTGAGCTGTAAGACCCTGATCGGTGCGGAATACGGAACGTTCGGGCACGTGAAAACCGTGCTTGTAGTTTGAGAGATCTATATCGAGCGCCTTGTCAGGCATGGTATTTCCCATTAATTTTGGCGTCCGTTCATCCTCGATCACAGAGACGGGCTCCGGGAGGATCAACGAGACTTGGAGTTTGGAGTAGCCCATTGCCGACCCGCCGCGGTTGGCAATGAGGGAAGAATCATCATTATTTGCCGACCGCGGCGGGTCGGCAATGGGCGTCAACATATCGGCAATGGGTGTGAACATACAGGGATTTCAGCCTTACCCCGCCAGGGCGACGTCTTCCTTCAGGATGTCATATCCCTTCGCTTCCAGTTCGAGCGCCAGTTCGCGTCCGCCGCTCAAGGCGATACGTCCCCGGTGCATTACATGGACACGGTCGGGGGTGATGTAATTCAGAATTCTTTGATAATGTGTTATAACCAATCCGCTAAAGTTTGGCCCTCGCAACAAATTGACGCCTTCCGAAACGATCCGCAAAGCGTCGATGTCGAGCCCCGAGTCTGTCTCGTCGAGGATCGCCAACTTCGGCTGAAGCATCAGCATCTGGAGGATTTCCGCGCGCTTCTTTTCGCCGCCAGAAAAGCCTTCGTTCACCGCGCGAGTCAGGTGCGACTTGTCCATCTGAAGCGCCTTGGTTGAGTCATTCAGACGATCGACAAACTGCGCCAACGAGAACTTCCCAGTCGTCACCGCCATCGTCGCGGTACGGAGAAAGTCCTGAAGGCGAACTCCGGCGACTTCGTGAGGGTATTGGAACGCGAGGAAGATTCCCGCTTTCGCCCGCTCATTGGGGCGCATAGCGAGGATGTCTTCTCCACGGAAAATTACCGAACCTTGAGTTACTTCATAATTGGGATGTCCAGCCAGAGCATATGATAAGGTAGATTTTCCAGAACCGTTCGGCCCCATCAAGGCGTGGACTTCCCCGGCGGGGAGCGTCAGATCGACGCCTTTCAAAATCTCGGTTCCACCTACGGAAACATGCAGATCGCGTATTTCGAGCGATGCGTTCATCAAGCAGCCTTTTTTATATTAATCGATTAGGAGGATGGGCGTCCCTGCCCGTCCACTGTTGCCAGTTCAGATCACGGACGGGCAGGGACGCCCATCCTCCTGGCCCCTACGCGGTTACGCTTATTCCACCGCAGCCACCGCCGGTTGCGTTGGGTCTTTTCGAGTCGGCGGTTCGCCGTTCCCCCCGGTTCCGCTGAAGCGCGTATGCCACCCCTTCGCCCCGGCAAACACCACCAATGCCTCGAAGATAAGGAATCCAATCAGCATCGGCGGTATCTGAGCCGACTCTCCGCCCGCATAGGAGTGCAATCCCGAGAGAAGATAATTGACGCCGTAGTAGGTCATCAGGATGATCGGATAGACGCCGATTGACGCAAGCGCGAGTCCGCGAGGATTCAACCACCCCGCAAAACGCGCGTGCGCCACCCCGACGTAAGCGAACCACGAGATCAATGCCCAAGTTTCCTTAGGATCCCAGCCCCAATACCTGCCCCAAGCCTCATGCGCCCAGACTCCCCCGAGAATCGTTCCGGCGAACAGCAGCAGCATCGCCATCTGAACTGCGCGATAAATAGCCTTGGTCGATGTCAAGAACAGCTCGCGGTTGCCCGGATTGAATCCTTCGATCCCGAGCGCGACGTGCCCTAAAATCATCGCCAGCGTCGCCGCCGCATACCCCGCTAGAATTACGATCACATGGATGTTCAGCCAGTAGGATTGCAACGCTGGAACGAGAGTATCGACGCCCGGAGTCAGACCAGAATTATCGGCTATTAAGAGCGCCGCGTATGCCACAAAGGCCGTCGCTCCTAACACAAACGGTTTCAGCTTGCCCTTGCCGAACAGTAAGCCCAGCAGCACAAACACCGCCGTAATCGCAACCATACTCTCGTAGAAGTTCGACCACGGAGCCCGCGCGCCGATATATGCTCGCAATCCCATACCCGCCAACTGGAGCAGAAATGCGAGAGGGATAATCCCTGAAGCGATCTGGATCAGCTTTTCGCGCCACCCGACCAAGGATGCAAGAAGTAACAGCAGACCAATCAGGTAGAGCGTCCTCGCCCATTGAATTGGACGATACTTATTATATGAAGTCTCCGCGTCAAACCGTTTCAGTATGTTCTCGCCCGGATTCCAACGTTCACGGTTAAGGCGACTCAGTTCCTTCCCGATTGCCGCCATCTGACCGGTATTGCCCGCTTTAAAGGCGTCTGACAATCCCAGAACGCCGATCTGGATGCCTTGAGAGACTTGATCGGAAATGGCCATCGAATCGCCGATTGGTCTCCACTCGCCGTCTGCATTTCCCGACACGGGAATGAACGCGGGAACCTGACCAGTGATCAGAGCGTAGTGGCTTCCCATCTTCCCGAGCAACTTCTCAGCTTCGGACTGAACCCGCGTCGGTTTACCTTCCTGCTGCTTGATCTGGTTTGACTCAGCTGCGAGCTGCATGATTTTACGCGTCGCCAACAGTTCGTCAAGGCTGTATTTTCGCCGTTTCGGATCGAGCCCGACTTCTTTGCGGAGCGGATCGTAACCGACTTCAAAGAGCGCCTCGTCCGAGGCGAGGTTCGGATTCGACATCCAGCGGAGGACTGTCTCAGAAGGAGACTCTCCCTTCAAGTGGAGCTTGCCGGTGGTCGAGAGTATCTGCTCGCGAGCGTAACTCTCGAACGGCATTACCCGTCCTTGATACTGGACCGGAATTGCCCGAACTACGTTTGGAACGTTGACGGCGTTGGCTCGCGTAATGTTCAATCCGATCAGCGCCAGCCCGACCGTCAACCTGAGTATGTATTTAAAAGACAAGATTATCTCGGATGTTGCGTTTTCCCCGTCCCATTTCGATCTACTGTCGCCCCGCCGCGGGTGACAGTAATTGCGAGCATTCATTCCATGTCTGTCACCCACGACGGGGCGACAGTAGATTGACCAACTTGGCTGTCACCGGCGGAGCGGCGATAGCTTGGAGTCGTTCTATACTCTGAATGATGTCATTGTGAACCTCCCGCCGACCATGCGCTACATGGGAATTCATCTCTTATTCGGCGGGGGGTGAATCAATCTCTGTACTGACAGAAATGCGAGATTCTTCAACCATCGCCTTCAAACAGCGTAATTAGGTGTGGCGGCGTAACGGCGATGGTTTCAGAATGACAATCAAGCCTTCACTTTCGGCGGTGGCGGGAACCTCTCTTTCAGCCAAGGCTTTAGAAAAAACAGCCCCACCAGCCCGAGGAAGATCGTCAGGAAGCCCGCATAACTGAGCGGCGTGCCCGGATCTTTATTGGCTCCGAGGATTGTCGCAGTATTATCGCCCGGAAAGAAAGACGACTGCGAGATGTTCCAGCCCCGATGCACAATCGGATGATTGACCCTGACCGTAACCGCCTCATCGATCCCCTTTTCCTCATCGACCATCCGTATCTGGCTGACGTAGTCCTGCGCTTTTCCTGTGCCGGGATAGAACTTCGCCTCGAACGAATCGAGATGGAGTGTAAATCCGAGGGGCATCTCCATCGGGACAGGCCCCATGTCGAAGATCGTCGCGGCGGAAACCGGCTGCCCCACTCGAAGAATGATCTGGCCGGTTACCGACGTCTGGTGTGACACTATCGTTCCCGCCATCGTCAACAACAAGCCGAGATGCGTCACCAGCCAAGGGATCTGGTGAGGACGATAGGGCGCTCGTCCGATGGTGCAAGCAGTGACATTTACCGCGAGCATCAGGATCAGGATATCCATCGGGATCGAGTGAAATCCCTTAGCCATCGCAGCTTCGTGACCTTCATGAGCCTCAATGTAGGTCGCGTAAGCCATGATAACGACCATTCCGAGCAATATCACGACAGTCCATTTCAGACTGCCGAGCCGTTTCATCATCGGGCTGTTGACTTTGAACTCAGGCATATCGCGCCGCCAGCTCGAGGAACCTCTTCTGACTATCTGCTTCCGGTTCGCGATGCGGATTCATCGGCTGGGAGTTTTCCTCCTGATAGAGAATCCCGCCCAGGAAACCGTCCGTTCCGTAATGCGCCGCCATTGCCGCCGCCAGACTGTGGCGATCGTGATCGTCGGGCAAGTTACGAATGGCGAGCCGAAGGCTGTCTGGCGTCATTATGTCGTTGTAAGTTGGGCAGGGCGAAAAGACATGCACCGCCGAGAAACCGGGGTGAAGAATCGCCTCCTTGATAACCGATGTCAGCGTTGGCCGGTCGGTCGAATGCGCCGCCGCGACGAACGAGGTCCGGTAGACGAGCAACATTCCAATGATGTCGAGCGGGCGCGCTTCTTCGCCTTGACGGGCGCTGGGAGTCTTCTGCCCCAGCTGAGTTGTCGGCGACGAGTGCCCCTTCGTAAGGGCGTACACTCCATTATCAAGTAACAGATAGGTTATATCGACATTGCGACGCGCGATATGCGGCACATGGCCTCCCCCGATTCCGAAGCCGTCGCCGTCCCCTCCGACTACGATCACCGTCAAGTCGGGATTGGCGAGTTTTACTCCGAGCGCGACCGGCAAGGCTCGACCGTGCAATGTGTGAAAACCATAAGCGTCCACGAAATAGGGCAGCCGACCGCTGCAACCGATGCCGCTCACGAGGACTGTATCCTTTGGCGTACGCCCGAGATCTTGCAGCGCCCGCGTCAGCGACTGAAGTACCCCGTAATCGCCGCAACCGGGGCACCAGATTGGCGTCACGCGGTTCTTATCGACGAGTCGGGCTGGATCTATTTGAGGTATTGGCGTCAAGTAAGTTGAAATTCCATTTTTCAGTCTCTCTCAATGGAGTTTGTCTGAGAATTACTTAGGCTCATCTCATCTCTACTGCCAACCCGCCGCGGTTGGCAGAAATTACGCAGAATCATTGCATTCCTCTACCAACCGCGGCGGGTTGGCAGTAGGGGTGTAGCATAACATTCACACATTCTCAGACCGCCATGTTATACGATCCGTTTCGAACTCTATCTGCCACGCGCTTGGGCGTAAGCTCGAATTCTTCATCTGGAAGCAGCGATTCGATCTTATCCGGCGCAATGTGCCGGATCAAGCCCGCCAACTGTCCCGTCTGGTTTTCCTCCGCGACGATAATCCTCTTCAAGGGAGCCATCCAGTGCGCCAATTGCTCCACGGGCATCGGATTCAGATGCCGGACCTGCGCCGTTGCTACAGGGAATCCACTCGCTCGCAGAAGTTTGGCCGCTTCGGTTATCGCGCCATACGTCGAACCCCAGCCGATAATCCCGATGGTCGTTCCAGGCGCGGTGAAATACTCTGGCTCGTTCGTAAGGATCGAATGCGCGTCACGAACCTTGTTCAACCGCTTCTGGCTCATTTCGGTGTGAGAAGAAGCTGTTCCCGATGGGCTGCCGCTCGGTTTGTGTTCCATACCGGACGCTATATGAGGCAGGTCGTCTTCGCCCGGCAGCGCCATCGGCGACACTCCGGTCGGTGTGAGTAGATAGCGTTCATACTCGGTGGGCAACTCGCGCGGCGGTCGAGCGCGCTCAGATCGGGGCAATGCCAGCCAGTCAGGTTCAGGGATCGCTTCGATGCGGTTCGATAACGACGCGTCTGACAGCACCACCACCGGCATCTGATATTTCTCCGCGAGGTTGACCGCTTCTATCGTCATGTGCAGAGCCTCTTCAACCGTCGCCGGAGCCAGCACGAGTCGCGGGCTGTCGCCGGGCGAGCCGTGCAGCGCGTAAAGAAGGTCCGCCTGTTCTGATTGCGAAGGCTGCCCAGTAGCGGGGCCGGATCGCTGAACGTCCACGATTGTAATCGGTATCTCGGCCATGACAGCGAGGTTCATCATCTCCGACATCAGTGCGAAACCAGGGCCGGACGTGGCCGCCATTGCCCTTTTCCCCGCGTATGACGCCCCCAGACAGGCTCCCAGCGCCGAAATCTCATCTTCCATCTGGACGCCGGTCCCTCCGAGTCGCGGCAGTTCGCGCAACATCGTTTCAAGGATCGAAGAAGCCGGCGTGATCGGATAGCCGCAGAAGAAGCGCACACCTGCCGCTAAAGCTCCCAGCGCGATTGCCTCATTGCCATTCAACACCAGCCGTCGTCCGGTCGTTTCCGGCGCGCTGACGTTCCACTTCGGCCAGTCACTCTGCTTACGTGCTTCGCTATATCCAGCCATGAGCGCTTCGCCGAAGTGCGGCTCGCCTTCAGCCCTCCGTGAAAGCCGCTTTTCTGCGACCGCGCTGACCAATTCAATGTCCAGTCCTAACGTTCCGGCGAGGAACCCGAGCGCGACCAGATTCGTATTGCGAGGCTGATTAATCGAACGGGCAAGATTGACGAAAGAGACCGGCGAACGAACTTCGTCGCTTCCCTCGCGCCTTGCCGTAACTACCCATTCTCCCCCCTTGGCATCGGTCATGGCGATATTCGGCTCGCCGCCCCACCACGTCTGAGGGTGACTTGAGATTTTTAATTGGAACCACGCTCTGCCTCCCTTGATCTCGGCGGGAAAAGCGCGGCTGCACTGGATTGCATATCCGGCGCGAGCAGCGCTGCGAGCGAGGATCTCCCCGACGACGCTGCCGCCTTTGCCGCCTTCGCCTTCGACGCGAAAGACGATCGGATCTATATGGAGTTGATCTGAAATCAAATTGAAATTACTGCCTTGTCTTATTCGTCGCGACTGGGTTTTGCCTCGCCGCCTTCAACCGGTTAGACGGATTTGAAAGAAAGTCGTTGGCGGTTTTGGAGGTTGGAAGAGGGAATGCTCATTAGTTCATTGATTTCGGACGAAAATGAATTGATGAAGTTGAATTCTTAAATGTCATCCTTCCACCGCTGACGCCACTCCATCCACCGCCAGAGTTATTCGCACCTACTGCCGTGGTATTTTTCCCATCTACTGCCAACCCGCCGCGGTTGGCAGAAGATTCACGGATAGTCGGCATTATTCCGCCAACCGCGGCGGGTTGGCGGTAAATGGGAATGCTGTAACTTTGCGACCTGTATTCTCATCCAATTCAACCGAACTCCAAATATTTCTTCTTCCACATATTTCCAATGCCAAATAGTTTGGAGGCCAAATTATTCGGAGTTAGATTGATTTGTCTCATATCCCATTCCAAGCTAAACCTTAAACTCATATTTCTTATGGACAACACCGTAGATCGCGCTCATCGGATGGTCGAAACCTTTCCCTTCCTGATGAAAATGTTCCACCGCATCGGTCCTGGAGCAGTCGCCGAAGCCGCGGTCACTCTCCCGCAATTCCACGCACTCGCCGCCTTTTTGGTGCGGCCAGAGTGGAATCTAAGCGACCTCGCCGATTTCCTCCACGTTAAACCGCCTGCCGCTTCAGAGCTTGTCGAAAGGCTGGTCAAAGCCGACATGATCCAACGCCAGACCAACCCTGACGACCGCCGTCAGACCATCCTGACGCTCACGGCTCCCGGCAACGAATTCCTCGAACAGCGCAAAGCCAATATGGTCTCCAGCTACTCGCGGATGCTGAAACTGCTGCCAGTCGAAGATCAGGTTTGCTTCGAGAATGCCATCCGCGAGCTATCCCGTATCGCAATCCTCTTCGATGAGATGGAGAAGCGATGAAACAACTCCACACTCTCGCGATAGTAATTTGGCTTCTGTTGACTGCATCTACAGCCGAGGCCGCGCCTCTGAGCCTGAAAGAGTGCTACGAAGCGGCCATCGAACAGAGCCTCGCCTGGCGACTCTCCGGCGAAAAGCTCAACGAATCGGGCGCTCGTATAGCGGAGGCTGAGGGCGCGAGGTTGCCCGTGGTGAATGCCGCCGCATCGGTCACTCACAACGGCAACGTCCAGACCGTTAAGTTTGGCGCCTCGTCAATGCAATTCCAGCCCGATAACTCCTACCGGATCGGCCTTACGGCGAGCAGCCTGCTTTACGACGGGAACCGCCTCGCCAATGTGGTGACCCTCCAGAAAGAGGCTCTACACCTGACCGAACTCGACCGCGCTCGCGTCGAGCAGGATCTTGCCGGTTCGGTCAGCTCCGCCTACTACGTGTGGGTTCTTCTTCGCGAGGTAGAAGAGGTGATGGCGGCGTCGGCAGAGTCGTCGAAAGAACATTTGAAATTAGCGGAAGCGCGTTATGAGGCGGGACAGTTATCCCGTTTCGAACTGTCGCGGACACGGGTGCAGACCGATCAATTTACTGCCAATGCAGAGACTGCGACTTCCAATCGTCGCCGGGCAGTACAGACTTTATGCTTTCTAACTGGCTTGACCATTGGCGATCAAACCGTACCAACCGACACTTTACGCGATGTTCCGTTCTCGGTCAGTTTTGAGGTTGCGCTCGAAGCCGCTCAGAAAAACCGGATCGAATACGAGATCGCCCGTCAGGCCAAGGCAGTCTCGATGAGAAGTCTTGCCATAACCCGCGCCGGTCTCTACCCGATGGCGACTGCGAACGCCAACCTCGCCTGGGCGAACGGCTCCGATATGAGCGACATGAATAAACTGGTCAATTCATGGAGTGTCGGGATAGGCGTAAGCTATCCGATCTTCGATGGGAAACAGGTCAAACGGCGGATCGAAGCCGGTGAGAGCGCTGTCCGACAGAGCGAGCTGACCAGCGCTAACCTCGACGTCGTTGTCGGAAACGAATTACGCTTTGCACTTATCACGTTGGAAGACAGTCGCCGTAAACTCGATTTACAGTTTAGCTATCTCGATCAAGCCGCCGAAGCGCTGCGACTGGCTCGCGAGCAGTTCAGGCTCGGTATGGCGACCAGTCAGGACGTTTCCGATGCGGAACTGGCGTATGAAATGGCGCAGACCAATCGTGCACAAGCACTCTACGATTGGACAATGGCCGTGATCTCAATCCGCAAAGCGAGCGGTGAATTAACATCGAACATCAAGAGAGGAATCCTGCAGTGAAGAAGGTCATCATTCTCCTTTTTCTCGCCGCTTTCGTGGCGTTTTTAGGCTATCGAGTGCGAATGTCGCTGCTTGAAAAGGAAGCTCAGCGCAATGTCAAGCCGCCAGTCATTATCCGTATGGTCGATGTTGCTTCACCTGTAATGCGTGAAGTGAACGATGTCGTGCAGACTTGGGGAAACGTCGAGTCGAGCGCCAAAGTAATTGTCTATTCGAATCTTCCGGGTAAAGTCCTGCAGCTCTATGTGCGCGAAGATGCATTAGTGACAAAGGGCGACACACTTGCCCAGATCGACCGGAACCTCCAGCCGATGGACTATTCTGAAACCTACGTGGTTGCTCCTGCTTCCGGCGTCGTAACCAAACGCCTGCTTGATGATGGAGCGATCATTACTCCCGCTACTCCTCTCTATATCATCGAAGACTTGAGCGAGCTGATAGTCAGCGCGCCGGTTGAACAGTCTGATATCGGCAAGATCAGAGTCGGCACTCCGACCGCGATCTACTGCGACGCGTTTCCCGAAGATGTGTTCTCCGCTCGCGTCGCCAGAATCGCCGCGACCAGCGATCCCGCCACTCACGCTACCCGCGTCGAGTCGAGGATGCCGGGCGGCAAGATCAAGCCGGGAATGTTTGTCAGATTGGAATACTTGATTGGAAAACGGAATGTGTTGTTTGCTCCGTCATTAGTCATTGACGAAGTGAACGGGAAAAAGACCGCGGCGTTGCTGAAGAACGGCGTCGTTCGGATTGTCCCAATTGAGACAGGTCGGCGTGACGGCGACCAGATCGAAATTCTTACCGGACTGAGTCTGGACGACGTTGTTATTTCAAGCGGTAGAATGGAACTCGCCGAAGGAGACAGCGTTGTCGTTAAGAGCCGGATTACTCAATGAAAATCGCCGATGTTTCAATTAAGAATCCGGTCTTCATTTCGATGGCGGTGCTCGCCGTCATCGTGCTCGGACTACTCAGCTACCGGGTGCTGCCGGTTGAACTCTTTCCCGATATTGCCCTCCCGATTGTCTCGGTCAGCACTCCCTATCCGGGCGCTTCTCCCGAAGACGTTGAGAGTCAACTGACCAAGCCGATCGAAGAGGCGCTTTCGGTGTTAAAAGGCGTAAAAAAAATACGCTCGACTTCAACCGAGGGAGTTTCAATCGTCGTGGTCGAGTTTGAGCTTGAACTCTCGGCAAAGGAGATGGCGGCGGAAGTGCGTGAGAAAGTGCAGAGCATCCGGCGCACACTGCCGCGCGACGCTCTCGATCCGCAGTACGAGAAGTTCGATCCATCCGACCAACCGATCATGAGTTATGCTCTGACCGCCAACGTCGAAGGCCTTTCCCCCAGCGACCTCCGGTATCTCGTCGATAAAAAGGTGATTCCCTTTCTCGAAAGGCTCGACGGCGTCGCCTCGATATCGCTATCCGGCGGGGAAGAGCGCGAAATCGAAGTGGCGATCAGGCGAGCCGATCTGGAAAGATTTGGAATTTCGATCTCGGATGTGACTCGTACCATCCAAGGAGCGAATATTGAGGTTCCGGGAGGCAGGATTACCACCGGGACGCAGGAATTCCTGCTGAAAACACAGGCGAGAATCGGCGATCCTCAGGAACTGGACAGCCTGGTTGTGAAAGTAGTGAACGGTTTACCGATCCGCATCCGCGATTTTGCGACCATCCGCGATACTTTCAAGGAATCGCGCCTCTATTCGCGCGCTAATGGCGCTCCATCGGTGATGATGGACATCCGGAAGCAATCTGGCTCGAACACGGTTGCGGTTGCGCGCCGAATTCGCGACGAAGTGAATCGTCTGCAAAAAGAGATTCCTCAAGTCAAAGCCAATCTTGCCCTTGATGATTCCGACTTTATCCGCGCCTCGCGGGATGATGTGGTCGTTTCGCTGTTGGAAGGTATCGTACTCGCTTCGCTGGTGGTGCTCTTCTTCTTTCGGGATATTCGCAGCACCATCATCACTGTCATCGGTCTGCCAGTCTGTCTGATCGGGACGTTTATCGCAATCAAGGCGTTCGGATACACCATCAATGTCCTCACCCTGATGGCGCTCTCCCTTTCGATTGGACTCCTGATCGATGATGCGATTGTGGTGCGTGAGAATATATTCCGGTGGATTGAGCGAGGCGTTTCGCCCGGGAAGGCAGCGAGGGACGCGACCGGTGAAGTGGCGCTGGCAGTTCTGGCAACAACGTTGACCGTGGTCGCGGTGTTTCTCCCGATCGCCTTTACTTCCGGCATCTCGGGAAAGTTCTTCCGTCAATTCGGTCTCACGATCACCATCGCTGTTCTGATCTCACTGATCGAAGCATTCACGGTAGCGCCGATGCTCTCAGCGTTCTTTTTCAAGGAGAAGAAGAAAAGCGCCAAGGGACCGGGCCTGCTGGAGCGATTCTTTCGATCTCTCGAAACCGGTTATCGATCGCTTCTTCAATGGGCGTTGGGGCATCGGGCGCTGGTGATAATCATTGCCACAGTCGTGATGCTCGCGTCTGTAGGAGTTGTCCCTCTGGTCGGAGTGGCAGGCGATTCGCATGGAGATCGAGGACAATTCTCGATTGTGATCGAAGGACCGATGGGGATCTCACTTCAAGAGATGAACCAGCGGGTGTTGGAGGTGGAGCGTCTGGTAAAGCTGCATCCCAAAGTGAAGGATCTGTTCACCACAGTAGGCGCTACGGACGGAGCGGCTAATCAGGCCGCCATCATGGTGGGCGTTGGAGAGATTAACATCTCGAAACAAGTTATCAGCGAAATGCGTCCGACTGTGCAGGGCTTGCCTGGATTGAATATCTCTTTTGAAGAAGTCGCCGGCATCCGCAATAAGAACGCAACGATCATGCAGCGCCCAATTCAGATCAACCTTCAAGGTCCCGATATCGCAACTTTAACGAAAGTCTCGAACGACCTGATGAACCAAATTAAGGACGTCCCCGGTTTGCGCGACCTCGACAAATCGCAGCGCAGCGGTAAACGGGAATTCCAGTACCGGGTGAAGCGAGAGAATCTCGGCCGTTATGGTGTAACAGCCGCTGAAGTGGGCGCCGCTGTTCGAACGATGGTGAATGGCGACCTCGCGACCTACTATAAAGACGGCGAGGACAACATAGAGGTTAACGTTCGTTTCATTGAAGGCGACCGACGCAGCCCAATCGAATTATTGAACACTCTCTACACATTGAAGAGTGGGCAGGTTGTCCCACTCTCCGAACTTATCGACCTCACCGAGGCGACTGGTCCGGCGTCGATCAGCCGTCAGGATAGAAGTCGTCAGGTGGTGATCGTCGCCAATACCTTCCAACGAAACCTGAACGAAATTCAAGCCGATATCAGCAGCCGGATAGATAGTTACCCGCTCCCGACCGGGTATGTCGTGAAATATGAAGGACAGGTTTCACAGAACAAGGAGAGTTTCACCACTCTCTTCATCGCACTGGCGTTGGCGATCCTCTTCGTCTATATGGTGCTCGCCTCACAGTTCAATTCGTTTTTACACCCCTTGACGATTATGCTCGCGCTGCCGCTCTCGTTGATCGGCGGATTTTTCGGATTACTGCTGGCGCATAAAGCATTCGACATGCTCGCCTTCATTGGATTGATCATGTTGATGGGCGTCGTGACGAAAAACTCCATCCTTCTCGTCGATTTCACCAATCGGATGCGACGGGAAGGGAAGTCGATCCATGACGCGCTCCTCGAAGCCGGTCCGATCCGCTTGCGGCCAATTCTGATGACGACGCTGGCGATGGTCTTCGGGATGCTCCCGACCGCGCTCGGTTTAGGCGCCTCATCAGCTTTCCGTGTTGGTCTCGCGGTGATGGTCATCGGTGGATTGATCTCTTCGACGGCGCTGACGCTGGTGATCGTACCGGTCGCTTATGACATTCTCGAGAGCATCAAGCGCAAGCTCGGCTTCAAGGAGACCTTCGCGAAGGTGGAGTAGGAAAGTGTTCGAGAAGGAGGATGGGCGTCCCTGCCTGTCCATTTAGCTGATAACAGTACCTCGGGCAGGCTGGAACGAGTGCTTCGAATTATTACGAATCCGTCCACTCATCATTCCATCGAAAGATGGAATCCAGAGTAGTCAAGCACAAACGCGACGCCAAACTGGATTCCAACTTGCGTTGGAATGATGAAGTTCGGAACTTCCGTGAATTAATCAAAGAACTCAGGGACGCCCGTCCTCTTATGAAATTGCCTGATTATATTCACCTTACACCCGAAAACAACATCCCATGCTAAACTACCTGCTTCTCATCTCTTGTTTTGCTCACATGCCGGTAACCACGCCGTCGCAAGACAGTTTGATCGCCTTCAGCCTGGCTCAAGTCGATCTACCTCCGGTCGTCGAAGTGGTCGAACCGCCTCGAGTACGTCTCGGCATATATTTCGCCGGGCCTTTTCCGGATAGTTCCGAGGCTCTGAAACTCGTCCCACCCGGACTACCGGTGCTCAGAGTCCGCCAGCTCGTGCGAGGGATGTCCGCCGATGCTTCAGGCGTCCAGCTCGGCGACCTCATCTTTAGCATCGACGGCAAACCTATCGGCGACACTACCGGCAAAGATCCCGATTACCTCGGAGGGATTCTGCGGACGAAGAAGCCGGGCGACAAGGTTAAGTTGAAGCTGATCCGCAACCGCAAAGTTCTTTCGATTCCGGTGAAGTTGAAGACATCCGAGACTACAGCAATGATCTATACTTCTCCGGAAGAATTGGGCGACGTTCGTAAGTCGAGCTGGCTCTCGCAAGCTGTGGAGCGGCACAATCTCGGGCAACCGCTGTCTGAAACATTGAGACAGATCGCAGCTTGCGCTGATATGGAAGCAGGGGATATTCCGTTCGCCAACCGTCCGAGTCCGTGGCGGCTCAACGTGATGACCTACCTCGCGCACTACCCCTTCCGCACCGGAGCATACTCGCGGTTGATCGTCAAAGATCTCTGGACAGGATTGCCCTATACTAATTCGCTCTCGGACACGACGGTGTTGACCAATGCAACGGCGCGCGGTCTAAGCGGAGTTGTTGTCGCGGCAGGAAAGCACCTTGACGTTGCAGTACAGCCTATTACACTACCCAACTTGCCGAGGACGACTGGAGAGCTGGAATCTTACTTGAACACTGTCCAGAAGTCGCTTGACGCTGCTTATGCGCCCGTCAAAGAAGATCTGCCTCGCCTGCGGAAGGAATTGTTGCGAGTACTCGACGCGGATGACGGCTGGGAAGGCGGAATCGACACGATCAAGGACGAGTCCGCACGCAACGCCAAACGGCTTGAGGTTGAGGCGTGGTTGATCGACATATTCGGAAAGTCAGACAAGGTTCGTCGGGAGGATCTGGTTGTAGCAGGCTCGATCCTCGGCGGCTTGGCCGATACGACCTGGGTACAGGGATTTCTGACCTCGCTTCCAACAACGTTAGACAAAGCGCCAAACGTGCCTGAAGGTCGAGGGGTTGTACAAGGAGATATTCTCGCCCAATGGGACACACCCGAGGGGCAGTGTATAGTCGGCGGATATGGCTCGAACTCGTACAGCGGCGACTTCCGCTTTATCCTCGACCCGGGCGGCAACGACGATTACGATCTTCCCGCCGCGCCGCTTGGGGGTTGCCGTTTTATGATGGACATGTCGGGCGACGATCAGTACACTGGCAATGACTTCGGCACCGGCAGTGGAGTCGTCAGCCTCGATCTTGTCTGCGATGTGGAAGGCGACGACGTTTATCGCGGAGTTAAGTTCGCGCAGGGCGGCGGATTGTTAGGAATCGGGATGCTGGCAGACTGGAGCGGGGACGACTATTATTTCTCGCACTGGTGCTCGCAGGCGGCAGGATTCCTCGGCATAGGCATTCTCTACGAAGGAGGTGGGGAAGACAGTTATGTTGCCGACGCCTTCTCGCAGGGTTTTGCCTATCTACGCGGCTTCGGCGCTTTGATGGAATGCGACGGCGACGACACGTACAAAGCCGGTTGGGAATTCCCCGATTACCGCAATCCGAAGCGTGCCCACATGGCGATGTCGCAAGGCTATGGCTACGGGATGCGCCCGTGGTCAACCGGCATCGGCTCGGACGGCGGCGTCGGCGTGTTGACTGACCTGCGCGGATCGGACATTTATAGCTCGGACTTTTTCTGTCAGGGGGCCAGCTACTGGTATGCGCTCGGGATTCTGCATGACGGGCAGGGCTGTGACCGCTACACGGCGGGACAGTACTCACAGGGGAGTGGCATCCACCTTTCGTTTGGAGCGTTGTTAGACGATGAAGGCGACGATATGTACGACGCTTACGCCGGTCTCGAACAAGGCAACGCTCACGACTGGTCGGCAGGCTGCCTTGAAGACCATAACGGCAACGATATTTACATCGCCGCCGGCAACGCTACTTCGAACAGTCAGGGATGCGGTCTTACGGTCAGCGTTGCATGGTTGCTTGACAATATCGGAAATGACAAGTACTTTGTAATGCCTGGGGATACAACGAGCGCTCAGGGAGGCGGCAACTACAACGAGGAGCGCAAGTCAGGCGGGCTCGGATTGTTGATCGATCTGGGCAAAGGCAGGGATCTTTACGGCGATCCCCGCGTCGTTCCCGGCCATGATTTTGTGAAGGGACACTACGGCATACTCTACGATGATGGGGAGTAGGTTGAAAGAGTGTTGGATCGAATTTGCGACTGTATTTGGCTGAATGTATTAGCACGGCAAGATGTTTTCCATATCCGCGTAGGGGCCAGCTTGCTGAGCCCTTTGCTGCGATATCAAGAACCTACGACGGGCTCAGCAAGCTGGCCCCTACGCGGTTCAACGTTAAACTTACGCATACTACGAGGACTACACAGATTGTCCGAGAACAAAGTGTTGTTGACATTGCGAGCCTTTCGCCCATCTTGACGCTTTCCAGACTTTCACTGTCAAACGGGCGAAAGGCGAAGCAATCTACTATAATATCAAGTTCTTGAAGCATAAGATTGCCGCACCCATTCCCGCATACTCCAATCCGATAGGAGTCGAATAGTGCGAGAATGGGTTCGCAATGACGATCTCGGACAGTCTGTACAAACTGCCCTGATTAATTGATCGAGCCGCTGCTCTGCTGCCTTGCGGCATCTTAAGGAACATCGTATGTCCCAGAAGACATCCTTTCCCCGCCGACTGACCGGCCTCCGTCTGCTGCTCATTTTCTCGATTCTCGCAGCAGGCATCATTGTGACCGGCTACTTTTCTTACCAGCAGTTTGAGCAGAACCATCGCCTTGAAATCGAGCGCCAACTTGCAACCATCGCCGATCTAAAGGTCAGTCAACTCGTGCATTGGCGCGAAGAACAGATCCGCGATGGCGGTCTCTTGTTCAAGAATCGAGCCTTCTCTGCTCTTGTGCGATTCGTTCTCGAAAATCCTAAAGATGTCGAAGCGCTTCAACATCTGGCATCCTGGCTTGAAAGATACAAAGCCTATAACTACAATTATATTCGTCTGTTTGATTGTCAAGGCAACGATATAATTTCCTTGCCGACGAATATACCTCCTCTATCGGAGTTTAACCGTCAGCAGATTCTGCTTGCATTGAATGAGGGTCAGATATTTCTTCAGGATTTCTATTTTCGAAACTGGAATGACACTAACGCCTATTTGCTTCTTGGAATACCGATTCTTGATGAACAGAACGGCAACCACCCGCTGGGACTCGTTTACCTCCGTATTTCTCCTGAAACATATCTCTTTCCCCTCATACAGCGCTGGCCAACCCCAAGTAGATCTGCCGAAACAATACTCATCCGCCGTGATGGAGATTCAGTTGTTTATCTTAACGAACTAAGGTTTGCCAAGAACTCAACCTTGAGGCTCCGTATACCGATTGATAAAACCGATATGCCTGCTGTGAAGGCTGTTCAGGGAGCTTCTGGAATTATCCAAGGTGTGGATTATCGCGGCGTTCCGGTGATTTCCTATGCTCAAGCTGTTCCAAATTCGCCGTGGTTCATCGTCTCCAAAATAGATAAAGCTGAGGTTTACGCTCCGATTCACGAGCGCCTTTGGTTAATGATAGCAGCAGCCCTCAGTTTACTGTTAGCCGCCGGATCGGTGATAGGATACCTCTATCGACTACAGAGTGAAGATTTCTACCGAAAACAATATCTTGCGGCTGAAGCATTGCGGGAGAGTGAAACGCGCTACCGGAGACTCTTCGATGCCTCGCCGGATGGCATTGTGCACATCGGAGCTGATGGAAAAATAACGCGCGCGAATGTCGCGCAAGCAAGAATGTACCGTTATGACTCCCCGGAAGAGATGATCGGCCTCCATGCTACGCTTTGCGTCGCGCCATCCTCGAGAGAGTATTCCTCAGAGATCATGAGTCGTCGTCTCAAGGGCGAGGAAGTAGGTCAAGTCGAGTACAAGTTGATTCGAAAGGATGGCGAAGAATTCTGGGGAGAGGTTTCGGCAGAAATCCTGAGAGAAGCAGACGGTTCGGTATCGGGCTATATCTGCATTACTCGCGATACAACCGAACGCAAGTTATCGGAAGAAGCGCTTAAAAGGGCGAATGCGTCTCTCGATGCCGTTATCGATAACATTCCTATTATGGTCTTTCTTAAAGACCCCAATGAACTTCGTTTCGTCCGGTTCAATCGAGCCGGTGAGGAGCTTTTGGGTAGCTCCAGAGACGATCTGATAGGGAAAAACGATTATGACTTCTTCCCCAAGGAACAGGCTGACTTCTTCACCGAGAAAGACCGGCAGGTCCTGCGTGATAAGAAACTTGTGGATGTTCCAGAAGAACTCATCCAGACCCGCAACCTCGGCGAGCGCATCCTGCACACTCGGAAAGTCCCGGTTCTGAAAGAAAACGGTGAACCCGAGTTCTTGTTAGGTGTTTCTGAAGATATCACCGAGCATAAGCGTTCGGAAAAAGCGCTTCAGCTTAGCGAAGCCCGATTTAAACACATTATTGAAAGCTCGAACGATGTTATCTATGTTCTACAAGATCTAAAGTTTAAGATGCTTAATCGAAAGTTTGAGGAGGTGACCGGTTGGGCTCGCAAGGAGGCGATGGCGCCTGAATTTGACGTTATATCGCTATATACTCCAGAAAGTCGTGAAACAGTTCTTGAGCGACTCGCCAAACGCGAGCGTGGAGAGGCCGTGCCTGACCGCTATGCTTTCAAATTCCAAAACAAGAAAGGCGAGATCCGCGAGTTGGAGGTCAACGTATCGGAAATCATCTGGGATGGCAGACCGGCGAGTATGGGATTCTGTCGAGACATCACTGAACAGAGATTGCTCGAAGCTCAGCTCTTTCAGGCTCAAAAGATGGAATCGGTCGGTCGCCTCGCAGGCGGCGTCGCACACGACTTCAATAACATGCTGCAAGTGATCTTAACAAATACCCAATTCTCACTTGACGACCAGTCGCTCGACGCTTCAACTCGCGAGAGATTGATCGATATCCAGTCCGCTGCGCGACACTCGGCCGACTTAACGCGGCAACTGCTTGCGTTCGCGCGCAAACAGACAGTGGCTCCAGTCAGCCTCGATTTAGGTGAGGCGATATTCAAGCTGTTGAAGGTATTGAAGCAGATGATCGGTGAAGATATTGAGCTGTCTTTGGTGCAAGGCGCGCACGTAGGCAGAATAAAAATCGATCCGGTACAGGTGAATCAGATACTCGCCAACCTCTGCGTTAACGCCCGGGACGCCATCTCCGACACGGGAAAGATTACAATCGAAGTTGGACCGGCAGAACTCGACGAGAAGTACTGTTCAGACCATCCCGGCGCCAAGCCCGGTAGTTACGCCATGCTTAAAGTGAGTGATACTGGTTGTGGAATGTCGCGCGAAGTCGTTGACCACATGTTCGATCCATTCTTCACAACTAAAGCGATTGGCAAGGGAACTGGACTCGGACTACCGATGGTCTATGGAATTGTAAAACAGAATAATGGCTATATTTCTGTTGACAGTGAAATAGACCGGGGCACGACATTTACGCTCTATTTTCCCTTGTGCGACGATGCGGAAGACGAAGACGAATCTGATAGTGAGCGTAATCTTCCGCGAGGCAGTGGGCAGGTTGTATTACTGGTAGAAGACGATAAAACGGTGCTTCACATCGCGAAGACTTCGCTCGAGAAGCTCGGTTACGTCGTAATCAGCGCTGCTTCGGCGGATGAATCATTACAACTGGTAAAAGAGCATTCCGGTGAAATCCACCTGCTGCTGACAGACGTTATCATGCCGGGAATGAACGGGCGCGAGCTTGCCGATCAGATTAAGTTAGTCATTCCCGATATCCACTGCATCTTTATGTCCGGCTACACTGCGGACGTCATTGCTCATCGCGGCGTGCTGAGTCAGAGCATTAATTTCCTCCAGAAGCCGTTTACATTTTCTGATCTCGCCTTGAAGGTATCTGAGGTGATCGGTCGAAGCTCCAGATGAAGTTGATTCTTTTTTAACGCCGATCCGCGTAGGGGCCAGCTTGCTGAGCCCTCCTCTGCGGCACCAAGAGCCTAAAACGGGCTCAGCAAGCTGGTCCCTACGCGGTATGGAATGAGCTGAACACCATTGCCGCTCAGACAAACTGAAGTTTGAACTTGTATATTGGAGACGTTTTAAACGCCCCTTAGGGAAAGGGGGTGCGGGGGAATAACCGTAGGTTGTCCCCCGCCTGTGAGCCCAAATTTGCCAGACGATCGTCTTGAACAGGGTCTTCAATGCCGTTTCAGAGCTTGATCACTGGCAAATCTCTTCGACAAACCCGAACAGTCACCCGGATTCAAACCGAATCAACAAGTATGGGTCATCGATGAACAATCCCTCTTCCAATCAAGTTCTCGTCGGAATCGACGTCTCCGGTGATGAATTAGCAGTCCATATTCTTCCTGACGAAACATTCTTTACGACCGGAACCGATCC
>Ga0247841_10000665_pt1 | contig 86838 bp, 62 predicted proteins | sample LaCruzMarch2015__2_FD_192410 | JGI IMG/M metagenome (GOLD analysis project Ga0247841, IMG submission 192410) | Freshwater microbial communities from meromictic Lake La Cruz, Castile-La Mancha, Spain - LaCruzMarch2015_18m | ecosystem: Environmental > Aquatic > Freshwater > Lake | place: Spain... | reverse complement strand
GAAAGTATAATCGTATACCTTGAGTCTAACTGGACATCGAAGGAATTAACAAAATTCTTTGTAAAGTTGGAGAAACAAATCCAACTCCTTTCTTTTTATCCTGAGGCATATCCCCCATCTCCAAAATGCAATAACGTTCATCGTTGTGTTTTCTCAAAACACTTAACGATATATTATACTGTTGAAAATGATCATCTTAATACAGCAAAAGCAATCGTGTTTAGATGCAGTTATACTGAGCGTTTGAGTTTGCTTTCATTTGCAAACTCAAACAGCCGAAGTATAACTGAAGTATCTGCTTTATCATGAAGAAGAAATTTCCCATAATTTTCTTTTAGGTTTGCCTTCGGGGACCAAAAGCAAAGCATTTCCTTAGTATTCGGGTCAATCCGGACTTCACATTCCTACTTCCATTTATTGCAGTTGGCTTCAGCCAACTGTCTAAGATTGATGCAATTCAAGGGGCTTTAGCCCCATGTATTTCAATTTCCTGCTTCTCTCATCAATATAAAAAATCATACTGCTGTTTGATCAATGGGGCTAAAGCCCCTGATTTGCCAAATTATCCCTATAACAGTCAGCTAAAGCTGACTGCAATAAATATTCCTTCATTCGCCAGCTAAAGCTGACTGCAATAAATATTCCTTCATTCGCCTGCCAACCCTTGATTCGCATTATTAATAAAAACTGTGTGGCCAGATTGCCCACACGGCTTCAAAGATCCGACGAAGAACCCGGCAAACAAGTGTAAAACAACGACCACGCTTTGACGTGGCGTTTTGCTTACTATTCTGTTCAGTTTTTGAAAATTTTGGTCGATTTCAATTACAGAATCCGGCTAAACGCTATGTTTTAAGAAGGTATTTCTACATGATATTCAGGGTTTTAGAAATCGTTTTTTATTTTAATCCTTTAAACGATCTTTTTTTTAACAACCTTGCTTTCAAGAGTAAGTCCGGCATATTGAACCGAATCCCTGGAAATATATTCCCCGATTTCCTGCAAATCGGTCAAGGCCCTGGATGTCCAGATTATTTTAACCATTTTTCCAATTTCTTCCTGACCTCCTCGGTTGTATGTACTTTCCCATCCTTCACATCCTGAAGGCCTTGTTCAACCTTATCAAGAAGGATTAATCTTTCAACAACCTCATCGATTGTAAGAACTTTATCCGGGAGGTTATCAATTGTTTTTCTGATTGCTTCTTTAGTTAACATATTTATCTTTTATTCAAATTTTCACTATAATTTTTGATATTGATGGTCTTGGATTATAGATCGGTTTCTGAAGCAGAATCCGGCTAAACGCTATATTTTAAGAAAGTTTTTCTACATGATTTTCAGTGTTTTAGTATTATGTGCCGTTTATTGTTTTGCTCTTACGGCAATAAGTTTTTTAACAAAACTCGGCATATCAATTCTATTATGGTCTGCTAGCACTTTTATAGCATCGTAGAATTTTACATCATCTCCATTCCAATGCAGATCCATCCTGCGGATTGGTTTAAGCGCTATGTGATTGTAGTTTGTTGGCTGGCCCCAATAGCATTGTAAACAGTAAGAAGGATTCTTTTGAGTGTTCCAATTATCACAATGCTCGCAACTCCATGATTTGGCTCGATTGCAAGATCCACATAAAAGCATAAACGCTCCAATATTTCTTGTGTCAGTGGTGTCTCCTCCAATTTCATAGGGAACTCGGTGGTCTACTTGCAAATACCGGTCCTCAAATTCTCCATTGCAAATAAAGCATTTGCCTTTGCCTTGTTCTGAAAGCTTTTTCTTAAACTCTTTAGGAAATAAGATTCGGCCATCAACTTTATTAAGTTGGAGTTTGGATATGTCGCCAAATTTGTATGCGGCAATCGATTTTCCTTCCTTTGATTTGACTTTAAAAGTTTCTAATGGTATTCCGGTTTCTCTTACATCCCGAGCTGCTCTTGGAGGATGACTGTAGCCATAAGTTTTTTCCAAATCTTCTGTGGTTATAAACCCATGGAGCATAATATGGTCAATTACTATTTTTGCTCTCTTGTTGTTTATGGATTTAACATGTGCTAAAAATTCGGGTGGGTAAATTGGTACTTTCTTACTCATGTTCTACAAATAGATTGGTTTGTTGAAGTTGCTTTCCCATTAATTTATGAAAATCAATTTTCGCAATTAAAGTGGGAGATAGGTAAATGGCCTCGTAAGTGATTTCCTTTCGATTCAACAATGTCGCTTGTGATGATCGCCCGGCATTCACTTCAATCTTAGTAAGATTTAATTCTTCTGGTAAGGGGCTACCATATGTTTTGTCACCAGTCCTTCCATCAAAACTCAAAATAAACGGAACATTTTTTCGGTTTAAATCGAAAAGCGATAGAATAAAGTTGGTTAATTCAATTTTTCCAGAATAGTTGAATCCTCCATTAAGTCCAGTGCCCTGATAAGGTGGATCCATATAAACAAGATCATTTGAGTCAGTCATATTAAATATCATCGAATAATCAAATGAATATAGCTTAGTTTTATTTTTCAGAAGATGAGACACTCTTAATATATCATCTCTCATTAATTGAGGATTACGCCCAAGTCGCCTTTTGTCATGACTTTGATTGAAGCCACCAAGTGAATTGTAACGAACCGCTGCTTTTACACATTTCGCAAGAAGGAAGAGTAAATATTCAGGATTATGTGTTTCATTAAATTTTTCCCGAATACCAAAGTAATATTCATCTTCATTTCCAATTTGGCCGTGCCAAATATCATGATATTGCTTAATAATGGTCTGAGGATTATTTATTATTTTGTCCCAAAGTTGTATTAGGGGCTCATTTATATCATTTATAATAAAATGGTTTGCTTTAAAGTAAAAAGCGGAAGCAATTGTGATTGCCGCTGAACCAGCAAATGGTTCAATGAGTCGGCCAAATTCATTAGGGAAGTATCTCAATATCTGATCCGCAAGATTTCGCTTACTTCCTTGATATGGTATGGGATGTGGTAGCTTCATTGGGTAGAACGTTTGCTCAAAGATAATAAAAATAGCCAGAATTTAGAGCATTTAGCTTAATGTGCTGTCCTTTAAATGGCACATAACGCGGCAATAAACAGATCCCTAAATTCGATCATTTTATTTGTCCTGCGCAAAACATGATAAATTTCAGCAGCTTTTAAACTTACGCGTTCATCAAAAGGTAAGACAATGGCATCCTCAGTCAGCAACCTGACGTCCTCCCGCTTTTGTTCATCAGTGGCACCGATACAGAGTTCATACATTGTCACGGATGAAATTGTCAGGCTTCTTTTTTAGTTTGTTGTATTCCTTCTGAAAAAGATCCCACTCTTTGTGAGGTATAACAACCGCTTGTGTCGCCCCCTTGTCATTGGTGACATATTGTAAGTGCAAGTCCATTGCTATCAATTTTTATTTCAAAGTTCGTAAAATATTTATTGAATGAGCGCAATTATAACAGAAGAATTCAATAGAGCAAGATCCTTCCTGTTTGAGAATACAGTTTTCAATAATCCTTTCCGGCTCCGTAGGAGCCAAATCCTGGTAGCCCGTATGCCCCCACCCCGAGCTCAGCGCTCCGTAGGTGCGCAATGCATTTTTGATTTGATTCTCCGGGAAATAATTTCGCACCTACGGCGCGAAATGCTCCTGAACCTCATCGTTCTACCAGTATTTCGCACCTACGGAGCGAAATGCTCCTGAATCTAATAGTTCTACCCATATTACGCTCCTACGGAGCGCATGGAAGAGTGTCACTGTCCTATATGTTAACTTCACTGGTATAATAGCGCTCAATCAATAAATATTTAGTCTTACTGTAAATTTATTCGCCGATATATGCTGCCCTGGCTGAACAAAAATGTTTCGAAAAGCATAATCCGGCTAAACGCTGTAGTATAAAAATGTTTTTCTGCGTGATATTCAGTATTTTAATATTTATTCCATCCATGGTAAAGCAAAAGTACACCATCAAATCTCCAAAACCAATGGATTCGGGAAAGAAATTTAATTAAGGAATCAAACCGGTTACGCCCTGATTTCCGGAAACCAGAATTCAACACGAACCCCGGCAGAACTGCCGTCGCTGTTTTCAAGGTCGCTGAAAATGATGTTATAGGCTGTTGTGCGCCGGGTTTCATTGAGGATTCTGATGCGGTCGCGGGTGATTTGTAAACCGAGGGAGTGATGGTCGCCCTTCAGATTACCTTTCATCTCTTCGGTTCGCTTTCGCCCCACGCCATTGTCCTGCACCACCATCTTAAACATATTATTCTGCTCACGCACGAGTTCAATGATCAGATGCCCACCCTCTTTCCTGTGCATCAAGCCGTGTTTGATGGCGTTCTCCACAAAAAGCTGCACGATAAGCGGGGGGATCAGGGTCGTTTCAAGAGGAACATCGGGCGAAAAGGTCATTTCATAATCAAACATATCGCCAAACCTCATCTTTTCAATCTCAATGTAGCATTTCAGGTAATCGAGCTCCTCAATGACTGGAACAAACTCTTTCGAAGCGCTTTCAAGGGTTTTTCTGATAAGCTTTGAAAACATGTTCAGATAGTACAACGCTTTGTCGATATCGTTGTTGAGAATATATCCCTGCATCGAATTAATGGCATTAAAGATAAAATGAGGCTTCATTTGGGCCTGCAATGCCTTCATCTCCATTTTCGAAATATCAAGCAACAGCGCATTCCGGTTCTGTTCCTGTAATTTGATGCGGTGGATGCGCCATTGAAAAAGGAGAAACATCGTTACGATGAGCAATGGGATAAAAATCATTAAAAACCACCAGGTTAAATACCAGGGAGGCCTGATGGTAAAGGAATACTCCAGGTGACTTATACTCAAATTGTCTGACATATTGTAACATTCCACCATAAACCGGTATTTGCCAGGGTTCAGGCTGGTGAAGACCGCTTTTTTATCGGGCGAGTATGGTGTCCAGCGCTTTGTCAACCCATCCAGCCTGAAACGGTAACGCATGTGTTCGGGATTGGAGATGTCGGATGCTTCGAAGTAGAAGGTGATCGAATTTTCGTTGTGGTTGAATTTCCAGGGCTTATTTGAAAAATCAGTCCAGTAATTGGTATCAGACTTCAGGGGAAAATTAAATTTCTGATAATTAACATCCAGTGAAGTAATTTTCAGGTTTATGGCCGGAATCTTTCGGTTGGATAATTTCCTGGTGTCGATTTTTAAAAGACGAGAGGCTGTACCTACCCAGATAGTACTATCACCATCCATCGCGGCGGTAGTCCCCGAATAATCAAAATACCCCTCATCCTGATCATAGAAACTGATCTGAAGAACTTTATCCCGATAAAGCCGGTTCAGGTCGATGCGGTTCAAACCCTTGTTGGTGCCTGCATAAAGCATATTTCCAGGGCCGGTGATCATCCATTGAATGTTGGTCCCCATGAGTCCATCTTTCGGGGAAATACGATGAATGACAGACAACCTGTCGGCTTCGGTCTTGCCAATAATAATCTCTCCATTAATTCCACCGGCAATAACATGGCCTTGCCGATCAAAACATATGGCGTTGATTATTTTCGGCAGGGTGGGATCCATCACATTAAAGGCATCACAACGGCTGTTCACAATCCGGAATAATCCCTGATACCGGCTCCCAAACCAGGCTTCATTCCTCTTTACTGCAGCGCATAATATGCCCGGTGGCCCTTTTTCATCAATCCAATCATAATAACAATGTTGTGCATAATAGGGAGCAGGGAACAGAGCGGCCTTAAAAACACCCTTATCCCATACATTCCCAAAATATAGGGTGTCAGCATTGTCGATTGCGAAAACTTCAGCATTGGAGAACATGGGAAAAAATTCCGGTTTCCGGAATAGGTCCTTCAAATTGAACCGGAAGAAAAAATTGAAATTTCCAAAATAGATATTCCCACGGGAATCCTTGCCCAGACAGGATTTCTGATCATCATAATCGAGAAATGCTTTCATTCCAAGGCCTTGTTTCAGCCCCTTGAATGATATGTAATAGCCATTGGGATTGTACCGACTGCCAGGCTCAGCGATATGGGTTGATCCGTGTTCAGTGTTGATTAACCGATAAGGGTTCGGATACGGGTATCTCCCGTTCCTGATCAGCGTTTCATACTTTTCAAATGAGCCCTCTTTATCAAGCATAAAATGGTTCATCGAACTAAAACTTTCAAGGTATCCCTTTTGCTCAGCCTGAATTAATTCAGTGGTGTCAACCTTCTCAAAACTGCCATCATGGCGCTGCCGGATAAGGCCGGCCGTATGAGCAATCCACAAATCGCCGCTATTGTCGAATAGCAGATCGTTAACATGCAACTTCCTCACATGAAAATAGGTATTGTCATAATAGGTAACAAAGGGATCGGGTATTTTGTACAATCCCTGATTTAAGGTGCCAACCCATAGCTGCGAATAACAGGTATCATAAAAAACAGTCCAGACGCTGGGGTCTGTTATACCCACCTTATCACTATAACGTTCCACCGCCTTACCATCAAATTTGAATAATCCTGAGTTGGCATACCTGTTTGCCATTGGATCATCCCAACCGGCTATCCATACATTTCCCCGGTTATCGGGCGATAAACCGAATACCTGGCCCAGGTTTTCAAAAATCTTCGGACCTTTTCTGCCATGAATTGCCACTCCGGTTCTTCCAACACCCATCATGGTATCGCCGGTCGATAAAATCAACGGAGAAACTGAAGAATTATAAAACCGCTTTGATGCTTCGGTGTGTGAATACGATTTACGCACAGGGTTATAAATTGCCATTGCCGGGCCGCCGTAATTAAAGACATAAACACTGACAGGGGCTTCCATAAATCCCATAATATGAGATTTTGGAGCCGCAGGATTCCAGTCGTGTACGGTAAAATTGATGAACCGGCCATCCTGGAACGCGCTGCAGCCATCGTTGGTTCCGATCATCAGGCAATCAAATTTCTTTGAATACCATACTACCCGCACATCGTTGCTCACCAGCCCCTGTTTGGTGGTATAATTGTAAAATTTCTTTCCATTGAAACGCGAAATACCTGCAGCCATGCATCCGATCCAGAGGTCGCCGTTTTTATCTTCGGTAATGGAATAGACATTGTCGCCAACCAGTCCATGGGTTGAATTATACACTTGAAAAACGGCACCGTCAAACCTGCACAGCCCACCGCCCGTTCCGATCCAGAGAATCCCCCGCGAATCTTTTACGATCGAGTGAATGATGTTGCTCGGCAACCCGTCGTTTACGGTATAATTATGGGAATAATACTGCTGCGGGAAGCTTACTCCGGTTGTGAACAAGAGAAGGACGGGCAGCAGGAGTCGTAAGATTATCAAAGCCAGGTCATAAACCTGCGACCAAGTGAATAAATGGTCAGGGGAACAGGTGAGAAGGCGAGCAGTTGAACGGACGAACATTGTCAGTCGGTTAATCAATCAATTCATTAGCAAATTACAATAATCTCAACAAAATCATTTTCAAATCTTGAGCCTACTCCGAAAAGTCCGATCAACTGGATCCTGAGCGGAGTCGAAGGATGCAAGCACCTGATTATAAGGACACTTCGACTTCGCTCAGTGTCCGGTTTTCCGTTGAATTACCTTTTTTGAGTGGACACAATCTTCAAATTTCCAAATCTTCAAATAATTTTTAAAGTTTCGTTTTTGTGAGCAACCTCACAAATTCATCGGTACGGCGGGTGGCTACTTCGAGTTCGATCCCGTTTTCGAGCATGATTTTATGGCCTTCCGACTTGTCGTATGATTTTATATAATTCATGTTTACAAGATACGATTTATGAATCCGGAAGAAATATTCAGCTGGGAGTAATTCCTCAACTGATTTCAGGGTCCTCGATACCAATGTTTCCTCAGCGTTTGCCGTGAATATTTTAGTGTAATTTTCATCGGCCTCACAATACATGATGTTGTTTATTTTTTCCATGACATACCCTTTCAGTGTAGGAAGGGCAACTTTGGTGTTAATATCGCCTCCGGCGTTTAGGTTCGACATAAGGGTTTTGACGCGGAGATTGTAATTGTTCTCCTTTTGTTTTTTCTCATACCGTTCAACAACCTCACCAAGATCAATAAAATTCAAAGGTTTGAGAATATAGTCGAATGCTGCATATTTGATGGCATCAATGGCATAATTTTTATAGGCAGTCAGAAAAATTACCTCAAAGGTCACCTTTTCGAAATACTCAAAAAGTTTAAACCCGTTTTCCCCGGGCATTTCAATGTCGAGAAATACAAGGTCGGGATGGTGCTTATGGATTGCAAAAACACCCTCTTTCACCGACTCAGCTGCACATAACACTTTCAACTTATCGGGGAAGTAACGCCCGATGATTTTTTCGAAGGTTTCGCGAGCCATTTTTTCATCATCAATGATGATGCAGGATATGTTGGCCATAAGGTTTTTTTTTCGAAAATTAGAACAACCCGGGAGAATAAACCCGGCAATTTATTGAACGCCCAGTTTCAGGCAATGAACGCAGCAAAACAGAAAAGGAACGATAGTAGGATCAAGAAAAATATTCTTGCATTCGCCTCTGTTATTTCGTATCTTTATTTACCCGTTTTTAAAACATAAAATTATGGAAAAACCACACCGAATGGCACAGATTTACGGTTATACCGTTTGCCTGGTCGCCGTAATTACCTTTATCATCTGCATCGCCAACATCATTCCTTCCATTATGGATTTGAGCGATCCCCTTCATGCAGGCGGGTCGTATCAATATACCAATACACCAAGCCTCGCTTCCTTTGAGAACTACAAAATGGACATCCTCAAAAGCGTTAAATCCGATGATCAAAAACCAGGGGCAAATTTTATCCCCGACGATAAAACCCTGCGTTCTATGTACGAAGCAGCCAGGGCGGACCGGATCGGCCAATCGAACCATGCTTCCATCCGGGCCATCGTTGTCAATGGACTGATCATTATTATCAGCCTTGTACTGTTTATTACCCACTGGATTTGGATGGGCCGTCTTTCCAAAACGATTGCGGCCGTTTGATTTCGAAACTTTCGTAAACCGAACTCAAAAAAAACCATCACAGGAATAAGCCCGAATCACGTTGCTTGGGGAATTTGGTCTGTTTATTTCGCTTGGTTTTCTCCTATTCCTTTTCAAACCCAAGCTTCCAAACAAGCGCCGCAAGGATAGCGCCGGTAACCGGGGCGGCAAAAAACAACCAGAGTTGGGAGAGGGCTTTTCCTCCGGCAAAAATGGCAGGGCCAAGGCTCCGGGCAGGATTGACGGATGTTCCTGTTACAGGAATGGTCACCAGGTGGATCAGCATCAGCGTTACGCCGATAGCCAGCCCGGCCATGGCACCGCTTCCGAATTTCGAGGTTGAACCAAGGATGACAAAAATAAAAAGAAAGGTCATCACTGTCTCAATGACATAAGCGCTCAGGGTATTGTACCCGCCCAGGTATCCTTCGCCCCATCCATTGGAACCGAGGGCCCATTCGCCCATGACAAAATCAGGACGGCCGGAAGCGATGATGTATAAGATACCTGCGCCGAGAATACCCCCTAAAAATTGTGCTACCATATACCCGATGGCATCTTTCGCTGAAATTTTTCCCGCAGTCAATACGCCGATCGTGACCGCAGGGTTGATGTGGCACCCGGAAATTCCGCCGATGGCATAAGCCATGGCAACAACGGAAAACCCAAAGGCAATAGAAATTCCAAGCAGACCGATGCCACTCGGGCCGCTACCGGAGATACCTGCAATAACAGCAGATCCGCAGCCAAATAACACCAGGCTGAATGTTCCGATAAATTCTGCTACATACTTTTTCATGTTCATGGTTTTGGTTTTAAAAAGGGTTAGAAGTCAGAAAAAAAAAGATTGTTCCCTAATTTTTAAAATATCCCGATAGAAACCGGATTCGCAAAAAAAGTCATTTCAAATTCTGCGGCATAACCACATCTTCACAAAAATTATTTTGCATTTTCATTAAGATGCAGCATAACAACCCGAAAATTGGAGCAATTTAAGAAAAATAATTAAAAAACAATTTTTTCTGACTGCGTGTTATGGTTTTCTGCGGCAAAAAAGTTCACCCAACCATAGGATTAAATTAAAACTTCCTGTAATTTTACACAAAATTCCTTAAACTCCGGATTATGAAAAAACATGTTGCCCTGTTCATTGCTTTTTTCCTGATTGTGTATTCTTCATTCAGCCAACAGGAGGCTTCAAAACCCATCGTGGTCAATGCCTGTTATTTTGATGTTTCGCCCCCCTTGCGTGAAATGGTCAAAAACCTGCCCCCTGTGGCAGATAGGAGCTGGAAAGACGGAGTGGTCAAAAACATCTTGGACCCAAAGCGGTTTCACCCGACCGATACCGACGACCCAATGGCAACCGATCAGAACGTACAGCGTTGGTTTGGCCCCAGGGTCCCCGATTCTGTTGAGTATTCCTTCGATGGCGTAAACAATACACAAGGGTTTGTTCCACCCGACACCGATGGCGATGTTGGGATGGACCATTATTTTCAAATGGTCAACTGCAAATATGCCATCTATTCAAAAACAGGGAACCTGTTGTTTGGCCCTTTTACCAACAGTTCCATCTTTTCGAACATGCCCAACAACAGCAACGATGGCGATGGCATCGTTTTATATGACGAAGAGGCCGACCGGTGGGTTTTCTCTCAATTTTCATTGCCCAATTTCCCCAGCGGCCCTTTCTTTGAAATGGTTGCGGTTTCACAAACATCCGACCCTACCGGCTCGTGGTACCGCTATCAGTTTCAGTTTGCCGATATGCCCGACTATCCAAAATTAGCCGTTTGGCCCGATGGCTATTATATGTCCATCAACCGTTTTTCTGCAAACTCGCTGAACTACCAGGGCACCGGCGCAGTTGCCATGAACCGGGCCAAAATGCTGGCCGGGGACCCAACCGCCAATATGGTCTATTTTACCCTTCCCTCTACCAATGAAGCATGGGCCATGCTGCCCTCCGATTGCGACGGCGCCTTTCCACCCGTGGGCACGCCCAATTATTTCTCTTACTTAAACGACGGCCCCGACCGTATCGGCATGTATGCTTTTCACGTGGACTGGGAAAACACAAGTTCTTCAACCTATACCCAACATGCGCTGATTAACGTTACCGCTTTCAATGGGACTATCTCCGGTGGGATTCCCCAAAAAAACACCACGGTAAAATTAGACGCCATGTCGGGCCGCCTGATGTTCCGGCTTCAGTTCCGGACCTTTTCAGACCATTGGTCGATGGCAGCCTGCGGTACCATCAATGTCGGATCAAATGTAGCCGGGATCCGCTGGTTCGAATTAAGGAAACAAGGCACCAACCCATGGGCCATCTACCAGCAGGGAACCTATTCTCCCGACAATCATTGCCGGTGGATGGGCAGCATTGCCATGGATTCATCCGGAAATATGGCCCTTGGATATTCCATTTCAAGTACAACCAAATTTCCTTCCATTTACTACACCGGCCGCTTGGCTGGCGACCCATTGGGAGAAATGACGGTACAGGAAGGCATCATCAAAGAGGGCGGCGGATCCCAGACAAACACCTGGAGCGGTACCCCAAGCCGATGGGGCGACTACAGCTCCATGAATGTGGACCCGGCCGAACCTTCCAAATTCTGGTACACCCAGGAATATTACCAAACAACAACCGCCTCGGCGTGGAAAACACGAATCGGGGCTTTCACGCTCAATGCCGCTACCAGTTTTTCCCTGAACGGATCCATTGCCTATCCCGGATCAACCCCTCTGCCCCTGGCCGGAATTACTGTGGCCCTGAAGGATGGATCGGGAAATGTTATCGGGACCACCACCACCGATGCTTCCGGAAACTACGCCTTCAACAGCCTGTTTAACGGAAATTACACCCTGGAACCTTCTACCACCAAAGCCTGGGGCGGGGTCACAGCAATAGATGTGCTGCTTTTTAAAAAGCATATTGCCGGTATCGCCCTGCTCGATGGTATTTTTCTGGCTTCCGGCGATGTTAACGGATCGGGAAGCCTTTCGGCCGCTGATGTACTGCTCATAAGAAAACGCATCGGAAATATTGTAACTTCCTTCTCCGTAGGCGACTGGCTCTTCAATAACAGCCCGGTCATCATCAACGGCAGCAATGTGACCCAAAACTTCAACGGTTTGTGCTACGGTGACGCCAACGCCTCCTATAACCCGCCCGCCAAAGGGGTGAACAACATGGTAGGACTGAAAACCTATTCAGGAGCTTTAAAAATAGAATCTGCCCGGCCCCAAAAAGGCGATATTGCCCTGCCGGTTTATGCTTCCGATATCCATAACCTGGGATCCTTCCAGTTTACCCTACAATATGACCCCATGCAGTTGACCTTTACCGGAGCTGACCAATGGTTTGAAGGCATCGACAATGTTACCATCGGTAATCCAAAACCCGGACAACTTACCTTTGTATGGGCAGCCGACATGAACGGGATAACCATCTCCAACGGGATCCTGGCCCAACTTCATTTTACTTCAGGATCGGAAGTCGCTTCACCGGTTACCTGGGCCGATACCCCAACCCTGCGTGAATTTGCCGATTTCAACGGGGCCATTTTCTCCCCGGTATATAAAAATGGCGGAACCGGAGATGGTCCTGAAGGTGAAAATCCGGAAAACCAACAGGCATTGATCTATCCCAATCCGGCCAAAGATTTTCTCGTTGTAAAATCAACAGAGGTTGTCCATGAGATTACCATTGTCGCCTCTACCGGAAAAGTAATTTTCAACAAACCCATCCATGCAAAAGAAACCCGGATTTCTACCACCGGTTTTGGCCCTGGTTTAATCATGGTCCAGTTGCATACCCGCACAGGTATTTTTAATAAAAGTGTAATGATTGAAAAATAAAAAGGCCCCGGCCTGAATGTTTAACTTAATGGGCGGCTGTGCTGGTATTCGAAGAAGTACCAAAGTACAGCCGCCCCCTGTTGTAACCCTGTTCATCAGAAAAACGAATACCCCATCCCATGAATGACAAGGAACAAAAATTTGATTTTGACGATATCCTGATCCAACCAGCCATATCCAGCATTGTCAATTCCCGCAAAATGGTTTCGGTTTTTGACGAAAACCACATGCTCCCTCTTTTTACTGCCCCCATGGATACAGTAACCGATATGGAACACCGGGACGTTTTTCAACAAAACAAGATATATACCATCGTACCGCGTACCGAAACCAAACACTTCGATCTTGGCCAATGCCTTCAGGTGCAGGGTTGGATAGCACTGAGCTTAGACCAGTTCGAACAATTATTTAAAGACGCCAACCCCCTCCCCGCTTCCGGGAAACTTCAAATCTGTATTGATATTGCCAACGGACACATGAAACGTTTGACTGACCTCGTACGAAAAACCAAGGAAAAATTCGCGGGACATCTATCGATCATGGTTGGAAATGTGGCCCATCCCGGTACTTTTTTTGAGCTATCGGCTGCCGGGGCCGATTTTATCAGGATCGGCATCGGAAACGGGTCGGGTTGCAGTACCTCGGTACACACAGGGATCGGGTATCCCTTGGCCAGCCTGATCCATGATACTTTTATGGAAAAGGGCCGCCATGGTGGCAAACATGCAAAAATCGTCGCCGACGGCGGCATTAAAAAATATGCCGACATCATCAAGGCGCTCGCCTTAGGCGCCGATTATGTAATGTGTGGCGGTATATTCAACAAGGCGCTTGAATCGGCCGGACATACCTATTCGGCCAATAAAAAGTTTGAAGGTTATACCGTACCAGGCGATAAAGTTGACCAGTATGGCAATGAGGTCCGGACTGCGTTCAATATGGGATCGGTGTTTTACAAGAAATTCAGGGGAATGAGCACCAAAGAGGTTCAGGCACACTTAGGCAATGAACTCCGTTCATCGGAAGGGGTGACCCGAATGGTGCAGGTTGAATATACACTGGAAGGCTGGACGGAAAATTTCATCGATTATCTTTCCTCGGCCATGTCCTATACCAACAGTTTTAACCTGCCCTCTTTTATCGGGAAGCCGGGATGGAATTTAATTTCACAAAACAGCCTCAACCGTTTCAATAAATAATGAGCGGCAAAACAATCACCGGTTTTCTCTTGCTGGCCCTGGCTGTTTTTTTTCTTGCGGGATGCAATGTCACTAAAAATTTCGGGCCCAACGAATACCTGCTTACCGGAAATAAAATCAAGGTGGCCGGGCATAAAGTCCCGGCAGAGGACCTGGAACCCTACCTGCAGCAACATCCCAATAAAAAACTTCTTGGGCTGTTCAGGGCAAACATCGCTTTTTATAACATGGGAAGCACCGGCAAAGAGACCAAATTTAAAAAATGGTTACGCACAAAAGTCGGCACTGCCCCAGTGTTGCTTGATACCGGCATGGTTTCCGTTTCTGTGAAACAAATGGGAATGTACTTAGGAAACAAAGGGTATTTTCATTCAAAAATCACCGATTCGGTCCGTTTAAAAAAGAAAAAAGCCAACGTTGAATATCGTATCCAAACCTCGGTTCCTTATACTGTGAGAACAATCGCCTACGCCATCCCCGACACACAGGTAGCTCGTTTTGTATTTAAAGACACGACGAGATGTTTGATCAGGCCTGGGAAACATTATGACGCCTATCTTTTCGATAACGAACGCAGCCGGATCACCACCAACCTTCAGAATGCCGGCTTTTATAATTTTTCGAATGATTTCATTGTTTACCGGATCGACAGCAATTTAAGGAAAAAACAGATGGATATCGTCCTGGAAATCGTCAATCCGGTAGTGCCTTCGTTCGACGATTTCAACATGGTCGTCCAGGTTCCCCACAAACGCTATTTTATCAATAAAATTTATATCTATCCTGAATTCGACCATCTGGTAAGGGATACCAGCAGGTATGACACTCTGGTAAAAACCTTTCAAAGCGCCACCGAAGAACAACCCCCCAGTACTTTTTATTACCTCTACCGCGACAAATTCAAGGTCAAGCCCCGGACCATTGCACAATCAATCTTTCTTTCCCCCGGGTCAAACTACAACCTATTTGATGTCAACCAAACCTATTCATCTCTTTCAGGACTTCAGGTTTTTAAATACATCAACCTTCAATTCATCGAAACCCTCGAGCCATCCCCATTACGAAGCCGGGGAAAGGACATCCTGAATTGTCATGTTGAACTTTCCCGTTCCCCGGCCCAATCTTTTACCATTACCACCGATGGCACAAATTCAGGAGGAGCTTTTGGGATTCAGGGAAATCTCGGATATCAAAACCGCAATATTTTCCGGGGAGCCCAGCTTTTAAGGATCAACCTGAGCGGTTCCCTCCAGATGCAGGCATCGGGCGGAAGCAGTAGTAGCGGTTTTTTTAATACCATTGAACTGGGAATTAATGGCACATTGACTTTTCCACAATTCCTCCTGCCCATCAAACCCGAAAAGCTGCCTAAATCCTTCAAACCCAAGACCACCATCTCCGTTGGGTACAACTATCAGCATCAGGTTGATTATGATCGTCATATCTCAAATATCACCTTCGGATATACCTGGCTGCAAAATGAAAAAATCCGCCACACCCTGAATCCCGTAGAAATTTCGCTCGTGAAAGTGTTTACCGACGCCTATTTTGATTCGGTTATTAACTCGCAACCCGACAAACGGCTGAGAAACCAATATACCGATCACCTGGTGGCCGGTTTAAAGTATTCTTTTACCTTCAGCAATCAGAAAATTAATAAAGTTAAAGATTTTTTTTATATCCGGTCCAACCTGGAAACCGGGGGCAACCTGCTCTATTCCATCGACCAGATTTTTAATATCCCGATCGGGGACAGCGGGATGTACACCCTTTTTGGGTTGCCTTACTCCCAGTTTGTCAGGCCCGATATCGATTTCAGGTATTACAATATTCTTGGAAACAACAAATCGTTTGTTTATCGTTTTTATGGCGGTATCGGAATTCCCTATGCCAATTCTACCGACCTTCCTTTTGAGAAGGCCTTTTTTGCAGGGGGGGCAAACGGAATGCGGGGATGGAAGATGTACTACCTGGGGCCTGGAAGTTACCACTCGGATAACCAGGATACCTTTAACCAGATCGGGGATATTCAACTGGAAGCCAATGTCGAATTCCGGTTTCCCATTTACCAGTGGTTGCGGGGCGCCTTGTTTATAGATGCAGGAAATATCTGGTTATTGCAGGAAACGCCGGATTTGCCCGGTGGAAAATTCATTTTCCCCGATTTTATCAATCAAATTGCCATTGATGCGGGATTCGGCATCCGGTTGGATTTCGATTTTTTCATCTTCAGGATCGACCCTGCCATCCCCCTCCGGGTTCCGTGGTACCCGGAAAACGACCGTTGGTATTTCGATAAAATGCAATTGCAGGACATCGTCTGGAATTTTGGCATCGGATATCCTTTCTGATTTATTCCGGTCGAAACCGGGTTTGCAAAAACAATCTTTTCAGATTCACCGGTATTGCTGTATCTGAAGGAAAATAGCTTCGCATTTTCATTCAAAAGCAATATTACAATCAGGAAAAGATCTCCTCAATGAGCGTAGATCAAAGCTGCATTGCGGTATCCTTCTGCGGTATTCCAGTACCAATCCCGATACCGAGACCCGGTACTTTCGGCCCATTCATTGAATTTCCTGTATCCCTGGTTAATTACCTGCCCCTCTTTCAGATACCTGAAATGGCCGGGCAAGTGGAGGGCCCAGGGCAGGTTGTTTCTCGATTTATAATAGTTGTAGATTTCCGGCTTACTATTATCTGACAAGGTTCCAAAAAGGGATGTGTCGGCCAGGTCTGTCGGAGGAAAATCAGGTAAATGGACCTCCCGGCCCCGGGCCCCATCAATAAAAATAAACGGATTGTAAGGTGGCGTACCAAACCCCGCTATCGGAATGGATTTCTTTAAACCGATGGTCAAAAACACCGTATCGGGGGAAATAAATGGAATTCCCGGCACGGTATTGGTCATTGTCCCGGCTTTGGAGGGCGAAAACAGGTTGCAGGCATCGTCAAAGGCTATAACTACGGCTTTTTGCTGCCCCGTTTCAAAACCTTTTTCATCCACTGAGATGGTACCCGGGGTTAACCTGGCTCCGCTTATCCGGGAAAAAAAACTGGTATCCAACACAAACTGAAACCCAAAACCATTGTGACTGGTCGTCCCTGTCGCCTCTGCCACTATGGTGACTTTTACCTCAACCACCTGGTTTAAAACATTGGTAACCAGATTAAAACGATATCCGACAACGAGGTCGTTAAAATCATTGTCGCCGGCATCAGGCCAGGAATCTTCAAAAACGAGATAACCGAATTCACTTTCATTGGGACAATAGTTATTGAATGACTTCAGGGTATCCTGAGGATAATCGTCATATCGATCGGTTATGCTATCCATGTCAAAATCGTTGGTGTCTGTATCAGCAATCAGCCCTTCAAAAAGAACATCGATAACCTTACCCGCTGCAGAAATGGTTTTTTCTGTTGTAAGCTCATTGTTGGTTGTCACGATGGTAATCTGGTCTTTCCATTCCGGTAACGGCAGGAGTGTTTCAAAAACCCCTTCAACGTTTGTAGTTCCGGAAAACATTAACAAACCGCCATTCCCCGGACTTTTTGTAAAAATATTGAAACGGACAAAAGGGACCGGGTTGCCGTTGTTATCAACTGCTTCAACGGAAAGATCGACATCCCGGCTCACCGGCCAGTGAAAAACCCGTTCAATGATGAGCTGGTCCATCGACTTTTCCGATGTTTCCCATCCCGCTTCTTCCGGTGCCTTGTTACAGGAATCCAATAGGAACAACGATAAGATGCTAACTAAAACAAAAAAACGTGTTGACCGCAGGTACTTTTTATAAAGACACATGGGCAGGATGGGCGTGCAGGAAAAATTACAGGTCAAAGATACGCCATTTGGCATAAAAAAGCAACAGGCCTTAAATCAGCCTGTTGCTCACAGCGTATTAACAAGGAATCAATGAGAATATATCTTTGAATTATCACGGTAACCGGGATTGGTATTGATATACCAGTCGGGATAAAGGGACCCGGCGCTTTCGGCCCAGTTGTTGAAGAACAGATAGCCGGTATTGATGGCTTCGCGTTCGAACATATAACTGAATTTGTCGGACAGGTTGATCGCCCAGGGAAGGTTTGTTTTTGTTTTGTAATATCGTCCAATGGCTGGCTGGCTGTCGTCGGAATAGGTCCCAAAATCAGATCCATCCACTTTATCGGTTGGGGCATTGTCGGGCAGATGTACCTCGCGGTTTCGGCTTTTATCAAGGCTCACAATGATAAAGGGATTGTATGGAGGGGTTCCGATCTGGGCAATGGAAACAGGTTCGGTAAAATCGATGGTCAGTTGCAACGTATCGGGGGTAACATACGGGGCCCCCCGTTCCGTATTGGTGCCAACGCCATGTCCGGGAGGGGGCAACCGGTCGTAAACATCATCATAGACTACAACAACCGCCTTGCTCTGTCCCGATTCAGTGCCATTGGGCGAAAGGGAGATAAATCCATGACGAAGGTCATACCCGGTTATATTTTGTATCAAATCAGGTGAAATGGGCAATTGAAAGGCAAACGCATTGTGGAGGCTTGCCCCCATTGCTTCGGTGATTATGGTTGATTTAACCTGTGCGACCATATTCTGGGCATTGGTTATCTGATTAAAACGATAACTGACGATCAGGTCGTTAAAATCGTAATCGCCCATGCCCGGATAAAGATCTTCGAAAGCGAGCGTACTGTATCCAGTGATATTGGGATAATAGTTGTTAAATGCCTTTGTAGGGTCTGTTGGGTAATCATCCTCAATATCGGGCACCCCGTCCCCATCCTGGTCCGGAAGCGTTGTTGTGATGCCAGGCATCCCATCGGTATTGATACCCGTTACCGGATTGGCTTTCAGATAGAGGATCCCGTCGTTGAAATCCTGATCAGAGCCACTGTCCCTGCGCCAATCTTCAAAAGCAAAGAGAACCGAATGGCGCCCCACATCTCTGAGCAAAATGGTGTGTTTCCGAAGCGCAGGGTCGGTTTCCGGATTGAGTGACGGAATGGAATAAAGCCGGTAATTCCCGTTGGTGATCTGGCTCCCATTCCATCCATTGGCAAAAATAACCCATCCGATCGACTTACCTGCAGGATACTGCCCCAGATATACTTTGTTTCCCGGGTTTAATCCGCCGCCACTGCCAGCGTTTGACATGTTTGGGAATACCACTTTGATCGAATCAATTTCACTGGCCGAAACCGGTGGGTTATCGGTGTCGAAGGTAAAAAAGCCAACCGCATTTTTCCATCCGGCGCCTTCGGTGATATAGGTTATCCACACATCGCACAACTCGCTTAACGGCAGGTTGTCAGGAACCGTATTGGCGAGATATTCGGGATGATACACCGGGACAGACTTGTATTCGGGCAAGGTTGCGTTCAGGTCGTTCAACAGGGCGGCATCAACCACATCGTTGGGGGAGACCAGGTAATCGGGAACCCCCTGGTTGTTGAAGGCACCCATATAATAAACCCCGGGAAGGGGACTCGGGATCAATTCGGCCGAACTTTTCAGTGCAACCGGGCTGGGGGCCAGGCCACCAAAAATACCGGAAACCTGGTTTTCCTGTACCGGAAATGACTTTTCCCTGACCAAACCCACATAACTGTTGGTAACCACCACCCGTTTGAGATAGATGGGCAAGGGCTGGGTTGTGACCCAGATCCCCGAATTATTGGTAACCCCACTGAACATATATACCCCTCCTGAATCCGGACTGGCATTATACACATTAAACCTTACATTGGAGAGTGGGTTGTCCATATTATCGCGGGCGATAACAGAAATAGAAACCGGATGGGTCGTAGTCCAGTTGAAATTATAGGGGACTACCAATTGGTCCATGGGTTTGATTGTTTTTCCCGGGTCTTCCTCCTCTTTCTTGTTACAGGCGCTTACGATGCTTAAGATCATCAATATTCCTGGTATGACCAGAAATATTGACCATTTTTTATTTCGTTGTTTCATAATTATCCCTATTAATAGAATGTCATGCAAAAATACAACAGGAAACTCCTTTTACAAGAAGCAATGAGTAAATGTAAGGGAAAATTTTGTATCTGTGGCATCCGACCCAAATTCGCTAAACATGCCCGGTGCATATGCTATTTCTGCACCGAATTTATAAAGTTGACAGCAATCAGCCGGTCGTACAAAGAACCGGTTTCACAATAATAGGTAAAAATGGCATAATCATTTTCCGTTTCCCAATGGTTTCCCTCAATAAAGCCGACATCCCCGGTTTTTTCATTGTTTTCTTTAAAAAGATATTGATAATTGTAGTAACCCTGTTTCAGAAAAAGTTTTAATTCATATCCCTTTTTGTCAAAATTAAACAACATCCGGCTATGATCATCGAGTTCCCAATAGGTTAGTTCCCCGTTAACAAAAAACTGTCCTGTGGTTGACAAAACAGGATAGGGCAGAAAAAAATGAACCCATGCATAATCCGCTTCGGTATCGCTGTTTTCGGCATATTCTTCATTTTTAATATAAAATTTTCCATTCAGGTCCTCTTCAAATACATATTGCCTGAAGGTTCGCGGCAAATCGTTTACCAGCGTTACCTGGTTCGCTGAATCGAACCTTATCCGGGCTATCCTTTCCGATTGATATTTCAAACTTTTTATATCGAACGAACGAAACTGGTTCCCTGCATCAAAAGCAATGGTTTCATCAAACCGGTAATCCAGTTCATCGCCCCTGACAAATCGTGGCTTTCCCAACAACAAAGCATTGTCGTACCGTCCATTTTGACGGATCCCGACCTTAATTTCCCGGGGGATATCGACCACAGAAAATCCGTTCATTTTCACAACGACATCGACCTGTTGCCGGGTCAGATGGTCTTCCATTCGTGAACTCTGTGACACAGTTCCCGTTGCCACAACCGGGGAAACTTCAACCACCATGATCCGCCAGGTAAACACAATCCGATAAGGTTCTTCTTCATATACGATTAACAGATAATTCCCCGAAATCCCGGGTTGCATATTGGAAGTAGGAAAAAAACCACTGTAATGGATGTATGGGACCGTTGTGTTGTAGGAATATTCAAATTGGTCGATGTTTTCTTCGCGGAAACCCTCTATATAATCCATGGGGGCGATGTCGGAAGGGCTACTCCAATCAAACCGGCAATGACGGATGGTATATTTAAACCTGCGTATCGTGGGAGTGGCATCGTCGAATGAAATGGCTATTTTTTCCCCGGAATGAAGCTGTATAATGGGGTCCGACAGTTCAAACTCCTGCTTATAAACCTGAACGGTATGGATATCCGGGTCATACACTGCGTTTTTATTGGGAAGTTCATCGCCAAAAACAAGAAGGGGAATAAAAAAAACGATGGCCAAACCATTCCGCAGGTATGCAAGGGCCCTGTCCATCTGCAAAAGGGGGTTGGGAAAACGGAATTTGGTTTTTATTCTCATGGTTACTGTCGATAGGAAGAGCGTCTGAATTCGGCACAAAGAATTGCCGTTGCAACCGAAGCATTGAGCGATTCTGCTTTTCCGGGTTCCGATGGCCCGGATGAGGGAATAACCAGTTTCCGGGTTATTAAAGGTTCCAGTTCCGGAGATATCCCATGGGATTCATTCCCGATCAGAATGACCGCTGAGGGTGGAAGATCCTGTTCAAAAAGGTTCTCTCCTTCGAGAAAAGCGCCATAAACGGGAATGGTCTGAGACAATAGCGAAAGGGTTTTTACCAGGTCGCAGTAGATTGCCTTGACCCTGGCGATAGAACCCATGGTAGCCTGCACAACTTTGGGGTTATAAAGTTCCACGGTTTGTTCGGAACAAAACACGGTTGTGATCCCAAACCAGTCGGCGATCCGGAGGATGGTCCCCAGGTTTCCCGGGTCCCGGATATTATCAAGCGCAAGACAAAGGCAATTTCCGGATGGAAAGTCCCGGAAATAGAGGTCGTAATCGAACAGGGGCGTTTCAGGAACAACCACCACCGCCAGTACCGGGCTTGGCGTAGAAAGATTCGAAATGCGTTCCATCTCCCCCGGCAGGGTTTCAAAAACCGGAATCCCTTGGTTTTTTAGCAAGAGGCTGTTGTCCCGAACCCAGGAAGGGGAGGCATATATGGAATCGATATTGAAATGAGCGGATATAAGGCTATCCACCAATTTTTCGCCTTCGGCTATAAAACGGCCAGATTTTTCGCGGAATTTTTTTGCGCGCAACGATGAAACATGTTTGACCTGGCCTGAAGAAAGCATAAAAAAACCGGAATGAATACTTCCGGTATAAAATTACAATTTTTGGGCTTTACTCGGCAAAAACTTCAAACCCAATCTCAATCTGAACATCTTTATGTAAATGGATCCTGGCTTTATAGGTTCCAAGTTCTTTGACATGTTCATGATCGACATGGATCTTTTTCCGGTCAATTTCAATATTGAACTGGTCTTTCAGGGCCTGGGCAATTTGAATGGTATTGACCGACCCGAAAATTTTTCCACTTTCAGCCGCTTTGGCCCCAATTTTCACCACAATATCTTTCAGGGTTTTGGAAAGGTCTTCCGCTGCATTTTTTACTTTCGCCTCTTTGTGGGCTTTTTGCTTTAACGTTTCGGCCAACATTTTTTTATTGGATTCGGTAGCCAGAATTGCAAAACCCTGGGGAATCAGAAAATTCCGGGCATACCCTGGTTTCACATTGACTTTTTCGTTTGCATAGCCCAGGTTGGGCACATCTTGTTTTAAAATAACTTCCATGGTTCCTGCCTCCTTATTTTAACAAATCTCCAACATAGGGCAACAAGGCAATGTGCCGGGCCCGTTTTACTGCCTGTGCGACTTTCCGCTGGTATTTTGTGGATGTACCGGTGATACGGCGTGGAAGCAGTTTTCCCTGTTCGTTGATGAATTTGATAAGAAAATCTGCATCTTTATAATCAATATACTTGATTCCGCTCTTTTTGAAACGGCAATATTTCTTTTTTTTGGTATCGACCGCGATGGGGGTCAGATATTTTATTTCTCCTTGTTGTGGCGCTGCCATTGCTCTTGAATTTTGAGGTTACTGTACTTTTTCTTCTTTTGCCGCTTTGGCTTTGTTCCGTTTCTTTTCGCTGTAGGCAACCATGTGCTTGTCAAGAGCCACAGTTAAAAAACGGAGAATCCGCTCATCGCGTTTAAAGGTCACTTCCCATTCCCGGATCATGCTGGGTTCGGCCATAAATTCAATCAGATGGTAAAACCCGGTCGATTTTTTCTGAATGGGATACGCAAGCTTGCGCAATCCCCAATGATCTTCGAAGACAACCCCGGCACCTTTGCTTACGAGGAACTTCTGATACTTTTCTACCGTTTCCTTCATCTGTTCATCAGACAAAACGGGAGTCATAATGAAAACGGTTTCATACTGTTTTAACATTTCCTGTTGATTTTTAATGAATTTATATTTTTTCAAAAAGGACTGCAAAAGTAGTAATAAGAAATCATATTACCAAATATGCTGTTTTTGAATTAAAAAGGCATTCCATGAAAAGTATTAACTTTACGGTATCGGTTGAACGGGTTGGAACGGTTTTTCTGAAATGCAAACCCGTAGGCCTCGCTCTGTTTTTTTTCATTTATTTTATTCATCGGACACCATTGAAACATTATCATAAAGTAGCGCTCTTCGGCCTGTTGTGTTTTGTGCTCGCTTTTTTTATCAATAAAAGAATATTTGAAGGCGACGGGATGGGATGGAGGGGAATCATAACCAGCGACGGACGCGGGTATTATGCCTATCTTCCGGCGCTGATCATCGATGGGGACCCGACATTCGGGAAGGTGGCTGCGCGGGAATCGGCCATGCAGGGCCCGGGTTATGCCCCCGGATATCTCGTGGAGATAAACGGACATCCGGTAAATAAATATTTTGCCGGGGAAGCGTTGTTGTTGCTCCCGTTTTTCCTGCTGGGATTTGTCCTTTCCCTGCTCATCGGTACCCCGTTGGATGGTTATTCTTTCTTTTTCCAGATCTCTGCCGGCATAGGAGCCCTGTTCTATCTGATGATGGGGCTCGTCTATTTTTCAAGGATCCTGCAGTACTTTCATGTCCGGCCATTTGTATTGGCATGGATGCCCCCAGTCCTCCTTTTTGGGACAAACCTGTTTTATTACAGTTTGTGGGACCCCACCATGTCGCATCTTTACTCTTTCTTTGCCATCAATGGGTTCCTGTGGTACTCCCTCGCCGCCATCCGGGACTGGAACAACCGATATGCAATCCTGACAGGGCTGTTCCTGGGCCTGACCGTTTTAATCCGGCCCATAAACGGGACAGTAATTGCCTTAATCCCGTTTTTGGCCCACGACCTTACAACTTTAGGCCGTTTCCTGCAAACCCTGTGGTGCAAAAAAAAAGTTACCTGGCTCTTCTTACTGATATTCACTTTGTTGATACTCATTCAACCCACCCTGTGGTTTATTCAAACGGGAAAATTCCTGCTCTGGCCCTATCACAACGAAGGCTTCCGCTTTGATCGTCCTGAGATATTCAACTCGCTGTTCAGTTTTCGGAAGGGGTTGTTTGTTTATACGCCACTGATATTTCTTTCCTGGCTTGGACTGGGGTACCTGGCTGTTGCCAACCGCCTGCGTTTTTTCAGTATGTTGGTTTTCATGGCGCTGAGCACTTATATTATTTCAAGCTGGTGGAGCTGGTATTATGGCGATGGTTTTGGGTTAAGGGCCTACATTGATTATTATGGGATCTATTTTTTACTGCTTGCATTATCGCTGAACCAACTGCGCAGGAAAATGCAGCAGGCATTGCTGGTACTCCTGGTTTTTCCGTTGGTTTTTTTAAACCTGTTTCAAACATGGCAATATACCCACGATATCATTCACCCCAACAGCATGGATTTTGAAAAATATGCCTGGGTATTTTTAAAAGCCGATTCGGCTTCTGTAAAGTGTCTGGGGGAGCCGATGGAGATAGCCGATTATACGGTCGATCTGAAAAGTCCGGATTTCATCCTTCAAAACGACTTTGAAAAGGAGTACAATTTCTGGAACAACCTCTCCACCGTCTCCTCTTCCCGCTCCTACTCCCCTAACCATGTCGGGTACTTAGATTCCATTCATCCGTTTAGTCCCGGGCTGGAAATTCCCACTGACAAATTAGGGTCGTTGCCGTCCCGGTTTTTTGTTGAAGGTTCATTACAAGTATGGGACAGCATTTCCGGGGCAAGCAACAAAGCCCTGGTTGTCCTGAGCATGGAAAACATCACCGCAGGTGTAAATTACTGGCAGGGTTTCCTGCTGAACAAAGTACCGCGCAACGACATAAAGCGATGGAGGGAATGCCTTTTTTCGCTCACCCTGCCGGAAATAGCCAACCCCGGGGGAATTTTAAAAATCTATGTTTGGAACACCGGAAAAGGGCCGTTTCTTTTGGATGATTTCAGGATACGTTTGTACCGGGCAAAAGACCACTGAAAAAGCAATTGGTATTTCAAGATCATGGACAAGATGGAATGCCGGGCCGGTAACACGGGCCCACCGGATCATATAAATGCCATTTATTCTGATTGCAACAGCGCAACGGCATAAGCCGATATTCCCTCTTCCCTGCCAATAAAGCCCAGCTTTTCGCTTGTTTTGGCCTTGATGGAAAGCTGACCGGCTTCAATGCCCATGGCTTTTGACAGAACAAGGACCATTTCCGGGACCAGGGCGCTGATCTTTGGTTGCTGCAAGACGATGGTCGAATCAATATTGGCGATTGCAAATCCCTTATCAACAATAAGTTGTATTGTTTTTTGCAGCAGGATCAGGCTGTCGATCCCTTTCAGCGACAGGTCGGTATCGGGAAACTGGTTCCCGATATCGCGCAGGCCGGCGGCTCCCAGCAATGCATCGATAATGGCATGGATGAGTACATCGGCATCGGAATGGCCGGTGGCGCCTTTGGTGTGCTGCACAGTAACGCCCCCTAACCGGAACCTTCGGCCCGGTTCCAGGGCATGGGTATCAAAACCAAAACCAATACGTATCAAAATTGCCAATTAAATATTTGAACGGTTTACAAAAGAAGGCGGTAGAAAGCGCCCCTGGACCAACGAATCTGATCAGGAACCCTGCCCTCCCTTACCGGTGTTGTTGAAATTAAAGAGCAACGTAAACTGCAGGGTGTTTTGTAACGGATTGTTGTTTCGGATTGGGATCAGATAGGAGAAATCAAGTCCAAAAACATTGTATCTCAACCCGGCCCCGAGGGTAAAAAACTGCCGGTCGCCCTTATACTTGGATTCATAAAAATATCCGGCCCTGATCGAAAAAAGTTTGTTGTACCAGTATTCGGCAGCAATGGCCACATTGATTTCCTGAAGTTCTTCCTTAAAACCATAGGGGGCATCATAAAACGACTGCAGCATCCCTTTCACGACAGAGACATCGGGGTCCTTTCCCGCTAAAATCACTTTTTTCCCATCGGGCCCAATGATCGGGTTGTTGTTGGTGTCGGTGGCATATACGGGAGGCGTAGGCACCAGGAGTTTTGACAGGTCAAGGGCAAACGAAATCCGGTTGTAATCGTCAATATCCATGGTAAACGATGGCCCCAGGCGGAGGGTTGTCGGGATAAAATCGCGTACGACTGAGGAACTGCTGTACGACATTTTTGCGCCGATATTCGAGATATCAAATCCCACATCAATCGAAGCGCCGCTCATGCCGCGGATGTCCATGGGATGGTGATAATAAATGGCAATGTCGGCTGCAATGGAGGTCCCGGGCCTGACATCATAAGAGGTATAATTGACCGGTACCAGGTTGGAATAGATGAACCTGGCGGCGACTGCGCCTGAAAACTCCCGTGAAAACTTACGGGCATAGGTTGCATCAATGGCCCACTCATTGGGCTTGACTTCGCCCAATTCCTGTCCAACATCGTTGGTAAACATTACCGACCCCATCGAAAAAAAACGCAACGATGCCGCTACCGCTTGTTTGTCGCCGATTTTTCCAAAACCAACCACCGAAGCCAGCCCAATATCGTTGACAAGGCCCCTAAGCCAGGGCACATATCCGATACCAAACCCAAAAGATTCCTCGCTGAAAGCGTATTTTGCCGGGTTCCAGAACATGGAATAGGCGTCGGGGGTGGTTGCGGCCCCTACGTCGCCCATCCCTCCGGAACGGGCATCGGGCGAAATGGTAAGAAAAGGCACGGCGGTAGAAATTACACGGCTTCCATCGGTAGGTTCGGGCGGTAAATCCTGGCCAGAACTGCTGGCAGCAATGATTGCAAAAGCAAACAAAAAGAGAACTTTGATCTTCATGGGTTTATTACAGAATTTAAATGATACAATGCAATGGGTTGGGAACAATAACGGATTCCCTGTTTATATATTGTCCCGGCCATTTGTGAAAATAACCATTTCATCTCCCGGTTCGGTCCTGAAAATTGAAAGCACAAGGGTTTTGGCCACAGAAAACAACCGGGAAAAATCATCGGAGAATGACAAGTTTCTGTGAAACTTCAGACCAGGCCCCGGTTTTTCCCTTAAAAACGACCCTATACGGATATAACCCGGCAGTAAGCAGGTTCCCGTGCGCATCGGTCCCATCCCAAAACACACGCGATAGTTCAAGGCTGCCCTGGCCCTGCCCTGGCCAGTAACCGGTAAGTTCTTTCACCGGCCTTCCGGTAAGGTCATAAATCTGTATGAGCACATCCAACGCTTCGGACACCGATTGTTGCGGTTGAAAAACAAACCAGGTATGGTCGGTCACTGGGTTTGGTATGTTCATGACCTGTTTTACCGTAAGTGTGTTCTGCTGAAAAACATAAAATGAGATTTCGGTTTCTGAGGAATTATCAAACATGTCCCAGGCCTTAATACTCAGATGGTGCATCCCGTCGGCCAATCCGGTCAAAGGATAGGTCAGGGAACCCCGGGCATAGGAATTGAAGGCCGGCGAATAACAATCATTCAATACGATGGCATGTGCCCTGTCATAATCGAGCACTGCTTCTATTTCATGCCCTATTCCCAATCCGATATAATTGACGCCGTTGGTATCGAAAATATCGGCGATGACGACCGGGTCGCAGTTGGTCCTGTTCCCCGAAAGAAAGTTCCGGTCGTTGAGGTACAGTGCAATGGCCGGGCCTTCGTTTTCAGGATTAACATCAGGATTGATGCCCCCGATGACCATCTGATCGGAATAACCCGCCGCATTTGACTGATCGCTATAAGCATAATAACTCAGTTTCCCCCGGCCAAACTGTAAGGAAATTCCTCTGGGCAACACAAAAGTGAATTCGAAATCACCTGCCACAACAGGGGCATCTCCTTTAAACAACAGGCTGTTCTGAAGACCAAAAGGTTCGGGGTATGTTTCCGGCGGAGGGATATTGCCAAGGGTTGAAAAGGTTGCTGGTTTATCATAAACACTTCCGGTAACCACGCCATTAAAAGAGGTCACTTTCTGGCCCATCGCATCTTCAACGATCCCTTTTACGGTTACTGTCGAAAGGCCCCGGATGGTATCGGGTTGATTGACTGCCTGATCGTTGATCGAGATGGTTTTAAGGTTATGGTCGGCAAAAGCAATATTTTGTACCGGGTCGCCCAACAAAACAAAGTTGCGGAGCGAGGTGATGTTGTTGTTCAGGTTCTTGGAGAGGCGGATCAGATCGCCGGCCCTCAGATAATTTCCTTGTTCATCTTTATCCATCAGATGTTGGAAAAAACTGGTGTTCAATTTAATGTTGTGACCAGCAAAAGCCAGCCGTGTTGTCGAGAACAGGGCCACGGCGCCTCCTTCCGGATGAAGGATGACCATCTCCCCGGCGGTATAACGTTCGGGATTGTCAAACCGGCTGAATTCACAGGTTGCCGTAAAAAAGACAGGCAGTTTAAACCGGTTCGACCACTGTTCAATATCGCCGACGGTCAGAACCTGTTCAGAGCTCCAGCCTGCTTCCCCCCCATGGCCGGTATAATTGACAATCAACGATCCTTTTTCAATGGTTTCGTTCAATGCCCGGGTGGCATCGGGAAAACGGTAACCTCCGGGTATCTGGACCCGCTGGTATGCATCAAAATAAATTTTATTGACATTAAACAAGGGATACTGGGCGCCCACAATGGCTGCCAACTCCTCCGCCTGATGAAAATGAAGGTTTTGGTTCTCGTCATCGGCCAAAAATGTGATGGTATTCCGCCAATCGGAAGTTCCCGGATAGGTATTGGCGCCATAGAGGAAAATTTTTTCGATCAATGCCTGTGCGGTTTCTTCATCGGAAACCGGAAAACGGCCAACGCCAATATTGATGGCGCCATTTGAATTCAGCCCCGAATTATCGCCCATGATCCCAAAGTAATCATCGGTCACATAACTTTCGGTTGGGGATAACGATTCGGCCGACTGGAAAGTGGGCACAAAGTTATTGTTTCCGGGAATCCGGTTTTTTGGGTCATACGAACCATCGCCAAAAAGCAGGAGATACCGGGGTGCCGATAGGGAGTCGCCCCGATCATAAAGAAGTTTCATAAAATCGCGGATGGCCGTCGGGTCCGGATTGCCGCAGGCAAACTCCGTAAATATGGCTGTTGTTGTAACCACCTGTACGCTGATGTTGTTGTGGGTACGATGATAATCGGCCAACTGGTCGGCCTGCGAAAGGAAACGGGGATGTGAAACAATAACAAGCGTTGTGGGCTCCAGGGCATGCAGGTTTTGATTTGGAATCGGGCCATGCGGAATTACCGGGCAATAATAGGACCCGTCGAAGGCAATAAACTGTCGCAAACTATCGGTATGCAACCTGAAGCTTAACAGGCTATCGGCCAATACCGACTGTAAAGCGCCAATGGCGCCCGGATCGGTAACGTCCCAAACAACAATTTCGGGATTGGCTTTAAAAATAGAAAACTGGGTTACCCTCCCTGTCGCATAAGAATAGGAACTGCGAAAGGGCATCTGAGGGCCAATCCAGGAAAGCGAACGTACGCAATTGAGTTCGAGGTAATTTAACCATCCCAATGAATTTGTATAGGGGAGACTGTATTCCAGGCGGATGGTTTGGTCCTCCCTGGGTTTCAGAATCGTGGTTTGTTTTGTTTTAAGCTTTCCAAATCTGGAAAGGTCTCCCGGATCGGTGGCATCTACTTTCAACGAATCGATCCTCCGGCCCTCATGAATAATGACAAAATAACTCGACGACCCGGCCCGGGCAGCTACATGACTGCGCAACCGCAATGGTGAAAGGGTATCGGTGTTGGGAAAAGAAAAAGAAAAGTCCTGGACAGTGGTGGCATTGTCGAACACCTCGCCATACCATTCTTTGCCCGATCTGATCAGGCTAAGCTGTTCCGTTTCATGGGCCACATAATCATCAAATTTTAATGCAATGTAATTGGGAAGGGCGGTGGTCGATTCCAACGGTTGTACCCTTAATCCGGGTTCGCTTCCGGGATTGATAAAATAATAGGTCGTATCCGAATAGAGGTTTTTCTGATGGGAAAACAACCGGTTGGTGTTATCAAAAATCCATTTGTCGGGCCCTTCTCCATAAAAAAGGATATAATCGCCCGGATCAAAACTACCATCGCCCCCGTCCACGACCCGAATGGAATTCTCCTTCAGATCGTCATACCGTTTGGCTGAAACCGTTTCGGGGAGCATCCCGCCTCCATTTCCAAAAAGGCGGATTTGGGCAGGATCGAGAATGGCCATATCGACCCCCATCGATTCCAGGTCGGCATAGGTTATCTGATGAATTCCGGTACGGGTAACAGCCAACTTGTACCATAATCCCTGTGCCAGGACAGAACTGTTTTTATGCGGCAGCTCTGCCATTGTCGTCAAAGTCAACAGCGAAAACAAAACCAGGAAGCCACATCGTTTATTCATAAGCAAATAAAATGTAAAAATAAACAATTACCGGACGACTACCAATTTTGAAGTTTGATATTTTGCGGTCCCATCTTCCAGCATCAACTGTAATCGGTAAACATACATTCCCGAACCGATCTTACTGCCGCTGGAGGTGACCCCGTCCCAGGAAATACAGGCTGTCCTGAAACCCTGGTTGTAAATGGTTTCATGCAAAACATGGACAAGGTCGCCGTTCAGTGTAAAAATGCGTATTTCAACTTCAACGGGCTGAAACACCTGATTGGTTTCCCAGGCAAAAGTAGTATTTCCATGCATCGGGTTGGGATAGTTGTACAAATGTTGCAGGGCAAATTCAGCCGAAGAAACCACAATAAATGAAATAGCGGTTTCCGACGAATTGTTATAAACGTCCCACGCTTTCAGGGCAAGGGTGTGTTCGCCGTCTGTCATGGCACTGAGCGGATAACCCAGGGTACCGCTTTTATAGGTATTCATGTCCGCCACATAATAATCGTTCAATATGATGGGTGTTGACGACTTGTGATCGAGCGTAGCCGCAATATCATGCCCGATCCCGTTTCCAACGGTATTGATCCCCGACGAATCGGCAATATCGGCAAGCAGAAAGGGAGCCTGGTTGGTAATCCCACCCGAAACAAAATCCCTGTCGTTCATAAAAAGCGCAATTTCAGGGCCCTGATCGTCCGGATCGGCAACATCATTATAACCTCCAACCTGGATATTTTCATCGTATCCGTTGGCATCGGTTTCGGCGCTGCGGGCATAGTAACTGATTTTGCCCATACCATATTTATAGGCAATATCTTTGGGGACAATAAACGAAAAGGAGAAAGAGCCATCGACAACTTCGACTGTTCCTTTATAGACCGGGTTTTTGCGCAACAGGAACGGATAGGGGCTATCGTATCCATAGTTGGCTTTGGTCCATACTTCGACAGCCTTATCAAAAACCGTTGGGAAGAGGGTCCCTGAGAAACCGGTAGCCTGTTGCCCGCTGGCATCCCGCACTTCGCCTGAAATGGTTATGAGCGAAAGTGCTTTTAGGGTATCGGGAATGGCAGTTGGCGGATTGCCATTAATCGAAGTCGTAACCACTTCCAGATCGGGATAATCCATTTGCAAGGCCGGATCGCCCAAAAGGACAAAAGCATGAATGTTGGGGTACGACCCCATCTGAAATTTTGCAGCCATCAGTAAATCGCCCAATTTCAGGTAACGGCCGCCTGATTTTGAAAAAACGTTGTTGTAAAAATTCACCAGAAGCGCCTTGTTCGTTCCGGCATAGGTAAGCCTGGAAGTGGTAAACAAGGCAATTCCCCCTCCTTTCTCATTCAGGAATACCCATTCGCCCGCCGAAACGCGTTCAGGATCGTCATACCTGCTGAACTCACAGGTTGCCGTAACAAATACCGGCAGGTTGTCCAAGTTGCGCCAGGTTTTGATATCGGGCACTTCCAGAATCCGTTCATGCCCCCATCCAAGTTCGCCGCCATGGCCAACATAATTCATGATCAGGCTTCCTTTTTCCACCCGTTTGTTGATGGCATCGTTCACCTCCGGATACCGGTTGCCCCCGGGAGTACTCACCATGGTATAGGCATCGGAATAAATTTTATCAATATTGAACGCCTTGTCACTCGCTTCGACAATCCCTGCCAGGTCTTCAGAATCTTCTACAAACATATTGCCCCCTTCGTTCTGGTCGTCGGCCACAAAGGTCACCACATTGCGCCAGTCGTTTTTTACAGAATCGCTGTTGGCGCAATAATGGAAAATTTTCCGGATGGCCTCTTCCGCTTCTTGCACAGAAGCAACCGGCAACCGGCCAACACCCATGTCGAGGGCCCCATTGGCCGATTGTCCTTCGTTGGGGTCCAGAAGAACGAAATAATCATCGGAAACAAATGATTTTTCAGGGGAAAGCGAGTTTGCCGATTCGAAAGCGGGGACAAAGTTGGTGTTGTTTTGAATCCGGTTTTTATAATCGTACGATGCATCCCCAAACAACAAAAGATATCTGGGTTCCTCCCCGGGGATCGCCTTGTTGTACATCATCCGCACAAAGTCGCGGATGGCCGTAATGTCCTGTGCCCCGGAAGAAAATTCGTTGTAAATTTTGTCGGGTGTGGTAATAAAAACGGTAAGATTGGAACGCTGGCGGTGAAAATCGGCCAATTGCCCTGCTTCTGAAAGAAAATCAGGATGACTTACAACGATATAATCGACAACAGCCGTGCCGTGAAGGTCCTGGTTCCCTATCTGTCCGGCATAGACAGGTTTAATGAAAGAACTGCCGTTAAAGGCAAGAAACTCTTTTAAAACCGGTGTTTCCGTACGAAAAGTATAGATGTTGCCATTTTTTTGGGTCGCCATCCGGGTCACTTCCCCGGTTGTGGTAATATTCCAGATTTCCAGATTTTCGCCTTTCCCGTCAAGGATAAATTCTGTAACCCCATTGGCCACCACGGAAGCCATGGAACGAAAAGCCATCTGGGCACCGGACTGAATCAAATGGCGGGAAGCATTGACCTCAATATAATTAAGATAACCTGTGGAACCGGAAGATTTGTTGTATCGCAAATTCACTTCAATGTTGGGACCGGCAGGGGCAAATTGGGCAGATCCCAGCTTTTCTTTGGCATAATCACTTTCATAACCCGATCCGGTTGGGTCGACATACAGCGACAGAAGCGCCGTGCCTCCAATCGAAGCCACAAACGAGGAGCTCCCATAGGTAGAACGCGCCGCCACTTTCGCCGTCAGCGTAGCCGGCGTTTCGGTGTCGATGTTTGGGAAAGAAAAAGAATAATTTCTTGAAAGTGTCAGTTCAAAAGTCTGTTTGTCCCACCATTCTTTTCCTGATTTAATAAAATTCAGCTCTTCTTTTTCATAAACGGCATAATCGTCGAACTTACGGACGGTTGTTGTTGGCGGAAGTTCGGATGCGGCTTCTGTGGGGATCCTTAAACCGGGGCCCAGGTCAAAATTCAAGAAATAAAAGGTCTGGTCCGAATAAATATTTTTCCGGTGGCGAAACAAATGGTCTGTAGTACTGTAAACCCAGGTATCGGGCGCCTGGCCATGAAAAAGAATATAGTCGCCGGGATCGAATCTTCCGTCGGCTTCCCCATAAACAAAGATGGCATTTTCTTTCAGGTCGTCAATACGTTCTGTGGCGTTGGCCTCCGGGAGCATCCCACCCCCGTTGCCATAAATACGGATATTCAGGGGATTGATGGATCCCACGTCAATGCCTGCATTTTTAAGGTCTTCATAGGTCAACTGACAGATCCCCCCGGCGGAAATCCCGAATTTATACCACAAACCGGTTGATAAAACGGAGTTTTCGGCATAAGCCGGGGCAGATTTGAACCCGTTCATTTCTTTCGGACCATCTTCAATGGTAAGCAGGAGGGTAAACGAAACTATGCGTTCCACCCCTCCCGCAACCTGGTTGGTCCGGAAAGGCAGCAATAAAACATGGATCCATGGAACTTTTCGCTGCACTAAAAGCTCATGAAAAAACGATAAGGAATCGGGGATTTTTTCGATATCCCTGTAAACGCCGGATGGTGAAAGTGGCAATGGTTCGTACACCGGGTTTTCGATCCGGACATGGACCGTAACCGAACCGGGGCCGGAGAGGCGGAAGGCCTCCGCCCACATCGGGAGCAATCCATGTTCATTACGGGTGATGGAACCGGAAAAAGAGAGAATGGCCGGGAGCTGGCTTTCAGGAGTACTTTCTGAAGCGTCATCCTCCCATGAAATTTTCACGTCCCTGACGATCACCTCCTGAGAAAGAAGCTTGCCGGGGAAAAAAAATGCAAGAAGGAATAGGATAACAGGAAAAAAATGGTTATATTTATGGTACATAATCAAGATCATAGTAAATTTAAAAAGACAGTCAGAACCACCGAAAGGTTGCCGTGAAAAAAAATTTTTCAGATGAATACCAATCATCCGGCTTTCAAACGTTTGTCAAAGCGTAATATTGTCGGTGACGTGAGGCAGATATTCATTTTTTTCTCTATTTTTGTCTCTCTTTGAAAACCGGTAAGCCCATCAGACAATGGTCAGAAACCTTAAAATAATTTTGCTTGTCACATTTTGGTTTACCGGGAAATTTTGTTGGCCACAGGACCCGGAATTTTCACAGTTTTACGCCAATCCTTTGTATCTTAACCCTGCGCTGGCAGGTATCACGGCTGGCCCCAGGGTCATCCTGAACTATCGCAACCAATGGCCCGGCCTTGGACAAGCTTTTGTAACTTACAATGCATCTTTCGACACCTATCTGGATGTGCTCCACGGCGGGGTTGGTGTCGATATTGTATTCGACCAGGCCGGAGGCGGCAGTATGAACACTTTTGCCATTAGCGGAACGTATGCTTATAAATTCAACATTTCATCACGTATTCAGGCAAGTGGCGCTTTAAAAGCCAGCTATAACTCCAGGTATTTGACCAAGGAAAATCTGACTTTACTTGCCCCTGATGACCCCTATTTTACTTCATTATCATCTTCCGTTGGTGTGGCCGATTTTGGCGCCGGAGTTTTTTTCAGTTATGACGACCTCTTATACGGAGGCTTATCTGTTGACCATCTTTTTCAGCCCGATATTGGATTTTCTTCGCTGAGCTCCTCCCCGCTATACATGAAATTCACGATACATGCCGGTTCGGTAATCAACCTGCGTTCGGGGGGCGCCGACCCGGAGCGGGAATTTTCGCTCTCCCCAAATGTCCTGTATCAACAACAATTTAAATATCACCAACTCAACCTGGGCCTTTATCTTACCTTCGACCCCATGGTGGCAGGAATGTGGTTCCGGTATAATTTTGAAAATGCCGATGCCATCGTTCCCATGATTGGCTTTCATTGGAAAAACCTGAGAATCGCCTACAGTTACGATTATTCCCTGAGCAAGCTGAAAGACGTATCGGGCGGGGCACACGAAGTTTCTATGTCGTGGCAATTCGCCACTGTTGAAAAAAGAAGGGTGATCAAGGCAATAAAATGCCCCCGGTTTTAGTTATCTGATTATTATTTGTTCTTTTATGATGTTTGTGATTGCGTCCGATCTGTATGATTTTTCAGCAGATCATTGAAATTCTTAAGAAATTCATGTAGGTTTGCAAAAATTTTCAAGGAATGAAAATTCAATATTATTTTCAAATTTGTATTCTCTCTGCGGCCATTATTGGCGCCACCTCCTGTAATAAACAAGGAAGCAGTTCAAAGGTTTCCAGTACCACCGGTTGGGAATATAACAATCCAAAAAACGGGGGTTTTGAAGTCGGGAAATTTTCCAACCAGGAAACAGGCCCCGGTTTGGTGTTTATTGAGGGTGGCACCTTCACGATGGGGCAGACCCAGGATGATGTGACCTTTGAATGGAACAACCAGCCCCGCCGGGTATCGGTTGCCAGTTTTTATATGGACGAAACCGAAGTGCGCAACCTCGATTATCTTGAATACCTGTACTGGCTAAACCGGGTTTATGGTACCGATTATCCCGGTGTTTACCGCAAAGCCTTGCCCGATACGCTGGTCTGGCGCGATAAAATGTCGTACAACGAACCTTTGGTCGAATACTATTTTCGCCACCCATCTTACCGCAACTATCCCGTTGTCGGCGTCACCTGGGTACAGGCCAACGATTATTGTCTCTGGCGCACCGACAGGGTCAACGAAATGCTGCTGATCCGAAAAGGGATTTTATCGATGGACCCGGCCCAGAAAAATGAGAATAATTTTAATACCGAAGCCTATCTCGCCAACCAATATGAGGGCCTGGTCGATAAATCGCTTCCCGACCTCAACCCCAATGGTACGGGGACCCGTAAGGTTAAAATGGAAGATGGGATCATGCTCCCGAAATACCGGCTGCCTACCGAAGCCGAATGGGAATATGCTGCTCTGGGGCTTATCGGCAACACCAGCCACGAACGCGTTGTCGAGAGAAAAATCTACCCCTGGAACGGAAACTATGTAAGGGTAGCCGAATCAAAATATTACGGCAGTTTCATGGACAACTTCAAACGGGGCAAAGGCGACTATATGGGCGTTGCCGGCAACCTGAACGATGGCGCCGAAATTCCTGCCCCGTGCGGGTCCTATTTTCCCAACGATTATGGCCTTTACAACATGGCCGGAAATGTCAGCGAATGGGTACTCGATGTATATCGCCCGTTAAACACACTCGAAGTTTCCGATATCCGTCCGTTCCGTGGCAATGTTTATAAAACCCCGGTGCGCGATGCCGAAGGTTTTCTGGCCGAAAAAGACAGCCTGGGCCGGATAAAATACCGCGATATTACCACTGCCGAGGCAATGAACCGCAAAAACTACCGTCAGGCCGATAACATCAACTATTCAGATGGCGACTTTGCATCCAATGTTGACAACAATGTTTGGAAAGAATCGGTCAGGGACTCTTCGGCAACAAGCCTTATGTACGAATATGGCATCAGTTCACTGATTACCGACCACGCACGGGTTTACAAAGGGGGCAGCTGGAAAGATCCCGCCTTTTACCTCAACCCGGGAATACGCCGCTATCAGGATGAAAACAACGCTTCCGATGCGATCGGTTTCCGCTGTGCCATGACACGGGTGGGAGGCTCCCTCGCCGGAAAATAGCCATTCCCTCACAAAATAAACCCCATTTCCCGAAAGGAATGGGGTTTTTTATTTCTGAAAATAAACCCAGGCGACATGCTGGCAACAATCGAAACAATCTATCAACGCTTTCTCGAACACCCCCTGGTTTCTACCGACAGCCGCCAGGTTCAACCCGGCTCCCTCTTTTTTGCACTGAAAGGGGATTCGTTCGATGGAAATAATTTTGCCTTCAAGGCCCTTCAACTTGGAGCTTCCTATGCCATCGCCGATAATCGGGGCCTTCCCGATGACCTTCGCCTTCTCCGGGTCGAAAATGTACTGTCAACCCTTCAACAATTGGCCCTACATCACCGTAAAAAATTTAATATCCCCGTTCTTGCCATCACCGGGACCAATGGAAAAACGACCACCAAAGAACTGGCCTGTGCAGTTTTATCAAAAAAATACCAGACCCTGGCAACCCAGGGAAATTTCAACAACCACATCGGAGTCCCCCTTACCCTGCTCAGGCTGCGCCCCGAAACTGAGATCGCCATCGTTGAAATGGGCGCCAACCACCCCGGGGAAATTGATTTTCTATGCCAGATTGCCCGACCCCAATATGGTCTCATTACCAATATCGGAAAAGCCCATCTCGAAGGTTTCGGCAATTTTGAAGGCGTAATAAACACAAAAACTGAACTTTACCGGTTTATCCAGGCCCATGGGCTTAAGGTCTTCGTCCATAGCGACAATTCCCTGCTCATGGAACACTCGGCAAAAATCGACCGGATCACCTATGGAACCACTCCCTCGTTTTTAACAGCAAAAAACGGCCCGGCCAACCCTTTTATTTCCCTGGAGCTTTTCGGCCCCCATCCGGTGCCCTTCACGGTGCAGTCACAACTCTACGGTCGGTATAACCTCCCCAACCTATTGGCCGCCGCCTGTATCGGAACTTTTTTTGACGTAAATCCCGAAATGATCCGGAATGCCCTGGAAAATTATCGTCCGGCCAACAACCGTTCACAAATCCTAAAAACAGCCGAAAACACCCTGATCCTCGATGCCTATAATGCAAATCCCGACAGTATGGCCGCCGCCCTCTCCTCTTTTGCGGAAACCGCATGGCCCGAAAAAGTTGTCTTGTTAGGGGATATGCTGGAATTAGGAACGACCTCCGACGAGGAACACCGCCGCATCCTTGATCTCTTGGACCAATACCGGTTCCAACAGGTTTTTCTGGTGGGTGAAACTTTTACACGGCTGAATGTCCGGCGCGAAAATATCTGTTTCCACGACAGTGAACTGGCCAGGCTCTGGTTAGACCACCACCGGTTTAAAAATGCCACGGTCCTGATAAAAGGTTCCCGTGCGATCAAACTGGAAACAGTGATGGGGGCCATTTCATGATTTTTTCCCTTATTCATTAAAATGACTTTAACGAAATACCAGGTTATCGGATTAATGTCGGGAACATCCTTAGATGGGCTTGACCTTGCATTTTGCACTTTTCAAAAGAGAGGGCCGCGTTGGGAATACCAGATCACCGAAGCTGAAACCATTCCTTATAGCCCAACCTGGCGAACCCGGCTGGCCACCCTTGAACAGGTCCCGGCCTTCGATTTTGTCGCTACCGACATCGAATATGGCCACCTGCTGGGCCGGCTTGCCAAAGCGTTTATGGCACGCCACAAACTAACACCCGATTTTATTGCCTCCCACGGACATACCATCTTCCATCAGCCCTCGAAAAAGATAACCAGCCAGATTGGACGGGGATCCGCCATAGCCGCTGAAACAGGCTTGCCGGTGGTTTGCGATTTTCGTTCGCTCGATGTAGCCCTCGGCGGACAAGGGGCGCCTTTAGTTCCTATTGGCGACCATTTGCTGTTTGGCGATTTTGAATCCTGCCTGAACTTAGGTGGATTTGCCAACATCTCCTTTGTACAAAACGGGAAACGGACGGCTTTCGATATCTGCCCTGCAAACATCGTACTCAATGCCCTGGCTGAAAAACTGGGTTCCCCTTACGACAGGGATGGAATATTTGCCCGTCAGGGAAAGGTAATTTATGAATTGCTCGAACCATTCAATGCCTTGCCCTACTATTCAACCCTACCACCCAAATCGCTTGGAAAAGAATGGGCAGTGGACAATATTTTTCCCCTGACCGATGCCGGTGGTTTTTCGGCCCACGACCTTCTGGCCACCTATTGCGAACACATTGCCATCCAAATAGCTTCAGCCATTCCCGGAACCCGGCAACACCGGGTATTGGTCACCGGAGGAGGGGCTTTTAACCGCTTTTTAACCGAAAGGATCCGACATCATGCCATTCCAGAGATGGTTATTCCCGACAACCTGACCGTAAACTACAAAGAGGCGCTGATCTTTGCCTTTTTAGGGGTTTTACGGCAAAGGAACGAAATCAATTGCCTGAAGTCGGTAACCGGCGCCTCTGCCGATTCTTGCGGTGGGGCCATTTATTAGATTGCCGGACCCTTTTTCCGGTTTTATATCCCCTGTGATGAACTATTTACAAACCATCGAATACCTTTACGCCCAACTGCCCATGTTCCACCGGGTAGGCGCATCGGCTTACAAAGCCGACCTCAACAATACCATTGCCCTCTGCCATAGGCTCGACAACCCGCAAAACGCATTTAAAACCATCCATGTAACCGGCACCAACGGAAAAGGTTCTGTTTCGCACATGCTGGCTTCCATTCTCCAAACCAAAGGGCTCAGGACCGGTTTATATACTTCCCCACATCTGAAAGATTTCAGGGAACGCATCCGGGTCAACGGAAAAATGGTTGCCAAAAGTTTTGTTACCGGTTTTATTGAAAAATACCGGCCTTTGTCCGAAAATATCAAACCCTCGTTCTTTGAGCTTACCGTGGCCATGGCCTTTCAATATTTCCGTGAAAAACAGGTTGACATCGCCGTTATTGAAGTCGGTTTGGGGGGCCGGCTCGACAGTACCAACATTATTCAGCCACTCGTATCGGTTATCACCAATGTGAGTTTCGACCATATTCAGTTTCTTGGCAACACATTAGGGCAAATTGCCATGGAAAAAGCCGGGATCATCAAACCCGGTATTCCGGTCGTTGTTGGGGAAACCCAGGCCGAAACCAGAAAAGTGTTTATCGAAAAAGCAAACGAATGCAAGTCCCGGATCCTTTTTGCCGATACCCGTTATTCGGCGGGCGGGGCAACCGCATACAACCCAAATTCCAAATACCAATACCTCCGGGTTGATCGCGAAGGACAACCGCTGATACCAAACCTCCATGTCCCCCTGCTGGGGCTATACCAGAAAAAAAACATCGTCACCGTTATCGGGGCATGCGACCTGTTGAATGAACAAGGTTTTGAATTGGACACGCAAACCATCCGTAAGGGGATCGCCCGTGTAATAGTAAACACCAAATTTGCAGGCCGTTGGCAAATCCTCGGCACCGATCCGCTGACCGTGTGCGATACCGGCCACAATGAAGGAGGGCTGAAAGAAGTTTTAAGCCAGATTTCCGAAACCCCCCACCGCCATCTGCACTTCGTACTTGGGTTCGTAAACGATAAACATCTCGGGCCCATCCTGAAAATGCTCCCGGCCAATGCCACCTACTATTTCTGCAAACCCGATATCCCCCGTGGGCTGGACACCGGCGAGCTTCAGGAAAAAGCCTTTCATGCCGGTCTTCACGGAAAAACCTATCCGTCGGTGTTGAACGCATTACAAACCGCAAGAACGCATGCCGGAAAAGAAGACCTGGTATTCGTAGGGGGAAGTACGTTTGTAGTGGCCGAAGTGGTTTAACCCACTTTTGGTTTTTCCGGAAAAATCAACGAAAAAAGAACAGCCAGAACAAAGGCCGTCACAAAACTGGCGAGCCGTTCGGATATACCGGTTGCCGGTTCAAACAACTGTTTCCAGAGGACCGTCGAAACCGTTCCGCCAATCAGCGAGGCAAACACCCCGGCACGGGAGAATTTCTTCCAGAACAACAACAGCAACAAAGCAGGGCCAAATGAGGATCCAATCCCCGACCAGGCGTAGGATACCAATCCATACACGGTCTCTGTCATTACCAGGGCCAGAAAAATGGCCAATATCCCCACCACTAAAGTCATCCCCTGGTTGATCATCAGTTTTTTGCGATTATCCATGCGCGCAAAATCAAATTTCGATATAATGTCTTCGGTAAGACTTGCGGAAGATACGGTAAGTTCCGAAGAGGCAGTGGACATCATGGCCGAAATTACGCCCGATAAAAGAATACCTGCCAAAATGGGGTTTACAAACAAAAGGACCATCACCGGAAGAATTTTTTCGGCATCGTCGGCCAGTTTTCCCGTATCGGCCGACAGATAGCCGCTTTGTACAAAACCAATTCCGGCCAGGCCGATCAGGATGGCGCCGGCATAAGCCAGCAAGGTCCAGACAATGGCCACTTTCCGGGCAGTTTTAACCTCTCCCTGGTTCCGGATGGCCATCATCCGGGTGAGCAATTGTGGCTGCCCGGTATAACCCAGGGCCCAGCTTAACCCACTCAGGATAAACAATACCGCTGTTGACCCTGTGGTGTTTTGTGTTAGCGAAAGATACCCGTGACCTGCCTGCTGGATGGAATGGAAGATGGAAATATGATGGGCACCGGCCACAAACAAAGCGATTACCGGAAACGCCACCAGGGTAAAGATCATCAGAATGGCTTGAAAAACATCGGTAACGACCACGGCCACAAAGCCCCCCATCATACAATAAAAAGTAACAATGACCGACCCGATGACAATCCCCCAGAAAGGATCCAGGTCGAAGGTTTTATGAAGGACCTTTCCCGAACCACTGAATTGCGCGGCAATGTAAAAAACAAAGAAAAAAACAATGATCGCGGCCGATAGCATCCCGATGCTCTTTTCTGACCCCGGAAAACTTTTGCCAAGCAACCCGGATACGGTCATCGACCCGGTTTCCTCGGTTTTTTTCTGTAACCTCCCTGCCATGGTGAACCAAATAAAAAAAATGCCTGCCACACAACCCAATGCAACCCAAATCGCGGATATGCCTTCTGCGTATGCATGGCCCGTAAGGCCCAGCAACAACCAGGCCGATTCACCGGTAGCCCGCTCCGACAAAGCCAACGCACCACCCCCAAATCGCTTTTTGCCCAAAACAAACGATTCGTTGGTTTTCCCACCCCGCGAATACCACCAGGCAATAAATACCGTTAGGGCCAGATAAAGAATAAATATGATCAACATATTGCAGTAAAAATTCAGGAATGTCAACCCCCGGAAATCAGGTGAAGGACCATCACATCGTCCCCGTCTTTCACCTTAGCCGTATCATACGCTTCCTTTTTGATAAGTTGGCCATTAATCTTGATGACCAACATCTTAAAAGTAAAATTTCGTTCCCTGAGCAAACCCGAAACCGTCAACTCCTCCTGCGAAAACTCCGCCAAAATATGATTTAATGTAATCCGCATATTAAATTTCAAAAAACTGCATTACCTCCCGAAAACTTAACACTTAACACTTAACACTTAACACTTAAAACTTAAAACTTAACTTAACACTTAACCCAAAAAAATCTCCAACGCCATATTGGCCTGCATGTTGGCTACAATCCCGACGCGGGGGGCCAGGGGCGGCATTTCAGGACCGACTTCCGATTCCCCATCGCCACAAATATACAGGTTTTCTGATTTTCGGATTTGAATGGAACTATTATTTCCCCATCCTGCGATACCCAAACCGGTAATCAAGGGCACCGAAGGCAGGCCGGTCAGGATGGTTTCAATGAACATTTTTTTCTGATCCGCCCCATCCAGGGCCTCCACCACCAGGTCACAACCTTCAAACAGTGCCACTACATTTTCCGGGGACAGTTTTATATCGTACGGAACAACCTGTACCTTTGAGCCCGTCCTGCGGAGGTTTTCAACCATCGCCTGTACTTTCTTCATTCCAACCTGGTCGCTGAAAAAGTACTGACGGTTTAGATTTTCCTGGCTAACTACATCAAAATCAACAAGAATCAGGGTACCAACACCCACCCTTGCCAGCGCAACAGCACAATTGGACCCCAGCCCGCCGCATCCGGCTATTCCCACCTTTTTGCAGGATAGTATCTCTGTAATTTGTTCAAAAGTCATCCGAAAGCGGTTTTGTTTTCTTTGAACACAAAAATAACATATTTTGAATTCCGAAATTCCCTACTTTTGCACTACTGTTATCTTTTTCACAATATCAACTCTATTTTCCATCATCGTTCATAACAATAAGGATCGTATGGCACGAAAAACATTAAAAATAAGGGACCTGACCCTCCGCGACGGACAACAATCCCTGTTTGCTACCCGGATGACCCAGGAGCAGATTGACTGTGTTTTGCCTTTTTACAAAGAGGCCCACTTTTATGCAATGGAAGTGTGGGGAGGTGCTGTTCCGGATTCGATTATGCGATATCTTTCTGAAAACCCCTGGACCCGACTTGAAAAGATCCGGGAGGCGGTGGGCGATGTTTCCAAACTGACCGCATTGTCCCGCGGAAGAAATCTTTTTGGTTATAACCCTTATCCTGAAGAAGTAATCGAAGGGTTTAACCGCAACTCCGTAAAATCAGGAATTGGCATCATGCGCATTTTCGATGCCCTGAACGATGTTGACAATATGAAATCGACCATTCAGTATGTCAAAGAGAACGGCGCAATGGCCGATTGTGCCATCAGCTATACCGTGGATTCGAAATTTTCGGCCCGGCAAAAATTTCGTTCCTGGATCCATCTTAAAACCCTGCCCCATGATATTTTCACCATTGATTATTTTGTGGGAAAAGCGCTCCAGCTCGAGGCGATGGGAGCCGATATGATCACGGTAAAAGATATGGCAGGACTGATTTCCCCGACAAAAACCGCCAGGTTGATACGCCGTTTGAAGGAGGAGGTAAACCTCCCGATCGATTTTCACACCCATTGTACCCCGGGTTTCGGACTGGCATCGGTTTTAACAGCCATTGTAAACGGTGTGGACATCGTTGACACCAGTATCTGGAACTTTTCAGGAGGCCCTGCAGCCCCGGCTTATGAACTGATCCATATTTTTTGTGAGAAATTGGGAATCGACACGGGGGTTAACCCCGAAGCGGTATCGGCCATCAACAAAGAACTGAAGACGATCCGGCAGGAGCTGGCCGAATATGATACCTGTAAAGTGTTCCCTTCCGAATTTGACTTCACGAAAGACAAACTCCCGAAAGAGATCAACAAACTATTTGTGAAGGCCATCTACATGGCAAAACACGACCGGGAAGAAGAACTCCTGGACGCCTGTCTGAAAATTGAACAGTTTTTCAATTTTCCGGAACCGGACCTCTTTGTTAAAAAAGCCGAAATCCCGGGAGGAATGTACACCAATATGCTGGCCCAACTCAAACAACTGAAATTAGACCACCTTCTTCCCCGTGTCCTCGAACTGGTGCCCCTGGTCCGCATCAAATCAGGCTGCCCCCCACTGGTCACCCCTACCAGTCAAATCGTCGGCGTTCAGGCCGTGAATTGCGTGATCGATGAAAATAAAAACCAACCCTTTTTTACGACCAAATCGATCCAATTTGTAAACCTGGTCAAAGGCGCTTATGGGCATACCCCATTCCCGGTCGATCCCGATTTCCGCCAACAACTAACCGGCATCCGGGAAGAAACACCGTATGATTCGAAAAATTATAAAAAACAGGAAAATCCGGTTTTTGAAGAGTACGGCGATATGAAGCTTGCAAACAATGAAAAGGAGCAACTCCTGCTCGAACTTTTTCCAACCGTTGCCCGCGATTTTCTGCTTCATTGCGTTGAAGATGCATATATCGAGAACATTCATCAAATCGAAGAAGAAAAACAACGCAAAGCGCGCGAAGCAAGGGAAGCCTATGAACGGCTGACCCCGGAAGAAAAAGAAAAACGGCTCCTCGATGGACTGTACCACTGGCACGATGTCTCCTCCTTTGACGAAGACCTGGGCCGAAGCTGACCCGATGAGGACCCCTTTTCGATATGCAGCAAAAAACACATCGAAGTTTTTGATTGACGCGGCTTTTCAGTGATTATTTTTTTTAAATTTGTGACGTTCGCCGATTGAATTTCAATTCGTATTTCTTCGTCAAAAACATAAAACACCATCCCATGACCTTGCAGGAATTTAAAAAAACACACCGGCTTATAACACAATATAGCTATGCCTGGGCACCCATCGACAGAGGGTATAACAACCGTACCATCTACATCAATGTAGGGGATAACACCATCCGCGAAAAGCCCGTCACCCCCGAAATGAAAGAGAAGTTCACCGGTGGAAAAGGGTTCGACCTTCGTTTGCTGTGGGATGCGACCAAACCCGACACGAAATGGTATAATCCTGAAAATGAAATAGTTATATCGGGCGGGCCCATTTGTGGAATCACCCAGTATTCAGGCACGGGAAAAGCCATTTGTTGTGCCATCAGTCCCCAGACCGACATTGTGATTGATTCGAACGTAGGCGGTTTTTTTGGCCCATTTCTTAAGTTCTGCGGGTTCGATGCCCTTGAATTACAGGGAAAAGCCAGTGAGGAGGTGATGATTTTGTTTGAAGAAGAACGGGAAACCATCGAGATCTATGAGGCAGGCGATCTTCCGAGCGACAGCCATATCCTGGCCGAAGAGCTGCACGAAATGGTGGCGGCACCGGGCATTGAGAAGGACAAATACAATGTGTCGGTGGTTTCTGCCGGAACCGCCGCCGAACACTCCCTGATCGGGATGCTCAACTTCAGCTTTTACGATATCAAGCGCAAAAAAGTCAGGCTGAAACAGGCGGGCCGGGGTGGGATTGGCACGGTTCTGCGCGATAAAAAAATCAAAGCTGTGGTTGCCCATGTGAAGACCATCGGCGGAAACCGCAACAATGTTGTGAACCTCGAAGCCATTCAGGAACGCGGCCGCAGGTTCAACAAAGAGATGCGCGAACTCGACGACAAACAATGCGAGATGCGCTCGAAAGGCACTGCCCACCTTACCCACATCATGAACGACTATGACCTGTTGCCGGTCCACAATTTCAAGTTCGGGAGCCACCCCGATGCCGAAAAAATAAAGGGAGACGTTTGGAAAACATACTTCACCCAAAATGTCCCCGATGGCTGCTGGGTGGGTTGCAACATGGCCTGCGCCAAGGGCGTTGACAACTATCTGCTGCGCACGGGGCCTTATGCAGGGAGCCGCGTTCTTGTGGATGGCCCGGAATACGAAACAACCTCTTCGCTGGGGTCGATTGCCGGCATCTTTAACCCCGATTTTACCATCGAAGCCAATTTTTATTGCGATACCTATGGGATTTGCACCATCTCGTGGGGGACCATCCTTGGTTTCATCATGGAATGCTTTGAAAACGGCATTCTAAACGAAGAACGTACCGGCGGTTTAAAACTCAACTTCGGCAATGCCGACACGGCCATGGATCTGTTGCACCAGGTTTCCCGCGGCGAAGGGTTCGGGCTCATTGCCGGTCAGGGCGTACGGAAAATGAAAGCGATCTTTTCTGAGAAAGGCTGGGGCGATCCCGCTTTCCTCCAGGATATCGGAATGGAAAACAAAGGATTGGAATATTCCCAGTATGTTTCCAAGGAATCGCTCGCACAGCAAGGGGGTTATGCCATGACAAACAAAGGGCCACAACATGACGAAGCCTGGCTTATTTTCATGGACATGGTCAACAACCAAATCCCGACCTTTGAGAAAAAAGCGGAGGCATTGCACTATTTCCCTATGTTCCGGACCTGGTTCGGACTGGCCGGCCTTTGCAAACTTCCCTGGAACGATGTAGAGCCGGAAAACAACGCTCAAACCGACGAACCGGCCAAAGTTCCCGAACACGTTGACAATTATGTAACCATTTTTAATGCGGTTACTGGCGCCAACATCGATAAACATGAGATTGTCAGAATGTCGGAACGGGTTTATAATTTCCAACGCATCTTTAACATCCGCCGGGGATACGGGTTGCGCAAACACGACGCCCAGCCCTATCGCGCCTGCGGACCGGTAACGGCCGAAGAGTACGAGTCGCGGGCCGAACGGTACGACAAACAACTCATCGAACTGCAAAACTACGATCCGGCAGGAAAAACCACAGAAGAAAAAATGAAAGTGCTCCGCACCTATCGCGAAAACCGCTATGAACAGCTTCTCGATGCCGTTTATGAACGCCGCGGATGGACCAAAAACGGAGTGCCCACCATCGCACACCTGAAAAAAATCGGCATGGACCTCCCCGAACTGCTGGAGGTGGTAACGCCGTTACAATAACCGGATGCGCCCGGGGCATATAAGCCCATTCCGGCCAAGGGAAAAAGTGCAACCGCTACGGCGGACCTACCCAACCTTTATCTTTCCAAACCTGTGGCAAAACCACACGATGGATGCCATGCAAAGGGATGAATTACAACGCATTTCCGGCCAACAGGTTTAGCTCGGCAACAAACCCGGCGATATCCAGGTCGTTGAACCCCTTTTCGCGCGCAGCCTCTTCGAGGGTTCCCCAGATGGGTTCCCCACAACGCAGGCAACGGATCCCCTTCTCGGAAAGATACCGTACCGCAGCAGGGTGCTGTTCGGTCAGCGCCTCAATGGTGATGGATGGCGTAATTGGCATCATTGGTCAACCTTCATATAAGGATAGGTAAATTCGGTAGGGGGCATCAGGGTCTCTTTGATGGTCCGGGGATTGGTCCAGCGAAGCAGGTTCAGGTGGCTTCCCGATTTGTCGTTGGTCCCCGATCCGCGCGCACCGCCAAAAGGTTGCTGCCCAACCACCGCGCCCGATGGTTTGTCGTTGAAATAAAAATTCCCGGCTGCGTACCTCAAAATACGGCATGCCCGGTTTAACGCCTCCCGGTCTTTCGAAAACACCGAACCGGTCAAGCCATAGGGAGAGGTCTGGTCGCAAAGATGCAGCGTTTCATCAAATTGGTTGTCCGGATAAACATAGATGGTCATCACCGGGCCAAAAATCTCCTCTTCCATCGTCTTGAAATGGGGATTGGTCGTTTTGATCACCGTAGGCTGTACAAAATAGCCTACCGTTTTGTCCCCCGTCCCCCCAAAGATCACTTCGGCATCTGTCGATTTTTTGGCATAGTCCAGGTACCCCATGATGTTGTCGAAAGAGGCTTCGTCGATCACGGCATTCATGAAATGGCTGAATTCGCGCACATCGCCAACGGTGATCTGGCCGATCATCCCCCCAATATGCTCCTTCACCTGAGGCCATAACGATTCCGGGATGTATGCCCGTGAAGCTGCAGAACATTTTTGTCCCTGATACTCAAAAGCCCCACGAACAATGGCAACGGAAACTTCCTTGGGATCGGCCGAACCATGCACAAAAATGAAATCTTTGCCCCCGGTTTCGCCTACGATGCGCGGATAGGAACGGTATCCCGCCATGTTCTGCGCCGCCATCGACCATATATTGTTAAACGTGTTGTTCGACCCCGTGAAATGAACTCCCGTCATATCACGGTGCGCCATGACATTTCTTCCGATCATGCTCCCCGGCCCCGGGACGAAGTTGATCACCCCATCGGGCAAACCAGCCTCCTGAAAAATCTTCATCAGAAAATAGTTCGAAAGCAGCGAAGTGGTCGCCGGTTTCCACACCGTGGTGTTTCCCATCAGCGCCGGTGCCATGTTGAGATTGGAGGCGATGGCAGTGAAGTTGAACGGCGAAACCGTGAAGACAAATCCCTCCAGCGGACGATATTCGATGCGGTTGATGATCCCCGGCTGCGAATGCGGCTGCTCCTTGTAAATCTCCGTAATGAAGTACGCGTTAAAATTCAGAAAGTCGATGGTTTCGCAGGCGGCATCAATCTCCGCCTGAAAAGCGCTCTTCCCCTGGCCCAACATGGTGGCGGCATTCAGCAGATACCGGTATTTTTTCGAGATGAGTTCGGCGGCTTTCAGGGTGATCGATACCCGGTCAACCCACGGAAACGACTCCCACGCCCGGTGGGCCTTCAGCGCGGCGTCGATGGCCATCTTTACCTCTGCCTCGCCGGCAATGTGATAATTGGCCAGCAGATGCCGATGGTCGTGCGGCATCACTACCTTTCCGGTTTTGCCCGTTCGGACCTCCTTCCCGCCAATGATCAGCGGAATATCCTGAACCTCCGAACTCAAACGGTCGAGTTCGGCATTCAACATCGTTCTCTCCCTGCATCCAGGCGCATAGTTAAACGTATGCTCATTCTGCGGACGCTCCAGATTAAATATAGCGTTGTTCATAGCAATTGTTTTAGACATGCAAAATTAGACAATACAAACCGATATGCAAAATCCGACATATCGAAAAAACCAATAATTTTCAAGGGCCTCACCCCCCTACCCCACCCGGAAAACCGGAACAAACTCTCTCCTTGAAGACGAAGGGAAAACCCCCATCTCATATCTCATATCTCATATCTCATATCTCATATCTCCCATAAGTTTTCACGCATCCTTATCAAGTGCAATCATTGCTTTATAGATTTAAACTCATTCTAAATTACACTGCAAAAGTAACAAAATATTGACAAAAAGGGATATGCACCTTACGACATAACGAAAAAAAACCATACTTTTGCTTTCTGTAATGCATACTTTGATTCAGAATGGAAACAAAATTCACCAGCAAGCTCAGCGACATCCGGCTCCACTATAAAATATGGATGTCGGACGAAAAGGAGGCGGGCATTCTTGGCGATGGAAAATGGCAGATGCTGAAACTCATCGATGAGAAAGGTTCTCTCAAAGCTGCCTGCGATGAGCTTGGGTACACCTATCGGCGTACCTGGGGGAACCTGCAGAAGATAGAAAAATTTTTTGGTTTTCCGCTGCTCGACACCTTCCGGGGGGGGAGTGACGGGGGAAAAACGGTGCTCACCGCAGAGGGCCGCCGCCTGGTACGGGCATTTGATGCGTTTCATCAAACCGTAGATACCACGATCAACCAAGGGTTCGAATCCTTTCTGAAAGCATTGGAAGATCCCGGGGAATCCACAGAAAACCAATAGCATTGAACATGGGGAACATAAACAGGTATTGGGCGAAACGGGTTTGTTTTTGGGGGAGAAGGATCGGTTATTGGGCATTCCTGTTGCTGGCTCCGCTAACGGTGCTTTTTGCCCAGCCACCGGTTGACCGGGTCCAGGGCGACCTGGTCATTTTTCATGCGGGAAGCTTGTCGGTACCGCTGAAAGAGGTAGCTGCGGCCTTCAAAAAGGTCCACCCGGGGGTCAACATCCGGATGGAGTCGGCCGGAAGCGTTGCCTCTGCCCGTAAGATCACCGACCTGGGCCGCCAGTGCGACATCATGGCCTCGGCCGATTACGCCGTTATCGACAACATGCTCATCCCCAAATATGCCGACTGGAACATCCGGTTTGTCAGCAACGAACTCTCCATCGTGTATCATGACCGGGCGCACTATGCAAAGGTCATCAACAACCGCAACTGGTATAACATCCTTCTGCGCGACGACGTTGCCTTCGGCCGGGCCGACCCCAATTCCGACCCCTGCGGCTACCGCACCGAGCTGGCCGTCAAACTCGCCGAAACCTATTACAAGAGCCCCGGACTGACCAAACGCCTGCTGGGCAAAGACCTCAACTACATGCGCCCCAAAGAGGTTGACCTGATCGCGCTGCTCGAATCGGGTGCCATCGACTATATTTTTATATACAAGTCGGTGGCCATCCAACACCATCTCAACGCCATTCTCCTTCCCGATGAGATCAACCTCAAAAACCCGGCTTTCGCGAAACACTATGCGTCGGTCTCCACCGAAATCAACGGCAAAGAACCGGGCAAAAAAGAACGCATCCTTGGCGAACCCATGGTTTACGGCATCACCATCCTGCGCGATGCGCCCAACAAAGCCGCCGCCATTGCCTTCGCGGAATTCCTGCTTACACCCGGAAAAGGAATGGCCATCATGGAAAAAAACGGACAACCATCGGTCGTACCGCTCCCCTCACCCAACTGGGAAAAACTCCCCCCGGAGCTGAAAAAATTTGCAACCAAAGAATAATTCAACCAAACCCCAAACACCAAACACCAAACACCAAACACCAAACATCGCCCATGAAACCATTGATTCTCCTCACGGCACTGTTTTTTCTCATCGCCGGATGTAAAAAAGATAACGATCCCCAACCTCCCGCAGTTACCCTGAATACTGGCAGTGAATACACCCCCGACGGGGCCATCGTGGCCGTGGGCGGCCCTATCAAACTGGGAATCACTGCTTCTGCCCAGGAGGCCAACATCACCAACCTGGTCATCAAAAAGGTGATGCCCGATGGCAGCGTAAAGGTTGTCCTCGACTCGGGAATGAACTCCACCGGTTTTTTCCTCAACAAAACTTTTTACCAGAGCGTAGAAGACGAGGCCCGCTGGACGGTGCAGATCATGGATAAAAGCCGGCTCTTCGCCACGGCGGCCATCACCATCTTCCGCGACCCGAACTCCACCTGGGGCGGCATTTTCGAATATCCCTACATCATGATGGGATTTCAAAGCAACACCGGATACGGCCAGTTTCTGGACCCCTCCACCGGAAAAGTATGGTCCTCCGACTCTGCTGCCCTGAACCAAACCGCCATCGACATCGTGACCTACTTTTTCGACGACGACGGTATCCTTTCCCCCACCTTCTCCTCCCCGGGCGAAGAGGGTGGCGGCATCTATGCCTATTACCCGCAACTGCACGACTGGACAACCCTGCGCAACACCAAATGGGACATCAGCGTGGATGCCAACCCCATAACGGTTGCAACCTTCGACGCCTGCCACAACGACAGTATCCTCATCGTTTCCTACAACGATGTGTGGGGCAAACGGAAGTTCAAATATGCCGATGCCGGCAAGGTGATCCCGTTCCTTACCGCTTCGGGCAAAAAAGGGCTCATCAAGGTGCTGACCACCCACTACGGAAACGACGGGACCATTGAGTTTTCATTGAAAATCCAACAATAACGGTGCGGGCAGTGAAAACTTCCCACCCTTCATCATCCAAAAAATATCATATCAATAAATCCTAAAACCAATACGTATGAAAAAACAACTTTTACTCTTTGCCATGCTTATCGCCATGTTCACTGCCGTGGCCCAGGACACCATCACCGGCTTTACTTTTCCCGTCAACAGCGGGCTCGACAGTTTGAACGCCAACCTCGGGACCCCCACCAACATGGGCTACGACCTGCGTTTTCAACTGGCGATCGCCCCCGACGAAGATTCTACCATCAACACGGTTTACTTTGCCGATGGCACGGAGACCTATGCCGCTGCCACTGCGGGATGGCAGGATGGCGCCGATGCGAAGTTCTGGTCGATCAAATTTAAAGCCGCAAATTACACCAACTTCAAAGTGTCGTCGAAACAGAAAAGTATCGATGGCCCGCGCGATTTCAAACTCCAGTGGAGGTTGAGCAGCACGGTTTTTGAAGATATCCCCGAGGGCACGGTCACCCTGGCCGACGACTGGACTACCGGTGTGGTAAACCAGTTGGCGGTACCCATTGCGGGACAAGGAACCGGTTCCGTTTATATCCGTTGGCTGATGGGCTCCAACATCGATGTCAATGGCTCAACCGTTTCCCCCGGAGGGACTTCCATGATCGACGACATCTTAGTCACTGCCACCAGCAGTCTGGGCGTGGACGAAGTGGTTTACACCAACCGCATCTGCATCTATCCCGTTCCCAGCAACGGCATCTTTACCGTGAAATCGTTGCAACCGATGGAATACCTTGCCATTGTGGATGCTTCAGGAAGATGTGTTCATACGGCCTTGCAACCCGGTTCCGAAAGCCAGGTCAACATTTCCGGGGCCCCTGCCGGGAACTATATCCTCCAGGTACGTTTCACCGACAGCGATAAAAGCCATTCAAAACCATTCACCATCCGATAGAATCCGGTTGCAGGATTTGAAATGTGACAGGCCAGGGGGGGCGGTTTGAAAAAAACAGAAATAACCAAGCACGGCAGGAGGGAAAAGCACAATGATGAACCCTAAATTTTTCATTGTGATCTTCGCCCTCCTGTTGCCATCGGTTTTGTTTGCCGGAGGCTTCATCAAGGGTTCTGTAACCAGTTCTGTTGATGGAAAACCTCTTGCCGGGGCCCATGTTTTAATCCAGGAAACCGCACAGGGTGTCGTAACCGATGCATCGGGAGGATATTCCATTCAACTCCAAACCGCAGGCCGCTATACGGTCAAAGTCTCGTTTCTGGGCTATATCCCTAAGGAAAAACAGGTAAAAATCGGCGATAACCAATCGTTGGCCCTCCATTTCACCCTCCATCTACAGATTTACGACACCCCCGAAGTGGAGATCACCGATGCCAGGCCGGAAGTGGCAGAACAATCTGTCCCAAGGCGAATGGCCCTGATTACCCAACAGGCCATCACCGAAAATCCCGGGCTGGGGATTCCTTCGGTCCTCGACTACATCTCGGGGGTCAACCTTACCAGCACCATGGGGATGTTCGCCAACAACACGGTGGTGACCCTACGCGGGTTGAGTGGCAACGACCAGGGCCGCACCTTGGTTTTGCTCGACAACATGCCGCTGAACAAATCCGACGAAGGAACGGTGAACTGGAACCTGATCAACCGCGACAATGTGGAAAAAATCGAAGTCACCAAAGGGCCCGGAAGCGCCCGTTACGGCAGCGGCGCCATGGGCGGGGTGATCAACATACGCACCAAAAGGCCCGAAAAAAAGATCGCCGGCACTGCCACTGCGGAGTATGGCACTTTCAATACTTTCGGTTTCCGGTATGCCATCGCCGGAATCTTGGGGCCCGGCTCCCCCTCCAAAGGGTTTTTCTACGACCTCAACGGCTTTTACCGGCAAAGCGATGGCTACAACGCAGAAATCCCAGAGTACCTCGAACCTTCCGATACCTTTACCGTGAACAACTTCCTGCGCGAAGCCTCCATCGGGGCCAAAGCGGGTTACCGGTTCAACGAACACAACGCCATTGCGGTCGGCGCAGGCTTTTTCAACGACAAACGTGGCCGGGGAATGGAAATTTATGAAGTTGACGGTTCCTGGGAACGCCATGGTACCTGGCAGGCCACCGTGGATTATCAGGGCCACGGTAAAAAAATATCCTGGAACGCCAACCTTTATACCCTGAACGAATATTTCAGCCGGATGAACGAATATATGAGCGAGGGGGAATACAACCTCTACCTGGTGAAGTCGCTCCGGACCGACCGGGGCCTGGTGGCAAGCATGGAACTTCCGGCAGGCAGGCACCAGGAACTCTCCTGGGGCATCGACATCAAACAGGGAAGGGTGGATGGACAGGACATCTACTACACCTCCACCGACCTGATTTCCAATGCAGGAAAGATGGAAAACTACGCACTTTATCTCCAGGATGCCATCCACCTCGCCGGAAACCGGCTTCAGATCGACCTCGGCCTGCGCCTGAACCATGCCGTTTTCGACCATGGCAGCTTCACCATCGAAAACCCTTCCTACTCCATCGAATATATGGTCCCTTACCAGGATACCCTGATCCCGCAACATTCCTGGTTTCAGGCCGACCCCAAATTCTCGGCCCAATACCGTTTTACCCCCGAACACCGCATCTATCTTACCATCGCCCGTGGTTTCCGGGCCCCCAACCTTGACGACCTTTGCCGTACCGGAAAAAAACGCAACGGGTTTAAAATCTCAAACCCGGCACTGAACCCCGAAACCCTCGATAACTACGAAGCCGGCGCCGACCTGCTGCTCTTTAAAAAACTGCACCTCGCCCCTACGCTATATTACTCCGTGGGTCACGAATTTATGTACTACGTCAGTACCGGCGACTCGGTGAACATGGGATATAAAATCACACCCGTTTATCAAAAACAAAATATCAGCCGGGTCGATATTTATGGGGCAGAACTCGACCTGGAGATCGAACCGGCAACCTGGCTCTCCCTCTTCGCCAATTATGCCTTTGCCCATTCGGTCATTGCACAGTTTGTCCCTGCCAACCCGGCCCTCGACAGCAACCTCACCGGAAAATTCCTGACCGATGTCCCCATGCATAAAATCACCGCCGGCGCTATCTGGAAAAACCACATCGTGAACCTGAACCTGATGTGGAAATTCGTCGGGCCCCGCTGGATCAACGACCAGAATACCATCGACCCGGTTCTCGCGATTGCTCAGTACCCTGCATACAACACCCTGAACCTCCGCGCATGGCATACTTTTTTTAAACATTGGGTGGTTGCTGTCAATATCGATAATATCTTTGATGCCGCATATATCGACGACCGCCTGCAACGTAACCCCGGCCGGATGGTCCATGCCGGAATAACCGTGAATTTTTAAATAACCCAATAAAAACAACAGAACAATGAAGCACTTCATGATCCTTTCACTTTTTGGCTTACTTTTACAGCCAGCTTATGCCCAGGAGACAAAACTTGTGACCAACGACCCCGAAAACCCGACGATAAACACTTCGGTAATTCCCGACAAGGAGGACCGCAACAACAACTTTTATGATAACGAACCAACCTTTGCCCTTCCCATCTCCCCGCTTGAAATCGCCGGAGAGGTCGAAAATCCAGGGATGGTTGACTTCTCAAAACTCCCCAAACGGTCGGTCATCGTTAAAGAAACAGGGCTGAAAGAGAATGGGACCGATGCCTTTATCGGGGCTTACCGTTACGATGGCTACGCCCTCTTCGATATCCTCAACCACCGGATCCTTAAAAAAAACAACAAAGCGGAATTCCCCCCAATCATCGATATGTATGTCGAAATCGAAAATGCCAAAGGAGAAAAAGTGATCCTGAGCTGGGGGGAGATCTATTATCCCAATTACCTGAACAACATCATCATTGCCACCGATGTGATGCGTATTGTACCCAGTAAGTCGAAAGATTTATGGCCGCTCCCATCCACAAGCAAACTGGTCATTTCCAGTGACCTTATCACCGAGCGGAACATTGACGGCCCGACGAAAATTACCGTAAAATCGTATCCCCGTTCCTTTGTAATCAACCGGGAGTTAAAGCCACTTTATTCGCCTGACGTGGTCATGAACAGCGGTCCGGGCCACAGTGAAATGTTCGGTACCCTTCCCGGGAACATTCAAATGGAAACCCTCCATACCATTTTTTATGGTAAAGGAAGGGGAATCCACAGCACACAACCCTTTACCGGGGCTTGCCTGAAAGAGCTCCTCAAACAGCAATCCCCGCTGAACAAAAAATGGCTGCAACAAGGGATGGTAACCGTTGTCGGAAAAGATGGGTACCGGGTTGTTTTTTCTTACAGTGAAATCATGAACCGAAACGACCAGCAGGAAATTCTTTTGGTCCCTTGCGGGGAAGGGGAAGATGGCGGGAAATTCCGGATATTCCCCTCCTGTGATTTTTTCTCCGACCGGGCGGTAAAAGCGGTATCCGGCATCCATGTTGAACTTGAACCGGAAATCGGGAATTAAACTGCTTTGGGATGATTGCTTTACGAAAGGGCCATTCGGTCGATCTGGTTTTTATGGCGCTTGGGGGCCTGGTGTTGCTTTTCATCGTAGCGCCTTTGCTGGGGATGCTGCTCGACACTTCACCGCAGGGGCTGGTTGACACCGCAAACGAACCGGAAGTGCGGCAAAGTATCTGGCTTACCATTTGGACCTCCCTTTCGGCAACCCTTTTTTTTGCCATCGCGGCCATTCCCCTCTCCTATCTGCTTGCCCGACATAACTTTTACGGGAAAAAATTAGTTACCGGAATCATCGACCTTCCCGTGGTCATTCCCCATTCAGCAGCAGGCATTGCCATTTTGGGCTTTGTTTCGCGCGATTCGGCCCTGGGGCAGATCGGATCGGCTTTTGGGATCAATTTTGTTGGCCATCCGGCCGGAATCGCCGTGGCCATGGCTTTTGTAAGCATTCCCTTTCTGATCAACGCCGCCCGCGATGGGTTTTCATCGGTTCCCGTAAGACTGGAAAAAGCTGCACTGACTTTGGGGGCAAGCCCGGTAAGGGTTTTCTTTACCATCGCCCTGCCCCTCGCCCGGAGAAATATTTTATCGGGATTAATCCTTATGTTTGCACGTGGAATGAGCGAATTCGGAGCCGTGGTCGTGGTTGCTTACCACCCGATGATTGCCCCGGTGCTGATCTATGAACGGTTTGGCGCATTCGGGTTGAAATATGCACGGCCTGTAGCTGTTCTTTTTATCCTGATCTCACTATCGGTTTTTATCCTTTTAAGATGGTTGGGCAGGGAAAAGAAATAACCATTAACATGCTGTCAGTAAAGAATATAACGAAACAGTTTGATGATTTTTCATTGACCAACGTTTCCTTCACGGTAAACCAGGGCGATTATTTCATCCTGTTGGGGGAGTCGGGCGCCGGAAAATCGCTGGTGCTGGAGACCCTTGCCGGGTTGGTGCAACCCGACAGTGGCGCCATCTTTTTAGACAATCAGGATATCACCCATATAAAAATCCAACATCGGAGAATCGGACTTGTTTTCCAGGACCATGCCGTTTTTCCACACCTGAACGTACGTGAAAATATGGTGTATGCCCTGTATGGACTAAAATTATCGACTCAATCAAAAAAAGAGACCGTCGGAACGGTAAGCCGGCAACTCTCCATTGAACACCTCCTTGACCGGCGCCCATCCTCACTTTCAGGTGGCGAATTGCAGCGCGTTGCCCTCGCCCGTACACTCGTCCAGAAACCCCGTATTTTGCTCCTGGACGAGCCGTTGGCCTCCTTAGACAACCGGCTCAAAACAGAACTCAGGTCATTGCTGCGTTCGATACACCAAAAGGGACATACCCTGGTCCATGTAACCCACGACTACGAAGAGGCGCTTTCGTTGGGCACCCGGATTGCCATCATGGACCATGGAAGGATTGTACAGGAAGGCACACCGGAAAACGTGCTGCTCCGCCCGCAATCAGAATTTGTGGCTCATTTTGCCGGCCTGCGCAACTTCTTTCCGGTGACACTCCATCGCGATCGGGACAAAACCTTCGCCCAAACCGGAAACCTGAAAATAAACATGGTAACGGAAGAGTCCCAAAATGAGGGATACCTTCTTCTCAGGGGAGAAGATATTGTTTTGTCGAACGATCCGGTAAACACCAGCATGACCAATAGTTTTCATGGAAAAATCACCGAAATTGCCCTTTCCCGTTATGGGAACGAAGTGACCATCGACATCGGGATTCCCCTTCACGCAAGGGTGGCGCCAGGAACGGTTGCGCGGCTGGGGCTCTCTGTGGGAAATAACATCTGGTCCCACTTTAAAGCAACTGCAGTGAAATATATTGCACGGTAATTGATAACATGATTGAACCAGGATAAACTTTCGATAACTATGATCCCTTTTGAAGAGGCCCTGCAAATAGTACTGGACCATGCCATTCCGGCAGAGGCAGAAACGGTTTCACTTCAGGATTCCCTGAACAGGGTATTGGCCCAGGATGTTTTTTCGGACATGGACATGCCCCCCTTCGATAAATCGGCCGTGGACGGATATGCCTGCCGAATGGAAGATATCCTGCCTTTGCCCATGGGTTCAGGGCCCGGATTACAGATCGTGGAAACCATTGCTGCCGGGAAAAAACCGGAAAAAACCCTTGGTAAAAATCAATGCTCGCTCATCATGACCGGAGCCATGGTCCCGGCCGGGGCCGACTGTGTTGTCATGATCGAAGATACAGAACAAGATAATTGCGGGTTTGTCCGCTTTACGGGAACACATACTTCCACCAACATCTGTTACCGTGCCGAAGACATTCGGTCGGGCGACCTTGTCCTCCCCCGGGGAACCGCAATCCATCCGGTACAGATTGCCGTTCTTGCTTCCGTGGGGGCCGTTAACCCGCTTGTTGCAAAAATGGCCCGAATAGCCATCATCTCCACGGGGGACGAACTTGTTGAACCCGGTGAAAAACCAGGCCCCTCCTGTATCCGCAATTCCAATGCAGCACAAACCGAAGCACAAATCCGTAACATTCCTGCCATCCCCGTATATATGGGCATTGCCCCCGACAACCCCCGATCGCTGCGCCATATCATTGATGAAGCCCTGTCAACGTGCAACATGGTGTTGATCAGCGGAGGGGTCTCGATGGGCAAATTCGACTATGTACCAGATATCCTGAAAGAAGCCGGGATCGACCTCCTGTTTAAAAGCATTGCCATCCAACCCGGGAAACCCACGGTTTTTGGCAAAAAAGGCGACCGTTTTATCTTTGGCCTGCCGGGAAACCCCGTATCGTCGTTCGTACAGTTTGAATTGTTGGTGAAACCTTTCCTGATGAAAATGTCCGGTGCCACTGTGCTCCCCGGTACAATAAAGCTCCGTCTCGGGACCGATTTTAAAAAGAAATCTTCTGGCCGAAAATCCTTTGTACCGGTAAATCTTCACGGAGGTAAAATTTATCCCATCGAATACCATGGGTCGGCCCATATCCATGCATACATAGGAGCCAACGCCATGATGGCGGTAGAAAGCGGCATTACGGAAATGAAAAAAGGGACGATTGCCAATGTACGACCGCTTTAACCGGCATATCAATTATCTCCGCATTTCGGTCACCGACCGGTGCAACCTCCGCTGCGTTTATTGCATGCCGGCCGAAGGGGTGCCCCTGTTAAGCCATGCCGACATTCTATCCTACGAAGAGATACTGGAAGTGATCGAAGAAGCGGTACGGTCGGGCATCACCAAAGTGAGGATTACCGGGGGCGAACCCTTGGTAAGAAAAGGAATTGTTTCCTTTATAAGCAAAGTGGCAGCCATTCCGGCCATTCAGGACCTGGGGCTTACCACCAACGGGATATTGCTGGCCGGATATGCCGAACCCCTGGCCCAGGCCGGGCTTCACCGGATCAACATCAGCCTCGACACCCTCGACCCGGCCCGATATCGGGCAATAACCCGGGGAGGAAACATACAACACGTACTGGAAGGCATCGATGCGGCACAAAAAGCCGGATTGTTCCCCGTTAAAATCAATTGTGTCGTCAACCATTCTTCCGATGAACCCGACGCCAGGGCCGTCCGTGATTTTTGCCGGGACAAGGGCATCGAAGTACGTTTTATCCATCAGATGAACCTTGCCACCGGCTCTTTTACCATTGTCGAAAATGGCCATGGGGGCGACTGCCCGAATTGTAACCGGCTCAGGTTGACAGCCCATGGTTTTGTCCAGCCCTGTCTGTTTAATGACCTGCGTTTCAATATCCGTGAACTTGGGATCAAAAAAGCACTGGAACTGGCCGTGGAGAACAAACCGGAAAGGGGGACCGTTAATTTAAGCAACGGATTTTATAACATTGGGGGATAAAAAGAACCATGCTCGTGCCAACCAACAACGAAAAATTATGGATTTTCCCTGTTTGCCGGCAGGCAGGCAGGCAGGCAGGCAGGCAGGCAGGTAACCATTAAAAAACCAAAAAGCATCAAATGAAAAAGTTTACACATACCACCGCCGAAGGAAAAGCCACGATGGTCGATGTCAGTGAAAAGCCCAATCAATTGCGCACGGCATCGGCACGGGGCCACATCCGGTTAAACCCTGAAACGATCGGGTTGATCCTGGAAAATAAAATAAAAAAAGGAGATGTACTGACCATTTCAGAAATTGCCGGTATCCAGGGCGGGAAGCGCACCAGTGAACTTATCCCGCTTTGCCATCCACTGGCCATCACCAAACTTGACGTAACGGCCACTCCCGACACAACCGGGGTTACCGTGACAAGCATCGCACGTTGCATGGGCCCCACCGGAATAGAGATGGAGGCCCTTACCGCCGTTTCCATTGCCCTCCTGACCATTTACGACATGTGCAAAGCAGTGGATAAAACCATGGTACTGGACGAAATCAAGCTTGTACAAAAAACCAAAGAAACCTGAAACTTCAACCTGAAACCTGAAACCTGAAACCTGAAACCTGAAACCTGAAACCTGAAACCTGAAACCTGAAACCCAATGAACCCCATTAGAATTCTTTCCGTCAATCTCTCCGAAAACAAAGGCACCATAAAAAAACCCGTTGAAGCCATTCGGCTCGGAATATGGGGAATTGAAGGGGATGCCCATTCGGGGCCCTGGAACCGGCAGGTCAGCCTGCTGGGCATCGAAAGTATCCGTAAAACAGAAGCGGAAGCCAACCGTAAGATTGCCTTTGGGGAGTTTGCCGAAAACATCACCACTTCCGGGATGGAACTCTGGAAAACCCACCCCCTCGACCGCTTCACCAGTGGCGACATCGAACTTGAAGTGACCCAGATCGGCAAAGAGTGCCATGGGAACAGTTGTGCAATTTTCAGGGAAGTGGGCAACTGCGTCATGCCCAAAGAGGGGATCTTTGCCCGGGTCCTGGCCCCGGGAACCATGATACCCGGCGATACCCTGGAATACCATCCAAAAATTTTCCGGGTTCTGGTCGTTACCCTCAGCGACCGCGCCGCCGCCGGTGAATATGAAGACCTCTCGGGCGCCCGCGTTCAACACTTGCTGAACGAATTTTTTACTTCACAAAACCTTCACCATTTTATCCACTATGCCCTCATCCCCGACGACCCCCATAAACTCGAAGAACTGCTCTTAAAGGCAAAGGAGGAATTGGTCGATATCGTCATCACCTCGGGAGGCACCGGAATCGGCCCCCGCGATTTCACCCCCGATATCGCAAAACCATTGTTAGACAAAGAAATCCCTGGTATCATGGAAATGATCCGGGTGAAGTATGGCCAGAATAAACCCAACGCCCTGATCAGCCGTTCGGTGGCCGGAGTCATGGGCAAATCATTGGTTTTTACCCTTCCCGGAAGCACAAAAGCGGTCAATGAATACCTTGCCGAAATTTTTCGCTCCCTGTTACATCTCCTGTATATGTTGCATGGATTGGATATTCATTGAATAAGAAAAGGTTGACAACGGTTTGTTAGGATTGCAAAAGTATAATTATGTACTTTTGTATATTATTGACGGTACTGCCCGGTTTCCACCTATTCAATCCAACTATGAAAAAACTCTTTCTTACTACCTTCTTCTTTGCTGTTCTTTCTTTGCTTTATGCACAAGATCAACCCTTATCCCCAACCCTGACCGGTACCGGGGTATTTCACGGGGTTACCCCACCTCTGCGCGACCTTCCCCGCCTTACCAAAGAAGAATATGCGTTTATCAAGTCAAAAGCCGATAAAAAAGTACTGAACGGAAAACTGAAAAACCGCTCTTATCCTTATGCCGCCACCGCCCTGCCCAAAGGCGACGATCCTGTATGGCAATCGTCGATGGGCACGAACAAAGGCGGTTCCAAAGCGCCCATAGTCAATTTTGAAGGACAGGCTTCTCCTTACTACCCTCCCGATTGCAATGGGACTGCGGGCCCGGACCATTACATGCAAACCGTTAATTGTACCTATGCCATCTACAGCAAAACCGGGAGCCTGCTTGCCGGGCCTACCAATATGAACCTCCTTTTCAGCGGAGTTACCGGCTCAAATTACAACGACGGCGACCCGCTTGTTTTATACGATGACCTGGCCGACCGGTGGCTCGCCGTTGAATTCTCCATCAGCGGGTCGAACGATTATATGTTGGTGGCCGTATCAACCACCAACGACCCAACCGGAACCTGGTACAAATACTCTTTTGATGTCGCGGATTTGCCCGATTATGAAAAATTCGGCGTTTGGCAGGATGGATATTATATGGGGACCAACAACAGTTCAGGGAACGATATCTATGTTTTTCAACGGTCGGTGATGCTTACAGGGGGATCCAGCCCAAAAATGGTAGGCTTTAACAATGCCTGGCGCCCCACGACCATCGACGGGTTCATGTGTGTCCCACCGGTTGACAACGATGGCGCCTCTGCCCCTGCCGGTTCACCGGGTATTTTTATTACCATCAACGACGATGCCATCGGAGGCGGAACCGATCAGCTTTGGCTTTATGAGCTTGCAGTAAACTGGACTACCACAACTTCTTCTACCTTTACCCGTTCACAACAGATCAATGTTCCCGCTTTCAACAGCAACTTTGGTTCTGACTGGGAAAATATAGCACAACCGGGCACTTCCCAACAAGTCGATGCCATCCCCCAGGTAGTCATGAATGTTCCCCAATACCGCAATTTCGGTTCCTATCAAACCATCGTTTGTTGCCATACGGTTGATGTTGACAATACCGACCACGCAGGCGTGCGTTGGTACGAACTCAGGCGTACAACAGGAACATGGTCCATCCGCCAATCGGGCACCTACGCGCCCGATAGCCATTCACGGTGGATGGGGAGCATCATGCTGAACGGGAGCAATAAAATTGCCCTGGGCTATTCCATTTCAAGCGCATCCGTATATCCGGGGATCCGTTATTGTGGCCAATCGGCCGCCGCCTATGCCAGTGCTTCCGGGACCCTTGATATCCCTGAAGAAATTATCCAGACAGGCACCCTTTCACAAACTTCTTACGACCGGTGGGGCGATTATTCGCTGATGAGCGTTGACCCTTCCGACAACGAAACCTTCTGGTTTACCAGTCAATATATTGGTTCCAGCAACCGCAAAACCAAAATTGCCTCCTTTACTTTCGGGAACAGCCCCTCCGTTACTACCCTTTCCGCCACCAACGTTACAGGCACAACGGCTACCCTGAACGGGACCATTAACCCCAACGGGCTTTCCACCAATTATCATTTTGAATGGGGCACAACCACGGGTTATGGAAATACAACACCGGTTGCCGATGCCGGTTCCGGGACTTCCCTTATTCCCGTCGATGCAACCATTGTTGGGCTTACCGGCGGGGTGGTTTATCATTTCCGCCTGATAGGGGCAAACAGCGATGGAACCGTTCATGGCAGCGATGTAACATTCAGTCCTGGGGCTGCTTCGGTGACCACTTCGGCAATCACCGGGGTGACCATGACAACCGCCACCTCCGGTGGAAATGTTACCACCGACGGGGGATCGGCAGTTACCGCCCGTGGCGTTTGCTGGGGCGTCTCTTCCAATCCTGTTGTAACCGGCAACCATACTGCCGATGGGAGCGGAACGGGGAGTTTTGTCAGCAACATCACCGGGTTGTCGTCCAATACAACTTACCACGTAAGGGCGTATGCCACCAATGGGGCCGGTACTTTTTATGGGGAAGAGCTGACCTTTACCACCTTATGCGGCGATATTTCGACATTCCCATACAACGAAGGATTTGAAAACAGTGGCGCCATCCCGGGATGCTGGTCGCAGGAATATGTGACGGGCACCCTGAACTGGGGTTACCGGTCCGGTGGTCAAAGCAGCCATCCGGCAGCAGCGCACGGGGGCAGTTTTAATGCCTTCCTTTTTGAAGGAGCTTATGGAACCGATAATGTAACAAAACTGGTCACGCCGGCCATCCATCTCAACACCATGCTCAACCCGGTGCTTAAATTCTGGCATACCCAAGCCTATTGGGACCCCGACCAGGACGAACTGCGTGTTTATTACAAAACATCGGCAGCAGGGGCCTGGGCTTTACTGGCCACCTATACCGCCAACATTACCTCCTGGACCCAGGAAACAATCTCATTGCCCAATCCCACTTCAACCTATTTCATCGCCTTCCAGGGCACCGAAAATTACGGGTATGGAGTGTGCCTCGACGATATCTCCATAACCGGCACTGCGCCGGTATTATCCGTTTCCCCATCCCATCAGGATTTAACTTCCGGTGCCGGGGCCACGGCTTTTACAGTTTTATCCAATACTACCTGGAATGCAGCAAGCAATTCCACCGACTGGTGCACGGTAACCCCGTCGGGGAGCGGAAACGGCACCCTGACCGCAAACTGCTTCCAAAACAACACCTACCTGGCACGTACAGCCGAAATAACGGTTTCCGTAAGCGGGTTGACCCCCGTGGAGGCAACCGTCACCCAGGCAGCATCCATTCCGCCCTCACCGGCCAACCTTCAGGCTACAGTGGCCGGAAACCAGGTACAACTAAGCTGGGACGAACCCGTCGGGGGAAACGGTTTAACAGGATACTACCTTTACCGGGGAACCGAAAGGATTACCCCGGAACCCATTGCCGAAACAAGTTTCCAGGATACCAACCTGCCACTGGGGGCATACGAATTTACCGCCACGGCCCTGTATGGTACAACAGAATCTGCAGCTTCTTCGCCTGTTTTTGTGACCATTGTCGAAACAACCCTGTCGCTTTTACCCGACCGTACTGGCTGTCAAAACGATACGTTGCACTTTCCGGTCGTTGTCACCTGCGTAAACCTCGACAGTCTGGCCCTGTTTGTCCATTATGACCCTCTTTTTATCTCCCCGGACCCCGTAGAACCTTATATGGCAACCGATCCCCGGTTTACCGTGAGCGGTTTTGACCCGGAACACGAAACCGGTACCATGGCGCTTTTCCTCAAAGGGAATGACCTTTCTGGAACCGATCTTTCGGATGAAAAACTTATTGAACTGATCTTTGCCCTAAATGCAGGGGGCAACGTCCCATTGGATTTTAATGCCCTCCCGGAACCGGGCCCGCTCTGTGCCATCTTCGCGTATCCGGGAATCCCGGTCGCCCCAGTAACCTATTTTGGGGCCCAGGCTGAAATAACGGCACTTCCCGACGCTGCCGGTCTCATTGCCGGTCCCGATACCGTGGTTCAGGGAAGTACCGCGGTTCCCTACTCCGTTTCGGAAATCGATGGGGCTAACGGATACCTCTGGGAAGTGACCGAAGGCGCCTCCATCGCTTCCGGAAATGGTACTGCCAGCATCACCGTTGACTATTCCGCTACTGCTTCGTCGGGATTCATGCGGGTTTCGGGCATCAACGAATGCGGCTATGGATCCCCTTCGCCCGAACTTCCGGTTACGGTAACCGCCACCGTGCCTCCGTTACGCACGGTTGCCAATGTAATCCTTGCTACCGGACAATCGCAGTGCTACGACGCTACCGATACCCTCACCGTAGCCGGGAACGGTACCTATTTCATTGTCAGCGAAGGAAGTTCGGCAACCATGATTGCCGGACAAAAGATCATCATTCTGCCCGATGCCACGGTTGTGCCGGGAGGCTATCTGAACGCCTATATCACCGGAACCGAAAACTATTGCGGATCCCTCGCCCAGGCGATGGTGACATCACCGGTGGGGATGACCGATCGATATTTCCCCACGCCACTTCCCTCCTCCCCGGTTAACATCTATCCCAATCCAACCTCCGGAAAATTTATCATCGAGCTGGTCCGGCCCGACGCTGCTTTTCCGGTTGTTATCAGTATCTATGGAATGAAGGGCGCGTTGGTTTTTTCCGGTGAAGTACCTTCGTTTACCAAAAAAGAGATCTCCTTAGAAAAAAACCCTTCCGGTATTTATTTCCTTCACCTGGTGCATGGGACCGAAGTGACGACGGCCCGGATCATCAAACTTTAACCATGAGCAAACTCAACCATTGAAAAACAGTTTGCCAACTTACATCCAAAGACCAAACCCATGAAAAACCCGCTTTTTTTCCTCATCGCACTATTTTTCCAGGCCATCCCGGGATTTACACAGGTGGCCATAAATTCCAACCAGGCATTGCCCGATGTTTCGGCGATGCTTGATGTAAAATCGAACAACAAAGGGTTTTTAATGCCCAGGATGACTTTTACCGAGATGAACAATATTTTCAGCCCTGCCAATGGACTGGCCGTTTTTTGTACAACCACCAATCAGTACTATTTTAACAAAGGGACCCCATTGTCGCCCCAATGGGTTGGTTCATTCTATTTGCCTTTTACCGGTTCCCTCTCAACGCCGGCGACCCTGATGGAGATTAAAAACACAGGTACAGGGGGGATTGCCGCTTTTTCAATTGACAACACGGCAAATAGCAACCCGGTAATCTCAGCAGTAACTGCCATCGGCAATGCCATCAGCGCTTATAACTACAGTGCTACCCATGCCACGGTCTGGGCCCAGAACGATGGGGGGGCCACGGCAATCATAGCCAAAGCAGCCGGGGGCAATGCATTGTATGCTGAGAATACAAGTCCGGATTACTACACCATCTGGGCACAAAACAACCATACCGGAGGGCCCGTGTTGGGCATAACCGCCCTTCGCGGAAATGCAATATATGCCGAAAACACCAGCGATTCTATCTGTACCATTTTTGCTACCAATAAAAACAACTGGTCAACCATCGCAGCCATGAATGAGCGCGGAAATTCCATCTATGCGGAAAATCTCAGCGATTCCAATTGCACCATTTATGCGAAAAACAGTTCGTCCAACGCAACCAATACCATTTATGCCGAAAATTCCGGAACCTACCCGACCATTCTCGGTTACAATGCCCTTACATCCGGAGACCGATCGGGAGGATATTTCTCTGCAGGGGCTGCTTATGCCTGGGTCGGCGCCAATTTTTCGGGGATATCCTATAAAATTGTGGGCACCGGTAGCGTGTCAACCATCGTTTCGACCCCTTCCGGCCAAAAAGTATCGATGTTTTGTCCCGAAGCGCCTGAAATTCTTTTATCGGATTATGGCACAGGACAATTGGTCAATGGGAAATGCCATATTGCGCTGGACCCGGTTTTTTCCAATAATATTACCGTCAGCAACCAGAGCCCCATGAAAGTTTTTATTCAGGCCGAAGGGGATTGCAACGGGGTTTTCGTTGCCAATAAAACCCCATCGGGTTTTGATGTTATTGAATGTAAGGATGGAAAATCGGGGGTCCCCTTTTCCTGGTCGGTCATTGCCAACCGCAGCGATGAAAAGGACCGGGAAGGGGTTTCGGTTTCAAAAAACAGCGGGGTACGGTTTCCCCTCTCCCCCCAACCTCAGAAGCCCATGAAAGGCCAAGCGGGAAATGCCCGCCGGTTTTAGTGGCTGGGGGTTCATGCCCATTGAAATCAGACCGTTGCTATAGATTTGGGGTTCAGAGGAAATATTTTCGTTTCCATTTGGCTCCCGGAAATAAAAAAACCCGCGTCAATAGCGGGTTTTCTGTACCCCGGGCGGGACTTGAACCCGCACTTCCGCAATGGAAACAGGATTTTAAGTCCTGCGTGTCTACCAGTTCCACCACCAGGGCGAAGAGGGTGTGCGTTTGAGTAAAAAAAACCCTCAGATTGAGGGTCTTCCTGAGCGAAAGACGGGATTCGGACCCGCGACCCCGACCTTGGCAAGGTCGTGCTCTACCAGCTGAGCTACTTTCGCAAATTATTTTTTTTAAGGCTGCAAAAATATAAAAATATTTAATTGCATTACTTTTTTTCCAGCATTTTTTTTATCTCGTTCAACTTCATCAACGCCTCAACCGGTGTTAAAATATTTATTTCGGTATTCAGTATCTCCTCCTTGATCTGCTGAAGCAAGGGATCGTCGAGCTGAATAAAACTGAGCTGGTACCCCCCGCTTTGCCGGTTTCTCCCCGCAACCTTCCCCGCAATCCCCTTCGTCTTCCCCAGCAACCGTTTCCCCGTTTCTTTCTTCCCATCCACGCCAACCGCCGCCTGGCCATCCCTTTCCTCGGTTTCCCGCCCAATCTCCACGGCATCGTGCGCCTCTTCCAATTGTACCAGCAACTCCTCGGCCCGCTCCACCACCAGGGCAGGCATTCCGGCCATCCGGGCCACATGGATGCCAAAACTATGTTCGCTCCCTCCGGGCAACAATTTGCGCAAAAAAAGAACCTTGTTCTGAATCTCTTTCACCGACACATGATAATTTTTTATCCCCGGCAACCGGGCCGCCATTTCATTCAACTCGTGATAGTGCGTCGCAAACAAAACCCGCGGTTTGAAAAGCGGATGTTGATGAAGAAACTCGGCAATCGCCCAGGCAATGCTGATCCCATCGTACGTGCTTGTCCCACGGCCAATTTCATCCAACAGGATCAGGCTCCGGTTCGAAATGTTGTTGAGGATACTGGCCGTTTCGTTCATTTCGACCATAAAAGTCGATTCGCCCGACGAGATGTTGTCCGAAGCGCCTACCCTGGTAAATATTTTATCGGTGATGCCCAGACACGCTGCCCCGGCAGGGACAAAACTTCCCATCTGCGCCATCAATACAATGAGGGCAGTTTGTCGTAACAAGGCCGATTTCCCCGACATATTCGGGCCCGTCAATATGATGATCTGTTGCGATTTATCGTCTAAATATACATCGTTTGCAATATAGGTCTCCCCGGGTTTCATCTGCCGTTCGATCACCGGATGACGGCCTTCTTTGATATCGAGGACGAAACTGTCGTTCAGTTCCGGGCGGACATAGTTGTATTTCACTGCACTCACAGAGAAAGAGACCAGAACATCCAACCGGGCGATCAGGGTTGCGTTCAGTTGGACCGGGCGGATATAGTCCGACAGGAAAAGGATCAGGTCGTTGTACAAGGCCAGTTCGGTTTCCAGGATTTTTTCTTCGGCATGAAGAATTTTTTCCTCATAATCTTTCAGCTCTTCGGTAATGTACCGTTCCGCATTCACCAGCGTTTGTTTCCGGTGCCAATCCGGGGGCACTTTATCCTTATGAACGTTGGTAACCTCGAGATAATAACCAAAAACGTTGGTATATCCGATTTTCAGCGAGGAGATCCCGGTACGTTCAATTTCGCGTTGTTGGATCCGGACTAAATAATCTTTGCCGGAGTATGCAATGTTCCGCAATTCATCGAGTTCGCGGCTGACCCCTGTCCGGATGACATTTCCCTTGGCAACCAATGCCGGGGCTTCCGGATCTATTTCACGTTCAATCCGTTCGCGTACCAGCGAACAACCGTTCAGTTGTTCCCCGATCTTCAGCAAACCGTCGTTTCCCGATTTCCCGCAAATATCTTTAACCGCTTCGATGGCATCCAGTGCTTTTTTCAGCCAGGTCATCTCCCGCGGCGCTACTTTGCCCATGGCAACTTTCGATATCAGCCGTTCCAGGTCGCCGATTTGCTGAAACCAATGGCGCAGCGCCCCCAACGTTTCCTCGTTGCGGGTAAAATAGGCCACCGTATCGAGGCGTTCTTCGATGGGTTGCCGGTTTTTCAGGGGCAAAACGATCCATCGCCGCAACTGGCGCGAACCCATTGGCGAAACCGTTTGGTCGAGCGTTTCAAACAGCGTTTTTGCATTTTCATTGGCCGAAGCAAGCAGCTCTAAGTTCCGAATGGTAAACCGGTCGAGCCATACATGGTTGTCCTCCTCAATCCGGCTGAGTTTACTGATGTGCCCCACCCTGTCGTGCTGGGTCTCGGCAAGATAATGCAACGCAGCCCCGGCCGCAATCACCCCCGGCTCCATGTCGTCAACCCCAAACCCCTTCAACGAGGTGGTCCCAAACTGTTTCAGCAACAAGCCACGGGCAAAATCGGAGGTAAAAACCCAGTCATCAAAGGTGTTGATATAAAATTTGTTCCCAAACAAAGCGATAAACTGCTGCCTTTTGTTCTTCTGAACGACTACCTCGCTGGGATGAAAACTCTGGACCAGCTTATCGATGTATTCCACGTCCCCATAAGAAAGGTAAAATTCACCGGTCGATATATCCAGAAATGAGATCCCTGCGTTTTTATCTTCTAAATAAACCCCGGCCAAAAAATTATTCTCCTTCTGTTCTAAAATTTTATCACTGTACGAAACCCCGGGGGTAACCAATTCGGTAACCCCTCGTTTGACAATGGTTTTCGCTAATTTAGGGTCTTCCAACTGATCGCAGATCGCAACGCGAAGTCCCGCCCTGACCAACTTGGGCAAATAAAGGTCGAGCGAATGATGCGGGAAACCGGCAAGTTCAATATAAGCCGCTGCCCCGTTCGCCCGCCGGGTAAGGACAATCCCTAAAATATTGGAAGCCCGGATGGCATCTTCCCCGAACGTCTCATAAAAATCGCCTACCCGGAACAACAACAAAGCATCCGGATACTTTGCCTTGATGGCGTTGTATTGCTTCATCAGGGGTGTTTCAACGATCTCCTTTTGATGGGCCATGTCAAACCGGAACGGTGGATTTTGGGTACAACCTCGGAAAATATTCCCCAAAAGTAAGAAAGTTAAAGACCTGTTTCGATTTTGTTGATAATTTAGCTTTGTCCTATCTTTGCAAAAAAATCAAACCTACCCAACGGCTGCCCAAAAACCCCCGACCCCATTGCCTGCACAAAAATTGTCTATGTCTGCCCTCCACCGGATCTCGGTGGAAGAATTCAAAGCCGCCGAAAAGCTCCCGGTGATGGTTGTTCTCGATAACATCCGGAGCCTGAACAACATCGGTTCGGTTTTTCGTACGGCCGATGCCTTCCGGCTTTCTGGTATCTGCCTGTGCGGGATCACGGCCACACCCCCCCACCGCGAAATCCATAAAACTGCCCTGGGGGCAACCGAATCGGTTGCCTGGCAACATTTTGAAACCACCGCCGGGGCCATTTCCTGGTTGCACCGGGAGGGTTACCTGTTGATTGCCGTGGAACAAACCCGGGACAGTATCCCGCTGAACCGTTTTTTTCCTCAACCGAACCATAAAATGGCCTTTATCTTTGGAAATGAAGTAAATGGCGTTGAAGAAGAAGTGTTGGCATTATCGGACGGTTGTATCGAAATTCCACAATTCGGGACCAAACACTCCATCAATGTTTCCGTCGCTGTCGGGATTGTGATATGGGACCTGTTCACAAAATTGCCCTTTTATCAAAAAAAATGAAACCCTTCGCTTTTTTTTACGTATAAAAAATAAAACGAGCAGGATGATTTTCAACCATTCTTATTAATTTTGCAGAAATTTTTAAAACTTTAACATTTTATACTATATTTGCCTGTTGAGTGACACATAAACAATTTTCTTTTTATATTTGCTAAATCAGTAAACAATATTCAAAACCTAAACTTCAGTGTTATGAAAAATTTCTATCAAATCTTGCAGAAAGCAGTAATTGCCTTGCTTCTGGCAATTATCCCGCTTGCATCTTTTGCTCAGGACAAAACAAAAGACCAGAAAATCAGAAACACAGCCCCCTCCTATAAATATTGGTCCATCGGGGTTTTTGGCGGTCTCATGCAGTTCAACGGGGATTTATCCAAAAATCTCTGGATCAACGTCGGTGAAAACAGCATCGGGTACAACTACGGGCTGGTGGTCACCAAACAGTTTACACGGGTCATTGGCGTACGTGGCCGTTTGGCGCACGGAATGCTGCAAAGCAAAGTTGAAAACAAATTTGTTTATGATTACAACAACGGAAAGCCCGGATATGTTTCCCAGTCGTTCAAAGCCTATCCGCTGGAAGCCGATATCCAGCTCACGGTAAACTGGTGGAACTGGGCATTCGGTTACAAGCCCGAACGCGTTTTTTCGTCGTACGCCATTTTCGGGTTCGGGGCCGATCAAACCATTGGACATAAAACCGACCTGCTCCTTGCCAAAGATGTTGCCTGGATTGGCAATAAAAACCAGACCAACATGGGCAACACCTCCGGTATCGACAAACAAAACTTAGAGATGAAAGTCGGGGCCGGCCTCGGGTTCGACATCAACATCAACAAACATTGGGCAATTCCCATTGAATTTTACTGGAGATGGCGCGATGGCGATATCCTCGACATGACCCACGGCGGTTCCAAACAAATTATCAACGATATGTACAGCTCGGCCACCATCGGGTTAAACTATAAATTCGGTTATGCCGGCGGCGGCCTCAAAGAGATGGCCAAAAAATACGAACTGGTCAAATATGAAGTGCTCCCCCCGGTGCTTGTTGAAAAAGGCGACAGTGTTAAACTTACCATCAAAGGCACCTTCCCGCCCAAATATTTTGCCACCAAGGCCGCCATGTATTTCCAACCGGCCCTTACCTATGCCGGAGGACAAACCGACCTGAAACCCATGAACATCTATGGCGAAAAACTGACCGGCGACGGGACCATGATCAAATACAAAGAGGGAGGCTCCTTTACCTATACCACCACCGTCCCTTATACTCCCGAACTGAACACCTCCATGCTCAGCGTAGCCCCCATCATTTACGAAGCCAAGGAGAAATTTTTCCCGAAAAAAGATGAAATCAAGGAAAAGCTGAAATTCATCGAGTTGCCATCCCGTGACCTTGCCCCCGGCGTGATCTATACCCCGACCCGGATCCATCTCGACCAAGTTGGCCTGATTGCCGATCATGGATATCAAAAAGAGGTGTTCCAGTCAAAAACCGGAGTGATCTTCTTTAAAAAGAACAAATATGACCTCGACCTGAAATATGGCATCAACAAAACCGATCCCGCAAAATCAGGGCTTTCCGACCTCGATGCTTTTATCAAACAGGGCTGGAAAATTAAAGACATCGCCATGAATGGCTGGGCCTCGCCCGAAGGGGAAGAAACATTCAATGCCAACCTTTCGGAAAACCGCTCCAAAACCGGGAACAAATACATGATCGAACAATTCCAGGCTTGGGCAAAGGCAGCCAACAAAGACAATAAGGACAAAAAAGCAGTGAAAACCGCCATCGAAGAAGCCGGAAAAGATGTCAATATGGTTTTGCAGCACCATGGCCCCGATTGGAACGGGTTCCTCAAAGCAGTCCAGAACAGCAACCTGAAGGATAAAAGTAAAATCCTGAACGTGATCAATTCCAGTGCCGATCAATTAAAGAAAGAACAGGAAATCCGCAACATGATCCTGATCTATCCGGAAATCGAAAAAGAGCTGCTCCCCCCGTTGCGCCGCAGCGAAATTACCGCTACCCTGTATGAGCCCCGTTTGACCGATGCCCAAATCAGCCAATATGCTGTATCTGACCCCGGAAAACTGAAAGTGGAAGAATTGCTCTACGCCGCTACCCTTACCAAAGACAACCACACCATTGCCACCATCACCCAAAATGCAGCAAAACAGTTCCCGCAAAACTGGAAAGCGCTCAACAACGCAGCCGTTGCCCAAATTAACACCGGGAACCTGCCCAAAGCCCACGAACTCCTGCTTCAGGCACAACGCGTTGCCCCCAACAACGGGATCATCGAAAACAACCTCGGCGTTGTGGCTGCCCGCAACAAACACCTGAAAAAAGCCGAAGAACATTTCAAAAAAGCAGCTACCTTGGGCGAAAATACCAACTACAACCAGGGCGTGCTGATGATCCCTGCCGGCGACTATCCAAAAGCCTTGACCTTATTGGCCAATGCAAAATGCAACTACAACCTGGGCCTCGCACAATTGGTGTCGGGTAACAACAGCGCTGCCGAAGCAACCCTCAAATGCGCCCCACAAACACCCGAAACATTCTACCTGCTCGCCATTGTCGGAGCCCGTACCAGCAATACCAAAATGTTGTACGAGTACCTCATGAAAGCATGCCAGAATGCCGACCTGAAAGCCCAGGCCAAAGGCGACCGCGAATTTTATAACTTCACAAACACACCCGAATTCCAGAACATTGTGAAGTAATTTGTTTACTGATTGTTAAAAAAAACCCGGCCGAAAGCCGGGTTTTTTTTTCGACCTTTGTTCCATGCGCGATATTTTTTTATTATTGGGGTCAAACCGCGGCGACCGCCAATCATTGTTAACCCAGGCCCTTGCCCTTATTGCCACTCAGGCAGGCCCCATCCTTCAAGCTTCCTCCGTTCACGAAACCCCACCGTGGGGATTTACCGATCCCGTCCCATTCCTGAACCAGGCCATCGAAATCGAAACCATTCTCCCTCCAGAAAAATTACTCGAAACCATCCTCCATATCGAATCTACCTTGGGCAGAATCCGGCCGGCCAACAACTTCCAAAACCCCCACCGGATTAGCCCCAACGACAATGACACACCCAACTACACCGCACGGACCATGGACATCGACCTGCTTTTTTATGGCAACAACAGGATCCATACCCACACCCTGTGGGTCCCACACCCACGGCTTCATCAACGCTTGTTCGCCCTGGGGCCCCTCGCCGAAATCGCGCCCGGATTTGTACACCCGGTACTGAAAAAAACAGTACGGGAACTGCTAAACGAAATCTATACCGAATACCCCCCTCACCCCCCTTCAACCTGAACCTATGTACAATTATATCGTTATTGAAGGAAACATCGGCGCCGGAAAAACCTCCCTGAGCTCCCGGATGGCTGCGGAACTGAACGCTTCCCTGATCCTCGAACAATTCGAAGAAAATTCGTTCCTCCCCAAATTCTACGATGACCCGGTAAGGTATTCCTTTCCATTGGAATTGTCGTTCCTGGCCGACCGGTACCAGCAACTGAAAAACCATTTCAATAAACCCGACCTGTTCACTACCTTGACCATTGCCGATTATTTCATCTTTAAATCCCTGATCTTTGCCAGCCGAAACTTAGAATCGCCCGAATTTACCCTCTATTCCCGGCTCTTTTCAATTGTGGCGTCGGTGGTGCCACGGCCCGATATGATCGTTTATCTTTACCTGAACCTCGAAAACCTTAAACGAAACATCCTCAAACGCGGCCGCTCCTACGAACAAAACATCCAGTTCGACTACCTCGAAAAAATACAAAACGGATACCTCGATTTCCTCCGTCAACAAAACGACCTGAGGGTATTGCTGATCGATACCAACAACCTCGATTTTGTTAACCGGGAAAACGATTATGGCTGGCTGAAAAATATCATCCTGGCCGATTATCCTACCGGAATGCATACCATCGTCAGAGAATAGCGATAAAATTGTTAAACCATCAAACCGACGGAGTTTCAAACGATTTATTTATATTTGCCTGTCCTCAAAACATACCTATGAAACAATTCTTTAAATTCATGTTTGCCAGCATGCTGGGAACATTGGTCCTGTTTGTCATCGTTACGCTGATTGCCATCGGCATCGTTGCAGGCGTCGTTGCCATGGCCTCCCACGAAGAAGTGGCCATTTCGAAAAACACCGTCCTCCTTGCCCGTTTCAATAAAGAAATTGCCGACCGGGGCAGCAAATCAAAAGTGGTTATGGGCTTTTCCGGACCGGAAAGGACCACCGGACTGAACCATATCCTTGAAAACCTCGAAAAAGCGGCGAAAGACGAAAACATCGCCGGGATTTACCTCGACCTGAGCGATATCCCTTCCGGAATTTCGACCATCGAAGAAATCCGCAACGGGTTGCTCTCCTTTAAAAAATCGGGAAAATTTATCTGGGCCTATGGGGAAATGCTTTCCCAAAAATCGTATTACTTAGCGACCGCTGCCGATAAAATTTTCCTGAACCCACAGGGAGCCCTCGAATTTAAAGGGATTGCGTCGGAAATGATTTTCATCAAAGGATTGATCGAAAAATTGGATGTCAAAATGCAGATCATCCGTCATGGAAAATTCAAAGCGGCAACAGAGCCTCTTTTCTTAGATAAAATGAGCCCCGAAAACCGCAAACAGATCACCAAACTCATTGCCGATATCTGGAAAAACATGGTCGAAGGAATCTCGGAAGAACGCAAAATCGGGGAAATTGCCTTAAACAACATCGCCGACAGCCTGAAAATTGAGACTGCCCAGGATGCATTGAAATATAAATTGGTGGACCAGCTTGTCTATAAAGATGAACTGATGGACGAAATGAAGAAAAAGCTGGCCCTCGATGCCAAAAAGAAAATCCAATATGTTGCCATGGACAAGTATTCCGATGTTGTGGTCAAGAAAAAAGCGGAAAACCCGAAACACAAGATTGCCGTTATCTATGCCAGCGGTTCCATTGGCAGTGGCGAAGGCGACGACCAGAGCATTGGTTCCGAACGAATTTCAAAAGCCATCCGTAAAGCCCGGGAAGATGAAAAGGTAAAGGCCATTGTTTTCCGTATCAATTCCGGAGGGGGAAGCGCCCTTGCGAGCGATGTGATCTGGCGCGAAATTGATCTTGCCCGTCAGGTAAAACCCGTAGTTGCCTCCTTTGGCGATGTCGCCGCCAGCGGTGGTTATTACATAGCCTGTGCGGCCACCAAAATCATTGCCGACCCGACCACCATTACCGGTTCCATCGGCGTGTTCGGGGTTATTCCCAACTTCCAGGGACTCTTTTCCAATAAATTGGGGATCACCTTCGACCAGGCCATGACCAATAAAAACAGCGATTACATTCCCATTACGAAACCTTTGTCAACCTACCAAACACAACTGCTTCAACGGGAAGTGGACCATATTTATGAAGTCTTTACCGGAAAAGTCGCCGCCGGCCGGAAACTCAAGCTTTCCACCGTTGACAGCATTGGCCAGGGAAGGATATGGAGCGGAAACGATGCCAAAACCCTCGGACTGATCGACGATTTCGGCGGGCTTACCAAAGCCATTGAGATGGCCGCAGCGCTTGCCAATACCACCGATTACCGGATTGTTTCGCTGCCTGAACAAAAAGAGTGGTTCGAAGAACTGATCGACCAGATCAGCGGAAATGATCCCTCTTCCAGCCTGAAACAAGCCCTGGGGGAAAATTACGAGTATTTCCGTTACCTGAAGGAGATCGGTGAAATGAAAGGGGTACAGGCCCGCCTGCCCTTTCAGATAAACCTCCGGTAAAAAAATTAGCGCACCGGATACTTTTTGAAAATCTCTTCGCTTTTCATCAAAATATCGATGTACTGGGCACGCCGGTAAGCAAAGGGGTCTTTCATGGCCTTACGCGAGAGTTTGCCCCGAAACGCTTCGATGGTCGCATAATTTTTCCGGTCCATCCACATCGAAAGTTCTTCCAGCATCTGTTTGATATGGCCAATCCCATTTTTGTATAGGGCGCTGACCACCTGTACGCTGTCGGCCCCGGCAAGCACCATCCGCGCCACATCGTGGCCTGAATAGATTCCGGTATTGGCACAGAGCGAACCACGCACCTCCCCGTGAAGCAACCCGATAAACCGCTGGGGCAACAAAGCATCGTCCGGTTGGCTTAACTGATACGGAAATTCATACGCCTCTTTTTCCGGGTCAATGACGGGCTGAAACATCCGGTTGAACAAAACAAAACCATCCGCCCCGGCATAATACATGTTTTGTACCACCATCAGGGCATTGGTATAAAACGGACTGAGTTTGACCCCAACGGGGATTTTAACATTTTTTTTCACTTCGCTCACCGTATCCACCTGTTCGTTGATGATTGCCTTTCCATCGCGCTTAAAATCGCCCGGAACGGCATAAAAATTGAGCTCTAAGGCATTGACCCCCGTGTTTTCCAATTCTTTGGCATATTCCACCCAGGTTTCGCCAAAGGTACAGTTCAAACTGGCGATGACCGGGATGTTAACGGTATTGACCACCTTTTTTAAATGGCCTAAGTGTTCGCGGGGCCCCGCATGGTCAATATCGGGAAAAAGGGTAATCATTTCGGCATGGCGCTCGTTGTATTGGTTCAGCTCTTCGTTCAACTGTAACCGTTCCAATTCGATCTGTTCTTCGAACAGGGTTTTATAAACAATGGCAGCGGCGCCCGCCTCCTCCATTTTTTTACAGTTGTCGATGTCCTTCACTAAGTTGCTTGCTCCGATTATGATGGGGTTCTTCAACTGGAGCCCCATATATTTTGTCGTTAAATCAGTCATATAGTTAAAATTTAAAAATGTCACTACAAATATACCTTTTTCCGGAAATAAAAAAAGCGGGAGGTATTTTCTATCTTCCGATGAAAATACCTCCCGCTTTCCGGATGGAGAAGATGGGCCCGGCAACTATTTGCTAAAGTCCATCCCCGAAAGGCGCTGGTAATGTTTGTAGCGCCATTTTGCGTTTTCTTCGGCTGCCTTGAACAGCACATCGGCTTCTTCGGGAAACATCTTTTTTAACGAAGTATAGCGTACTTCGCTGTTGAGAAACTCCTGAAATTTATCCCATTGTGGTTCTTTGGAATCGAGGATAAACGGATTTTTTCCATTTTCCTCGTTGAGTGGATTGTACCGGTACAATTGCCAATAACCCGAAACGACCGCCCGTTCCATCTCCTCCTGAGATTTGCCCATGCCGTTGTGCAGCCCATGGTTGATACAGGGGGCATAGGCGATGATCAGGGAAGGGCCGCGATAGGATTCGGCTTCTTTCATGGCACGGAACAACTGGCTGTTGTTGGCCCCCATCGAGACCTGTGCAACATATACATAGCCATAGGTCATGGCCATGGCGCCAAGGTCTTTTTTACGGATTTTCTTTCCCGAAGCGGCAAATTTGGCAACGGCCCCCACCGGGGTCGATTTCGAAGACTGTCCCCCGGTATTTGAATATACCTCGGTATCGAGCACAAGGATGTTGATGTCTTCGCCCGAAGCGATAACATGGTCCAATCCGCCATAACCGATATCGTAGGCCCAACCATCGCCACCGATGACCCAGATCGATTTTTTAATGAGATACTGGCGCAGGTCCAGCAGTTCGGAAGCTAAGGGGCCGGTTTCTTTTTCGAGCAAGGATATCAGTTTTTCAGAAGCCTGTTTCGACCCTTCGGCATCGCACATAGAATCGATCCATGCTTTCATTGATTCAAGCGTTTCGACTCCCATCCGGTTTTCCTTGATGGCAGTACGCATCTTTTCAGCCATACGCCGGCGCAACTTGGCAACCCCTACGGCCATCCCATATCCATATTCGGCATTGTCCTCAAAGAGGGAATTGGCCCAGGCAGGCCCTTTGCCTTCCGGATTCTGACAATAGGGCGTAAACGGCGCCGTTCCCCCAAAAATGGAAGAACATCCCGTGGCATTTGAGATCATCATCCGCTCGCCAAAAAGTTGGGTAAGCAGTTTGATATAGGGGGTTTCGCCACAACCGGCACAGGCGCCCGAAAATTCAAAGAGGGGCTGGGCAAACTGGCTGTTTTTAAAGGTTTTAAACCGATCGACAACATTGGTTTTGTACGAAACTTTGTGGATCAGGTATTCCCAGTTTTTCACCTCGTGAAGTTGCGTGCCAAGCTCTTTGAATTCGAGGGCTTTGGTTTTGGCAGGACAAACATCGATGCAGTTGCCGCACCCGGTACAGTCGAGGGTGCTTATCTGTATCTTGAATTCTAATCCGGCAAGTTCTTTTCCAACCGCTTTCAGGGTGGCCATCCCTTCCGGGGCATTCGATTTTTCGGCTTCGTTGAGCAGGAAAGGACGAATGGCAGCATGGGGACAAACATAAGCGCACTGGTTGCACTGGATACAGTTTTCGGGAATCCATTGCGGGACGTTGACGGCAATGCCCCGTTTTTCGTATTGGGTAGTGCCATTGGGGAAAGTACCGTCTTCGCGGCCAAGAAACGCGCTTACCGGGATATCGTCGCCGTTCATGGCGCTGACCGGGTCGAAAATCTGACGGATAAAATCGCTTTTGTTTTCATCCACAACCCTGGGTTCCTCTTCCTGTGCCCATGCGGCCGGTACATCCACCCGGGTCAGTTCCCCCCCGCGGTCAATGGCGGCATAATTCATGTTTACAATATGTTCCCCCTTGCGCCCATACGTTTTATATATGGCTTTTTTCATCTCTTTTACGGCATCTTCATAAGGGATAACATTGGCCAGGCGGAAGAAAGCGCTCTGCATGATCGAGTTGGTGCGGTTCCCCAGGCCAATTTCTTCGGCAATTTTGGTAGCGTCGATGATGTAGAAGTGAATGTTGTGTTTGGCCATGTATTTTTTCATCCGGGCGGGCAGCCGTTTTTTGGTCTCTTCTGCATCCCAGATGGAGTTGAGCAGAAAAGTCCCGCCCACCTTGAGCCCTTTCAGCATATCGTATTTTTCGAGATAGGCCGGTACGTGACAAGCCACAAAATCGGGCGTGATCACCAGATAGGGCGAACGGATGGGCAAATCGCCAAAGCGGAGGTGCGACACGGTGATACCGCCCGATTTTTTCGAGTCATAAGCAAAATAGGCCTGGGCATATTTATCGGTATTGTCGCCAATGATCTTGATGGAGTTTTTGTTGGCGCCCACGGTGCCATCGGAACCAATGCCATAAAATTTGGCAGAATAGGTGCCCGCCGGCGCAATATCGGCCTCGGGAAGCAACGGCAGCGAATGAAAGGTAACATCGTCGATGATCCCTACCGTGAAATGGTTTTTGGGCTCGTTGGCCGCCAGATTTTTATAAACGCTGATGATCTGCGAGGGGGTGGTGTCTTTGGAGCTCAAACCATACCGTCCGGCAATGATCATCGGGCGGGTTTCCTTCTCGTAAAACATATCGCGGATATCAAGGTACAACGGATCGCCATTGGCGCCTGGTTCTTTGGTACGGTCGAGGACACAGATCCGTTTTACGCTTTTGGGCAACACGGAGAAGAAATATTTTTCGGAAAAAGGACGGTAGAGGTGAACCGAAATCAAACCGGTTTTTTCCCCGTTGGAATTCAGGTGGTCAATGACCTCTTTGATGGTATCGGTGATGGAACCCATGGCCACGATAATATTTCCGGCTTCCGGATGGCCATAATAGGTAAAGGGATGGTAAACGCGCCCGGTGAGTTTGGTAATTTCCTGCATATAGGCCTCTACAACATCGGCTACGGGTTCGTAAAAACGGTTCACCGCCTCTTTGGCCTGGAAGAAAATATCGGGGTTCTGGGCCGTGCCCCGGGTAACCGGATGTTCGGGGTTAAGGGCCCGGTTGCGGAATTCCTGCAAGGCTTTGGCATCGATGAGCCCGGCCATATCTTCGTTATCGAAATATTCGATCTTCTGGATCTCGTGCGAAGTACGGAACCCATCAAAGAAATGGAGAAACGGCAGGCGCAGTTTGATGGCACTCAGATGGGCAATCCCTGCCAGATCCATCACTTCCTGTACCGAACCCGAAGCAAGCAGGGCAAAACCGGTTTGACGGGTTGCATAAATATCGCTGTGGTCGCCAAAGATACTGAGCGCATGGGCGGCCACCGTACGGGCGCTGACATGAAAAACCGCAGGCAACAACTCACCGGCAATTTTATACATATTGGGGATCATCAATAGCAGCCCCTGCGATGCAGTAAAGGTACTGGTGAGAACGCCTGCCTGTAAAGAACCGTGCAACGTCCCAGCTGCACCGGCCTCACTCTGCATCTCCACAACATGAACTTCATCTCCAAAAATATTCTTCCGTCCATGGGCAGCCCACTCGTCCACATTTTCTGCCATGTTCGATGAAGGGGTAATGGGATAAATCGCCGCTACCTCACTGAACATATACGCCATGTGGGCAGCAGCCTGGTTGCCATCACACGATAAAAATTTTTTTCCTTTAGTCATAACATATTGAAATTTAAGATATTGATTCCGGAATTGTGAATTTCTAAACAGTTGCAAAAGTAAGAAAAATTCTCAGAAATACGATGTTTTTGTGGAAAAAGAAGGCGGATGATTTCAATGTTTCAATGTTTCAATGTTTCAATGTTTCAATGTTTCAGGATTTCAAATTTGACCCTGAAACTTAACACTTAAAACTTAACACTTAACACTTAAAACTTAATTTGCCCTATCTTTGCCGACGTTATGATTTTTCCTGACAATTTTGAACAAAAACTTGGGTTTGACGCCATCCGTCAGATGTTGAGCAATTACTGCCTCACATTGCCGGGAAGGCAAAAGGCCAATTCGGTTGGGTTTTCGACCGACGCAGAAACCATTTATCATCAATTGGCCCTGACCTCCGAGATGAAGGCCATCTTAGAATTTGAAGGGGGTTTCCCGGCCCAGGATTATTACGACATGGTCCCCCTGTTGCTCCACCTGCGGATCGAAGGCACCCATCCGGAGACAGAACAGCTTTCCGAATTTAAACTGTCGTTGATTGCCATTGCCCGGTTGCTGCATTTCTTTGAAACGAAAAAAGAGGCTTATCCCCGCTTGTACCAGTTGGGAACGGACGAAGGGATGGCCGGCGCCCCGTTGCTTCAGTCGGTTGCCAACCGAATGGACCGCATTGTTGATGAGCGTTCGCAGATCCGGGACACGGCATCGCCAGCCTTGCAGAAACTCAGGAAAGAGAAAGCATCGAAGTTGATATCGGTGGAGAAGGAGGTGGTCCGGATTTTTAAATTGGCCCAAAAAAACGGTTGGGCTCCGGAGGATTCCGATATCACGATCCGGGGCGGACGGATGGTGATCCCCCTGATGGCCACCCATAAACGCAAAGTCCCCGGTTTTTTGCACGACGAATCGGCCACCGGGCAAACCGCGTTTATCGAACCGTCGGGGGTTTTCGAGACCAACAACGAAATCCGGGAACTTGGCTATGCCGAAAACCGGGAAATCATCCGCATCCTCATTGCACTGGCCAACGTTATTCGTCCCGACATCGACCTCCTGATCCATGCCTATCGTTATTTGGCCGAAGTCGATTTTATCCGGGCAAAAGCACGGTTCGCCATCGAAACCGGAGGCATCGTCCCTCCCGGACCGCCAAACCCCGGCTCTTTTTTCTGGCGGGGGGCCATACACCCGTTGTTGTTCCTTTCCCACAAAAAACAGGGCAAAACCATCGTCCCACTCGATATCGGCCTCGACCAGAACAACCGCATCCTCATCATTTCGGGCCCCAATGCCGGAGGCAAATCGGTTTGCCTGAAAACCGTAGGACTGGTGCAGTATATGTTTCAATGCGGGTTGCCCGTACCGGTGAAGGAAGATTCGGAATTTACCCTTTTTTCTGAAATCTTTATCGACATCGGCGACGAACAATCGATTGACAACGACCTTAGCACCTATACGTCGAAACTGCTCAACCTGAAATTTTTTATTGAACACGTCACCCCCGCATCGCTCTTCCTGATCGACGAACTGGGCTCCGGCACCGATCCTTTGCCGGGAGGGGCCATCGCCGAAGCCGCCCTCTCGGCGCTCAACGCCCGGAAAGCCTTTGGCGTGGTCACCACCCATTATTCGAACCTGAAACTGCTTGCCTCCCACGAAGCCGGTATCGTGAACGGCGCCATGCTTTTCGACCTGAAAAACCTGAAACCCCTCTTCCGTTTAAAAACCGGAAAACCGGGAAGCTCTTTTGCCCTCGAAATTGCCCGCCAGATCGGATTCCCCGAAGAAGTACTGGAAAACGCCCGCGAAAAAACAGGATATAGCCAGTTAGACTTCGACCGGGAACTACAAAACTTAGAAGTCGAAAAACAGGAAATCGTCAAAAAAGAGCATAAGGTTAAAATTGCCGACGATTTTTTGGCCGAACTGATCAAAAAATATGAAAAACTGACCTCCGACATAGAAAAGAACAAAAAAGAGATCCTTGAAAAAGCGCGGGCAGAAGCGCGGCAACTGCTCGACAATTCAAACAGGATCATCGAACATACCATCCGGGAAATCCGGGAAACACAAGCCGAAAAAACAACCACAAAAAAACTGCGCGACGATCTTGCCAAAATAAAACAGGAATTGGCCCCGGCGGCCCCACCCCTCCCCGGAATTCCAGAACCCTTGCCAACCCTGCCAAAAACCGCGCTTTCCCAATCCCTTTCCCAACCCAAAAGCCCCTATCACCGGTACCTTTCCGATCTTCAGGAAAAAGCCGACCGTTTTTCGCTCACCCTTGACCTGCGCGGCTTCCGGGCCGACGAAGCCCTTGCTGCCCTGCAACGCTATATCGACGATGCCATGCTCCTCTCCATCCATGAAGTACGCATCCTGCACGGCAAAGGGAACGGGGTCCTGCGACAGGTCACCCGCAGTTACCTGCAATCGCTGAAAGAGATAAAATCGGCCCGCGATGCAGCCCCCGAATCGGGCGGGGCCGGAATTACCGAGGTGACATTGAAATGATTTTTTCCCCTTTTTTTGTATTTTTCCGCTAAGATCTGTATCTTTGCACCCCAATTTGAAAAATTTACCCGATTATGGCCAATCACATCAGCTCAAAAAAACGCATCCGCAGTACCGAAACCAAGCGTACCCTCAACCGTTACCAAGCCCGTACCGTACGCAATGCCGTTAAAAAATTACGCGAAACCGGCGATCCGGAACTGCTCGTTAAAGGGATGCCTGTTGTTGTTTCAAAAATTGACAAATTAGCCGGAAAAAACGTAATCCACAAAAATAAGGCCGCAAACCTGAAAAGCAAACTGATGCGCAAGGCCAACAAAGCCGGGCTACCGCCTACGACGCCAGCGTAAACCTTTGAGCGAAGAGAGCCGCTGGATATAACTTTTCAGGTGACGTTCCTTCTTCCGGGGATAGATATCATCGATGTGGATTAAAATTCCCGTTTCCTCTACCTCGCCAAATTCAGGGTTAATGGCCGTCCCAAAAGTCCGCATCGTCGGCGAAAGGTTCATATATGCGTTTACCAAAGGCGGTACATGTTCGTTGTACCGCTTCACCTCCCGGATCAGGATCTTATAATTTTCTTCATACGTCAAACCGGTAAAAATAGCGGCAATAACCGGATCGGGCGTTTCACCGACCACCTTCCGGTAAGGCGTCATCAACGATTCGGTATCGGGGAAATATTTCCGTAAAAAAAAGAGCACAATGTCCCTGGCCGTCCGGTTATAATCGGGGTACATGGTCATCTTTCCAAAGAAAAATTTAACATCGGGGTTTTCGATGATCATCGCCCCCAAACCATCCCAAAGGTTGTCCAGTGCATACATCCCTTTCCTGAAATTGACCAGCGGCTGGTAATTCGGCTGGACAAAAGAACGGCCAAGTTCAATGCTCACCGGCATATAATCGTGGACGAAACGGTTCGAAAAATTGAAGAGTTCGGCCGTGGCGCTGTGGATACAGCCATCGTTGCCGCAAAGGATATCGCGCCCGTGAATAAACCGGTATCCCCCGGTGATCTCCTTTTCTACCGGGTCCCACACGATGAGCTGGTGAAAGGGGAATTCCATCGTATCGTAAACATCAATATCGACCGATTTTCCGGTGCCCCCGCCGGCATCGCGGAAGGTGATTTCGCGCAACCTGCCCACTTCCCGCATCAAAACCGGGGAGTCGTGTTCGGTAAACACATAAATCTTTTTATTGCCATTGTTGGTGTTGCGCAAAAATTTGCTTTCGGTCAGTTCTGCTTCCACAAGCAACGGATCGATGGGCGGGATGATGTCTTCCATAAAAAAGGGGGTTCTTTCCTTTATACAAACGTACACAATAATTGTGAATTTTAAATATCTATTTCACCCCTTCTATGTTGTAAAACAATAGGCTGGCGATTTATTTTTTATTTTTTTAACTTTGTATGATAAATCTGAAGCGGAAGTGAGCTCTGCTGGAGAGCAACTCACC
>Ga0247841_10000663_pt1 | contig 86971 bp, 81 predicted proteins | sample LaCruzMarch2015__2_FD_192410 | JGI IMG/M metagenome (GOLD analysis project Ga0247841, IMG submission 192410) | Freshwater microbial communities from meromictic Lake La Cruz, Castile-La Mancha, Spain - LaCruzMarch2015_18m | ecosystem: Environmental > Aquatic > Freshwater > Lake | place: Spain... | reverse complement strand
AGTAGGGTATGCCGTGTAAAACGTATGACTTGTCGGTTAAAGTCCGATCATGGGAGTTTGGTAGTTCGCCCATGTAGCTTGAGGGAGGTGTTAAGGGTAACCTGAAGCATTAAGTTCCCTGACAAAGGCTCCTTTAGGGAGCTGAGCAAACCTGCGGGTCGCAGCGCGAGCGAACCCAAATGTAGCCTCGAAAAACACAATGGAGTTGTCGACCCCGTCCTACAAGGGGGAAGACCGGAGCATCTATCCTGATAACTACCAGAACTGATAGATGGGCTCCCGTGGTAACAGGGGTGACACGCAGAGGCAGCCATACGACAATGAACACGGGAGACCCTTGTCGATGCTCTTCAGGAGAGCAACCGGTAGATATAAGGAAACGAAATTCTACAGGGTCGGCAAGGGAGTCGGATTTGCTCATAGTACCGCTTGTATCTCAAGGACAGCATAACCTTGGGAGAGGGAAGGGGCAATACTTTTATCATGTTTCAGAAGAGGTGAAGGAATGGAGATTGCACGGAAGTGCTGAAAACTCCAGAAGGGGTCCGGGAACTTCAGAGGAAACTATACCGGAAGGCCAAGCAGGAGAAGGAGTACCGATTCTATCTTCTCTATGACAAGATATACAGGCTGGACATCCTGACCCATGCCTACAGACTTGTCAAAGCGAACAAGGGAGCACCGGGAATAGACGGTGAAACCTTTGATAGCATCGAGGAGAAAGAAGGAGGAGCCGAGAAGTATCTTGGGGAGATTGCCGGGGAACTAAAGCGGAAAAACTACAAGCCACAGGCTGTCCGGAGGGTTTACATTCCGAAGACAGCAGGCGGTAAAAGACCGCTGGGAATACCGGTGATCAAGGACAGGGTGGTGCAGATGGCAGTGAAGATAGTAATCGAACCTATCTTTGAAGCCGACTTTCAAGACAACTCTTACGGATTCAGACCGAAACGGAACGCCCATCAGGCGGTGGAGGATGTAAATAATCATCTCCTTAAAGGCAAAACGAATGTAATCGATGCCGACATCTCCAAGTACTTCGACACCATACCTCATGACAGACTGCTGCAGTTGGTGGCCAAGCGCATCGTCGATAAGCAGATACTGAAACTTATCAAGATGTGGCTCAAGGCGCCGATTGTGGAGGAACGTGAGGACGGGAAGAAGGAGTACAAAAGGAATGAAAAGGGAACACCGCAGGGAGGGGTAATATCTCCGTTACTCGCCAATATCTACCTGAACGTACTTGACACGCTGTGGGCTGTCAAGAAAGTACAGGAGCGACTGGGGGCAAGGTTGGTGAGATATGCCGATGATAGTGTCATTTTGTGCAAAGGCAACACCGACCGGATACTGAGGGGGGTAAAACTGGTTCTCGAAGATCTTGGCCTCACCTTAAATGAGGAAAAGACTCGTATCGTGGATGCACGCCAGGAGAGCTTTGACTTTCTTGGCTTCAGCATAGGCATGAAACGAGGACGGAAAACCGGAAAAATGTATCCCCTCACAGAGCCGTCCAAGAAGGCACTGAAGCATATACGATCGGAAATCAAGCAATTGACGACCGAACGGTACAGTGCAGTACCGACGGAGGATGTGATCAGGAGAGTTAATGAAGTCGCCAGAGGATGGGTGGGCTACTTTCGATTCGGCAATTGCACGAAAGCCATGTCTGCTTTCAAAAGATACCTGGTCTACAGGATGAGAATATATCTGCGGCGGAAACACCACTACCGTAGTTTTGGGTACAAGGCGTATCCGGACAGGTACTATTATGATTCCTTGGGCCTGTACGAAGTTCCAACCAAGGCTCCTTGGGCTCAGCCGGCGAAAGCATCCGGATGAAGATAATCGGAAAGCCGTATTCGGGAAAACCGAACGTCCGGTTTGATGAGGGGGAGCTGGAGATAGAGCCCGCAGCTACTACGCCAGCTCTCTACTCTACTGGACTCAAGGTCCGGTGCATGTCATATTTTCTTCGATCACACCTCCGCAGTTCGGGTTGAAATCTGCTAAAGAAGAATTACTTATACCGGCACCGCCCATATGACCCGGAAACACGATGCAGGGGTGCTATGAGCCTCTCTTATGGGTACTGCGTCTATAACGCACGCCTCCCCGGGGAGAGATTTTTCTACCCCGGAGGCCCCCGTCCTTCTCCCTTACGATTCCTCTGTATAAAACCGATGCCCTAAAAATTTCAGAAAAATCTGGAAAACAGGTCTCTTCATTCTGTGGCGGAACGGATAATTATTGACAATCGAGGGAATAGGTGCAACTCTATTAAAACTTCCAAATGATCCTGTACGTTAATTCCAGATGATCCTCTATCAGTCAAGGCACCATTAACCCGATGAGGTGATGTGTATGGTGATCATAGACCCCGTGTCTCCAGAAGAGAGCGGGGTTTTGTTATTACAAATGACTGCGTTGAGGATAGGTGCCCATGTTTGAACAAGCCTTCAAAAACATTGATGACATACTCTGGAAAGAGGCAGGTTGCACGACGGAACTCGATTATACGGAGCAGACATCGTGGCTCCTCTTCCTGAAATACCTTGACGGGCTGGAGCAGGACCGCGCCGATGAAGCCGCACTTGAGGGTAAGACCTACACCTTCATCCTCGACAAGCCCTACCGCTGGGAAACATGGGCCGCGCCCAAGGGCAAAGACGGCAAGCTGGACCACAACAAGGCAATGATCGGCGATGACCTCCGTGATTTCGTCAATCAGAAGCTGTTCCCCTACCTGCAAGGCTTCACACAGAAGGCCACCGGCGCGAACACCATCGAATACAAAATCGGGCAGATCTTCGCGGAGATCAAGAACAAGATCCAGAGCGGGTATAACCTACGCGAAATTATCGGCCATATCGACGAACTTCGTTTCCGCTCCCAGACCGATAAATACGAACTGTCCCACCTCTACGAAGCCAAAATCAAAAACATGGGTAATGCGGGAAGGAACGGCGGCGAGTATTACACCGTTCGTCCGCTCGTCCGCGCCATTGTTCAGGTCGTGCAACCGAAACTCGGCGAAAGCATCTACGATGGCGCGCTCGGCTCGGCGGGCTTCCACTGCGAGACGTTCGACTACCTGAAGAAAACCTATCCCAATCGCACCGTCGCGCAGGATCGCTTCCTCCAGACCCGCACGTTCTACGGCAAGGAAAAGAAGTCCCTCGCCTTCGTCATCGGCATAATGAACATGATTCTGCATGGCATCGATGCGCCGAACATCATCCACACCAACACACTCACCGAAAACCTCGCCGACATTCAGGAAAAAGACCGTTACGACATCGTCGAGACCAATCCGCCCTTCGGCGGCAAGGAACGCAAGGAAGTGCAGCAGAACTTCCCCATCCGCACCGGCGAGACCGCCTACCTCTTTCTCCAGCATTACATCAAAATCCTCAAAGCCGGTGGCCGCGCCGGTATCGTCATCAAGAACACCTTCCTCTCCAACACCGACAACGCCTCCGTCAGCCTCCGCAAGCACCTGCTGGAAAGCTGCAACCTCCACACTGTGCTTGACTGCCCCAGCGGCACGTTTCAAGGCTCAGGCGTCAAGACCGTCGTGCTGTTCTTTGAGAAGGGTGCACCGACTCGCAAGGTATGGTACTACCAACTTGATCCCGGTCGAAATATGGGCAAGACGAATCCGCTCAATGATGACGATCTTGCCGAGTTCATCGAATTACAGAAGACCTTTGCTGAATCTCCCAAGAGTTGGAGCGTGGACGCCAAGACCATTGACCAGACCACCTTTGACCTCTCAGTGAAGAATCCCAACGGCGGCGAGGAAATTACACATCGCAGCCCGGAGGATATCATGGACGAGATTGCCGCGCTGGATGCCGAGAGTGCTGAGGTGTTGGCGAATATCAGGGGGCTGCTGTGAAAGAGGGTTGGCAGACAAAGACGCTGGGCGATTTGTTCGACATCACGTCCAGCAAGAGAGTGTTCGAGGCTGACTGGAAGACGGAGGGAGTGCCATTTTACCGAGCGAGGGAAATCGTCAAACTTGCCAGACATGGCTTCGTTGAAAACGAGCTGTTCATCTCGGAAGAAATGTTCGACCGATACTCAACCAAGTATGGCATTCCCGCAGTGGGTGACATCATGGTTACTGGCGTCGGAACGCTCGGCATCTGTTACGTCGTGAAGAAAGACGACAGATTCTATTTCAAAGACGGGAACATTATCTGGCTGAAGAAGAAGACTGAAGCGGATTCCTGCTTTGTCGAATACGCTTTTCAGTCTGATTACCTGCGAAGCCAGATTGACAATTCCGTTGGGGCGACGGTTGGAACATATACGATTATCAAGGCGAAGAGCACCCTCATTCCCGTCCCTCCGCTCTCCGAACAGAAGCGGATTGTCGGCATTCTTGACGAAGCGTTTGAGGGCATCGCCACCGCCAAAGCCAACGCCGAAAAGAACCTCCAAAATGCCCGTGCCCTCTTTGAAAGCCACCTGCAATCCGTCTTCACCCAGCGCGGTAAAGGGTGGGTGGAGAAAACCATTGGGCAATGTTTCAAAGTAAGAAGCGGAGACTTCCTCCCCGCCAAGGTGATGATTGAAACTGGCGACATAGATGTCTATGGCGGTAACGGAATAGCAGGGAAACACAACGCCAAAAACTTGTCAGGTGAAAACATTGTAATCGGTCGAGTTGGTGCCAAATGCGGTAACGTCAGGCATGTGGTCGGTGATTTGTGGTTGACGGATAACGCATTTTACATATCGGAATTTTATTGTGAGTTTGACCTTGCGTTCATGGAACGACTCCTCACTCTCAAAAATCTACGCAACAATGCACGCCAAGCTGCACAGCCTGTAATCTCCTACACTACAATAAAGGATGTTGTACTTGAGTTTCCAGTTTCCAAGGCGGTACAGAAGGAAATCGCTGGCATGTTCGACGCACTTGAGATCGAAACCCAACGCCTCGAATCCATTTACCAGCAGAAGCTGACCGCGCTGGAGGCATTGAAAAAGTCACTGCTGAACCAAGCCTTCACGGGAGAACTTTAGGACTGCGCCATGAACGAAGCCGAAACCAGAGCTGAACACATTGACCCCGCCCTGAAAGCGGCGGGCTGGGGCGTTGTCGAAGGCAGCCGCATCCGTCGTGAGTATCTCATCACGCCGGGCCGTATCGAAGGTCTCGGACGGCGTGGCAAGCCACTCATCGCCGACTATGTTCTGGTCTATCGCAACTCCAAGCTGGCAGTGATCGAAGCCAAAGCGTGGGATGAAGAGCTGACCGAGGGCGTGGGGCAGGCAAAGAACTACGCTGGTAAGATGGCCGTGCGCTTTACCTATTCCACAAACGGTCAGAGCATCTACGGCATCGACATGGAGACTGGCAAGGAAGGCGAATTGCCGCGCTACCCCACGCCTGACGAACTCTGGAGCCTGACCTTTGATGAAAAGAACGCTTGGCGTGACCGCTTCGCCGCTATACCTTTCGAGGACAAGGGAGGTTCGCATCCCAGCCGCTACTATCAGGACATCGCCGTTGAGCGGGTGATGGAGGCCATTGCTGAGAATCGTCCAAAGATTCTGATCACCCTTGCTACTGGCACGGGCAAGACATTTATCGCTTTCCAGATCGCTTGGAAACTATTTCATAGCCGATGGAACCTGAGCCGTGAGCCGTCCCGCCGACCTCGTATTCTCTTTCTCGCTGACCGCAACATTCTCGCAAATCAAGCCTACAACGCCTTCTCCGCCTTTCCCGAGGACGCGATGGTGCGAATTGAGCCGGATTCCATTCGGCAAAAAGGTAGAGTGCCCACAAACGGCAGCATTTTTTTCACCATCTTCCAGACCTTTATGAGTGGTCCGCCGAAGGACGGCAAGCCGTCGCCCTATTTTGGCGAATACCCACCAGACTTCTTTGACTTCATTGTCATTGACGAGTGCCATCGAGGCGGCGCGAACGACGAGAGCAACTGGCGCGGCATTCTGGACTACTTTGCCCCTGCCGTGCAGATGGGCATGACCGCTACACCCAAGCGCAAGGATAACGTGGACACATACGCTTACTTTGGTGAGCCGGTCTACATTTACTCGCTCAAGGAGGGCATCAACGACGGCTTCCTGACCCCCTTTAAGGTAAAGCAGATTTCCACGACGCTCGACGAGTACGTTTACACACCCGACGACACGGTTGTAGAGGGTGAAATCGAAACCGGGAAGCGATACATGGAAACCGACTTCAACAAGATCATCGAGATCAAGCAACGGGAAACCCACCGCGTGAAGCTGTTCATGGAGCAAATCAACCAGAACGAAAAGGCTCTCGTATTCTGTGCCACTCAGGATCATGCGCTGGCCGTCCGCGACCTCATCAACCAGACTAAGACGAGCAATGACCCGAACTATTGCCAGCGGGTCACAGCCAACGACGGCAAAGTAGGCGACCAGCACTTGCGAGCCTTTCAGGACAACGAGAAGACCATCCCAACAATCTTGACCACATCGCAGAAACTCGCTACCGGCGTGGACGCTCGCAATATCCGTAACATCGTTCTCATGCGCCCGATTAACTCCATCATCGAGTTCAAGCAGATCATCGGGCGCGGCACTCGGCTCTACGACGGGAAAGACTACTTCACGATCTACGATTTCGTGAAGGCGCACCATCATTTCAGCGATCCGGAATGGGATGGGGAACCAATCGAGTCCGAACCACAGGAACCCGGACTGACACCATCGTCCCCGCGTTCATCAGAAGAAGTGAGCGAGTTGAAAGCGGAATACCCGAAACGGCAAAAGATCAAGGTGAAACTTGCAGACGGCAAGGAACGGACCATTCAGCACATGATGGTAACGAGTTTCTGGCATCCTGACGGCACACCCATGTCGGCCCAGCAGTTCATGGAGATGCTCTTTGGAAAGTTGCCGGAGTTCTTCAAGAACGAAGAGGATCTTCGTGCCTTATGGAGTGCGCCGGACACTCGGAAGAAGTTACTGGAAGGACTTGCCGAGAAGGGCTTCGGCAGGGATCAACTCGCCGAAATGCAGAAGATCATCGATGCGGAGAAGAGCGACATGTTCGACGTGCTGGCTCACATCGCCTATGCCATGCCGCCGCTCACCCGCGAAGAACGTGCTACTAAGGCCAAAGTGATTATCAGCACTCACTTCAACAGCAAGCAGCAGGTTTTCCTCGATTTTGTGTTATCCCACTATGTCAGCGTCGGCGTGGAAGAACTCGACCAGAGCAAACTTAACCCGCTGCTGCATCTGAAATATCACGATTCGATTGCCGATGCCGTGGTTGATCTGGGACGACCGGAGGAGATTGGAAAGGTATTCGTGGGCTTCCAGAAGTACCTGTATCTGCAACAGGCCGTCGCATGACATACGGCAAGAAGAAAGGGCTAATCGGGTAGCCGGGGGTATCCCCCAGCCCCCACACCACCCGGTATGCGAGAGGCCACCCCGGTAACTATTGTGGATTTTATTCCGATCCAGATAAACAACATTAGGCATCAGCAGAAAAGGGGGAGCATGATCTACTATCTCTATGAGAATTGGCAGGCGGGTCCCCATAAGGCAGTGCTACATGCTGGCTCTTGTGCATTCTGCCGAAATGGTCATGGTCTGAATGGCGGCTCAGACCCGAAGCACAGTAAGTGGCACGGCCCGTTTAACTTGTTAAGCGACGCACGTGCGGCTCAGAATGGTATGCCCGTTAACATCCGGAAAGAGCATCGTTGCGTAAGTAACGAAGGAAAGTAACGGGCTACGACTTTATGCGGCCTGAGCGCAAAGGAGATACGGTATGAGCGACCCTTTTCTTATAAAAGTGCGCGTTTCCAAGGCTGACGATGCCATGCGGAACTCTCTACGGGCCGCACTTCAGCACAACAAAACCTACGCGACCGGTACAACGACCACCGAGCGGGAGGCGTTCCGCCGTGCTTGGGCTGTGCTCATCGTCGAAGCCGCCAAGAAATACAAGCAACCGGTAACGGACGAGGAACATTGCCACACGATCTCCAAGATTGTTCAGACGCTTTCCGAGCGTTTCAGTCGAATTCTCATAGGAGGACGACTCCGTTTTGGAACATCGCAGAAGGCATTCAACCTTTATCTGAAGTTTCTGTGGTGCCTCGGCAGTTTGCCTAAACCACCTCACTGCCCGATTGATCGCATTGTGTTACGAACCGCTGGCTTAGCTGGCTCGTGGACACAGTCCAACTGCGCGACTGAATATATGAAATGGGTGAACGCCCTCCGCAGATATGTCGCACCAACAACCCTCGCCGATTGGGAATATGCACAATGGAATCGAAATGCTTAATTGGGGTAGCCAGGGTATCTCTCCCCCAGCCCCCACATCAAACGGAATGGGGGCCACCACGGTAGGTGTTTGGGGTTTTGTTCCGATCCACATAAACAATGTTGGCACCAACAAGTGAGCAAGAAATCAGAAGAACAGATGTTCGAGGAACTCGTGGCCGGGGGATCGGCGGCTGACGTCGAGGAATTCCTTAGTTTCGAGCTTGGCACTTTCGATCACATTCCCCACTATGCACGAGCGGAGGCGCTTGGTGCTCTCCTCCATGTTCGAGAGATGGAGAAGAACCACGTGTTTCGACCAGGATTGTACTATGCGGTCCTCTCGGACTTGTGCCGGGCAACAGAAGCCTCCCTTGTTTTGGGTAACGACATCAGCAAGAAGCGCATCGAGACCTTTATCCTTACATGTGTGGATGCACTTGGCCACATCGAGACGACCAACTACCACATCTTCCTCCGCGAAATCGGAGATGCTGTCTTGCTGCTGTTCTCGTCATTCGGTGATGCGTATCAATGGTGGACGACTATGCACTCCTGGCTGGCCGGTCGTGACAGCATGTGGACGAAGGAGATTGACCTCAAACGTGCGGAACGCAGGCAGTTCAAGTTAGAATGCAAGACTATCATTCATGCGGGCGAGATAGACTACTCAGGAGGCAATGTTCCCGTGTCCGCGGCCTTGAATCAGATCTTCAAGGTGGAAAAAATGTTCAAGCCATATGAGTTGGGACTTACGCAGTCGGCGCTCGCCTGCGCCAAGCCCATCATCCGATCCCTGAAGTTACGACCATCCCTTCGATGTAATGTAACTCTTCCAGGGGACAGGGAGTCAATGGGCGTCTATGTGATCGACAACTACCAGAGAATCCTGCACGCCCACTGGCGACGGGTTAAGAAGATTGTTGAGGAGTGAATGCGCACAATCGGGTAGCCGGGGTTTTTCTCCAGCCCCCATACCACACAGAATGCGGGCTTTCACCGATAGGTATAAAGCAGACCATCTTGAAGAAAGGGATCATCCGATATTCAAGACATTGATAGTGAGGTCAATATGCCAATCTCTGATGTAAACGGGGTAACGCTCAATTATCGGTTTGACGGACCTCCGAGGGGAGAGGTTATCATATTCTCACATTCCCTGGCCTCAGACCTCACGATGTGGGATGATCAGATACCACCATTAGCAAAAGCGGGTTGTCGGATTTTACGCTATGACAGCCGTGGGCATGGGCGATCCTCAGTACCATCTGGTCCTTATACCATTGAGATGCTTACCTCGGATGTAGTGGGACTGATGGATTATCTTGGCTTAAATCAGGTTCATTTCTGTGGTATTTCTTTGGGAGGAATGGTTGGCCAAATGCTGGGAGCCCTCCATGGAAATAGACTTCTCTCTCTAACCCTTTGCAATACTTTATCCCATATAGCACAGCCGAAAGAAATGGATGAACACATTGCATTGGTGGTCAACATGGGAATATCATGGGTGGCGATCGTGACAGGAACCCAATGGTTTACTGAAATCGGCGAAGAACTCCCGGTTGCGTTTGAACGTACAAGAGATAGAATTTACGGAACCTTTGAAGAAGGATATATCGGTAGTGCTCTTGCCATTCGGGATATGGATCTACGAGAAATCATAAAAGATATTTCTGTGAGGACTCTCATCATTGTGGGTGAGAAAGATCAGGAAACGCCCGTGTCGGTAGCTGAGTACATTCACGAGAAAATTCAATCATCAGTGTTGGAGGTCATCCCCAATGCTGGGCACTTTGTTAATGTGCAACAGACAAGTATCTTTAACGATATCCTGTTGGAATTTTTGTCTGGCAGAACTGTGAGCGGTGGTCTGGGTTCTTAGGACGGGAGGCAGGGTTTATATGCGGGGGCTGTAGACAATTCTCTGTAAAGGTTTGCAACGAGAGATGACAAGTAATTCCGTTCCGTTACCAATTGTTTTGAAGGAATTCATTGAGTCTGTGCAATGGACTTTCGCCGAAACCATGCCCGAATGGCCTCACGAGTATATCGTTCGAGGCCAAGTTGACGAGAATCTCTTTATGATGGTGGTTCAACACATACGGTCGCAAGGCTATGAGAGCAAGTTTTATCAGACGAGTTTCACCTATTATGATTATCGCGGGATGGTTTACTGGACGATGGGCGAACCGCTTGGGGAAACGACCATCATTAACCGATGCAGGAAAGAGGACTCTTATGAGAGCCGTCGGCTGAAGGGTACGTTGCCGAAGTCGAAAGATATTGATACATAATCGGATAGTTGGGGGGCTCCCGGCCAGTTCACAGGAAATGAGCTGAAAAAGAGAATGGATGATTAATAATATGAATATGATACCAATCCGGATTAACCTGCTCGTTTTGACCATTATTGCGGTTATGTTTATCGGATCTCCATGCATAGGAGCTGACAAAGCAGACCCTGCCGATCCGGTAAGCAGAATCATGGTGATTTATCTCTCCGATAATCGGGGTAAACTGAAAGCAGTATTCGATAATGTCCATGATTTGGTTGAAGTCACGCTACCGAATGGCAGACAGATCAACCTGCCCAGAGGCATTTCTGCATCGGGTGCGCGTTTCACCGACGGGAAAGAGACCTTTTGGGAACATCATGGGGAGGGCTCCTACTGGGCAGGCGAGGAACTGATTTTTCGTGGTAATGCGGAATAAGGGGAACACGGTCCGCTACATGAAACTGCATGAGCAGTATGTTTAGGTTATGAGGATTGCCGGATTATGAAAGACCCGGAGATTTCAAAAAAAGATTGAAGATGCGGTAAAGGTGTTGGTGAGTCGGTGAAAAGAGCCATTTTAAGACGTCGGGTGTATCAAGGAGGAAACTAAAATGAAGGTTATTGCGTTTAACGGCAGCCCCAGAAAAGATTGGAATACGGCCACAATATCTCAGTAAGGAGGAAAACTATGTTTCGACTCATTGGTTTGTTTGCGCTGTTTCCGATTACGATAACCCTGACCATCAGTTTTTTCGTACTGTTTGCGCGTGAAAAAACGGCGAGCAAAAAGCTTCGGTCGTTTGCCGGAGTCGTGGCGGTGATGCTGTGGCTGTGCGCGGCTTTGGCGCTTATTGGAGGAATTGTGGTCCTTTCCACGGGTCGTGGTCCGTGGATGATGCACGGCTATGGCCGTGGGGTGATGGCTCCCTGTCCGGGTTGGGGGACACCGGCTCCTCCGGTCCCCATGCAGGCAGCGCCGGCGAAGTAGGCAGAGCCCGAGATTAGACTGCAGCCCGGCGCCGATGACCAAGAAACCATGTCGCCTCAACGCAATCTGGTGTAATTATATCAGCAGATCCAGATAATATTGGCCGTCACAGCACCATGAACCCCAATGAGGTGATGTATGGTGATCATAGACCCCGTGTCTCAAAAGGAATGCGGGATTTTGTGTTTTACGAGGAATCGGGAGAAACCGTTTGAGGGAATGAGGATGACAGGGGAGGTTGACCATGATCTGCCCGAAATGCGGCACTGAAAATGGAGATTCATCTATCAAGTGCGTCAAGTGTTGGCGGCCCCTCCAGCCCACGGAAAAGGGTCCATGGCTGGGTTCAAAACCGAAACTGCCGGATCAGACCCCCTCGAATAAATTGCCACCGGTTCGGGTCAGGCGAATCATTTCAATACTCCTGATGATGGGGGTTCTTTTTTCAGTCATTGTTCCCTTCCTAATCGAAAATATTGGCAAGATACAGGACATTAAGGAAAAAGTGAGGCGGGAGGCAATCCGTCCAACCCCGTTGCCAAAGGAAAAGATGACGACACCTACTGTCACGAACAGGAAGGAGAGTAAGGACACCCTCGGTGTCATACCCTCTCTCAATGCGAAGGTGACGAACCTGCGCTTTTATGAGAGCGGATACCAGCCGACCGACATGAATGAGAGGGTCTATGCCAGCCAGTTCCGGAGGGATCGGAGCCGATACATCAACTGGGAACTCCGCCTGGAGCATCCCAAGCGCGAAAGACGCGTCGATTTCCGGATAGACGTAACTTGGTATAGGCCGGACGGATCCGTTCTCGCTAAGCAGAACGTACAAGCGCATTTAGAGGAATCCTGGATCAATTCATTCTGGTATCACAGTTGGGGATGGGAGGAACCGTTTCACTGGCTCCAGGGGAAGTACCGGGTTGAACTTTCCATCGACGGATCAAAGATTGCGGTCGGTTCGTTTACGATCATATGAACGGGGGGCTCCAATCCGCACCGTTCGGAATGCGGGACGCCACACCGGTGTGATTCAATCTACTTCTCCCGTCGAAACGACCACCCTGCAACCAGGCCTGGCAGCTCTTACAAGCGCCGCGGCATAGTCAAGGTCACAGGCCCCAAACTCGTCGCTGCCTCCCCAGATCCGTATCGACCCATCCGCCTCGAAGCGCAGGTAAGCACCCCCCATCTCTTCCACCCGCACGTCCGTAAGTCCGATACTGATCATCTCCGCGCGGGTGTTCCGGAGAATCTCCCTGTGCCACAAATCCCCCGAACGAAGCGCCACCATGCGGGTCTCTCCCCTGATAATCAAAACGAGCAGAATCTTTCCCCGATACCCGTCCGGTAGAACAACTTCGGGAATCATCTCTTTGAGGTCTTGCTTTTCAGATTCCATCTTTCTCATCTCGATACTGGGTCACTACTCCACCGCGCCGCTCTTCTTTAGAAGAGCTGCAAGCGACTCGGCCAGCCTACGGTATCCCGTGGCATTTGGATGGATATAATCAGACTTGAGGGAACCATCGGATAACACTTTGGACACGGCCTCCTCTTCAAATGGGATCTTCATTTCCGCGGCTATCTCTCGATAAAATTGTGGCGGCGACAAGGACAGACCCGGAGACGGCACTGCGATGATAACGACGGCGACTCCCCGCTCCCGCGCTAAAAGAATCATTGCCCGTAAATTGTTGGCGGTTTGCTGCCGATCCAAACGACGGAGCAGGTCATTACCTCCATGGCAAAGGATCATGAGTGCAGGCTTCTCTCTCTCAAGCACCTCCGGCAGGCGAGATAACCCTTCACCTGTTACCTCTCCCGGAACCCCGGAATTAACCACCCGCCGACCGACAAGACGCTCCAGGATCGCCGGATAGCTTTCTGTAGGTGCGGCCCCGGTTCCGAAGGTAAGGCTGTCACCAAATGCGAGAATGGCTGCATCACTGGCAAGACGGGGCAACTTGGCGCCGGAAGAGCAAGCCATCAGAAAGGCACTGGTAACGATGGTCAGCAGAAGGGAAACCAGCAACTTTTTTCTTTTCGTGATCATGCCATTGTCACCATAAGGTGAATAAAACGCCGCTTCATGCCGCGGCACTCAAGTACAATATCATCACGTCAGAATTATTGCGATTGGGAACTGCCAGAGAAAGCGGATTGACTCCAGGTCCTTAGATTTCGATCCCGACCGCTTACCCTGATCCGGATAATCCGCCTCAAAGTGACCCCGGGGCGGCATCCATCAAAGTCTTACGCCGTCACTGCTGGCTAAAACATCCCCCTCGTCGGACGTTGCGCCGCAAGAAACCGCTCGTTGAATTTCTTCTTCTGCTCTTACCGGTAGTTCTCATAGGCAAGGGATGTGGCAATACCCTTTCTGAATTCAGGAAAAGAATGGGTATCGGAGGGGGAATGAAACAATCCGTGTTCAGTCACGATTTTTCATTTCTCTTATTTTTAAAAACATATATAATCCCAAAACATCATGGATGGTAAATTTTGTGATCTTTCAGGACGCGAACATGGATTTCTCCAAGAAACAGGTTCCCGTGACCACGAAAAAGATCCTCATCGTGGATGACGAGGAAGATTTCTGCTATTTCGTCAAGCTCAATCTGGAAGCGACGAAGCATTTTGAAGTCCTGACCGCATATGACGGCCCGGAAGGGATCGAAATGGCGATCCGCTGTCATCCAGACCTGATTCTGCTGGACATCATCATGCCGAAAATGATGGGCACCGAGGTGGCCGAAGCGTTGCGCAGCAATAAAGCCACCAAGGACATTCCCATCCTTTTTGTGACCGCCATCCTCAAGCGGGAGGAAGTGGGCGGGAAGGGAGGCAAGTTCGGGGGGAATATTTTCCTCTTCAAGCCCGTCAAGCTGGATGAACTGATCCACGAAATCGGGGCCAGGATCAGGTAGCAAGGAAAGGCCCATGACGACACCAGCGACGAGTTGAAAACTCCTATATAAGCCAATTAACAGTAAATCTTGACCACAATAAATGTTGATGGTTCCTTAGCAAATTTGAAGGCGCGGATCGAAGCACCACCAGCAGTCACATAGCTGCCTCACGGGTCAGCATCGCCCATTTGCTCAATACCTTCTCCTCGGCGGCCACTGCGCCAAGATAGAGGTGGTCTGGGTTCCGGCGATTGATAAATACCGCACTACAGGAATTATCTTTATTAAGACGATGTCTGCATCGTCCAGAAAGAGATAGGTCGATTTCAGCCCACCATTGTGCAGCGCCAGAGCAAAAATAGGGGTGTTTCTGGAAGGAGATTCACGCCGAGATGATGCTGAAACAGAAGCGTGATAATTTGCATAAACGGTTTGTAAAATGACAGACATGTCTGATAACGACTATTCCCTCCTGGACCGTCCTGAAATCCTTATGGGGCTTTTTCATCCAAGGCCCGAATATGGGTCGATTGAAAGGGTTGCAAACACAATCGACGTGTTGATCCCACTGGAGAGCAACATCCTGGTGGCCGGTCGTTTCCATATGACAAAGAAATCGGCTCCGAATATCCTTTTCTTTCACGGAAACGGTGAAATCGCAAGTGACTATGATGAGTTGGGGCCTATTTACAATCGCATGGGCATGAATTTCCTGGTGGTGGATTACAGGGGCTACGGCAGATCGACCGGAAGGCCCACGGTCTCAACCATGATGAAGGACTGCCATGCCATCTTTGAGTTCACAAAAGGATGGCTGGAAGAAAACGGATACGGAGGGGCTTTTATCGTGATGGGCCGATCACTGGGCAGTGCCTCGGCGCTGGAACTGATAAGCCTCCACAAAGAATTGATAAACGGTCTGGTTCTGGAGAGCAGTTTTGCACATACCGGCCCGTTTCTGGAGTTGCTTGGTATAAACACTTCAGAGATTGGCTTCAGAGAGGAAAAAGGTTTCAGAAACCTTGAAAAGATCCAGACCTGGAACAAGGCGACCCTGATTATCCATGCCGAGTATGACCATATTTTCCCTTTTTCAGAAGGACAGGCACTCTACGATGCCTGTTCATCACCATATAAAACGCTTCTTAAAATTCCGGGTGCAAACCATAATGATATATTTATGAGAGGATTAGAGCCGTATATGAAGGCAATCAAAGCCCTCCCTAATTCTCAAGGAGGATAACAGGTATCATTTAGCCGAAGAACAGGGGCTCTTGAAGCACAGTATCGGAGTGGCTGAAACCCTTCTGCGTTTCCGGGAAACACTATTTAGTGGCAGGTCAGATGTCTAAAGTTATTCATTCTGAATCTCTGAATACAGGTGTCGCCGTGAAAAAGATCATCTTTGTTTTCTCGATTCTTCTGCTTATGGCTTGCTGTTTGGGAGGCTGTTCCAATTCTTCTGGCTCAAATTTATCCCCTGTGGCCGAGTATGAAGGGGGGGCACTGTTTAAGGCTGGTCCTGTTAATGTCCTGCGCCTCTATGGGACTCATTATCAGATGGGCAGGCAGTACGGAATGCTTCTGAAAAACGAACTGAACGCCCTTTATGATCTGGCTACAGCGAAGTTCAAAGGTGTTGGTTATACGAATCTTCGCATGCAGCAGATAGCGAATGCCTATTATGCGAATTTCCCCCAGAAGTACAGAGATGTGATCGCTGGAATGGCTGAGACCTCGGGATTGGGTCTTGAAAAACAGATCTTGGTGAACGGGATTGAGATCATTCCGAAAATCAAAAGCATTGTTCCTCACTGCACGGGTCTGGTTGCCTGGGGTGACTATACCGGTGGTGCTCCCCTGATCTTCGGTCGCAATAACGATGATCATCCCTTCTTCAGGAATTTTGGGGGATACACGGTAATAGCGGTTTTCAATCCAACGGATGGAGGCATCCCGACAGCCATTGTCAACTACGCCGGCGTAATTTACGCCCCCACAGGGCTGAACCGGTACGGCATCTTCATGGAAATCAACAGCGGAAACTCTCCGGGAGGCTTCAGGGTGGATCGGACTCCCACGGTCGTTTCCATGTTCGAGGTCCTTCAGAGCTGCTCGACCCAAGCCCAGGTGAATGATGCCTTTCAGAACATAGCGGTGGATATTTCCTCGATCATCAATGTGGCCGATCCGAGCAGCGCCTACAGCTTTGAGTGTTCCCTGAGTGCCATTAAACGCAGGTCTGCCGATCAGGAAGGACTGCTCGTTTCGACCAACCATTTCATCGATCCTTCCTGGGGATTGACGCCTCCGGAACCAGATAGCGCCAACGGCTGGACGGTGGCGCGAAGGAACAATGGAATCGCCTGGGCCGAATCAGGCAAGGGGCATTTGCGCGCGGAGCAAGTGAGGGACATTTTATCCAAAGAGATCACATCTGAGGGCGGTCTTTTTAGTGAGTCCACCATTTATCAGGTTGTGGCTGTCCCTCAGCAACTCACACTTTGGCTTAGAGCCCCGGATCATTTCGACTGGCAGGAGATTGACTTGATGGAACTGTTTAACTGAAAGCCTCTTAAGAGAATGGGCCACGGCAGGTCTATGATGAGCGCCACTAGGGCCGTCACATATTGCTTCATCATAAACATTTCAATGCGTAATCTTCAAGGCATGTTGTCATCACGCGTTGTTGACTTGTAGATACAACAGTCCGGCTTTATTCACATATTGTCAATATCATTCCCATTGATAACAAATACTAATGTTCAGGGCGGCTGATCCGACCAGATCACTGAATGCGGTGTGAAATGTGAAAGGCTGAAGTGTGTATTTTCCGTTCGAGTAGAATGCGCCTGTGCTTCCTGCTATCAGTAAAACGTTGCCCTTGAAAATAATACTTGATTTCAAACCGGAATTAACAGATCAGTAGATGAATATCGCCCTTGATGGTCAGGATTTTAAACACAATCCAAAGGAGATGAAAATGGATTCATCAGATGGTAGGAAAATCCCCAGTCTGACCGCCCCAAAAGGGTCCTGCGATACACATATACATTTTTACAACGCCACATTCTATTCAGCCCCCACGGCGCTCATGACGCCACCCGATGCCTGGGTAGACGACTACCGGTTGCTTCAAAAGCGACTGAATCTGGAGCGTGTGGTGATCGTCCAGCCGACCACCTATGGCACTGATAACTCTTGTCAGCTGGCGGCGATGAAGGTATTCGGAGAAAATGCCCGGGGGGTAATGGTGGCAGACACTTCGACCAGCGACGCTGAGTTGGACCGTCTGACCCGACTGGGTGTCCGGGGCGCGCGATTTCATATGCTCCCCGGAGGCGCCGTACCCTGGGATATTCTGGAAGAGATGGCCGCGCGGGCGCACAATTTCGGCTGGCACATTCAGCTCCAAATGAACGGAAGGGAATTTCCCGAGCGGGAGGCGATGCTTAAACGCCTGCCGGGCATGCTGGTGGTGGATCATGTGGGACGGTTCATGGGACCGGTGCCAACCGATGATGCGGCTTTTAAGGTGCTGTTGCGGTTTCTGGAAACCGGCCGGTGCTGGGTCAAGCTTTCGGCTCCATATGAATCTTCAGTATCAGGAGCCCCGAATTGGGCGGATGTCGCTCATGAGGCACGGGCACTGGCCAAGGCCGCACCCGAGCGAATGCTGTGGGCCAGTAATTGGCCTCATCCGGGTCAGAAGAATCGACCGGACGAAGCGGATTTGCTTGACTTGCTGCTTGACTGGGTGGATGACGAAACTGTCCGGAACAAGGTCTTGACGGACAACCCCGCTGAGCTCTATGGATTCTGAGCGGTCTGATTGATTAGGATGCACAAATACGACAACAAATACAAGTCAACACTCAGACTCGCCTCTTGCGTTCATTAAATTCGGTTTGAAATGTGCAAAGGATTGACAGATTTTTTGTTTAGGTAGAATCTGGCAGCCCTTCTGGAGAGTTGTCCATATGATTTCTCGGTTCATAATAGCATTCTTGTGTAAATCGTGATAATTGCTAAGCCATATGTGTAACCGATGATTAAAAAGGTAGGTAATACCCCATCAAAGTTGCATTAAAGTTTGTTCTTTGACAACTCGCTGAGACAAGAGTTTTCGGAGTAAGGTTACTAGATTTTCATTCCGGTGGTTGAATCGCCATTTGATCTCTTTCAAATAGAGATGGAAGTTTTTCTTGGGCACTCCCCGGTAATGATAGAGCCAGTGCTTGGCGTAGGACCAAAACCCTTCAATGCCATTGATGTGATCTCTGCCTTTGGGTTTCCCCTTCTCCTTCTTGATCACGACATGATTGCCGTGGATGTCCAAGAACGTGTAAGCGTGCCAATCATCGGTATAGTAAAGGCTCCCTGCCTTTGCATAGCCGGTCATCAAAGGAACGAGTTCTTGTGTGCCTCTGCTGGTAATCGGAAACGCCAAGACCTTGCCATTCCTCTGGTAAAGACCGAAGACCATCCGCTTTCCAGTTGCACCCCAGCCACGTTTGCCGGGCACTTTACCGCCAAACATGGCCTCATCCATCTCGATCTCTCCGGAAAGTTCAGAGAGTTCCCTCATGGCTCGATCGTATATCGCCTCTCTCAAGATTCTGAACCATCTCTGAACTGTCTTTGGATTCAAAGGAACCTGGAAACGAAGACGATAGGCTGGAACTCCCAAACAGAAAAACTCTAAAAGCCTTCCCCTCCAATACGGAGAAATCTTCGTCGAAAGCCCCAACGGTCTATCAAATTTCCGAGTCAGTCCACACCGGCTGCATCGCTTCTGCCCTGTGGATAAACTCCAAAAATCCTTCCCGTCGCAGCGAGGACATGTTCTCATAGCTGATTCCTACATCATCTCAGCTATTTGTCAAAGAACTAAGTGCAACCTAACTGGGGAATTACCTAACTTAAAAGTACGCATGAACCGGATGAACCTTTTTAGCCGGCGGGTCCATGGACAATATCGAAGCCGGTGAAGCTGCCGGTGGCATTTTCTTCTGCAATCTCCAGATGATCCACCCTCGCGGGAGGCGTCCCGGTCCTGCACCAGGCGAGCATCGCCTCGGCGCCTTTCTGCTCTCCCTCGAAGACGGCCTCGACGCGATCGTCCGGGAGGTTCCGGACCCAGCCCGTGAGCCCGCATGCGCGCGCCCGCTTCCAGGTGTTCGCCCGGAAGAAGACCCCCTGGACGCGGCCTGAGATATAGACATGATAACGTTTTTTCATCCCGTCCGGATTCCCGTTAATGCGATAAAGGCCTCTTCATCGATGATGACGATACCCGCCTGCCTTGCCTTCTCTACCTTAGAACCGGCAACCTCTCCCGCGACGACGTAATCCGTTGACTTCGTGACCGAGCTGACGACTGTTCCACCCAGCGATTCCACGAGCGCCTTGGCCTCGCTGCGGCCCATTCGGGCCAGAGTACCTGTAAAGACGAATGTTTTTCCTGCGAGAGGTGCGGCCTGCAATCGCGTCGTCTCCTGGGGGGCTACGCCTGCACGGCGAAGTTTTTCAATCACCTGAAGATTGGCCGGTTCCCGGAAGAAGCCGGCGACGGCCGCTGCGACCTCGGGACCGATGTCACGGATGGTTTGCAACTCTTCAACGGTAGAGGTCATCAAACCGTCCAGTGTTCCGTACATCTGCGCGAGGTGTTTCGCCGTGTGTTCCCCGATGTGGCGGATGCCGAGGGCGAAGATCAGACGATCCAGCGGCGGTTTTTTTACCCGGGCGATCGCTTCCAGCAGATTGGACGCCGATTTTTCGGCCATCCGTTCCAGGCCATGAAGCTGTTCCTTTGTCAGGAAGAAGAGATCGGCCGGATCATGGATCAGACCGTTTGTCACCATCTGGGCGACCATTTTGTCTCCCAGCCCCTCGATGTCCAGCGCGCCGCGGGAGGCGAAGTGGGCGATGTGTTCGCGGATCTGCGCCGGGCAGGCGATGCCGATGCAGCGGTAGGCGACCTCACCCTCCATCCGGACGATGCGGGAGCCGCATCCCGGTTCCGGGCATGTCTCCGGCATGATGAAAGGCTTCTCCGTGCCGGTTCTTGCGGTCCGGACGACCTCGACAATCTCGGGAATCACGTCACCCGCCCGCCGGATCACCACGGTATCCCCGATCCTGATGTCCTTCTTCCGGATCTCATCATCGTTGTGGAGGGTCGCCCGGCTGACCATGACGCCACCGACGCGGACCGGCTTCATAACGGCGACCGGTGTCAGGACGCCCGTCCTTCCGACCTGGACTATGATGTCTTCGACGACCGTTTGCCCCTGGATGGCAGCGAATTTGCAGGCAACCGCCCAGCGGGGGCTGCGGGACACGGCGCCGAGACGCTCTTGCAGGGCGAGGTCATTAACCTTGATCACTATCCCGTCGATCTCGTAGGGGAGCTCCTCTCGCATCTGGCCGATGTGGTGGTAATATTGAATGCATTCTTCAATCTCTACTGTGGGGCGGATCAGGGGATTCACCTGGAAGCCCCAGGCGGCGAGCGCCCGGAGGACCTCCCCGTGCGTCCGGAAGGAAACCCCTTCTGCCGTCCCGATCGCATAGCAGAACATGGTGAGCGGTCGTCGCGCCGTGATTCGCGAGTCGAGCTGGCGGAGCGATCCCGCAGCAGCGTTGCGGGGATTGGCGAAGGGGGGCTCCCCCTGTTCCATCCGGCGGCGGTTCAGGTTGCGGAAGGCCTCCCGCTCCATGCAGACCTCTCCCCGCACCTCGATCCTTTTCGGCACGGCTGCCATCCCGTATCCCGATGTGCCGGCACGGTCTTCCGGACGCGGGACGAAAAGGGGGATCGCCGGAATCGTCCGGAGGTTCAGCGTGATGTCTTCGCCTACGGTGCCGTCCCCGCGCGTTGAACCCACCGTCAGCCGGCCCGATTCGTAGAGAAGGTTTACTGCGAGACCGTCTAACTTCGGTTCCGCGATATAGCGGATGGGGTCGTCGCTCCCCAGAAACCGGCGGCAGCGGCGGTCGAATTCGCGGATCTCATCGTCGAAGAACGCGTTGGCCAGGCTGAGCATCGGTGTCCGGTGGATGACGGCGCCGAATTTTTCCAGCGGGGGGGCGCCGACACGCTGCGTCGGGGAGTCCGGGGTGATAAGATCGGGGAATTCCGTTTCCAGATCGGTAAGTTCTCGGAGGAGGAGGTCATAGTCGGCGTCGGCGATCTCCGGATCATCCAACTGATAGTAGCGCCGGTTGTGGTAGTGGAGGGTTTCCCGGAGGGACTCAATCCGGATCCGCGCCGTTTCATGATTCATCATGGGTTACCCTGTTGAAACTCAGCGTTTTTTTAAGACAGCCGCCCGTGCGCGAGCAGGTTTCTTTAGGGCCATCTTATGCTATCAAGATTTGACCAGCCGCAGCTCCGGTTTTCCTCTCGGGGGGTTTTCCGGTCCGGTCTCTTGCTGACGCAGGAGCTGTTCGTTGAAGATGTGGTTTTTGGCCCGGACCGCGTTGATGATGAAAAAGATGATGACCGCTTTTTCCCATTCTTTTGAGGGTTCGAAATCCTCCATCCGCTTCTTGTATTTTTCCCAGAGGGAGGAGAGGGAGGCCTCGTCGAGGCCGAGGATCTGTTGCGCCAATCTGTCGAGTGAGGATTCGAGCATCGTGTTTGACCCCTGGATCAATTTTTTCAATTCCATCCTAACTTCAGCCGTGCGGAAAGTCAAACCGAAAGAGGATCGGGCGGCGCCGCGCCGAAATAATCCTTGTCTTTTTGGCTCATCTCGTTATAATCGGTCAACTACTGCGAGGAGGTCGGTCGGGTGAGGATCGGGGTGATCACCGATACCCATGAACGAGGGATGACGGCTTCTTTAAAAAGTCCGTATGCTGCGTTCAAGCTTCCTCCTTCCCCTCGACAAGCTCGGGGCAGTTCTGTTTCCTGTCGCGATTAGCCACGTCATGGTGAGCTTGTCGAACCGCGCGCGTCTTGCCTCTGGAGCTTTTTACGAGGCCGCTCCAGAACAGTGACGATTAAGACTTTTTACGAAAGCATCAATTGTTGAAACAGGCATCTGTCTTGTCGGGAGTTAATGGATGGACACGATATTCGCACCCTGGCGGACGGCCTATATCCGGGGGGAGAAGCCTGTGGGTTGCGTCCTCTGCCGGGATTCCCTGCGGGGGGAGGAACTGGTCGTCTGTGAAGGGAAGAGCGGTTTCATCATGGTGAACCGCTATCCTTACACAGGCGGCCACCTCATGATCGTTCCCTTCCGCCACTTGAGTCGTCTAAACGATCTTTTTCCCGCGGAGCGAGAGGAGCTCTTTGATTTTATGGATCTCTCCGTCCGGGTCCTGACCGAGGCGATGAAACCGGAGGGGTTCAACCTCGGCATGAATTTGGGTAAGGCAGCGGGTGCCGGCATTGACGATCATTTCCACATCCATGTTGTCCCACGGTGGGGGGGTGATACGAATTTCATGAGCGTTATCGGCGAGGTCCGCGTCATTCCCGAGGATGTCTCCGGAACGGCCCGGGAGCTCAGGCCTTATTTCACGAAATTTCAGCGGGAGGTCTGCGGATGAAAGTGATCTATACCATCATAGTGGCGATTTTCGTCATGTTCGTCATCACTTTTTCACTGGAAAATACCGACCCCGTTAAGCTCCACTATCTTGGCTATGATTTCTTTATGGGACCCATCCCGACGTACATGTTGATTTTTATCGTTTTCCTCGCCGGTGTCATTTTCACGGGGTTCATGGGCATCGTGGAGCGGTTCCGCCTGACCCGGACGATCAACCGCCTGAACAAGACGATCCGGGATCTCCGCCGCGAGATGAAGGCGAATGAGAATCCCTCCTATATTGAGGATGAGGGAAAGACGATCCGGCCGCCCAGGGAAGAAATCCTTTAAAACGTATAGACGGATTGTCGTAGGTGTGTTAGCGGCGCGCTTTTCTTTCAAGGGGTCGGACCATGAATTTCGGAGGCATCGAACCGGCGTTCACAGAGTATCAGAAGGCGGCATTCGTCGTCGTTCCCGTCCCGTACGACTTGACATCGACCTACCAGTCCGGGTCGCGGCGAGGTCCGGGGGCGATTCTCGAGGCCTCCGGCAACATGGAACTCTACGATGAGGAGCTCCGGAAGGAGACCTACCGATCCGGTATTCACACGCTGCCGCCCCTCGAGGCGGACGCCCGCGGGCCGGCCGAGATGGTGGACTCCGTCCGTCGGACCATTGCCCGGGTCGCGGCCGACGGGAAGATCCCGGTCATGCTCGGCGGGGAACACAGCATCTCCTTCGGCGCCGTCCAGGCGATGAAAGAGGTCTATCCGGAGATCACCGTCCTCCAGTTGGACGCCCATGCCGATCTCCGGGATGCCTATCAGGGGACGCCTTACAGCCATGCCTCCGTTGCTAAGCGTATCTTTGGGATCTGTCCTCTCAGCCAGGCGGGCATCCGGAGCCTGAGCGTCGAGGAGGCGGAATTTATGGCGGGGAGTCGTCTCCGGAGCCATACGGCGGATTTCATCCTGGACGGGGGGGCCTGGTGGGAGGCGATCTGCGGCGATCTGCACGGGGATGTCTATCTCACGGTGGACCTCGACGTTCTCGATCCGGCCGTCATGCCATCCACGGGGACGCCGGAGCCCGGGGGGCTTGCCTGGCGGGACGTCCTGCGTCTCGTCCGGGAGGCTGCGAAGCGCTGCCGGATCCGTGGCTTCGATGTCGTGGAACTTGCCCCTATTCCAGGGATGGTCGCGCCGGATTTCCTGGCGGCAAAATTGGTTTATCGGATCATGGGCTACCTCACGGAAAAGTCCTGATATATTGAGTAAAAACCGCCGGACGGGGCGACGAGAAATATGGAACCGGCTCGGTCCGTGGTCGGTTGAAGGAGAAGAAACCATTGAATGATTATGTTCCCAAACAGATTTTTTTTACAAAAGGGGTGGGGATCCACAAGGAGGAACTCCATTCCTTCGAACTGGCGCTCCGCGACGCCGGCATCGAAAAATGCAATCTCGTGCAGGTGTCCAGCATCCTGCCGCCCGGCTGCCAGGTGATCTCGCGGGCCCGGGGCCTCAAGGAACTCAAGGCGGGCGCCATCACCTATTGCGTTCTGAGCCGCTGTTGCAGCAATGAACCGAGACGCCTGCTGGCCGCCTCCGTCGGCTGCGCCATCCCCGCCGACAAGCGCGCCTACGGATACATCAGCGAGCACCACGCCTTCGGCCAGACCAAGCGTCAGGCGGGGGATTACGCGGAAGACCTCGCAGCGGCCATGCTCGCATCTACGCTCGGCATCGACTTCGATATCGATGAGAGCTGGGATGAAAAAAAGGAGATCTTCAAGATCAGCGGAAAGATCGTCAGCACCCGGAACATCACCCAGTCCAGCATTGTCCAGTCGCACGGGTTCACCACGGTCATCGCTGTTGCCGTCTTCGTCTTCTGATTGCCGCTGATTTGCGATAAGCATCGGAAGCCCCCGCGGGCCGTATCGCGGCGGACTTCGCCCGGCAGAAAACCTTTTGCAGGGGGAAGAAAAGATGGTTCCGAACGCTCCGCAGGCGTTGTCAGCATACGTCATTCCTCCGATTCTGGGGTTTGTCGTAATGCTTGGCCTCGCCCTGATATCGCTTCTGCGAGGCGGAAGGAAGCGGACGAACATCCTGTTTGCCGGCATCTGTTTCCTCGGCGCTCTCCTCAACGCCGATGTGGCCCTTGTTTCCATTCTGCCCGACGAGAGGCTCGCCCTCCGCGTGGATCGGACGGTCCATTTCTTCTTCGTTTTCAGCGTCCCCATCTACATTCGGTTCGTGCATGTATTTTTGGGTATCCGCAGCCGACGGTGGCTGGAAATTTCCGCCTGGCTGTTCAGCATCGCTTTTCTGACCATCGTTCCCACCGATCTCTACTTCAGTGGGCTCCATCACTATTCCTTCGGTCGGATTGCCCGCGCCGGCGCGCTCTTTCACCTCTTTTCGGCGACGGTCGCCTTTACGGTCATCTACTGTCTCACGGTTCTATATCGCGCCATGAAGGAGTCCGCGGACAATCACCAGAGAAACCGGATCAAGTACATCTTCTGGGGGCTGGGGTTTTCCGCCCTCCTGCTCGCCTTCACAATCCTTCCAGTCAGCGGCGTTCCCGTCTACCCGCTGGGGAATTTCAGCTTCATCCCTGCCGTTTTTCTCGCCTTCGGCGTCCTCAAATATGACCTTCTGGACATCGGCGCCCTCATCCACCGGGGAACGGTCTATTTCCTTCTGACCGGCATTCTCACCGGGCTCTATATCATCGTCATCTTTCTCTTCCACACCTTCTTTCTCACCACCGGCAGCGGCGATTCGTTTGTGCTCTCCCTGGTTTTGGCGCTCATCATCGTCCTCTTGTTTACCCCTCTTCGGGAACGGGTGCAGAGCCTTGTGGATCGCCTTTTTTTCCGGGGGCGCTACGATTACCGGGAGTTGCTCCGGGATATCAGCGGGCGTTTGGCTTCGCTTCTGAGTCTACCGCAGATCAAGGAACTGCTCATCGGTGCGATTACAGGGGCCATGCAGGTGGAAAGGTTGACCCTCATCATTGCCGAAGGGGGTGTTTTCCGTCTCTATGACGGAAAAGAAACGGGCGGGGCAGGGGAAGAGTTATCCGGAGAGATTTCTTTACTGATCCGCATTCTGGAGATGGAGAAGCGGCCCCTGAGCCGGGCGACGATAGAGAGGCGCCGGGCTGATGAGGCGGACCGGAAGATTTTAAGCCGGATCTTTGACGATCTTGGCGCCGTGTTGGTCATTCCGCTCCCTGCGCGAGAGGGGTTGGCCGGACTGATCGCCCTCGGTCAGAAGCGATCCGGGGAGCTCTTCGTCGATAAGGATCTGGAGCTTTTAACGACAATGGCAAATCAGGCGGCAACAGCGATCGAGAATGCACAGAGTTACGAAGCGCTGGCGGCGCTGAACCGCGATCTCGAAAGGAAGGTGGAGAAACGGACGGCCGCCCTGAGGGAGGCGCTGGCGGAGAAGGAGAGGACCCAGAAGCAGCTCATTCGGTCGGAGAGCCTGGCGGCGATCGGCCAGCTCGTCGCCGGGACTGCCCATGAACTGAACAACCCCATCGCCGGGGCGATGAGCCTCGTTGAGACCAGCGTCGAGACCATCGAGGGATGGGAAATGCAGGCGGGAAAAAGGGAAGAGGTCCTCGATGACCTCCGCTTTTCAATCGGCGAGCTCCGGCGGTCGGCGACCATCATCCGGAGTCTCCTCGACCTGTCGCGGCAGACCCAGACCTATGTGGAGGCGGTGAACATGAACCGCGCCGTCGACGATGCGCTCAGGGTGCTCTACAACCAGTACAAAAACATGCCGGTGGAGATCGTAAAGGAATACGACGACGCCCTCCCGGCTGTCGAGGGGAATTTCGCCAACCTGGGACAGGTCCTGATCAACATCTTCCGGAACGCCATCCAGGCGCTCCCGGAGGGGAAGGGGCGGATCACCCTGACGACGTGGCAGCAGTCAGCCGACACCGTCGTCGTCGAGTGCCGCGATACGGGGATCGGGATCCCCGAGGCTTCCCTGAAGGACATCTTCAAGCCCTTTTTCACGACGAAAATGATAGGCCGGGGCACGGGCCTCGGCCTCTACCTGTCCCATGAGATCATCCGGCGGCACAACGGCCAGATCCGTGTCGCGAGCGAAGAGGGGAGGGGGACGGTCGTAACCGTCGAACTCCCCTGCCGAAGGAGGGAAGCATGAACGGTCTGATGGTAGTCGACGATGAGGAGGGGGTGCGCCGCTCCCTGAAGAAGGTCCTTGAGAAGGACGGTTACCGGATCATCCTCGCCGAAAACGGAGAGGAGGCGCTCTCCATCGTCCGCAGCGATGGTCGGGATATCGAGACGGTCATCTCCGATTACCGGATGCCGGGGATGGACGGTCTGGAGACCCTGATCGAGATCGGCCGGTTGAACGCGGAGATCACACGGATCATGCTGACCGGTTATGCGACGATGGCAAGCGCCATCGAGGCGGTCAACGAGGGGATTGACGGTTTCCTGACGAAGCCTTTCGAGAATGATGAGCTGCGGGCGAAGGTCCGGGAGTACAACATCAAAAAAAGGCTCAAGCAGTTCGTTTCGGAACAGGTTCTCACCGAGCTTCAGAGGAGCGGTACGGCCCTGCTGCCGAAACGCGTGAACGTGAGCGTCCTGTTCACCGACATCCGGGGGTTCACGAGCCTGTCCGAAAGGCTCAACCCCTCCGAACTCTCTGATCTCCTCAATCTCCACTACTTCTCGCCTCTCGACAACATCATTTTCCGCTACAACGGGACGCTGGACAAGCACATCGGGGACAGCATCATGGGGATCTTCGGGGCGCCGGTCGGCGGTGGGGATGATGCCGGCCGGGCGGTGCAGGCCGCGCTGGCCATTCGTGAGGAGATCGCCGGAATCAATGAAAAGATTTCGGACGCGGAACGGAGAATCGCCATCGGGATCGGAATCGCGACCGGTGATGTGATGGCCGGGATTTTTGGATCACCGCGGAAAAAGGAATACACCGTTCTCGGCGCGACCGTCAACCTTGCCTCGCGACTGGAGAAACTTGCCGGGGCGGATCAGATCTTCATCTGCGGCGAAACGGCGCGCCTCGTGGAAAATCTCGTCCGGATGGAAGAGATCCCCTCTCTCTTCATCCGGGGTCTTGCCCGCCCTCCCGAGGTTTTCAGCGTCCTCGGGAAAAGATGAGGCGATCAAAAACGGTGCCCGGAGAAAATGCCTCCCAACGGGATTTATGGAAATAGGACTTGACAAATCACGGCGTGTGGTTTAAAAACTATTCGCGTAGAAAACACTTGTACGCGGTGACGCGGGGTGGAGCAGTCCGGTAGCTCGTTGGGCTCATAACCCAAAGGTCAGAGGTTCGAATCCTCTCCCCGCTACCAATTAAATTAGGGGCTTAGAGAGTTTTTCTAAGCTCCTCTTTTTTGTCTGCTATCCTATAGCTACCCTTTTTACAAACCATTGATATTATTAGCATGATTTGTAATTAATTGATCTAACATAGGAAATAGATGGTTTTAGGTAAGGGAAGCCCTCTCTCTTCCGTGTAGCTGTCGATTGAAAAACATTCTTTTCTCTGTGCGCAACGTCGGGGGGTATCCCCTTCCGGCGGGATACATCGGGTCCCATCTCTTATATATACCTTCATCAGGGTGACGCTCATTTTTTCTGAATCCATAAATGCCGTGATTTCAACTATTATCCCCGTCTTTCGAGAAAGATGAAGGATCTTTCCCGATGATCTTCGAGAATCTGTATAGCGGCCAGCTCCCGGTTGATGCGTACTTATCCACAAACCGCTTAGCTCGACGAAAATGCAGGATTTCAAACCGGAATCAATGATGTTGTTTACTCAGCAATTATGATATGGATAGCGAGAATTTGATGTCCGGTTGTGAGAGGGACCGGGTCATTAAAGATACGGGAGTGAAATATTGTGGCACCGCTGTCAAGCCAGGATGCAAACGTAAAAAGGAATCTAAACACAGTGCTTGGAAACACCATCCTGCCTTACAGGGCCCAAAAGGATGCACCAAAATGTCAAAGAAAACTGTGAAAAATTTATCAATTACTGTCCTAATCTGGTTTATCAATCATCGGGAGAAGATGTGAAAACAAGAGGAAAACAGATGGAGATTCGTGAAGTGGTGATCGGGGAGGGGTCGGTTTCCCTGCCCGGAATCGTTGCCGTTGCCAGACGGGGCGTCCCCGTCCGGATTGTAGGGAGCGCCGCCTTCCGGGGACGGATGGAACGTGCCCGGGGGCTGGTGTATGCGGCCATCGAGGCAAATGTTCCCGTTTACGGCGTGACCACGGGGTATGGAAAATCGTGCGGGAACCGTCTGCGGAAGGCGTCCGTCCTCAACGAGGGGGCAAATCTGATGCGCTTTCACGGCTGCGGGACGGGCGAGCCGCTGGGTGTGGAGGAAACGCGGGCGGCCATGCTCTGCCGGTTGCTCTGTCTGTCCCGCGGCTATTCGGGGGTCTCGATACCGCTTTTGGAACATCTCGCGGCATTTCTCAACGCCGGCATCACCCCGGTCGTTCCCTGCGAAGGCTCCGTCGGCGCCTCCGGGGATTTGACGCCCCTATCCTACATCCTGGCCGCCCTGGCCGGTGAACGGGAGGCCTTTTATGGCGGAGAGCGGATGCCGGCGGGCCGGGCATTGCGGAAGGCAAAGCTGAAACCTTACCGCTTCGGACCGAAGGAACCGCTCGCCCTGATCAACGGAACCTCCATCATGACCGGGATCGCCGCTGTGAACCTCGACCGGGCGTATCATATCCTGGAGGCGGCGATCGGCGCCTCCGCCCTTTCCGTTCACGCGCTTCAGGGCAAGGCCGACCATTACCATCGCGTCATAGGCGAGGCCAAACCATTCCCCGGCCAGATCTACGTTGCCGACCGGATCCGGCGGCTTTTGACCACCCGGGGTGCGGAAATGGGGCTGGAGGCTGCGGGTCCGGAGACCCTCCAGGATCCGTATTCCCTGCGCTGCTCCCCGCAGATCCTGGGGGTCCTGTGCGACGCCCTGGATTGGATCCGGCCATGGGTGGAGATCGAGGCGAACAGCGCCAACGACAATCCCCTCTTTGCCGAGGGCATGGACCGGCCTTTGACCGGGGGGAATTTCTACGGGGGTCATATCGCCTTTGCCATGGATGCCTTGAAGACGGCACTGGCCTCGGTGGCCGACATGGCGGACCGGCAGGTGGCCCTGCTTGTAAATCCCAACGTCAACCGGGGACTTCCGGCCGACCTCGTCCGCGTGATCGGGGAGGCCCGCCTCCACCACCATGGGTTTAAGGCCATGTCCATTACCGCTTCCGCGCTGACGGCGGAGGCGCTCAAGGCAACAATGCCTGCCGCATCCTTCTCCCGGTCCACCGAATCCCACAACCAGGATAAGGTCAGCATGGGGACCATCGCGGCGCGGGATGCGTCCCGCGTCTGCACGCTCGCGGAACGGGTTGTAGCCATCCATCTGCTGGCGGCGGCCCAGGCCTGCGAGATCCGGGGACGCACGGAGGCCCGCCCCCGTCTCGCCTTGCGGCTTGAGGAGCTGCGCCGGCTGGCGGAACCGACATACGAAGACCGGCCCATGGACGCCGATATCGAGGCCGTTGCCCGCGAGATTTCCGAGAACGGTTTTCCGAAGGAGAACGGATGGAAGCGCTGACATACCGGAGTCATGAAATAAAGATGAAGGTGCCGTTTTTCGATCTCGATCCGATGCAGATCGTCTGGCATGGCAACTATCTGAAGTATTTCGACATTGCCCGTTCCGAACTCTTCGACCATCTGGGCGTGGATCTCTTCGAATTTCACGACCGGACCCGTTACATTTTTCCGATCATACGCAGTTACGTCAAGCATATCCACCCGCTGAAGCGGGGTGACGAATTCGTCTGCCGGGCCACCGTGAAGGACGCCCGCTCCAAGATCGTCGTCGCCTTCGAGATCCGCCTCGTTGTGGACGGAACGATCTGCGCCCGGGGGACGACGGAACAGGCCGCCGTCCTGGCCCCGGAGATGGAGATGGTTTTCACGATTCCGGAAGAGATCAGCCGGGCGCTGGGGTTTTAAAGATGGAAACGCCTTTTCCGCAGGCCTTGATGACAGGCTTCGAACGGGTCGCCGCCTGGGCGGACCTCTTGGACGAGATCAATGTCTTTCCGGTGGCCGACGGCGATACGGGACGGAACCTCGTGGTCAGCCTCTCACCCCTCCGGCAGGCGGCTCTGAGCAGGGAGCAGATCACCCGGGATCTGCTTCTGTCGGCCCGTGGAAATTCCGGAAACATTGCCGCGCGGTTTTTCTCCGGCATCCTCATGGCCGATTCGGTCCGAAACCTCGCCGGCGCCGTCCGGCAGGGGCGGGACCGGGCCTGGCAGGCGGTGAACGACCCAAAACAGGGCACGATGCTGACCGTCTTCGATGCGCTGGCGGAGGCCGTGGAGGAGTGTCCGGCGACATTCGACGGGCCATGGCGCGAGCGGGTGCTCCAAAGACTCGAAAGGGCGGTGCTCTCCACGCCGGAACTCTTGCCGAAGTTAAAAGCCGCCGGCGTCGTCGATGCCGGCGCCTTGGGCATCTTCATCTACCTGGACGGTTTTTTCAGCGTTCTTGCGGGAGACGGCGACGGATTCAAACCCGTCACGGAGATCTTCAAGGATTATCTCAAGGTTTCTCCGGCCTTTTCGGAGGAAGGGGAAACGGGTTGCTGTGTGGATACGGTGCTCCAGATTGAAGGCGATGCCGGAGACGCTCTCTCGGGGATTTCCGCCATCGGGGAAAGCGTCGTCGTCCTTCGGGACGGGAAATATTTGAAGGTCCATCTCCACGCCCGCGACAGCCAAAAGGCCCGGGGCGATCTGGCCGCCTTCGGAAAGGTGGTCCGGTGGTCCGCCGATGATCTGGGCGCCCAGGTCCTCTCTTTTCGCCGGCGGCCGGTCGAACAGGCAATGCATATCATGACGGACGCCGCGGGCTCCATCAGCCGTGAGACGACGGCGGGGCTGGGGGTGACCATCCTGGACAGCTACATCACCCTCGGGGAGAGATCTCTGCCCGAAACCCATTTCATCCCGGAGGAGCTCTATGCGGCCATGCGCAGGGGCGCAAAGGTCTCCACCGCACAGGCCTCCGTCTTTGAGCGCCATGAGCATTATCGGAGCGTCCTGGACCGTTATCCCCGGGTCCTCTACCTGTGCGTCGGTTCCGCGTTCACGGGCAACTGCGGGGAGGCGCTCGCATGGCAAGAGCGGCACGACCCGGAGGGGCGCTTTGCGGTCATCGACAGCGGGGCGGCGTCGGGACGCCTGGGACTTTTGGCCTTGGCCACGGCCCGTTTTGCCTGCGGGACCCGCGATGCCCAAGAGGTGATGCGCTTCGCCCGCGAGGGGGTGGCGCGCTGTCAGGAATATGTGTTTCTGGACAACCTGAAGTACCTGGCGGCTGGCGGACGGCTTTCCCGGACCGGCGCCTTCTTCGGCGACATGCTCCGGATGAAACCCGTGATCAGCCCGCTTGCCGAGGGGGCCAGGAAGGTGGGGGTCGTCCGGAATCGGGCGGAACAGTTGAAATTCGCCGTGGAGAAACTGACGGCCGCGTTGAAACAAAACGGGCGCGCCCTGATCATGATCGAGTATACCGACAACCTTGCATGGGTGACCAAAAAGGCGCAGCCGGAAATCGTGCGGCGCTGGCCGGAGGCGGAGATCATCCTCCATCCCATGTCCCTCACCTCCGGGGCGCATATGGGGCCGGGGACGTGGGCCGTGGCCTTTCTGCCGGAACGCGTATGACGGCGGCAGTCGCATACGGGACTTCGGCCGGTCGCTTCGCCGTTCTGATCCCCGTTTACAACCACGCCGGGGGGATGGTCTCCGTGATCGAACGGGTCCTTGCGCTCAATTTGCCCGTCTGGGTCGTCGATGATGGATCGACGGACGGGACGGCGGCGGGTCTTGTACGGTTCGGCGGGGTTACGGTTCTGCGGCATGTGGAAAACCGCGGCAAGGGGGAGGCCATCCTGACCGGCTTTTCGGCCATGGCGGGAAAGGCGGACTGGGCCGTCACGCTGGATGCAGACGGGCAGCACGACCCCGCGGATGTCCCCGGCCTGATCCGGGCCATTCCCGCGGGCGGGCGTCCCATCGTCATCGGCCGGCGGGAGGGGATGATCGGGGACGATGTCCCCTGGACGAGCCGCTTCGGGCGGAAATTTTCCAATTTCTGGGTCCGGGCCGCCGGCGGACCTGTTCTTTCCGATACCCAGAGCGGCATGCGCATCTATCCGCTGCCGGAGGCCATGCGGCTCGGTGTGCGCGCCCGGCGGTTTCAATTTGAGGTGGAGATCCTGGTCCGGGCGCGGTGGGCGGGGATCCCCGTCGTTGAGACGCCGGTGCACGTTTCCTATACGCCCGGCATGAAAAGAATTTCCCATTTTCGTCCTTTCGTCGATTTCTGCCGAAATTCAGGGACGTTCAGCCGGTTGATCTTCCTGCGGATTCTGGGACAGATCAGACGGGGCAGGGGACAGATTTAAAGTAAGCATAATCGGGGACAGATTTCAAATCTGTCCCCAGTAGGAGGTACAATAGAGGTACGATGGTTTTCCGACGCTACCGATTTCGCTGGTCATGGATGCTCGCCGTCGTGGCGGTCCTGGGGGGGCTCCTGCTGTACGAATCCATCGGCGGCGTGCGGATCGAAACGGATATCCTGGCATCGCTCCCCCATCATGACCCCGTCCTAATGAACGCCCACCGGGTCATCCGCCATCTCCCCTTCCAGGACCGGCTGATCATCGATGTCGAGGTGAGGGGGACAGATTTAAAATCTGTCCCCAGGGAGATATCCCGGGACGCGCTGGCGGCCGGGGCCGATATGATCGAGGCCGGGCTCAGGAATAGCGGGCTTTTCCGGCAGGTCGGCATGCAGCAGATGGAGGCGATCTTTCCGGAACTGATGGCCCATATCGTCGGTCATCTGCCCCTGCTGTACGACGGACCGCAGTTGGAGGCGCAGATCGCGCCGCTTCTCACGCCGGCCAAGGTGCGCCGCGAGTTGGCGGAAGATCTCGAGGTCGTGCAGGGGCTCGAAGGGATCGGGCAGGCCGATCTCATCGCCCGTGATCCCCTCGGTCTGAGAAACCTGATCCTGGCCCGAATGTCCCAGCTCCTGCCGAGCCGAGACGCCCAGCTTTACCGGGGCAAGCTGCTCTCCCAGGACGGAGGACATCTGCTCGTCATAGCGGAACTGAAAGGTTCTGCGACGGACACGACCTATACCCGAGCCATTCCCGCACTCATCCGGACGCTCGGGGAGAAGCTCAACGGCCAAGTACAGCCCCGCGGCATCCGCTTCACGCTGACGCCGACGGGGGTCTACCGCGCCGCGCTGGACAACGAGAACGCCGCCCGGCGGGACATGAGAACGGCGATCATCCTGACGATGCTGGGAATCGCCTTTCTGCTCGTCGTCACCTTTCCCCGGCCCCTCGTCGGGCTTCTGGCCCTGCTACCGTCGACCGCCGGCGCCATTCTCGCGCTGCTGGTCTGCTCATTTTTCTTCCCCTCACTCTCCATCCTCGCCGTCAGTTTCGGCGGGGCGATCATGGCCTTCACGGTGGATCTGGGGATCACCTATCTGCTGTTTCTCGACAGGCCTTGCGAGGTTTCGGGTCGGCAGGCCGCCCGAGAGGTCCGGGCGGCGGAGATCCTGGCAGCGCTGACGACGATCGGCGGCTTTCTGCTGCTTATGTTGAGCCGGTTCCGCATCCTGGCCGAGATCGGCCTCTTCGCGGCCCTGGGGGTGGCCTTTGCATTTGCTTTCGTCCACTGGGTCTTCCCCCGGATCCTCCCCGTCATGCCGCCGGCCCTGAAGACCCGGGACCCATGGCTGAGCCGGATTCTCGACCGGATCGCGCTGTCGGGGGGAAAGACGACGCTCGCGGCGGTGGTCCTGTTCTTCCTGGTCATGCTCTGCTTCGCCCGTCCCGTTTTCCGTGTTGATATCAACGCAATGAACTCCATGAGTACGGAAACCGTTGCCGCGGACCGGACGGTCCAAAAGGTCTGGGGGGACATGACGAGCCGGATCTATCTGATGACCGAAGGGCGCAGCCTGGAGGATTTGCAGGCTGTGAGCGACCGCCTCTCCATGATGCTCCGGGAGGATCTCAACCGGGGCACGGTTAAAGGGGCCTTTGTCCTTGCCGATCTCTTCCCGGGGGAGGCGTTGGCAAAGCGCCATGCGGCGGACTGGAAGGCCTTCTGGACACACCGCCGGGTGGCGGATCTCCGGCGTGAGCTCGAGCAGGCGGCCCGGGAAATGGGGTTCGCCCCGGATGCCTTCGGGGCGTTTATAAACTCCCTTTCCGCGATGCCGCCGGCTTCCGCAGCGATCCCGGAGAAGTTCGCCGGCTTTCTGGGCATTGCGGCGGAGAAATCCTCCCGGGTACAGGTCTCCATGGTGACGCCGGGTCCGGCCTACGAGGCGAATGCGTTCTTCGCCCGGTATGCGGAGACAAACATTTTGAGCCTCTTCGATGCGGGGCTCTTCAACCAACGCCTGGGGGAGATCCTGGTTTCGCTCTTTACCGAGATCGCCTTCATTACGGGTCTGGGAATTATCCTCGTCGTCTTCATCTTCTTCCTTGACTGGCGCCTCTCTCTGATCGTACTTGCGCCGGTGGCATTCGCCCTCGTCAGCACACTGGGGACCCTGAAGCTCCTGGGCCATCCGGTGGACATCCCGGGGATCATGCTCTGGATCGTCATCATGGGGATGGGGATCGACTACGGCATCTACTACGTCTGCGCCTACCAGCGGTATCTCGACGAGCGCCACCCCTTTATGGGGCTGATACGCCAGGCGATGTTCCTGGCGGGGGCGACCACCCTGATCGGGTTCGGCGTTTTGGCCTTCGCCCAGCACGCGGTCCTCAAGAGCATCGGCCTGACGTCATTGCTGGGGATCGCCTATTCCCTTGTCGGGGCCTTTCTGATCGTTCCGCCCCTGGTGAAACGGGCGCTCGTCCCCGCGGTGCTCCCGCCGGAAGCCCTGGAGGCGGGGTCGCCCCGTCATACCGAGCGGACGCTCCTGCGGTACCGTCACATCGAGGCCACCCCGCGCCTCTTCGCCCGCTGGAAGATTCGGCTGGATCCGATGTTTCCCCGCCTGGCGGCCTTCATGAAGAACCCCCGACGCATCCTGGATATCGGGTGCGGCTACGGCATTACGTCCGTCTGGCTCCTGGAACTCTTTCCCGACGCTACGGTCTGCGGCGTCGATCCGGATGAAGAGAGGATCCGTGTGGCCAGACACGCCATGGGGCCGCGGGGAGAGGCCCGGACGGGCCGTGCGCCGGAGCTTGCCGATCTGCCGGACCGGGCCGACACGGCCCTCATCCTCGACGTCATCCACATGCTGGACGATGAGGCGTTGCGGGGAACTCTGGGAATGCTGCACGCAAAACTCATCCCCGGCGGTCGGCTCGTCATCCGGGTCACTATCCCTGCGGACCGGCCCCGGCCCTGGAAACCGCGTATCGAAGATCTTCGTCTGAAGAGTCACCGTCTGCATCCCCGTTACCGGACGCAGGCCTCCGTGGAGGCGATGATCGTTGCAGCCGGTTTTGACATCGCCGCAATCCAGGCGGACACACCGGAGGGCGAGGAGTGGTGGTTTGTCGCCGACCGAAACGGTGGGGGCATTCCTCGCCCGACGTACAACCCGAAGCCTCTTTGACTGGACCGCTGATGGAACGGGAATGGACCGATCACGTATAACTTCATCAGCTGTTACGGCGAGCCGCACCGATTTCCGTCTGTCGGAGGGAACCGAACCATGAAGGATTTCTTCTATCGCTGCCTCATCGTTCTGGCGAGGAGATTCGGGAGCTGGATCTTTCTGCTGATCGCCTGGCACGTGGCGACGGGGTATTTCCTCTTTTTCCCCCGCCGCGTAGCCGTCAGCGTCCGCTTCTACCGCCGCCTCTTGCCGGACCGGGGACGCTGTTATCCCCTCTGGTGCACCTGGCGGCAGTACCATCATTTTGTTCACGTCTTCCTGGATCGGTTTCGCCTGGCGGAAGGCGATGATCTCCCGACGACGTACGAGGGGTGGGAGCATATCGTCGCGGCGACGGAAAGCGGACGGGGGGGGATCATCCTCATGTCCCATGTGGGCAGCTGGGAGATCGCCGCCCGGCTCCTCCGCCATTACGGCCGGAATCATCCACGCATGAGGCTTTTACTCTACCTGGGGGCGAAGCACCGGGAGCAGATCGAACGGCGGCAGAAGAAGAGCGTCGAACAGAGCGGAATCCGCGTAGTCTCCGTTCCGGAGAACGGGGGCTCGGCCATGGACATCCTGGAGGGCCTGCATTTTCTGCGGGAGGGGGGGCTGGTCTCCCTGACGGGGGACCGTCTCTGGAACCGGGAGCAGCGGGCCGTGACCGTCCGGTTTGCCGGCGGCGAGGCCCGGATTCCGGAAATCCCCTTCATTCTGGCGCTGCTGTCCGGGGCGCCGATTCTGATTTTTTTCGTTTATCGTACGGGTCGCGGAAAATATCACCTGCTGACCGGACCGCCGCTGTACGTGACCGCGGCCTCACGCGCCGAGCGGTCCAAAGCCGTAACGGCGGCCGCCCAAACCTATGCGGATCTCCTCGCCGAGACCGTTCGCGCCCATCCCTATGAGTGGTACCACTTCGAACCCTTCCTCAGGGCGGCGGGGAGAAAAACGGATTAATCGCAGGGTCATCGTTGATCTTCAGAGGCGCAGCCGCGGCAAGGGCTTATGGCAGGATCGCCCCGTTACGGAGAAATGGCTTGACTTTTGCCTGTATTTAGGCGTATTAAAATAGTCAATCGCCGGGGGATGCAAGGCGGACGTCCAGGGTACGACCGGCAGGATCCGCACATAGACAGAATGAAGCGTAAGGTGAACCGCCGGACTCTTCAGAGTCTGGGCGGTTTTTTCTTTGTCAGATCTTCATGCACCGGCCGGATGCCGCGCGGCATGAACAGGCCCCGGAACCATTTGTTCCCCTCGCCAGGGAAAAGTGGAGGGGTATTCCGAAACGAATTAGGAGGCGAACCATGAACAAGAATCTGTATGTAGGGAACCTGTCCCAGAAAGTTACAGATGACGACCTGCGGAAAAATTTTTCCGAGGCCGGAGCGGTTGTATCGGCGTCTGTCATCAAGGACAAATTCTCCGGGGTTTCGCGGGGCTTCGGCTTCGTAGAGATGGAGACCGAGGAGGGCGCCCAGGAGGCTATTAAAAAGTTCAACGGGGGCGATCTCGACGGGAAAACGATTACCGTGAATGAAGCCCGGCCGAAGACGGAGTCCAGCGGTCCAAGGAGGGATGACCGTGGCGGCGGCGGTTTCCGGGGAGGGCGTGGCGGCAGCGGCGGCGGAGGCCGCGGCAGATATTAATTAAGGGATAATCAGGGGAAGCCGGGAAGTTTTCCACCGTCCGCTTTTGCAGGCGGCCGGGGTTGCCCCGGTTTCATCCCTGGGGAAAATGCCGGTTGACAACAGGCTTCGGCCCGGTGTCAACCGGTTTTTTTATGTGCGCCCGATTGGCTTAGCCATACCCCAGCTCCTCCAGACGCTCCTCGTCGATCCCGAGGAAGTGGGCGATTTCGTGGACGACTGTGATTTCAATCTCCCGCTCCAACTCCCCGACGGTTTCGCACATCTCTTCGAGGGGCTCCTGGAAGATGTAGATCGTGTCCGGATAGAGTGGGGGCGGGGCGAAGAAGGAGTGTTCCTGAAGCGAGGCCCCCCAGTAGAGGCCGAGGAGCGGTTCGTCAGGGGGATAGCCCATCTCCTCCAGCATCTCCGGCGCCGGCCGCTTCTTCACGGTGAGGACGACGTTGTCCATCCGCTCCCGGATCTCCGCAGGGATGCGGTTGTAGGCGCGCCGGACCGTCCTGTCGAATTCTTTCTGATTCAGTTTCATGGCCATCGGCAAAATGGGTCCGGATCCATTCTCAACCGGATGGGTCGGAATTCCGGAGTCGTTCAGATCAATTTACACCCTGTCCTTATAGCCGAATTCCTGGAGCATCCGGGGGTCGTGGGTCCAGTCCTTCGCGACGCGGACGAAGAGTTCAAGAAAGACCTTCGCAGCGAAGAATTTTTCCAACTCCAGGCGCGCCCGGGTGCCTATATCCTTGAGCATCGCCCCCTTCTTCCCGATGATAATCCCCTTCTGCGATTCCTTGGCCACATGGATTGTGGCGGCGATCCGGATCATGTCTCTTGCATCGTCCTCCTTAAAGGCTTCGACGACAACGGCGGTTGCATACGGTATCTCCTTGTGGGTGAGGAGGGTGATTTTCTCCCGGATGATTTCGGCCGCTATGAATCGCTCCGAGCGGTCGGTCATCATCTCCTCGGGGAAATACTGCGGACCCTCGGGGAGGACCTTCCAGATCTCTCCGATGAGGTGGTCCACGCCGTCGTTTTTCAGCGCGGAGAGCGGGAGGATCTCCCGGAAGGGGTGCAGACCCTGTAACACGTCGATGAGGGGCAGCAACTGCCTTTTGTCCACGAGATCGATCTTGTTGATGACGAGGATGACGGGGAGCGGCGAGTCCTCGAGGGATTCGATGATGAAGCGGTCGTTCTGGTGAAGGGCGGGGCCCGCCTCGGCGAGAAGGAGAAGGAGATCGACCTTCTCGAATATGCCGGTCGCGGCCTCGACCATCGCTCGGTTCAGGAGGGTAGTCGCCCGGTGGATGCCCGGTGTGTCGAGGAAGATCATCTGGCCAGGTTGCGGCTCCGCAAGGTTTCGGATCCCCATGATCCGGTTCCGCGTCGTCTGGGGTTTGTGGGTCGTGATGGCGATCCTCTCACCGACGACTCTGTTGAGGAGCGTCGATTTCCCCACGTTGGGTCTGCCGATGATTCCGATGAAACCGGATTTGAACACGGATGTCTCCTTGGGCCTTGATGGGGACAGATTTGGCCTTGATGGGGACAGATTTCAAATCTGTCCCCATCAAGGCCTTGAAAAAAGGGCACATCCCCCGTCTATTCAACTCGCAGAGTGATCCATACCATGTCGGGCGTTTTCCTGCAATCGGATCTCAAGTGATCTGCCCGGAACAATCAGTCCTCAGTCGCTTCTCTCCGAGCGTAAGGATAAGCGTCCGCCGGGGGAGAGAGGGGTCTGGCGAGACGCGAATATCGCTGAGATCGAAGCGTTCTTGCAAGGCCTTGATGTTCTCCCGCTTCGCGCCGTAGAAATTGGAGACGTCGGCCGGGGAGAGGGTGAAGTGGAGGGTCAACCCGCCGGCGCCGATATCTGCGGGGGGAAGCGCAGGGGCGCCGCTTCCCCGTCCGGCGGACGAAAGCAAGGCGGCCGCCATCTCGAGGAAGAGAGCGGTTTCCACGAGCGACCGGAAGGCCGGGTGAAAAGGCCCCGCGATGACGGCCCCCGGTTCTTCTAATTCCCGAGTGGTCTGGAGGCCGAGGCGGATGACGGGGATCCCCGCCGCGGTCAGCTCTTTAAGTGCATTTTTACAGAGATCGACCGCGTCGGCCAGGCCAAGCGGGAGATAATTTCCTTTCCGAAAGGCTTCGGCGAGGGGGGTGTCCCGCAGGACCAGCGTCGGGTGAATCCGGACCATGTCGGGGCGAAGGGCGATCACCCGGACGATCGTTTCGGCGAAACGGTCGGGGCTGTCCCCCGGCAGGCCGGCCATCAGATGGATCCCCGTCTCGAAACCCTTTTCCTGAAGGAGGGCTAACGCCCGGACGGTGTCGGCCGCCGTGTGCCCCCGCCCCGAACAAAGGAGAACCGCGTCGTGGAGCGATTGCGCCCCCACCTCCACCGTTATAACGCCGGAGGCCTGGAGAAGATCGAGGCCTTCCGCGTCGATCCCGTCGGGGCGCGTCGAGATCCGGATGCCGTCGATCGCACCCTCCCGGAGGAAGGGCGCGGCCAGTTCAAGCAGACGGCGCTGTTCCTTCCGTTCCATTCCGGTGAAAGTCCCGCCATAGAAGGCGATCTGAACGGGGCCGCTTTTCCGTCCCGCGCCGGCGAGGTGGGCGCGGACGGTTTCGGTGAACGCCGCGTCCGTGATCCTCTCCGGGCGATCCCCCGCGGTCAGTCGCTCGTTGCAGAAGAGGCAGCGGTGGGGACAGCCCCGGTTCATGAGGAAAATGGGGATGATCAGCGGCATGGTTTATTAGCGCAAAACGGGTTCTATCTTCCGGAGCTCCTCCAGGGCCGTCCCGGCCGCCTGCTGCTCCGCCTCTTTTTTGCTCCTCCCCATCCCCGTTGCGATCACCCGCTCGCCGATCATGATGCTCGTCTCGAAGCGTTTGTCGTGGTCCGGTCCGGTTTCGGAGATCACCATATAGCGCGGCATCTCCCGAAAGAGGAGCTGACTCATCTCCTGGACGGCGGTTTTGTAATCCCGGTAAACGGTGGAGAGTTCTCCCTCCTCGATGAGCGGTTCGAAGAGCCGGCCGATGAAGACGGCGGTCCGGTCGAAACCGCCGTCGAGGTACATCGCGGCGATGACGGATTCGAAGGCATTCGCCAGAAGCGATGATTTCATCCGGCCGCCGGAACCCTCCTCCCCCTTGCCGAGCAGAAGGTGTTCGCCGATTCCGAACCTCCGGGCCAGTTCCGCGAGCGGCTGCTCGTTGACGACGGAGGCCCTCAGCTTCGAGAGCTGTCCCTCGGTGTGGTCGGGGAATTTCCGCATCAGCATGTCGCTGACGGTCAGTTCCAGAACGGCGTCGCCCAGAAACTCCAGCCGTTCGTTGTCCCGGCAGGCGGGGGCGACATTCTCGTTGACGAACGACCGGTGCGTCAGGGCGTTGTCCAAAAGAGCGATATCCGCGAAATGCCAACCGAGTCGTTCCTCCAACCCCATCAGGGTCCGAACCCGTTCCTCATTCATAATCTTCTCTCAAAAGTCCCCCAAAACCATTGGATTGTCATTCCCGGATGACCCCTGCGATCAGACAGCCTCCCCGGAAAATTTCGGGCATGACCCGGACAATCCGGTTGGCGGTAGCGCCGCCGCGGACGGCGACGGGGATATAGTTGTCGGAGAATCCGACGGGGAATCCGGTATTTTTGTCCGTCCTCCCCTCGACGAGAACCTGGAGCGGCGTGCCGATGAACTTTTCGGCAAACGCCTGCCGCTTCGCCGCCCCGACCGCCCTTAGTCGTTCCGCCCGTCTCTTTTTCTCCTCCTCGGGGAGCTGTCCGGCCTTCGTCGCTGCGGGCGTGCCCGGCCGCCGGGAGTAGGGGAAAACATGGAGGTAGGCGAGGGGCATCTCTTCCGCCAGACGCAGCGTGTTCGCAAAGGCCTCCTCCGTCTCGCCGGGGAAGCCCGCCATCACGTCGATCCCGACGGCGATGCCGGGGACGCTCGTGTGAAGCTTCCGGACGAGGTCCCGGAAGAAGGCCGCATCGTAATCCCGGCGCATCGCGGCGAGGATCCCGTCGTCGCCGCTTTGGAGGGGGATGTGGAGATGGCGGCAGACCGTTCCGGCAGCCCCGATGAGGGCGATGAGTTCTTCGTTCAGTTCCCGCGGTTCGATCGAACTCAGCCGGAGGCGCTCCACGGCGCACCCGTCCGCGATTCGCCGGACGAGGGTTGCGAGATCAACCCGCGGCTGGAGATCGCGGCCCCATGCGCCAAGGTGGATTCCCGTGAGGACGATCTCGCGGTAACCGGCGCGGGAGATCGAAGTGATCCTCTCCAGGACCTCCTCCGGGGGGAGGCTCCGGCTTGCGCCCCGTGCGTGGGGGACGATACAGTAACTGCAAAAGGCGTCGCAGCCGTCCTGGATCTTCAGGAAGGCGCGGGTGTGTTCCGGAAAGACGGTCGCCCCGAGGCGGGAGATCGCCTTTTCTTTCCGGATGTCGCCGACCACGATCCGCGGAACGCCTGCCGTCATTTCACAGATGATATCGGTAATCCGTTCTTTTTCGGCGTTTCCGGTGATGAACCGGACGCCGGGGATCCGGGCGATCTCCTCCGGGGCCCTCTGGGCGTAGCAGCCGGTGACGAGTACGGCCGCCGCAGGGTTTTTCCGGATCGCCCGGCGTATAATCTGCCGGGACTGGTAATCCGTTCGGCCGGTGACCGTGCAGGTGTTGATGATATAACCATCCGCCACTTCCTCGAACGGGACGAGGGTCATCCCGCGGGCGGCGAGCGCCTCCGCGATCCCCGCCGATTCGCACTGGTTGACCTTGCAGCCGAGTGTGGCCATGGCGACCCTGACCATTCCCGATTCCCTTTTCTGATCCATTTCCCCCGTCAATGTTGACAACCCCGTAAATAGTCTTAAAAGTCGAGATCATGGGACGGCTTCGTAAAATGTCCGCAGGTAAGGCGCGCGAATCATGAGGAATGAGGCGTACCGCGTTGTACGCCGCAATGACGAGGGATGAAGCGCAACGCAGCATCCGGACTTTTTACGAAGCCGTCAATGTTGTCTTTCCTCTACTGTATCGTCTCCGGCATCTAATCGCCCGGCGCGCCGTTTGTCAAGGCGAAAGGATTTATGGCCTTCCAATGTCTTTTCAAGTACAATGTCGTCAAATACCCTTAAGGAGGTGAGCCATGGAAGGGATCGTCCGCGCCGCGACCGAACAGCCGCTGGCCGCGATGGCAGTCTGCTTTGCCGTTCTGCTGATCGTCTATTTCCTGTTCAAGAGCCTGATAAAACTGGCGCTGATTTTGATGATTGTCGCAGTGGCGATCGGCGGCTATCTCTACTTCCAGCATCCGGAGTCCAGACCCGCCAACCTCAAGGATGCCGTGGAGAAGGCCCGGACCGGGGCCGGTAAGGCTATGAATCAGGGGAAGGAGGCTTACAAGAAGGGGAGGGAATTGCTCGACAAGGAGAAAGAGGCCTATAAGAAGGGGAAGGAATGGGTTGACAAAGGGAAGACCGTCCTGGACAAGGGGATCGACAAGGGGAAGGAATGGGTTGACAAAGGGAAGACCGTCCTGGACAAGGGGATCGACAAGGGCAAGGAGTGGGTTGACAAAGGGAAGATCGTCCTGGACAAGGGGATCGACAAGGGCAAGGACGCGGTAGAGAAGGGGAAGAATATCGCCGGCGACAACGGGAAACTCCTGGGCGGGGACAAGAAGACCAACGGCCGCCACTAGCCGTAGGTTGTTCTGAAAATCCGGTCCGGGGAAAGCCCTGCGGGGGGATCTAAAAAAGGTCGACCTCCATCGCTCGGGCTGGACACGCCGTGACGCAGAGTTCGCAGCCGTTGCACAGTTCCGGCTCGAAGAGGACCTTCCAGGTTTCGCGGTCGAAGAAGAGGGAGCCGGTCGGGCAGAAGGCCGTGCAGGCGCCGCAGTGGACGCACTTGTTCACGTTCTGGCTCACGCTCTTGGAGAGAGAATCTACGTTGAGCCCGAGCCCCTTCAGGTAGCGAATGCCGTTGTCGAAGTTCTCCTTCTCGCCGCTCAGTTCAAGGACGATGACCCCTTCCCGCCGGGGGAAGATCCTCGCCTTGAGGATGTTGAACAGCAGGTCGTAACGCTTGACCAGCTCATAGATGATGGGCTTTTCCGCAAAATCGGCCGGATAGCGGATGACCACTTTTCGTGAATACATAGGTCGGATGATCTCCTGAAATTTCGGCTGATGCTAAGGGATGCACCCCGCCTTGTCAAGTAAATCCTTTCCTCTGGATCTCCAGGAGAGAGTCCCAGTCCAACTTCGGGAAGATCCGGTGAAGGTTGTGATCGTCCTCCACGAGGTGGTGGTCAAGGTTCCCGAAAAGCCGGGCAGCGATCTGATGGGTCGGCCCGGGGGGAACGACGGCGTCGAACCGCCCGTGGTACAGGGTGACGGGGATCTGCAGTGGTTGGCGGGAACCGGTCTCTAAATCGGTGTGGCCGAGGGCCGGGGCGAGGAGGATGAGGCGCCGGACGCGGGTTTCGTCTCTGCACGCAAAGATCGTCGCCATGAGGCCCCCGTAGCTCGAACCGACAAGGATCAGATCCCTCTTTCCGGCGAGGTCACTTTCGAGCTTCGCTATCCTCTCCTCCAGTGGGCCGGAGTAGTCCCCCAGGAACATTTCCGGGTATCTCTCCCGGAAGAAGCTTCCCTTGGTCCCCCGGCTGCTGCTGTCAAGACCGTGAATGAATGCCCGCGTAATGCCCTTCATCTCGTTCACACCTGCTTATCAATAACTTGCTATGAAGAACCGTAGCATGGGTTATTACTCCGGCAATCATATATCTCAAATTGGTCATTCCCGCCCCCGCTTTCGCGAGGGTAAACTCCAGCGGGAATCCAAGAGAGGACTGGATTCCGGGTCAAGCCCGCAATGACAACCTTTGACATGTTTACTTGCCGGAGTAATAACAAATAAAATGTGCAACGTTCCGGTTCAGCGGCGGCTGATATGCCGACCGCTGAACCGGTTGTTAGCTGACTGTTTTTTCGCTGCCCTGTCAGAAGCCCTCGAAGACGTTTATGCCACGATCAGGCGAGTTCGAAACGGTCAAGGTTCATGACCTTGTTCCACACCGCGACGAAGTCGTTGAGGAACTTGTCCTGGCCGTCCGCACATCCGTAGACCTCGGCCAGGGCCCGGAGCTGGGAGTTTGAGCCGAAGATGAGGTCCACACGGGTGGCGGTCCATTTCAGCTCGCCGGTCTTGCAATCACGCCCTTCGAACACGTCCCCATCCTTCGAAGCCGCCTTCCACGTCGTGCCCATGTCGAGCAGGTTCACGAAGATGTCATTGGTGAGCGCCTCCGGCCGCTTGGTGAAAACGCCGTGCGGGGACTGTCCGAAATTGGCATTCAAGACGCGCATACCGCCAAGGAGAACCGTCATCTCGGGAGCGGTCAGGGTCATCAGTTGCGCCCGGTCAACCAGCAGTTCCTCCGCCGATACGCTGTATTTGGCTTTGAGGTAGTTGCGGAAACCGTCGGCCTTCGGTTCGAGGACGGCGAATGACACCACGTCGGTTTGCTCCTGCGACGCGTCCGTGCGTCCGGGCGAGAAGGGAACGGTCACATCTTGGCCGGCATTTCTCGCCGCCTGCTCGACGCCTGTGCAGCCACCCAGGACAATCAAGTCGGCGAGGGAAACCTTCTTCCCGCCGGCCTGGGCGCTGTTGAATGCGCTCTGGATGCCCTCCAGGGTCTTGAGCACCTTCGCCAGCTGGTCAGGCTGGTTGACTGCCCAATCCTTCTGCGGCGCCAAACGGATACGCGCCCCGTTCGCACCGCCGCGCATGTCGGAGCCGCGGAAGGTGGATGCCGAAGCCCAGGCCGTCGAGACCAGTTGGGAGACGGACAGGCCTGAGGCGAGGATCTTGCCCTTGAGGGCGGCGATGTCCTGGGCATCAATCAGCTTGTGATTGACGGCAGGGATGACGTCCTGCCAGATCAGTTCCTCCGTCGGGACCTCCGGACCGAGGTAGCGCGAGCGGGGACCCATGTCGCGGTGGGTCAGCTTGAACCACGCCCGGGCGAAGGCATCTGCAAATTCGTCTGGATTTGCCAGATAGCGTCGGGCAATTTTTTCGTAGGCAGGATCAAACTTGAGGGAAAGGTCTGCAGTGGTCATCATGGGGCGATGTTTTTTAGATGGATCATGGGGATCAGCAACCATATCCGCATCTTCCACATTCTTTGCCAGCCATATATAGGCCCCTGCCGGACTTTTGAGAAGTTCCCACTCATATTTGAATAAAACCTTCAGATAGCCCATGTCCCATCGGGTCGGGTTCGGCTTCCAGGCGCCCTCGATGCCGCTGCCGATCGTATCGCCGCCCTTGCCGCTGCCGAAGCTGCTCTTCCAGCCGAGGCCCTGCTCTTCGATGGGGGCGGCTTCGGGCTCGGGCCCCACATGGGTCGCAGGGCCTGCGCCATGACCCTTGCCGAAGGTGTGCCCGCCGGCGATGAGTGCCACGGTCTCCTCGTCGTTCATGGCCATGCGGGCGAAAGTCTGACGTACATCGTGTGCAGAAGCAGCAGGGATAGGTTCACCGTTCGGCCCTTCGGGGTTCACGTAGATCAGGCCCATCTGCACGGCGGCGAGCGGGTTCTCGAGGTCCCGGTCGCCGGAGTAGCGGTTGTCGCCCAGCCATTTGTCCTCTGCGCCCCAGTAGATGTCCTCTTCCGGCTCCCAGACGTCCACGCGCCCGCCGGCGAAGCCGAAGGTCTTGAAACCCATCGATTCCAGGGCGCAGTTGCCGGTGAGGATCATCAGGTCGGCCCAGGAGATTTTCCGGCCGTATTTCTGCTTGATCGGCCAGAGCAGCCGGCGCGCCTTGTCGAGGTTGACGTTGTCGGGCCAGCTGTTGAGAGGCGCCAGGCGCTGGGAACCAGACCCCGCGCCCCCGCGACCGTCGCCCATGCGGTAGGTGCCTGCGCTGTGCCAGGCCATCCGGATGAAGAGCGGCCCGTAGTGCCCCCAGTCGGCCGGCCACCACGCCTGCGAGTCGGTCATCAGCGCATAAAGGTCCTTCTTCACCGCCGCCAGGTCGAGTTTTTTGAACTCCTCGGCGTAGTTGAAAGCCTCGCCCAGGGGGTTGCTCTTCCTGTCCTGCTGATGCAGAATCTTGAGGTTCAACTGGTTGGGCCACCAGTCCCGGTTCGCGGTACCGCCGCCGGAAATGGGTTTGCTTCCCCTGCCTGTTACTGGGCACTTGCTCTCTTCAGTCATAATGCTTACTCCTTTCGTTATGTTTTTTTTCAATAGGTATCTGCATTTTATTCTCTTGTACGCTACAAGATCAGGAATGATTCCTGATCCGAAACCAAAAAATTTTATAAAAAAGCCCTCAGAAACGGCGCTTGCGCGGTTCTCCTGTGGGAGAAGCGCAGTCCCGACAGTAACCGTAATATTCGTAGCGGCTATTGGTGATGACAAAACCCGTCGTCTTTGCCACATTCGTCCGGTCGACGTAAACGGAGGCCTGGTAATCGATGATCTTTCCGCATCGGTCGCAGATGAGATTGATGTGCTCGTCGAGATTGCCTTCGCAACGGTTTTCCCTTTCGTCAAACTCGAGCGCCTTAATGATGCCGTATCGTATGAACTCGTTGATCGTGGCGTATGTGGTCGACAGGCTCAGGCTTTTATGCCTCTTTCTCGCCTCGCGGTAGATGAAGGACGCGCCGGGATGAATATGCCCCTGCTCAACCAGCACATCGATTATGGCCAGTCTCTGACTTGTGATTTTGAGGCCTTTCTCCTTCAACCGTTGAATGATTGATTCTTTTTCCATCGTCCTTTTCCGGAATGATTCTTGATTATTTTTTTGACAGAGTAACCAATATTTGTCAAGTTTTTTGTGATGATGTTTTCTTCATGATGCCTTTCTAAGTTGCTTTCCATATCCCGGTGTGTTAAAAAATTGCAAACAAAAAATTAAAGGAGACGGCCGGCCGCAGGAGGCGCCCTGTCCCTGTTTCAACAACCCGCCGGGCCGTTTCGGAAGGAGAAGAACGCATGTCCAGAGTCGTTCCATCTCCTGGAGTGATCATGGACGGAGAGCTGAATCCACAGAACGGGGAGACGGTCGATGAGATCCTTGGAGGCCGCCTTCGGATCATCCAGAAGAAGAGGGGCTACCGTTTTTCGCTCGACGCCCTCCTCCTTGCCAATTTTGCCGCCCTCCGGGAGGGTGATGACCTGATCGATCTGGGAACGGGGGGCGGGATAATCGCCCTGATCCTGGCGCAAAGCGTCCGCTGCGGGCGGGTCCTGGGGATAGACATCCAAGATGAACTCGTCGCCATCGCGAAGCGGAATGTCGTTCTCAACGGCCTTGCCGGAAAAATTGAGATCTGCCGAGGGGATATCCGCCGCCCGGAGTCCCTCTGCGGGCCGCAATCCTTTTCGGCGGCCGTCTTCAACCCCCCCTACCGGCGCCTCCGGTCGGGACGGATGAATCCCGATCCGGAGAAGGCCGTCGCCAGGCATGAGATCGCGGGATCGGCGGGGGATTTTCTCGCTGCCGCCGTGTATGCCCTCCGGCCGGAGGGCCGGGTGTATGCCATCTATCCCGCGACCCGGATGGTTCAACTGCTGGCGCGGATACGGGACTTCCGGATCGAACCCAAACGGCTGCGGCTGGTCCATTCCCGCCCCGGCGGTTCAGGGGTGTTTGTTCTCGTGGAAGGGGTAAAGGAGGGACGGGAGGGGCTGAAGGTGATGCCGCCGCTCTTCATCCATGAGAAGCAGGGCGGATACACCGCGGAGGTGGCGGAGATCTTCAGAGCCCTTTCCGATTTTCCCGCTCGCGGCGGCTTCTGATCTCTCTGGCCATGACCCGCTTCAGGATCTCACGGAGCTCCGGATCCCGGACGGCATCGAGGCTCTCACGCATCATCTCCCGGTCGCGCTTCCGGAGCGGCGCAAGGACAGGAACGGCAGGCGGCGGATCGGCCGCTCCCGGAGGGGGGGACGGGATCTCGCCTATGGAGAGGAAAAGGCTGCGAATCGCCTCCTTCCCGGAGAGTTCATTGAACTTGCCGAGGATCTCCTCCTTCAGAAACTGGAGCTGATGCAGCCAGACGGGCGCGGAGACGCGTACATAGAGGGTGCCCCGTTTCAGCGTTTCAGGGAGGGTCCGGGCGGCGATCTGCGGACCGACGGCCCGCGTCCAGAGGTCGAGGAGGCGCCGGTCCGTCGCGGCGTAGGGGATGTTCCTCTTCTTGAGAACCTTCCGAAGGATCTCCCCGATCATTTCCGGGTTCGATGGCGATGCCTTTTTTCGCATGGGTATTTCGAGACCTTTATTGCGCAACTTGAGGATCGTGATCCCTCCGCGCGCTGGACATTTTTCGACCCTGCTCCTCCTCGCTTCGCTGCAAAGACGAAACTCGAGCTTCGCGCTCAAACAATCGTCTTTGCGGGCGCTACGCTGCGGGGGCAGGGTACCCCGAAAAATCTCCAATGCGCGCTTCCCGGATCCGATTTTCAAACGGTTTGTTTCTCTCACAGTTCACCAATCGGGTCAAGGGACCGTTTTTTAGTTCTTTTATGGAGGCACGGAAATGGGTCTGATGGAGCTGATCGGCAGGGTCAAGGCGCACCCCGATTATAAACGGGTGGGGATGATTCTATGCCACAACGGTGTGGTTCGCGGGACGGCGCGGGACGGCAAATTCGTGACGGAACTCACCGTGAAGGCGGATCGTGCGCGGCTGGCGGAGATTATCGCGGAGATGAAAGGGCGGCCGGGGATTGTTGAGGTCCTGGCGGAGATCCGCGAGGGAAAACTCCACGTGGGGGAAGACGTCATGTACTTAGTCGTGGCCGGCGATCTCCGGGAAAACTGCTTTCCCGTCCTGGAGGATGCGGTGAATGCGATCAAACGGGATGTAACGAAGAAGACGGAGGTTTGAGGGCGAAGGAACCGTTGAAATTCTTGAATTCCACTGCGGGAGGAGCTTGGTGCTTGAAAAATCGGAAGTTCGATGGTATGAATAACGACCATGACAGATCGATTTCAGAAACAGAGGATGAAAATGGTCGATGCCCAGATCCGGGCGAGAGGCATCGCAGATCAGCGGGTCCTCAAGGCCATGGAGAAAATCCCCCGCCATCTTTTCGTGGATGAAGGTCTGATCGGTCAGGCCTATAACGACAATCCCCTTCCTATCGAACAGCGGCAGACCATCTCGCAGCCCTATATCGTTGCGCTGATGTCCGAGGCGATGGCGCTGACCGGACGGGAAAAGGTGCTCGAGATCGGTACAGGTTCCGGGTATCAGACGGCCCTCCTCGCCGAGTTGGCCGAAAGGGTCTTTTCCATCGATCGCATCGCCGTGCTTGCAACCGGGGCGAGGCGGATCCTCGATACGCTGAGCTATTACAATGTGGCCATCCGGGTGGGCGATGGAACCTACGGGTGGCGCGAGGAATCCCCCTTTGCGGCGATTGTAGTGACGGCCGGCGCCCCGCGGATCCCCAACATTCTGATCGAACAGCTTGAGATCGGCGGCCGCCTCGTGATCCCTGTGGGAAGCCGTCACTCCCAGGCCCTCCTGAAACTAACCCGTCTTTCGGAGGATCTGAACGACGTGAAACGGGAGGACCTCGGCGGGTGCCGTTTCGTGGATCTGATCGGGGAGCACGGATGGGGAAACTGACCGGAAAAACGTTCCTCTCCACGGTTTTCTCATGCTGCCTCCCCTGCCGGAAATTCATCGGATTTTTTCTAGCCGGTATGATGATTCTCTCCTGCTCGAGCTATCCCGTCAGGGGCGACCGGCCCCACGGGGTCTATCATCGTGTAAAGAGCGGGGAGACCCTTTCGATCATCGCCCGGGCCTATCACGTCGACCTTCAGGAGCTTGCGGAGATCAACAACATCAGCAATCCCGACAGGATTGAGATGGACGGCGTGATCTTCATCCCCGATGCGAACCAGATCCTGGACGACGTGATGACAGCGGCCCGGCCGCAGTCATCATCGTCCGCACCCGGCGCGGATCAGGAGTCCGCAAAGATCCCAAAGGTCGTTTCGAAACAGGAAACCCCAAAAAAAGAAGCGGCGGTAGAGCCGAAAAAGCGACAGGAGCCGCCGCCGGCCGGCGTGATGGTGAAAGATCGCGCGGCACTTTCCCGGGTGGTGGAGAAGGATACGGCCGCCCGCAGGACAACCGGGAAGCCGGAAACGGAGAAAACCGCCGATCAGCCGGTCATACCGAAGGAAAGCGGCGGGAAGGCGGAGCAGATCCAGTTTGACAAGAAGCGTTTTGCTTGGCCGGTCAAGGGAAAAGTCATCTCGCACTTCGGCATTCAGCCTAACCGGATGTATTACAACGGCATCCGGATTGCGGCGGGCGAAGGAACGGCCGTGCAGGCGGCGGCGGACGGGCTCGTGATCTTCTCCGCCCCCCTCAAGGATTACGGAGAGACAATCATCATCCAGCATGAGGATCAGTATGCAACCGTCTATTCCCACCTGGGGATCAGAACCGTCCGGGGGGAAACGCGGGTCAAGAAGGGAGACCGGATTGCGTTTCTCGGCAAGGGCGAGGATCAGGTGGAACCCTATCTCCATTTCGAGATCCGCTACAAGAACAAGGCGCGCAATTCCCTCTTCTTTCTTCCCTGAGGGAGGAGAGACCGGCGCATTTCGGGTAACGAGGGCAGGAAGGGCAAATATACGAAATCCGACACAAATCGTAAATCGTAAATCGTGTTGACTATTCCTTCAAAATCTGATAGCCTTCCACGTTCAAAATAAATTCATTGGGTGTGAGAATGTTCAAGATAGGAGATTTGGCGGTATATCCGGCACAGGGAGTCGGGGTGATTGAGGCCATCGAAAACCGGGAGGTCGGGGGAAGCAAACAACTGTTCTATATCATGAAGATCATGGGCAACGGCATGAAGATCATGATTCCCATGGATGGTGCGAAAGCGGTCGGGTTGCGAGAAGTTATCTTGGAAACAGAAATCCCCAAGGTCTATGCGATCCTCCGGAATAAGGATGTCACGATCGACAAACAGACTTGGAACAAGCGGTACCGGGAGTACTTGGAGAAGATCAAGACGGGATCGGTATTTGAAATTGCCCGGGTCCTGCGGGATCTCTTCATTCTGAAAAGCGACAAGAACCTCTCCTTCGGGGAGAGAAAAATGATGGACACGGCGAAGAGCCTCCTCATTAAAGAGATCTCCGTGGCGAGCAACGCCGAGGAGACCAAGATCGAAGAGGATCTGAGGGTGATCTTTACCGTGCAATGATGCCTGCCTGTCCCTTTTTTTCAGAGATGTTCTTTGAAAAGGGAATAGCACCGAGATCAATTTGAAATTCATAAGAATATGCAGGAATGCACGCTTTCTGCGGCTTTGCCGGGGTGCGGAAAACGGGGGCTTTATAAAATCGATCGGAAAGGAGGTGATTTGATGTGATTGTGAAGATTCTCTTGATCCTGGCATGTTCCTTAAGCGGTTATTCGATTGCCTACCACAGTTATAGCCAGTGGTGGCAATGGGCGGTCGGACTATTTTTAGGTTTGTTGATAGCCATATTCGTCATCCAGGTCGAACAGGCCATCCGGAAGGTTTCCCTGCGGGTGATCCTGGGCGGCGTGGTGGGGATGATCATCGGTCTCCTGATTGCTTTCTTATTTGCTTATGGCTTGAGTTTTGTTAGCAATATCATGGAAAAAAGGCAGGTCGTGCCCTGGATCTACGCCTTGCTCACCGGCATCATGGGTTATCTGGGGCTTGTCCTCGGATCGAAGAAGGTGGAGGAGGTCAGCCTGTTCGGCTGGGGGCCGGCCAAGGAGATCAGCGATTACCGGATTCTGGATACCAGCGTCATCATCGACGGCCGGATCGCCGATATCTGCGACACCGGTTTCATGGAGGGCAACCTTATGGTCCCCCGCTTTGTCCTCGACGAGCTCCAGTACATCGCGGATTCCTCGGATTCGATGAAGCGGGCCCGCGGCCGGCGGGGGCTGGACATCCTCAACCGGATGCAGCGGAGCAGCGGCATCTACATCGACGTGGTCGACCACGATTTTCCCAAGATCAAGGGGGTGGATGCTAAGCTGGTGGCCCTGGCGAAAAAGACAAACGGAAAGATCATCACGAATGATTTCAACCTGAACAAAGTGGCCGAGTTGCAGGGGATCAAGATCCTCAACGTCAATGAGCTGGCCAATGCCCTGAAACCGGTGGTTCTTCCGGGAGAACTGATGACCGTCAAGATTATCAAGGACGGCAAGGAACCGGGACAGGGGGTGGCCTATCTGGACGACGGTACGATGATCATCGTGGACAACGCCCAGAAATTCCAGGGGATAACGGTGGAGGCGCTGGTGACGAGCGTTCTGCAGACCACCGCCGGACGGATGATCTTTTCGGAACTGAAATCGGCCATTTCGGACAAGAAAAACAGCGGGAGTAACGCGAAGCCGTAACGGTATTCAGGCCCGGTGATGCGCAATCTCCGGGCCTTTCTTTTTCTTGGGACGGCGCCATGAAGACGGTTGCGATCATCCCGGCAGCGGGAACGGGAAGGCGCATGGGAGGGGAGATCCCCAAACAGTACCTGTCGCTGGCCGGAATACCCATCCTCGTCCATACCCTCAGGGGATTTCAACGCTCCCCGCTCGTCGACGAAATCATTCTCGTCGTTCCGGGAGGGGATGTCGCGGAAGTCCGGCGGGATGTGGTCGAACGGTACGACTTTTCCAGGGTCAGCCTTGTTATCGCCGGCGGCAGGGAGCGCCAGGATTCCGTGAGGAACGCCCTGGTGTATGTGCGCGACGAACATGAGATTATCCTTGTCCACGACGGTGTCCGGCCCTTCGTGACTGGGGATCTGATCGAACGCGCCGTCGCCGGGGCGAAGGCGTTCGGAGCCGTGGCCGTCGGTGTCCCGGTCCGGGATACGGTAAAGGCGGTGGATGCGGCAGGACGGGTGGTGAAGACGGTTCTGCGGAAAGGTCTCTGGCTCACGCAGACCCCGCAGGCCTTCCGCAGAGAAGTGATCCTCGCCGCTTATGAGAGGGCCGCGGCGGACGGGTTTTACGGCACCGACGACGCCTCTCTGGTCGAGAGAATGGGGATCCCCGTCCGGATGATTCCCGGCGACGCGGATAATATCAAGGTGACGACGCCGGAGGATCTGGCGCGGGGCGAGATGATCGCTTGCGGGAGAAAAAAATGAGAATCGGTTTCGGCTATGACAGCCACCGTCTCGCGGCGGGGAGAAGGCTGGTTCTGGGTGGGAAGGAGATTCCTTACAAAAAGGGGCTTCTGGGCCATTCGGATGCCGATGTCCTGATCCATGCCGTCTGCGACGCGATCCTGGGAGCTGTCGGCGCCGGCGACATCGGCCGTCAGTTCCCGGACACGGATCCCGCCTATCGGGACATTTCCAGCCTGGTCCTCCTGGAACGGGTGCGGGCGCTTGCCGCCGCGAGGGGTTATCAGGTCTGCAATGTGGATTCAACGATCGTTCTGGAAAAGCCGAAACTGGCCCCCCATCTTCCGGCGATGGCGGAAAACATTGCCGGGATTCTGCGGATTCCTTCCGGACGGGTGAGCGTCAAGGCCAAGACGAACGAAGGGATGGGGCTCGTGGGCGCCGGAGAGGGCGCCGCCGCTTTTGCCGTTGTTTTGGCCGAAGGAGAGAACGCACCATAAAATCTGGTTCATCCGGTTGATGCGCACTGAAGGCGGTAGGGAGCATTTGCCGATCGCAACCATTTCGGTGATGTCAACGAAATGGTCCCCAATCCCATAGCCACTGTTGGAACACGACAGATGGGCTTTGCCGAAAAAACAAGACATACGAGATTGCAAATACAAAGCGAGGGTTTGGGTGACCTGGCTGGATCATTGAATGCGGGATGAAAGATTCAAGAGCAGGAGATCTTGTTTTCTGCTTTTGAGAGGGCCAGCATCCTTCCTGAAATCGTGCATCTGGCGATCTTCAAAGACATGCATTCTTTCAATTGGTATTCAGTGCCGTTAATCCATTGACAAAAATATCCTTCTTCGTATACTCCGAGCGCGAAGAAGCAATATATGTTCTACAATTTTGGACAATGTTACGCGGTGAAGCCATACTAAAATCGGTCACCATCAATGCCCGGATGGAACCGTAGCGGAAGCCTAATTGGCCTCGATCTTCAGGACCATGTTCGTCATCGACAAAAAGGGAATGATCCGCTATATTGTGATATCCATGACTTCATCCGGCGGTGGCCGCTGGGTAACCTGATCGCAGAGCTGGAGAGGCTAAAGAACCGGTAACCCTTCCGGGAAAGCCATGAAGGAGAGACCATGCAGGGAAAGAATTTAAGACAAAAACTGCTCATCATTGTTTCCATGATAATCGTGCTGCCTTATCTGGTTCTCTGTTACATTTTCTATGATCAAGGGGGTATCTTGTCTCCCATCCATTTTCTCCTCTTTTTGCTTATTCTGGCCTTGTCCGTCATCGGCATCATCTTCGTTCGTTACGTCTTTGAGGCGATTTCCTCCACCGCCGAATCCCTGAAAAAAGTCACCGAAGGGGGGAACGCCTTATCGCAGAATCTTCGCGAAAACGTAGCGGAATTGGATGATATATCAAAGTATTTCAATCGTTTGGTCGAGCGATTGACCCAAGAGACGCAACTGCTTTATGAAACGTCGAAGGCATTGCGCAAGAGCAATGATGCGTACTGCAACATCATCGAAAACATCGAGGAGGGCTATTACGAAGTCAACTTGGCCGGTGATTTCACCTTTTCCAATACCTCCATGGCTCAAATCCTCGGCTATTCCAGGGAAGAATTGAAGGGCATGAACAATCGCCAGTATATGGACTGCGAAAACGCAAAAAAAGCCTTTATCAGCTATAGGAAAGCCTATCAAACCGGCAAACCGATCAATAATTTGGAAGGCGAGCTGCTCCGAAAAGACGGCAAGAAGGTGTCTGCGGAAACATCGATTTCACTGATCTGGGATCCATCCGGACAAGTGGTCGGTTTTCGCGGGATTGTTCGTGATATTACGGAACGCAAGAAAATGGAGGAGGAGATCTATGCCCTTTCCATTACCGATGAGCTCACCGGTCTTCACAACAGACGAGGGTTCAAGACCCTTGCGGAGCAGCAGTTGAAGATCAAGGAAAGAACGAACCATCGCTTGCTGATGCTGTTTGCCGACCTGGACAACACGAAGTGTATCAATGATCTTTCGGGCCATGCGACAGGGGACAAGGCCATCGTTGAAGTTGCGGCGATCCTCGGGGAGGTCTTTCGAAAATCCGACATCATCGCCCGTATCGGAGGCGATGAATTTGCGGTTCTCGGCATTGAATACACCACGCAGGATTTCGGCATCTTGGAAGGTCGTCTGCAGAACCAGATCGATCTTCACAATGCCATGGAAAACAAGGAGTACCAGATTTCCCTGAGCGTGGGCATGGTGTGCAGCGATTCTGAACATCCCTATTCCATAGATGAATTGATGTCGAGGGCGGATGCCTTGATGTATGAACAAAAACGGATAAAGCGGTCGACCGGGGCACCCTTTTACTCGTGACGGACATCCCGACTTCCGGGAAGGCATCGTATCGACCCGGCGCCTCCGCCTCAATTATTGCAACGGCATGGAGGTTTGCTCCGCAGAGGGAAAGATGGAGGATGCACGACGGCTAACCGACGCTTTTCGGACCGTCAAAGGGGTATAAGCCCAATTTTTCCGGACGGATGATACACGACTTCTGGAAGCCGTACTTCGGTTATTCACACCTATGGCTGTTCCTTGTAGTTCCAAAAGGGGACGGTGATCCGCCGGCTTACATCATAGGCGGAATTGCCGAGGACTTCTGTCGGAAATTCAGATAGGAATGTCAAATCTATGATGAACATTTCTCAAGACAGTACGGATTCCGGCGACCTTACATCCAGCAGGTCATCTATCGTTTTATTGATTGCGGCGACCCGCACAACGGCTTTGTCCACCTGAAATGCAGGTTACAATCGGTTATCCTCACTTCAATTCCATGTTGAAAAACCTTGACTCGTAGGTGTTAGAGTTTCCGGCTAAATCGTCTTTTTCCGCTGTCACGCCTGCGCATTACGGGTTCAAATATGTTACAAAAACGCAGCAGCCTCAGCCGCTGAATTCAATAAATAATCGACAAGCATCTGATATGCTTGATATCGTCGATAAGGTGCAAGTCAGTCAAGGATCAATTCAACAGATTATCAACTCAAAAGTACGCATGACCCGGATGAACCAAAAATCTTTTTTTACAGCGGAATGTTGTTGTGTTTCTTGGGGAGCCGGACCTCCGTCTTGTCCTTGAGCGCTTCCTGAAGGGTGACAACCCGTCGGCGCGTGTCCCGGGGACGGATGATCTCCTCGATCATCCCGAGACCGGCGGCGAAGTAAGGGTTGTTGAACTGCTCCTCGTAGGACCGGACCAGTTCCGCCCTCTTTCCTGCCGGGTCGGGCGCCGCGGCGATCTCCTTCCGGTAGATGATGTTGCAGGCCCCTTCCGCCCCCATCACGGCGATCTCGGCCGACGGCCAGGCCATGACGTAGTCGGCCCCGAGATGCTTGCTGCACATGGCGATGTAAGCCCCGCCGTAGTCTTTTCTCGTGATGACCGTGATCTTCGGGACCGTCGCCTCGGAATAGGCGTGGAGGAGCTTGGCCCCGTGGCTGATGATCCCCGACCACTCCTGATGCGTGCCGGGCATGTAACCCGGGACGTCCGAAAAGGTCAGAAGTGGGATATTGAAGGCGTCGCAGAACCGAATGAACCGGGAGGCCTTGTCGGAGGCCTGGACGTCGAGAACGCCCGCGTTGAACCTGGGGTTGTTAGCGATCACGCCGACCGGACGGCCCTGGATTCGGATGAAGGCAACGATGATGTTCTTTGCAAAGAGTTCATGGGGTTCGAATATCACGCCCCCGTCCGCGACGGCCATGATCACCTTCTTCATGTCGTATACCCGGTTGGCCTTGTCCGGAATGATCGTATCCAACTCGGGGCATTCCCGGTCCGGGCTGTCCGTGCATGGCGCAACGGGCTGCGGGCTGTGGCAACTGTCGGGCAGGTAAGAGAGCAGCGTCCGGATCTTCGCAAGGCAATCCTCGTCGCTCTCGGTGGCAAAGTGGCAGACGCCGCTCTTTGTCGCGTGGGTGTTGGCGCCGCCCAGGTCGTCATGGCTAACCTCCTCGCCGATGACCGCCTTGATCACCTCGGGGCCCGTAATGTACATGAAGCCGGTCTTTTTGACCATGAAGACCCAGTCCGTCAGGGCCGGGGAATAGACCGCCCCGCCCGCCGTGGGACCCATGATCGCCGTGATCTGGGGGATGTAGCCGGAGGAGATGGTGTTGCGGTAGAAGATGCCGCCGTAGCCCTCCAGAGAGGTGACCCCCTCCTGGATCCGGGCGCCTCCGGAGTCGTTCAGGGAAACAAAAGGCTTCCGGGCGCCGACGGCCATGTCCATCACCTTCCAGATCTTTTTGGCATGCATCTCACCGAGGCTCCCGCCGGCGCTGGTGAAGTCCTGCGCGGCGGCGAAGACGGTCCGGCCGTTGATCAGGCCGAAGCCGGTGATCACGCCGTCGGCCGGGATCTCCTTGTCTCCGAGACCGAACAGCGTCGAACGGTGCTTCACGAAAAGCTGGACCTCCTGAAAGCTCCCCGGGTCGAAGAGGCGATCGATTCTCTCGCGGGCGGTGAGTTTCCCGGACTCGTGCTGCTTGCGGACCAGTTTTTCCCCGGCCATCGCCATCAGCGCCGCTTTTTTCTCTTCAAAAATCCCGATTTTTTCTTCCGTCAAACCCTTCTGATCGTTTCCCATCGTTCATTCCTCGCGCGATTGATTATGACCGTCCCTGTTCGCTTCGTTCCGAAGTCTCCGTTGCGGCAGGACGGAATGTAATAAGGGCTTTCCGGACACTTTCCAGCTTGACCGGAACCGCCCTGTTGGGATATGCGGTCTATACCAGTCTTGCCCGGACTTTTTCAACAAAATTATCGCTGCTTGGTTTCCTCAGCCGGCGCGAGCGGAACGAACCATTTATTGTGAAACTTAAAGACATGAGAAATATCCGACTGGTCATCGAATATGACGGCACCGCCTATTGCGGCTGGCAGCGCCAGCAGAACGGGCTTTCCATCCAGCAGGTAATCGAGGAGTCCATCGGCCGGATGACCGGCGAGGAGAGTCGAATCATCGGTTCGGGTCGGACGGATGCGGGGGTGCATGCCCTGGGCCAGGTCGCCCATTTTCACACCGCCTCCCGCCTCGGCGAGAGGAATTTTCTAATGGGGATCAACAGTCTTCTCCCGGCGGATATCACCGTCCGGGAGGTCCGGGAGGTCGAGCCCTCCTTTCATGCCCGCTTCGATGTGAAAAGCAAGGTTTACGTTTACCGGATCTGCAATCGTCCGGTCAGGCCGGCCCTGGAACGACAGTACGCCTGGTTCGTCTGGGCGCCCCTCGACCTGGAGAAGATCGAAGGGGCGCTGGACCTCTTCCGCGGGACGCATGATTTTTCCTCATTCTGTTCCACGCACACGGACCGCACGGATCACATCCGGACAATTCTCGATATCGGCGTTCAAAAAGATGACAATGGCATGATCCAATTTTCATTGGAAGCGGACGGCTTTCTGAGGTATATGGTAAGGACCATCGTCGGCGCCCTGGTCGATGTCGGCCGGGGAAAATGCACCCGGGAGGAGATGGCCGGAATCCTGGCGGCGGAGGATCGTAAAAAGGCCGGCCTCACGGCGCCGCCGCAGGGACTGTTTCTCAAGGAAGTGAAATACTGATGAAGATACTTATTCTGGGATACAAGGGAATGCTGGGAAGCGATCTGATGCTCCGCATGGTGGCCGCCCACGATGTGACGGGAAAGGATGTGGATGATTTCGACATCACTCTTGAGGACGACTGCAGGCGCGTGATCGCGGAATGTTTGCCGGACGTCGTCATCAACGCGGCCGCCTATACGAATGTGGACGGCTGCGAGACGGATCGCGAGCGTTGTTTCGCCGTCAATGCCGTCGGCGTGAAGAACATCGCGCTGGCCTGTCGGGGGAAGGGCATCCGGATCGTCCATTTCAGCACCGATTATATCTTCGACGGACGGAAGGAGACCCCGTACCTCGAAGAGGATGAACCGGCTCCGCTGAACGTCTATGGGTCTTCCAAACTGGAAGGAGAGCGGTTTCTCCAGGCCTTTTCCGACCGCTGGCTTTTGATCCGGACGGCCTGGCTCTATGGCAAAAACGGCAAGAATTTTGTGAAGACCATTCTGGAGAAGGCCGCCGCGGTCAAGACCCTGGATGTCGTGGACGATCAGATCGGCGCCCCTACTTATTCCTGGGATCTCGCTGCCGCCGTTCAGTTGCTCATTGAGGGGGGCCACGAGGGTCTTTTTCATCTGACCAACCGTGGCCGGTGCAGCTGGTATGAATTTGCGTGCAAAATATTGCAATATGCGGGAAAGAACGATGTGATCGTCCGACCGATCCCGTCGTCAGGCCTGGTGCGGCCCGCGGTCAGGCCTGCCTGGAGCGTCCTGAGCTGCCGGAAGTTCTCGGAGGCAACCGGCAAGGCCATGAGATTCTGGCAGATCGCGCTGCAGGATTACCTGGAGAGGACAGGCTGCCGCAAATAGCAGGCTGTTGAAAAACGCCCATCTGGATTATTTGGGGGACAGATTTAAAATCTGTCCCCCGTTTCCTTCGCCGTTCAACGTATTCCGGGGACACGTTCCGATCCCTTTGGGCTTGGGGACACTTTGCGGCAAGGTGTCCCCACATGTCCCCGACGCCTCACGGCTCAGGATTTCGGGTGCCTTGCATCTGGGCATCCCGTATCCTGTATGGGACAAGCTTTTGAACAGTCAGCAAATGAGACTTTTTCAACAGGTTGATAGGGCCGGGGGAGGGAAAGAGGCCGGCTATGCGGATATAATCGCGGTCTTTTTTGCATCGGGAATCGAGGGATAAAAAATTGCCGGGGAAAATCATTGTTCTGCCGGAAACGCTGGCCCACCAGATTGCCGCGGGCGAGGTGGTCGAAAGACCGGCGTCCATCGTCAAGGAACTGTTGGAGAACGCGCTGGATGCGGGGGCTACGGAAATCTCCGTGGAACTGGAGAAGGGCGGCTGCCAGACCATCCGCGTAACCGACAACGGGGAAGGGATCGAGCCGGAGGATGTACCCTTGGCATTTGCCCGCCACGCGACGAGCAAGATTGCGGTGTTCGAGGACCTTTACCGCGTCCGTTCCTTCGGCTTCCGGGGCGAGGCGCTGCCCAGCATCGCCTCGATCTCCCGCGTGGAGATGGTGACCCGCCGGGCCGCGTCGTCCGTCGGCACCAGGGTGGTCATTGAGGGAGGGGCGATTCAGGAGCAAACCGATGCGGGCTGTCCGGCCGGCACATCCATTCTGGTAAGCCGCATCTTTGAACCGGTTCCCGTTCGCCGAAAGTTTCTCAAGGGCGACATGACCGAACAGGGGTATTGCCTCGACTGGATCACGCGCCTCGCCCTCGCCCAGCCGGGAATTCGACTTCGGGTGTCCGCGGGCGGCCGGACGCTGATGAATGTTCCGGCTGCGAAGGATCTTGCAGAGAGGATTGCCCTCACGCTGGGTCGGGATTTCCGGGGCCAGCTCGTTCCGGCCGCGGGGGAGAGGGATGGTGCGGCGCTCGAGGGGTTCGTTTCCCGTCCGGAATTCACACGCTCCAGCACCGCCCAGATATACCTCTATGTGAACGGCCGGTTCGTCAAGGATTATCTCCTGAACCACGCGGTTATGACGGCCTGCCGACGTGTCATCGAATCCCGGCGTTATCCGGCGGTCATTCTTTTTCTAAGTGTGCCGCCGGGGGATGTGGACGTGAACGTTCATCCCACGAAGATGGAGGTCCGCTTCCGGAATCCGCGGGGGATCTATGCCCTGATCGTGGAGACCCTGAGCGGCGCAATCGGCGCGGGGAACGGGGACACAATGCGGCATCGTGTCCCCGTGGCTGAGAGATCAGGATCGTCCGATGCCGGGCGCAGCGCCTATGCCGCTCGCGTCGAGGAGGCCCTGAAACGATACCGGATCTCCTCGGGTCCGGAAAAACTCTTCTTCGGTCGTCCGGCCGGACTTGAAAAGGAAACACCGATCGCACTGCCTCCGCCGGTTTTTCGGGAATCTCTGCCGGAATCGGAACAGCCGAAGGAAGGATCTCGTTTTACCGATCTGGTTTATCTCGGCCAGGTGGCGGGGACCTACCTCGTCTTTGCGGGGAAGGAGGGGATGGTTCTTGTCGATCAGCATGCCGCCCATGAGAGGATCCTTTTCGAGGGTCTCAAAAGGCGGGCGGCAGAGACGCAAGGGAGCGCGCCCGGGCAGCGTCTCCTGCTGCCCGAGGTGGTCAGTCTTCCCCCCAGCGATCTTTCCTTTCTGACGGAATCCATCCCGATTCTCGAGGAGGCGGGGATGGAGGTGGAGTCCTTCGGCGGGGATTCCGTCGTCATCAAGGCCGTTCCCGCCTTCCTGTCCGATGCGGATGCGCGGACGCTGATCGGCGATATCCTGGCGGGATGTAAGGAAGGGGATCGCAATCTGCCCCTGGCGGAAAGGCGGGAGAAAATCTTTACCGCCCTCGCCTGCCGGGCGGCCGTCAAGGCAAACCGGCCGCTGAGCGGTGCGGAGGTTGAGAGCCTCTGCCGCGATCTTGATGCGTTACCCGGCGCCGCCACTTGCCCGCACGGGAGGCCCCTGACGGTTGCCATCTCCATAGGCGAGCTGGAAAAGCGGTTCAAGAGGAGATAGCCCAGGCATGGCCGGTTTTTACATTCCCAAACCCAGGCTGATCTGCATCCTTGGACCGACCGGCGTCGGAAAAACAGCGATGGCTCTGGAGCTGGCCGGCCGGTGGTGTGGCGAGATCGTCAGCGCCGATTCAATGCAGGTTTACCGGCACATGGATATTGGCACGGCGAAGCCGACGCCGGAGGAGCGGAGGCGCATCCCCCACCACCTCCTCGACGTGGTCGATCCGGATGAGCCCTTCGATGCATCGCGGTATATCGAGCTGGCCAACGGGGTCATTGCCCATCTGCAACGGGAGCAGAAGCCGATCTTCGTCGTCGGGGGAACAGGCCTCTATATTCGGGCCCTCCTGGGGGGATTGATCGACGGACCAGGTGCGGACGAGGTCTTGCGGCGGGAATTAAAGGAGGAGATGAAAAACTTTGGGAAGGAACATCTCTATGAAATACTGCGGGCAAGGGATGGCCGGGCCGCCGCTCAAATCCATCCACATGACGGTGTCCGGATCATCCGCGCCCTGGAGGTAATGGAGCTGACGGGCCGGTCCATTGTGGAGCATCAGGAGGAACATTGTTTCCTGGAGGCACCCTACGAGGCCCTCCGGATCGGTCTTGGGTTGGACCGGGAACGACTGAACGACCGGATCGACCGGCGGACGGACCGGATGATTGCGGAAGGCGTTGTGGAAGAGGTCCGGCGGCTTCTCGATATGGGCTATGGAGAATCTCTCAAGACAATGCAATCATTAGGATATCGGCATCTCGTATCCTTTCTTGCGGGACGGCAGACTCTGGAGCAGGCGGTGGGTCTCATCAAAAGGGATACCCGCCGCTACGCGAAACGACAGATGACCTGGTTTGCCGCCGATCGGGAGGTTGACTGGCTCGACCCGGGGGATGTCGATGCAGCGTCCGGGCGGATCGGGGTCTTTCTGGGCCGGTCATGATTCTGAAACCTCTGCGTACTTTGGAAATAGGATCCAGATTTTCAAAAGTCTCGATTCCAAGGCGCCAACAGGCTGTTGATGCAGCCCCTGTGACGGACGGAAAACGGGGAATTTGCTTGACTGTCAAAGGGGATGAAGATAAAACCCGGGGACAAAAGGGAGCCTCTTGATTTTTCGGCCGGCGTTTCGTAAGAAGGGCCGGCAAGCGGTCAATCTCATCTGGACGGGAGAGAATGAATGGGAAAAGGTTCATTGCCCAAGGTGTATGAGCCCCGCGATGCGGAGGCAAGATGGTATCCGTACTGGCTGGATCGTGATTATTTTCATGCGGCGGACGCCAGTGCAAAAAAACCGTTTTCGATTGTCATCCCCCCGCCGAACGTAACAGGGATGCTCCACATGGGGCATGCCCTGAACAATGTCCTCCAGGACATCATCGTTCGTTACAAGAGGATGCACGGGATGAATGTCCTCTGGATGCCGGGGATGGACCATGCCGGGATCGCGACGCAGAACGTCGTCGAACAGGAGCTGGCGAAAGAGGGTCTCACCCGGCACGACCTCGGCCGGGAAAAGTTCATCGAGCGGGTGTGGGAATGGAAGGCCCGATACGGCGGGGTCATCATCCATCAACTGAAGCGTCTCGGCTGTTCCTGCGACTGGGCGCGTGAGCGCTTCACGATGGACGAGGGGCTAACGAGGGCCGTCCGGGAGGTTTTCGTCCGCCTCTACAAAGACGGCCTCATCTACCAAGGGGATTACATCGTCAACTGGTGCCCCCGCTGCCGGACCGCCATCTCCGATCTGGAGGTCGAGTACCATCCGGAGGGAGGGCATCTCTGGAGTATCCGGTATCCCTTCGCGGAGGGAGAGGGGGGGATCGTCGTAGCGACGACGCGGCCGGAGACGATGCTCGGCGATACGGCGGTGGCCGTCAATCCCAGCGATGATCGGTACCGCCATCTCGTCGGGAAAGAGGTCATCCTGCCCCTCGTGAACCGCAGGATTCCTATCATCGGCGACGATTACGTCACGATGGAATTCGGTTCCGGCGCGGTCAAGATCACGCCCGCATCCGATCCGAACGACTTTGCCATGGCAAGCCGCCATGGGCTTCCGATCCTCCGGATCATGGACGACGGCGCGGTCATCAATGAAAACGGCGGGGTTTATCGGGGCCAGGATCGCTACGAATGCCGGAAGAACGTCCTCCGTGATCTGGAACGGGGTGGCTTCCTTGTCGGAACGGAGCCTTACACGCACAACATCGGCCAGTGTTACCGCTGCAAGACCGACATCGAACCCGCCGTTTCCCGGCAGTGGTTCGTCCGCATTGCCCCGCTCGCCAAAGAGGCGATCTCCGCGGTGGTTACGGGAAAGACCCGCATCGTTCCGCCCACCTGGGAGGCCACCTATTTCGAGTGGATGAACAACATCCGCGACTGGTGCATCTCCAGGCAGATCTGGTGGGGCCACCGGATACCCGTCTGGACCTGCGAGGGGTGCGGGAAGATGATCGTCGCCGCGCAGGACCCCGACCGCTGCCCCGATTGCGGCGGCGCGAAGCTGAGTCAGGAGGAGGACGTCCTGGACACCTGGTTCAGCTCCGCGCTCTGGCCCTTTTCGACCTTGGGATGGCCCGAGAACACCGAAGCGCTCAAGACTTTTTATCCCACGTCGCTTCTTGTGACCGGTTTCGACATCCTCTTCTTCTGGGTCGCCCGAATGATGATGATGGGGCTCTACGTGATGAAAGACGTCCCCTTCCGGGATGTTTACCTCCACGCCCTTGTCCGGGACGAGAACAACGAGAAGATGAGCAAATCGAAGGGGAACAGCATCGATCCCCTTGAGATGATGGACAAATTCGGGACGGACGCCTTCCGCTTCACGCTCGCCGCCTTCACCGCACAGGGGCGGGACGTCCGGATGTCGGAGGAGCGGATCGAGGGGTACAAGTTTTTCGTGAACAAGATCTGGAACGCAACGCGATTCTCCATGATGAACTTGGAGGATTACGATGCTGCGGTTCCAGTCCGCGAAGTGGATGAGTCCATTGCCGACCGCTGGATCCGGGCGAGGCTGAATCGGACCGTCTCCGAGGTGATCCGGGGGCTGGACGAATACCGCTTCAACGACGCCGCGGCGGCCGTCTACCAGTTCGTCTGGCATGAGTTCTGCGACTGGTACCTTGAACTGATCAAGCCCGTCCTCTACGGCAAGGGGAATCCGGCGGCAAGGCGGGCCGCCCAGAAGACCCTGCTTATGGTCCTTACGACCTCTCTCAAGCTGCTCCACCCCTTCATGCCTTTCCTGACCGAGGAGATCTGGCAGACGCTGATCGCGGACGGGACCTCCGTCATGGTCAGCAAATTCCCCGCGGCGGACGATGTCTTCCTGGATTCCGAGGCGGAGAGGGAGATGGCACAGATCATGGAGGTGATCACCCGCATCCGGAACATCCGCGGGGAGATGAACGTGGCGCCGTCGCTGAAGCTGAAGGCGACCCTGACTGCGCCCTCCGAAGATCTGAGGGCTACACTGGAGAAGGGACGGGTCTACATCACGAATCTGGCCAACCTGGAGAGGCTGGAGATCACCGGACAGATGGCCGAACCGAAGGGGGCCGCCACGGCGGTGGCGGGTCCCGTGCATGTCTACGTCTTTCTCGCGGGTGTGATCGACATCGACGGAGAGAAGGGCCGTCTCGGGAAGGAGATCGCGAAGGTGGAAAGGGATCTGGCCGTCGTTTTAAAGAAACTGGCCAACCCGGAGTTTCTGGCGAAGGCGGCGGAGGCGATCGTGAAGAAGGAGCAGGAGAAGGCCCGGGGGCTCGGGGAGAAGAGGGCCGCCCTAAGTGCGGCGTTGGAGAGAATCGCATCGATAGTGTAGTGTCTCCAACCCTTCTTTACAATAATCTCAGAGCTGTCATTCCCACGAAAGCGGGAACTCGGGGACAGATTTCAAATCTGTCCCCGAAAAAAGGGATTCCGGATCGGGCCTGCCCCGTACCTGATACGGGGTCCGGAATGACAAAATTGTAAAGTCATGTCAGAGACACCACACTATGTTGTAGGAGGAAAGACCATGTGGTCGCGTCACGTGTTGACGGAGTTGATCCGGAACGCACTCGCTGAGGATATCGGGTCGGGGGACGTCACCACCGGGGCGGCGCTCCGGGGGGATGAGACGGGTCTCGCCCGGGCGACGGCCAAGGCGGAGCTGGTTGTGGCCGGGATCACGGTCTTCGGAGAGGTGTTCCAGGCACTGGACCCCACCCTGACCTTCATGCCCCTGAAACGGGACGGGGAGAAGGCGGTAGAGGGGGAGATTCTTGCTGAGATTTCCGGCAGTCTTGCCTCTATTCTGACTGCGGAGCGGGTCGCCCTGAATCTCCTGCAGCGGATGTGCGGGATCGCCACCCTCACCCGGCGATATGTCGATAAAATCGCGGGAATGCATGCAAAAATCCTCGATACCCGGAAGACCGCGCCCGGCCTCCGGATCCTCGACAAGTACGCCGTCCGCGCGGGCGGGGGGTGCAACCACCGTTTCGCCCTCTATGACGGGGTGCTGATCAAGGACAACCACATCACGGCGGCGGGCGGGATCGGACCGGCCGTGCGGCGGGTCCGCGAGCGGGTTCCCCACACCCTGAAGATCGAGGTGGAAGTGAAGAATCCGGCGGAACTGGAGGAGGCCCTGGCCGCCGGTGCAGACTCGGTCCTCCTGGACAACATGGGCCTTCCGGAGATGGCCGCCGCGGTGAAAAGGGTCGCGGGGAGGATCCCGCTCGAGGCTTCGGGAAACATGACGCTGGAGAGGGTCCGGGAGGTGGCTGCAACGGGTGTGGACCTCATCTCGGTGGGTGCCCTGACCCATTCCGCGGCGGCGGCGGATATATCCCTCAATGTGGTCCAGGTGGAACGCCGAACCGATCAAAAAACGTAAGATGTGAGGTATAAAAGATTCCCTTTCCGATCTCCCAGCAGCCTGTTGAAAAAGTTGCTGATCCAGGCTGTTCAAAAACGTCTGGATGCAAGGTTCCCTGGAAAAGGGGGACAGATTTGAAATCTGTCCCCCGATAATCTGAGCCGTGAGTCGTCGGGTACATGTGGGGACACATTGCCGCAAGGTGTCCCCAGGCCCAAAGGGATCGGAACGTGTCTCCGGAATACGAGAATGAAATTCAACGCAAAGGCCCTAAAGTCGAGATTGAACGGGAGAAAGATGGGCTGTCTGCTCCACTATCGGGAGACGGTCGATTCGACAAACCGCTTCGCCATGGGGCTTGCGCGGGAGGGAGCGCCCGAGGGAACGGTGGTTCTCGCCGACCGTCAGACCGCCGGAATGGGCCGTCTGCAAAGGGCTTGGCAGTCACCGCCCGGGTGCAATCTCTACCTTTCCGTCATTCTTCGCCCGGCGGTCGCTCCACCGGAGGCCTCAAGGATCACCCTTCTTGCGGGGGTGGCGGTCGCGGAGACGATTGCTTCGATCTGTCCTGAGGGAGTGAGGATCAAATGGCCGAATGATATCCAGATCCGGGGCAGGAAGGTCTGCGGCATCCTGACGGAAATGGCAATGACCGGGGGATCGCGCGCGGTGATCATCGGGATCGGCCTGAACGTGAACATCAAGAGGGAGGATTTCGATCCGGGGCATCGAGACACCGCCACATCGCTCCGGGAGGAGACAGGTCGGGAGCATTCCCGGGAGGATATGGCTTTTTTGCTCTGTGAGCGGCTGGAATGGTGGTATGAGGCCTTCCTGCATGCGGGATTTGCGAAGGTCCGGGAGGAATGGCTTGCCCGGTCGGATATGGCGGGGAAGCGCGTCCGGGTTCTCTTCAGGGATGAGGTGCAGGAAGGGGTGGTTGCGGGCATCGACCGGGACGGGGCGCTTCTTCTCGCCGACGGGCAGGGAAACATCCGTCGGATCACGGCCGGCGATGCCACGATCATGAAGGAATGAGATTCAAAGCCACCCTCTTTGTCATTCCCGCGTAGGCGGTAACTCGGGGACAGATTTCAAATCTGTCCCCGAAAAAGGACTGGATTCCTGCTTCCGCAGGAATGACGAATAACCAAATTTCGGGTGAAAGGTCTCAAGGGGTGAAAAGATGCTTCTGGTTATCGATGTGGGGAATACGAATACGGTCCTCGGTCTTTACGACGGAGAGGAGCTGGTCCACGACTGGCGAATCCGGACGGTCATCGATCATACCGTCGACGAGTACGGGATGCTGATCCTGAACCTCTACAAGAACAGTCGGATCAGTTCGAAGGCGATCAAGGACATCATCATCTCCTGCGTCGTCCCGCCGATGCTGAACATCCTCGAACCTCTCTGTCAGAAATACTTCGGCATCGAACCTCTCATCGTCGGACCCGGTGTGAAGACGGGCATGCCCATATTCTACGACAACCCCAAGGAGGTTGGGGCGGACCGGATCGTCAATGCCGTTGCCGCCTATGAGAAGTACAGGCGCGCCCTGATCATTGTCGATTTCGGCACCGCGACAACCTTTGATTACATCTCACCCAAGGGGGAGTACATGGGCGGCTGCATTGCCCCGGGGATTATGATCTCCAGCGAGGCGCTCTTCGAGAAGGCGGCCAAGCTCCCCCGGGTAGAACTCTGCAAGCCCCGCTTGATCATCACCAAGGATACGGTGAGCGGCATGCAGGCAGGCATCATGTACGGCTATGCGGGGCTTGTCGATGGGATCGTCGAGCGGATGAAGGCGGAAAGCGCTTCCAAACCGCTCGTGGTGGCGACCGGGGGACTTGCAAAGCTCATTTCCGGGGTGGCGAAGCATATCGACGTGGTCGACGAGATGTTGACCATCGAGGGGCTGCGCATCATCTTCATGCGGAACCTTAAAAAATGTGAGGTGTGAGGTGTAAAAACCTCCTCACACCCCTTGGTCCGGGGGAAAAGATGCTGAATGTGGGTTTGACAGGCGGGATTGCCTGCGGTAAATCGACCATCGCCCGGATGCTGGTGGAGAAAGGGGCCATCCTCATCGACTTCGACGACCTGGCCCATGCAGTCGAAGAGCCGGAGGGGCCGGTGTGGCGGGGGATTGTCAGCCATTTCGGAGAAGGGATCCTCCTTCCGGATCGGCAGATCGACCGCCGCAAATTGGGTGCAATCGTCTTCGCGGATCGGGAGAAACGGGATATCCTCAACCGTCTTGTCCACCCGGCAGTCTTTGCCGAGTGGCGCAAGCGGCTCGGGGAAATCGAAAAGACAAGGGCGGATGCCATCGTCCTTTCCGATGTCCCGCTCCTCATCGAGTCCGGCCTGAAGACGATGGTGGATGTGGTCCTGCTCGTTTACCTCCCCCCGGAGGGGCAGATCCGCAGGCTGATGGCGCGCAACGGGTTCACCCGGGAAGAGGCGGAAAGAAGGGTTGCCGCGCAGATGCCGATCGGGGAGAAGATCCCCCAGGCCGACATCGTGATCCGCAATGAGGGGTCCGTCGAAGAGACAAGCCGCGCGGTCATTCAGGTTTGGGAGGAGCTGCGCGGGCGGGAGCGAACACAGCGCTTGCCGGATGTCTGATTTGAGATGAAACGTCCCACTATCTGGGCGGATATGGAAACAGGGAGGTTGATCCATGATCGGAAAAAATGTGGCGACGGATTTTTCGGCAAAGGTAACGGAGCCGGAAATTGATCCTTCGACCTATGTGCACCCCCTGGCGTCGGTCATCGGGAATGTGCATCTGGGGAAGAATATCATGGTTTCGCCGACGGCCTCCATCCGCGGGGATGAGGGGCAGCCGCTCTTTGTCGGCGACGACTCGAACGTCCAGGACGGCGTCGTGATCCACGCGCTGGAGACGGAGATGAACGGTAAGCCCGTGGCGAAGAACTTCTACGAGGTCGATGGTCGAAGGTACGCCGTCTATGTCGGAAACCGGGTTTCCCTGGCCCACCAAGCCCAGATCCACGGGCCGGCCGTTGTCCTCGATGACACCTTTGTCGGGATGAAAAGCCTGGTTTTCAAGTCCGTCGTGGGGAGGCATTGTGTTGTCGAACCCGGCGCGATCCTGATGGGGGCCCGGGTGGCCGATCACCGGTATGTCCCGGCGGGATCGGTGGTAAAGACGCAGGCCGAGGCGGATGCCCTTCCTGAAATCACCGCGGAATATCCCATGAAGGAGTTGAATCACGGGGTCGTTCATGTGAACAAGGCCCTGGCACGGGGCTATCTTGCGGCGTCACGGTAGTCCTTTCCCGTAGGTAAAGAAGCAGCTTTTACGCAACGAATTGTCGGAAATACCTCCCCGTCTTCCTTTCCCCGCCCGCTTGGGTTTTATCCGCCGGGAACCTGACAGTGTGTCTTGGTTCCCGGCGGACGTTTTTCTGCGGTTGGTCAGGAAATCATTTCTTTGCTTTGGCCGGTTTCTTGGCTGCTGGTTTTTTGGCGACCGCTTTTGCTTTGGCCGGCGCTTTCGCCTTGGCTTTTGCCTTGGCTTTGGCCGGTTTCGCCGCCGCTTTGGCCGGAGCCTTCACAGGGATCTTTGTTTTGCCAGGGACCTTTGCCGCGGCCTTCGCCGGTTTTACCCGCGCCTTCGTTGCTTTTGCCATACGCGCTTCCTCCATTTCAAATATGCGATCCCGCTTCACCGGGCCCCGGCCTGACCGTGCCCTCCTGCGTGCGAAATCGTGAGATTCACCAGGATGGTTAATACTCTTTGTCGTTGCTTTAATGTCAGCAATGTATCCTGAAATCTTGCTGTCCACAGCAGAAAGGTTTTCTTTTTTTTGAGCAAAGTTAGATTCAAGTTTTTGTTTTTCTTTTCCGGGTGTTTCTTTTTGCTGTTTGATTTTCTTCAGACGCTCAGCTTCTTCTGCCTCGCAAACTTTCTGGAGAGATAGAGTTTCCACATTTAAGCGTGTAAACGGAGATATAGTACCAGGTTTCAAATTGTATTTTTGGGCGATGGAATCTTCAATTTGATAACCATCGACAAGTTCCATATTGCCTAAAACATCAAGAAATAATTCACTCATAATTTGTCACCAATATTACAGCCCTTATAATCATTTTTTACAGTTTGCGAACATTCTCGGCAGCCGGACCTTTAGTGCCTTGGGTTACATCAAAACTGACACGATCACCCTCAGCCAGTGATTTAAAACCTTCTCCCTGGATCGCGGAATGATGTACGAATAGGTCCGTGCCCTCGTCCTGCACGATAAAACCGAATCCCTTTTTATCATTAAACCATTTTACTTTTCCTTCCGGCATCTTTAATCCTCCTCTGTTTTGGGTTCCTCCATGGAGCAATTCGTATGCTTCTTTATTTGCGACGCGCCATAAACGCCCCGTTTCACCCTTTTGATCTTCCCAGGTTTGGAGGCACGGTTGACTATATTCCAGATCTGACCTTAAGCCAATCCAGTTTATCCTTTTAACTCAGCCGTTACAATCCCTTCCGGTACGCCTCCATTTGTTAGACATGATTTTAAAAAGAGCCGCCCCACCAGAGCATGAGACGGCTCAACGACCATGTCCGGGAATAGCGCGTTGCCTGTCTATTTTACTGCATCCTTCAGGCCCTTCCCAGCTTTAAATACGGGGACCTTCTTGGCGGCTATTTTAATGGGCGCGCCCGTCTGGGGATTCCTGCCTGTGCGGGCTTTTCTCTTGCTGACACCAAATGTGCCAAACCCCACAAGTGTAACAGCGTCACCTTTTTTGAGCGCTTTCTGAATTGCCGCCAGTGTTGCGCTTACTGCCAGCGTCGCTTCTTTCTTGCTGCACGTAACCTTTGCCACTTCATCGATCAATTCCGCCTTGTTCATTTACCACCTCCTGTTTTTTTATTGTCTCACCGGCTCATGGGCCTTCCTGCCCTGAACCTTCTCATACGCCTGACAGAAAGGACATATACTGTTTTCGATCGTTTTGACAAAACTGAAGGCCGCCCCCTGTTGCTTTCTTCTGGCATGGCGACAGATCGGGCAGCTTTCGCAGATCTTCGCCAGGATTCGGTCTCTATCTGTTATCGAAGGTGCTTCCATGGATGTTCTATCACCGAAATTTTGCCGCTTATAAAAATATTTCTACGGCTCCACTCCCATTAAGCATGCTTCCTCTCCCCGCTCGATTTTCTCAGGTTTTTCTTGACACTTTTTCTCTTCAGGGCTGCCCTCATCCGGCTTGATTTGCCTCGTTGCTTCATATTCGTCCCCTTTCCATGACTAACCGGATTCCTGAAACGATCATTGCCTTCCTATTATCCCTGGAAGGGTTAGTGCTTCCCTGAGAGATAAGAAACTGAGAAGGGTGGCCACCAACGGCTAAAGCGGCTGCGATCGGAACGATCCCAGCTTAATAAGACGTTGCTTCCCTATGGCTGAATATAGGCAAATTTCGTTGTTATGTCAATTATTTTTTATCATCACTATTCGTCATACCGGCGAAAGCGTTGTCCAGTATGCTCCTGGATACCGGATCAAGTCCGACATGACATTTAATATGTTTGGTTGGTCGGGCCACTCCCTATCGCCGTACACCTCTTGCGCCACCTGACATTCGATTTCCTCCACCTGGGCCAGGGGCATATCGAAATCTGCTACATCCATAAAATTATTCACCTCACTGAGTTCAGTCAGGAAATACGCATCAACTGGATGAACCTTTTTATCCAACAACGACCTTACCGGCCGGATTCACCATACCTACCCATGAAGAAACGCGCGGAGAATAAAAAAGGCGCCCTGGAAAAGGGCGCCTTTTGTTCTTAGGGTTACAAACCCGTATTATAGTTTTTCACTGCTGATCCGCATTCCATAGAAGGAGCGGTAGACGAAGACGAGCGCGATTAGGAAGAAGATCAACGCGAGGCCGCGCCTGAGACCTACGCTCTGCATCGTCACGGCGATTTCCACGGACAGCAGACCGAAGAGCGTCGTGAACTTGATCACGGGATTCAGGGAGACCGAGGAGGTATCCTTGAACGGGTCGCCGACGGTGTCGCCGACGACGGAGGCCTCATGCAGCGGGGTGTTCTTCTGCTTGAGATCCACTTCGACGATCTTTTTGGCGTTGTCCCAGCAGCCGCCCGCGTTGGCCATGAAGATCGCCTGGAAGAGGCCGAAGAAGGCTATGCCGACCAGATAGCCGATGAAGAAGTAGGCGTTGAAAAAGGCGAGCGCCAGGGCCATGAAGAAGATGACGACGAAGATGTTGATCATCCCCTTCTGGGCGTAAAGCGTGCAGATTCTGACGACTTCTTTGCTGTCGGCGAGGGAGGCTTCCTTCTTGTCCAGTTTGATGTGCTCCTTGATGTAGACGACGGCCTGGTAGGAGCCCGTCACCACGGCCTGTATGGAGGCGCCGGTGAACCAGTAGATGACGCAGCCGCCCATGAGGAGGCCCAGGATGATCTCCGGCTGGACGAGGCTGAGCTTGGCGACGACGTTCCCAAAGAGGCCTTCCAGCAGGATGATGATCCCGAAGACCATGGTCGTAGCCCCGACGACGGCGGTGCCGATGAGGACCGGTTTGGCGGTGGCCTTGAAGGTGTTCCCCGCGCCGTCCGCCGATTCGAGATAGTGTTTCGCCTTTTCGAAATCCGTTTCGACACCGAAGTGCTTCCTGACGACTTCCTTCGCGTCCTTGCGGCTCTCGATCATGGAGAGCTCATAGATGGACTGGGCGTTGTCCGAGACGGGGCCGAAGCTGTCCACGGCGATCGTGACCGGCCCCATGCCCAGAAAACCGAAGGCGACGAGACCAAAGGCGAAGACCGGGGCGGCGAACTTGAAGGCATCGGGCATCAGGGATATGACCGAACCGCTCTGGGAGACGAGATAGGCGATGAGCATCAAAACCAGGATCGTCAAGCCTTCCCAGAAGGCGGAGAAGTTCCCGGCGACCAGGCCGGAGAGGATGTTCAGCGACGCTCCCCCCTGGCGGGAGGCGTTGACGACCTCTTCGCAGTGGCGGGAGTTTGTGCTGGTGAAGGCCTTAGTGAATTCGGGAATCAGCGCCCCGGCGATGGTGCCGCAACTGATGATGATCGAGAGTGCCAGCCAGGCGGAGATTGAACCTCCCACGGTGGGCAGGTCGTTCAGCAGGAGATAGCTCGCAATAAAGGTGACGATGATGGAGACGCAGGAGGTGATCCAGACCAGGTTGGTCAGGGGTTGCTCAAAATCAAATTCCTTCTTTCCGGTGTAGAGGGATTTGCTGGCGGCATCGTTGAGGAAGTAGGAGGCGAGCGAGGTGAGGACCATGAGGATGCGCATCGCGAAGATCCAGACGATCAATTTTCCGCCCATGCCGGGATTGGTGGCCAGGGCCAGGGCCAGAAAGGCGATCAGGGCGACACCGGTGACGCCGTACGTCTCGAAGCCGTCCGCCGTGGGACCGACGCTGTCGCCCGCGTTGTCGCCCGTGCAGTCCGCGATGACGCCGGGGTTTTTCGGATCGTCTTCCGGCAGGTGGAAGATGATCTTCATGAGGTCGGAACCGATATCGGCGATCTTGGTGAAGATGCCGCCGCAGATCCGCAGCGCGCTGGCGCCGAGGGATTCACCGATGGCAAACCCGATGAAACAGGCGCCGGACATCTCCTTGGGGACGTAGGCCAAAATCAAAATCATGAAGAAGAGCTCGATGCTGACGAGCAGAAGGCCGACGCTCATTCCGGAACGGAGACAGATGTTCACCATGCTGAGGGGATTGCCGCTCAGGGAGGCGAAGGCCGCCCGGGAGTTGGCCACTGTGTTGATGCGGATGCCGAACCAGGCCACGCCGTAAGAACCGAGGATCCCCATGATGGAGCAAAAAAGGATCATCGCGACCGCGCCGATCGTGTTGCCCTGCAGGCCGATGAAGTAATAAATGATGCAGATGGCGATCAGGACCCAGAGGCCGGCGAGGAATTTCCCCTGCTGGAACAGATAGGTCTTGCAGGTTTCCCAGATCGTGTCGGAGACGTCCAGCATGGCCTGGTGCGAGGGCAGATTCTTCGTTTGGGTGTACTGAAACCAGCCGAAGATCATGCCGATCGCACAGATGAGGAGCCCGATATTCAGAATGGTCAGCCCGCCGAGCGAGCCGCCAATGAAACTGACCTGGGTCAAATCGGGGATCTTGATGTCCGCTTCACCTGCAAAGGCCATAGGGGTCATCAAGAAAAGGATGATGCCGAGCGAATAAAAAAGAGACCAGAGACCGCGTTTTCCGATACACATGATTCAAACCTCCTTGATTAAGTTAGTCTTTTCTTCTCCATGATGTTTTTCCATAGCTGCTCGAATCCCGGAGGTCAGGATGTCCTTCACGGCCTCCGCTGCCTTTGTGGTTAGTTGCGGGAGACAACCCATCTCTTCTTTAGAGAAAGGTTCCAGGACATACCCCTCAACCATCGTCTTGCGGGGCGGCCTTCCGATGCCGAACTTGACTCTGATGAAGTCCTGTCCGCCCAGATGATCCATGATGGAAATCAGCCCTTTATGACCTCCGTGACCTCCGCCCGCCTTCAGCCGGATCGTCTGAAAAGGCAGATCCAGGTCATCATGCACGACGATAACATCCTCAAGATCAATTCGGAAATAGTCCGCCAGTTTCCGTATCGCGATGCCGCTCAGATTCATGAATGTCTGCGGCTGGACGAGCAGAACAGGACTGCCGGCTATCTTTCCCTTTCCGATATGGGCATCAAATATGTTCTGATCAATGGATATGTTCTGTTGCAGCGCCAATTGATCCAGGACCATGAAACCCGCGTTGTGGCGGTTCGTCCGATATCGGGTTCCCGGATTTCCCAGTCCAGCGATTAACTTCACACCACCCCCCGAAGCTGCGTGTGCAGTGCTCCTCGATCACTCTGCACAGGGGAGACCTTTGAAAAACACCCCCACTTTGTCATTCCCGCGAAAGCGGGGACTCGAGGACAGATTTCAAATCTGTCCCCGAAAAGGACTGGATTCCTGCGCCTGTCCCGGACCTTGATCCGGGATTCGCAGGAATGACGATGTGCCGAATTTCAGGAGTAATTCAAAGCTCTCCAGGGACAATCAGCGGTGTCGTCAGCTTTTCGCGTCCCCCTGGGGAGAGGTTTCTCCCTCTGCCGCAGGCTCCCCTTCCGCTGCGGCTTCTCCTTCCTCCGCCTCCACCTCAACCTGCGGTATGGAAATCTTCACCACGGCCACCATGACCACGCCCACATCGCCCGGGTCGAGGACCGTAATGCCTTCCGGCACCCGGATGTCCTGCACCTTGATCGAGTCGCCGATTTCCAGACCGGTGACGTCGATTTCGATAAAATCGGGCAGAACCGAAGGAAGACAGGAGACCTTCAGAGCACGCTTCAGATGCTGGAGCTCTCCGCCGTTCTGAACGCCGACGGGAATGCCGGCGAAACGGAGGGGAATATCCAGCGTCAGCTTGTGATCCATGCGGATTTCGTAAAAATCAACATGATAAAACCGCCTGCTGACCGGTTCAATCTGGAGCTCCTTGATCAGGGAAAGCTTTTTCAGGTGTTTCTCTCCTTCGATCAGGAGCTTGATAAAGATATTTTCCTTTTTCGCCTTGATAATCTTTAGCAGTTCAGCCGCATTGACCGAAAGGTGAATGGCCTCCTCGCCGCGGCCGTAAAACACGGCCGGAATTGATCCTTCCTTCCTGAAACGCCTCGCCGGACCCTTGCCGGTTTCCTTGCGGGTAAAGGCCTTTAATTCAGTCGCCTCCATGGGGATTCCTCCTAAATAAATAATGAACTCACTGAGTCGTTGTAATAGATCCTTCGGACAGCTTCGCTGAGGAGGCCTGAGACGGAGAGGACCTTGATGCGGCTGCAGGCCTTCGCTTTCTCATGCAGGGGAACGGTGTCCGTCACGATAACCTCTTTCAGGTCCGATTGTTCAATTTTCTCGATAGCTGATCCGGAAAGGACAGGGTGGGTGCAGCAGACGGAAACCTCGACCGCCCCTTCCTCCTTAAGCGCCTTCGCCGCCTGAACGACCGTTCCGGCCGTATCGATCATGTCGTCCAGAAGAATGATCTGCTTTCCCTGGACATGGCCGATGATGTTCATGACCTGGGCCTCGTTCGGTCCCTCCCGGCGCTTGTCGATAATGGCCAGACTCGCCCCGAGTCTTTTACCGAAGGCGCGCGCCCTCTCCACACCCCCCGTGTCCGGCGAAACGATCACGATGTTATCGCCTTGGTAGTTCTTCTTGATATGATTCAGCAGTACCGGGGTAGCGAAGAGATTATCCACCGGGATGTTGAAGAAACCCTGGATCTGACCGGCATGGAGATCCATCGCCAGGACCCGGTTTGCCCCCGCCTGGGTGATCAGATCGGCGACCAGTTTGGCGGTGATCGGCGCCCGGGGCGCCACCTTCCGGTCCTGCCGCCCATAGCCGTAATAGGGAATGACGGCCGTAATCCGGTCCGCGGAGGCCCGGCGGACGGCGTCGATCATGATCAGAAGTTCCATCAGCGTGATGTTGACCGGCGGGCAGGTGGGTTGAATGATGAAGACATCCATGCCGCGCACATTTTCGTTGATTTCGACGCGGGTTTCGCCGTCGCTGAAGGCCGTGACATGGGCTTTCCCGAGAGATACGCCCAGGTTTTCCGAGATTTTCTGGGCGAGGGCCACATTCGCATTTCCGGTAAATACCCTGATTCGTTCGAGCATCTTACATCCTTCAACTCATCAATTGGCTGGGGCGGGAGGATTCGAACCTCCGAATGCAGGATCCAAATTCCTGTGTCTTACCGCTTGACGACGCCCCAATACAAAGCAGGTAAGAGGTTGCAGGTTATGGGAGATAGGTGAAAAAACCCTGACTGATACCCCTGACCTATAACCCATTTCCCCTACAGGGATTGCGCCCCGAATACCCGCCACCGGGTTTCTTGCCCCAGATTTTTCTCCGCTATGCCAGCGGACTCTCTGTCCGTGAAGATGCCGAAAACGGTCGGTCCGCTGCCCGACATCAGCGCGCCGCGGGCGCCGCTCGCGAGCAGAAGGGCTTTGATCTCATCCAGAATGGGGTGAAGCTTCACCGTTACCTTCTCCAGATCGTTCGTAAGGCCGCCGATCACATCTTCCTTTGTGGAAAAACATGGAATGCTATAATTTATTCCCTGCTTTGTCAATCCAAAATTAAGTCCCTGATAAACCAATTTTGTGGAGATTGCAAAGCCCGGATTGATCAGGACGAACCAGAAGGTTGGAAGGATGGGGGTTTCCGGGAACCGATCACCGATCCCGGAGGTCCAGGCCGTCTTCCCGAAAATGAAAAAGGGGACATCCGCCCCGAGCCCTGTTCCGATCCTCATCAGTTCCTCCCGGGTTATGGGGGATCCATACATTTCGTTCAGGGTCATGAGGGTCGTAGCGGCGTTGGAACTGCCGCCACCCAGCCCTGCGGCGATGGGGATCCGTTTCCGGATGGTGATTTCGATTCCCGGCGATGCGCCGATCCTGGAAAAGAAGGCCGCCGCCGCCCGGTAAACGATGTTTCCCTCATCTTCCGGCAGGGCCGTGCCGGGGCAACGGACCACAATTCCGCCGCCGGTCGGCGCGAAGATCATCTCGTCGCAAAGGCTGATCCTCTGCATGAGGGAGAGGATGTCATGATAGCCGTCTTCCCGCTTCCGGAGGACCCGCAGATAGAGGTTGACCTTGGCCGGCGACGCCTTCGTAATCATGGATGGGTCATTTCCTTGACAAAACGCATTCTCAATTCATAGAGGACGCCGTCTAACAGTTGCTTTTCGTTCTCATCGAGGTTGCCCTCAGTTTTCGTCTTCAGGATGCTCAGGATGTCGATCGTCTGCTTGGCGGCGGCGAGGTTGCGGTTCGCCTCCTTCGTGACTGGATCGGGGAAATCCCCGAAGTGGTACATGGCCGTTGTGCTGAGCGAGAAGATGAAACCGGAGAAATTAATCTCAGGCAAGGGGGAATCCTCCGGTGGGGCGTTGCTCGGATCCTCCCGGAGGGGGGGGGTCTGCTCTACCTTGACCTCCGGTTTATTCTCCTCCTCTTTCTTCTTCTCTTCCTCACTGCGGGCGGCGCCGGATTCGTCAAAGTGACGCCGATCCTTGATCACGAACCCCTTTTCCTTCTTGTCCTCTTCCATGAATCCTCCTTGCGTCATGACGGATAAAGGCCGGTTTCCCCCTGAAGAAGGCAAGGAGACCGAAGCCGGCTATGAACCGTGAGCCTGCGACGTTTACATCGGTCTCATACTTCGCAGACGGGCGATCCTCTCCTCGATCGGCGGATGCGTGCTGAAGAAATTCATCAGCGAACGTCCGGTGAGAGGGTTCACGATGAACATGTGCGCCGTCGAGGGATTTGCGTTCATCGGAATCGCCTGGGAGGCTTGGGAGAGTTTTTCGAGGGCGCCCGCAAGACCGTAAGGCTTTCCCGAAATTTTCGCCCCGCCAGCATCGGCTAAGTACTCCCGTGAGCGGGAGATCGCCATTTGGATCAGCGTGGCGGCGATCGGGGCGAGAATGGCCATGAGGATCAGGCCGACGATGTTGCTCCCCCCTTCGTCGTCATCGCGGCTGGCGCCGCCGAACATCGCGGCCCACTGGGCCATGTGGGCGAGCATGACGATCGCCCCGGCCAGCGTCGCGGCGATGGAACCGATCAGTATATCGCGGTTCCGGATGTGGGTCAGCTCATGGGCGATGACCCCCTCCAGTTCATCCCGGCCGAGGATCCGGAGGATGCCCTCCGTGACGGCGACCACCGCATGTTGTTCGTTTCGTCCCGTGGCGAAGGCGTTCGGCGTATCGCCGGGGATGATATAGACCCGCGGCATCGGCAGCGAGGCCCTGAGCGCGAGATTTTTGACCATGGCATAGAGCTCCGGGGCGTCGCTCTCCGAAACTGCCTGGGCGTGATACATGCTGAGGACGATCTTGTCGGAGAACCAGTAGCTTCCGAAGTTCATGACGATGGCAAAGAAAAAGGCGATGACGACGCCATTCTGACCGCCGAACCAGCCGCCGATCAGCATGAGAAGGCCCGTCAGGGCGCCCAGTAAAAGTCCGGTCTTGATCGTGTTCATCCGTTTCCTCCTTGAACGTTTAGTTGTGATCGATGAAAAAATATTTGCATTGAGATCTTTGAAAAATACCCCCACTTTGTCATTCCCGCCCCCGCTTTCGCGAGGGTAAACTCCAGCGGGAACTCGGGGACAGATTTCAAATCTGTCCCCGAAAAAGGACTGGATTCCTGCGCCTGTCCCGGACCTTGATCCGGGATTCGCAGGAATGATGATTTGCCGAATTTCAAGAGTAATTCAAAGCTCTCGCATGGTTCATTCTTTGCGAAAGACCACCCGGCCGTCCTCCTGGTCGATCACGATTCGGTCGCCTTCGACGAAAGTCCCTTCAAGGAGCTGCAGGGCCAGAGGGTCCAGGATCCGCTTCTGAATCGTCCGTTTGAGCGGTCGGGCCCCGTACACCGGGCTGTAACCTTCCTGAGCTATATAATGTTTGGCGCCTTCTGTCAATTCCAGGGACAGTTTCCTTTCCTGCAGCCGTTTCCGGATGAGACCGAGTTGGATATCGATGATCCGCTCGATATCCGCCATCGTAAGCGAGCGGAAAATGATGATATCGTCGATCCGGTTCAGGAATTCCGGTTTGAAGGTCTCCCGGAGCGCCCCCATTGTTTGTTCCTTTCTTTCCTCCTCTGCGAGGGTTGGATCCTGGATCCACTGACCGCCGACGTTGGAAGTCATGATCGCAATCGTGTTTTTGAAATCCACCGTACGGCCGTGACCGTCCGTCAACCGCCCGTCGTCGAGGATCTGCAGGAGGATGTTGAAGACATCCGGGTGTGCCTTTTCGATCTCGTCGAACAGCAGGACCGAATAGGGCCGGCGTCTCACGGCCTCGGTAAGGTGTCCGCCTTCGTCATATCCCACATACCCCGGCGGGGCGCCGATCAGGCGGGCCACGGAGTGTTTCTCCATGAATTCCGACATGTCGATCCGAATCAGCGCCTGTTCGTTATCGAACATGAATTCGGCCAGCGCCTTGGCCAGCTCCGTCTTGCCGACGCCCGTGGGGCCAAGGAAGATGAAGGAACCGATCGGACGGTTCGGGTCCTGGAGGCCGGAACGGGCCCTGCGCAGGGCGCTGGAGACCGCCGCGATCCCTTCTTCCTGACCGATGACCCGCTGCCGGAGGCGCTCCTCCATCCGGATGAGCTTCTGAACGTCGCTCTCCAGCATGCGGGAGACGGGGATGCCCGTCCAGTTGGCGACGACCTCGGCCACGTCTTCCGCATCGACCTCTTCCTTTAACATCCGCTTATCCTTCTGGGCCTCGACCAGTTTCCTGTTCTCCTGCTCCAACTCCCGGTTCAACTCGACGAGCCTTCCGTAGCGGATTTCCGCCGCCCGGGCGAGGTCGCCGCTGCGCTGGGCGTTCTGCTCTTCGATCTTGAGGGTTTCGATCCGGCCCTTGATCACCTGGATTCCCTTGATGGCCTCTTTTTCGATTGTCCAGTGAAGTTTCATCCGGTCCATCGTCTCCCGGAGCTCGGCCAGTTCCTTTTCAATTTTCTCCCGCCGCTCCACGGGGGTCCGGTCCGTTTCATCCTTCAGAGACTGACGCTCGATCTCGAGCTGGATGACACGCCGCTCCAAGGCGTCGATCTCCGCGGGCAAACTGTCCAGTTCGATCCGGAGCCGCGACGCCGCCTCGTCGACCAGGTCGACCGCCTTGTCCGGAAGGAACCGGTCGCTGATGTAACGGCTGGAAAGGGTCGCGGCGGCGATGATGGCCGCGTCCTTGATCCGGACGCCGTGATGAACCTCGTAGCGTTCCTTCAGACCTCGGAGGATGGCGATCGTGTCCTCCACCGACGGCTCCTTGACGAGGATCGGCTGGAACCGCCTCTCGAGCGCCGGGTCCTTTTCGATGTGTTTCCGGTATTCATTGAGGGTGGTGGCGCCCACACAGCGCAGCTCGCCCCTCGCGAGTGCCGGCTTGAGCATGTTCGAGGCGTCGACGGAACCCTCCGCCGCCCCGGCGCCCACCACCGTATGGATCTCATCGATGAAGAGGATGATCTCCCCCTGGGCGGCGGTGACCTCCTTCAGGACGGCCTTCAGCCGCTCCTCGAACTCGCCGCGGTACTTTGCCCCGGCGACAAGGGCGCCGATATCGAGACCGATAACCCTTTTGTCACGGAGATTTTCCGGCACGTCCCCGTTCACGATCCGCTGTGCCAGTCCCTCGACGATTGCCGTCTTGCCCACGCCCGGTTCCCCGATAAGGACGGGGTTGTTCTTCGTCCGGCGGGAGAGGACCTGCATGATCCTCCGGATCTCTTCGTCCCGGCCGATCACGGGGTCGAAGGAACCGCTCCGGGCCAGCTCGTTAAAATCGCGTGCATAACGTTTGAGCGCCTGGTACTTCTCCTCCGGATTGGGATCGGTGATGCGCTGATTTCCTCGGATCTCCACGAGGACTTTGAAGATCGCATCCTTCGTAATGCCATTCGCAGCGAGGACCTTCGCGAGCGGTCCTTCCTTTTCATCGGCCATCGCGACGAGAACATGTTCCGCGCTGACATACTCATCCGTGAGACGCGCCGCTTCGCTCAAGGCGGCGTCAAGGACACGGTTCAGTCTCGGGGTCATGTAGGTCTGGCCGCCGGTTGCGCCCTCGATCTTCGGCAGTTTCTCCAGGGTTTTACGGACTTCGCTTTCGATCCGCCGGGGATCGGCCCCGAGTTTTCGGAGGATATCGGAGACGATGCCATCCTGCTGTTTCAGAAAAGAGACGAACAGATGCTCCACGTCGAGCGCCTGGTGGCCGTACTGGCCGGCCAGACCCTGCGCCTCCTGAAGCGCCTCTTGCACCTTCAATGTGAATTTATCGAATCTCATCGCGAGTCTTCTCCTGTTTCAGGCAACCGTTATTTCGACCGTAAATTATACACCGCGGGAGAGGATGTCAAGAACGGTACGGCGTCGCCCCGCCGGAAAATGGGGCGGAGCGAAAGGGGTTGACTGTCCGGAAACATCCCTGTATAAAACTAAAAAAAGTTTGGACATACCGGGAGGAAAGAATTTGGAAGTTCCGGCGGTTACAGGGACACTCGATCTCTATATGGCGGAGATCAACCGCTTTTCGATCCTGACGGCGGATGAAGAGTTTCGTCTCGCCGTGAGGCTGAAGAAGTACAACGATATGGAGGCCGCGGAGAAACTCGTCGTCTCGAATCTACGTTTCGTGGTTAAGATCGCCCACGAATACCGGAATTACGGACTCAAGCTCGCCGATCTGGTCCAGGAGGGCAACATCGGCCTCATGCATGCCGTGAAGAAATTCGATCCCTACAAGGGATATCGGCTCATCTCTTATGCCGTCTGGTGGATCAGGGCCTATATCCAGAACTACATCATCAAATCCTGGAGTTTGGTAAAGATCGGCACGACCCAGGCCCAGCGTAAGCTCTTCTTCAAGCTCAGCCAGGCCAGAAAAAGGTTAGAGGGCCTCTCCGAGAAGCGCCCGGAATTTGCGGAGATCGCCGAGACCCTCGGGGTCCGGCCGGAGGAGATCGAGGAGATGGAGATGCGGATGAGCAGCCGCGACCTCTCCCTCGATGCCAGCGTGGGCGAGGACGGGGAGTCCACACACATGGATTATCTGACCTATGACGGGGAGAACCAGGAAGCGGCTCTGATCCGGAAGGAGGAGATGGAGCTTGTCCAGCACAACATCGCGGGGGCGCTTACCGGACTCAACGAAAAGGAGACTTTCATCATCCAGAACCGAGTGATGGCGGATATCCCCCTAACCCTACAGGCGATCGGCGACCGCTATCACATTACCCGGGAACGGGCCAGGCAGATTGAAAAACAGGCCCTCCGGAAACTGGCCCTCGCCATCCCCTATCTGGGGACGGAAACCAAACTGCTCGAAGCCTGATTCCGATTTATGCGTACTTTCTTATTTGAAGATGAACTTGAATAAACGTCATGGCCGGAAGTAAAAAGACGCAAGCCATTTTTCTGCTGGTGGCCGCGGCCGTGCTCTGGAGTCTGGCCGGAGTGCTCATCAAATGGGTCTCCCTGCCCGCCCTGGCCGTAGCCGGGTTCCGGAGCGCCATTGCCCTACCGGTTCTGCTCATCTTTTTCGGCAGGCGGGCCGTGAATTTTTCGGCCGCCCAGCTCATCGGCGGGATCGCTTATGCGGCTACGCTCACCCTTTTTGTCTCGGCCACCAAGCTCACCACCGCGGGCAATGCCATTCTGCTGCAATATACCGCGCCGCTTTACGTGGCGCTGTTTTCCGAGTGGCTACTCCATGAAAGGACCAGGTGGTTCGACTGGACGGCCATTGCGGCTGTGCTGTGCGGCATGTCACTTTTCTTTCTTGATCAATTGAGCGCCGGCGGACTGACGGGCAATATTCTGGCGGTTATCTCCGGATTTGCCTTCGCTTCCCTCATCATCGCAATGCGCAGGCAAAAGGACGCATCGCCCTCAGGTTCCGCCATCCTGGGCAACATCTTGATCGTGCTGATATGTCTGCCCTGGATGGTGCAATCCCCGCCGGGTGGAACGGACTGGATCGGTCTTGTGCTCCTTGGCGTGTTCCAGATCGGGCTCTCCTACGTCTGCTATGCCGTGGCCATCAGGAATGTGACGGCCATGGAGGCCATTTTCATCCCGATGCTTGAACCCATCCTGAATCCTCTTTGGGCGCTTTTGTGCATGGGGGAGCGAATCGGCCCCTGGGCGTTTTTGGGTGGGGTCGTGGTGATCCTCTCGGTCCTTTTCCGCGGTGTCATGGATTACCGGAGAACCTCCTCCCCGGTCTGACGGGCGGGGATTTCAGTCGGTCAGGGTCTTGCGGATCAGGGCATGGAGATAAGCCAGTTCGTCCTCGGGAAGTCCCTTGCCGAAGGTGACGGCAGCCCTGTTGTTCCGGGCGGTGATCCCCTGCGACGGGACCATCCGCATGAAACTTAGGAGGATTTTCGGTACGGGCCGGCCGTCTTTTCCTCGATGCGGAGGAAGACCGGCGTGGCCGTGATCCGGGTCGCCTGTATCCGCGACCGTACGAGGGAGCGGAGGGTGCTCAGGATCGGCATCAGGACGGCAAAAAAGACGATGAACCCGCCAAAGATGTAGTTGACAAATAACGAAAAACTCACCCGGAGCACGCCGTTTGCGCGATCAGGTGCAGCCGCTGGTTATGTCCCGAACTTCCCCACTTTCTGAGTCGCCCGGTAATTCCCTCATCACCGCGGCATCAGCGCGAACACGCCCCAGCCCAGGTATTCACGCGTGTAAGCGGCGTAGCGCTCGGGTTCCGAGGTTAGTTTGGCTCGAACATCTTTCGCGAACTCGTCGTCGGGATTGGCTTCAAGCCATCGGCGCATGGTGAGCCATTTGGCCGCCTCGTATCTGTCCCAGCCGTCTTGGTCAGCCAAAACCATTTCCACGACGTCGTAGCCGAGGCGGCCGAAAGACGCGAGAAGTTCCGGAAGCAGGAGAAAGTCGGAGATTGAGTGGGCAAGACACCCCCTGGCAACATCTTCCGTCGGCGGTAACTGCCGCCAGTAGGGCTCGCCGACGAGGATGATCCCTCCGGTGCGGAGGCTCTGCGCCAGAAGCTCGATGGTGCCG